>ORJL010081278.1_pt1 | contig 25484 bp, 25 predicted proteins | sample 1779941 | NCBI WGS metagenome assembly ORJL01 (sample SAMEA104232317, study PRJEB22302) | groundwater metagenome | biome: forest; feature: aquifer; material: groundwater | place: USA | collected 2011-08-07 | depth 5.8 m
AGGTCGGGTAGGTTGGATAGGTCGGGTAGGTCGGGTAGGTATTGCGGCCCCGGCCGGCGTTGCGGTTATACGCTTCGCTGTAGCCGGCCTGGAATCCCTGCCGGTACGATCGACGATACAGATCCCGATCGCCGTCGCGGCGGTGGTATCCCTGATCCGCGTCGCGATATTCATCGTGTCGCTGGTAGGAGAAGTCACGATGGCGTCGCGCGTCGTTCCGTCCCTCTTCCACGCCTTCGCGGAAGCCGTTGTCGTAGGCGTGGCGCTCGAGCTCGCGGTAGGAGTCCCGATCGCCGCGATAGCTGTACATCTGGGCCGCGCAGGCGGGCGTCGCGATCCACACGCCGACCGCCAGCAACATCGCCGGCAGGTACCTATATCTGTTCGCCATGGGCGCCTCGCTTTCCGAGCTTCCTCATGTTCAAGCGCGGTGCCAGCGGGAGCAGGGTATTTCCGCCTGAAAACGCGTGGGCCATGGTCGGACCGTCCTCTTTGGAGGTCGGGTGCGTCGGGTAGGTCAGGTAGGTCAGGTAGGTCGGGTGGGTCGGGTAGGTCAGGTGGGTCAGGTAGGTCGGGTAGGTTTGAGCGGTGGCATCGTGCTTGAGTGATCAGGAGGCGTGCGATGGCACTCAGTCATCACTCTTTGGTCGCGTGGCAGAGGGCGGACGATCTGTTCATCAAGCTGCATCAGCTTTCGTTGAAAGCATTTCCGGCGTACGAGCGCTTCGAGTTGGGCGGGCAAACGCGTCGCGCTGCTTTCTCGGTGGCGTCGAACATCGTTGAAGGATTTGCCAGATGGCACCGCCGCGACCGTCTGAATTTCTTGAACATTGCGCAGTCGTCACTCGCCGAAGTGGGTTACTGTGTCCACGTCGCGCGGCGGCTCGGGTATCTGTCGGAGACTGTTGCGGGTGAGCTCGAAATCGAAATCAGGCAGGCCGGCGCGCCGCTGGCCGGACTCATTCGTTCGACGCGGATAACCGTCGGCTCACAAATCGCCAGTGCGGTCTTCGTGATTGCCTATCTCGTCATCCGTCTCGCTTAACGTTCTCGCGCTGAGCCGCGGCGCTCAGCATCTTCACTGCGCCGTCGGCTCCAGCGCGGTGAGACAGACTCTTCACTGAAAGCGACGCTTCTTGGAGGAAATACTCGGTGTAACGGCTCAATTCGTCCGGGAACTGCCTGCCCAGGTAGTAGTCGAGCATCTTCGGTCTCCCGCTGCTCCGCAGGTCCGGCTGCTATTAACCCGACCGCCCCACCCACCCGACCCACCAGGCCTACCAGCCCCACGCGACCCACCAGGCCTACCAGCCCCCGCCCCACCCGACCTATTCCGTCCAGACGAGCACTTGCGAGCCTCGGCGGTCCGCCTGATCGAGGATGAGCCCGGGTCCGCGGCGCTCGAGGTCTTCGAGCGTGAGATGCACGCGGTCGGAGTCGAAGTCGATGCCGTTGCTGTTGAGGAAGGAGAAGTTCCTCGACGGCGCCAGGCGCAGCAGCCAGAAGGGAATCGACACGTGCACCAGTTTGCCCGCGCGCGTGTCGTAGGCGAGCACGCGCAGCGTCTCCAGCTTGGCTGCCGCCATCGTTGCCGGGATCACCTCGCGGTGCAGCAGCGGCTGGTCGTCCTTGCGGATCTCGATGAGTGGCTGCTGCCCGGCGAAACGCGCCCGCGCCTGCGCGAACTGCTGCTCCGCGTTCTCCGACGGCGTGAACTGCGTGCTGATGTGGCGGGAGAAGAAGTAGGCGGTGCCGCCGACGACCGCGACGGCCAGGATGCCGACGATGATGACCGCGGCGATGAGAACGGAGATCCACGTTTTCTTGCTGTTGTCGCTCATGGCTGTGCAGCCTCATTTCATGAGGCGTCGGGCCTCGTCCGCCGTGGCAGGGTCATTATCCTCGTCGCCGAGGGCGATGGCGGCCCGGAATTCCTCGAGGGCGGCGGCCTTGGTCCCGGCCTTGAGCGCCAGCTTCCCGAGCTCGAGATGGCTGCGGCCGTGGACCCATTTGCGGCCTTCGAGGCGGATCGCCTGCCTCAGGTCCGCCGTGGCCTCCGCGGCCCGCCCCAGCCCGGCACGCGCCGCCCCGCGCTTGTAGTACCACAGCGCGTCTTCGCCGAACATCCGCGGCCGGTGGTCGTCGGCGAAGCGCGTGAAGCCCTCAGCCAGGAATCGCTCGGCGTCCGCAGCCTTTCCGACACGGAGGCTCGTGGATCCGCTCTCCAGCCACAGCAGCCGGTTCCGAGGGTATTGCTCGCGCAACCTCGCGAGCTGCTTCAGCGCATCGCCGTATCGCTTTTCGCGGTTGTACATCAGGAGCAACGCAAATCGCGCGTCGGTCTGGTTCTGCCCGCCGTAGGCCGCCGCCTCCTCGATGAGGCTTATGCCGCGTTCCTTGCCGCCGCCGAAACCCGCGACGTAGGCGACCCACCGCAACGGCAGCGACAACGTCGCGACGATGTAGCGATACGTGCCGACGATGAGCGCGGCATCCTTGCGCTGCGGCGCAAGGGCGAGCACCGTTTCGTGTTCATCGTAGGCCTCGCGTGCGGCGCGGAAGGCGCCGAGCACGCGTCCTTCGACGCTGGCGGCGTAGGACGCGCGCAGCCCCACGGCCGCGCCGAGTTGGTAGTGCGCGTCGGCGTCGCGCGGGTTTGCCAGGATGCGCCGGCGGGCGAGGGTGGTGGCCCGCTCGATCGCGTCCCGAAACGCGGCGACGGTTTCGGGCGGCGGCGGCGGCAGCGGCGCCGTGCTCGGGCGATTCGGGCGCCCCAGGTAGTCGTCGACGGTCATGTTGCCGCGGCGGAAGGTGATGCTGAGCCACAGCGAGGTCGCCAGGCCGCGATAGGCGTCCGGGTCCTGCGGGTCCGCGGCGATGGCTTGCCGGAAAGCGGCGAGCGCCTGGTCGTGATCGAGGTTGAAGATCGCCTGCGTGCCTTTGGCGCGCAGCGTCTCGGACTCCTTGTTCCCTGACGCGGGCGCCGCGAGCCACAGCACCAGCGCGGCGCATCCGGCGGCGCGCACGCGCCAAACAGAGCTCATCCTGCGATCTTACGCCGCGGCCACGAGGAATCGTACAAGATCCAAGGCATTGTGGTTGCGCGGATTCGTGTCTTCTGCGTAGAATCTTACCGCACCGCCAAGCGAGCATTCTTCCCCACAAAGGAGTCCGACGTTGGACAACGTGACCAGTCACGGCAGCGTAGCGCACGGTCACGCGCACGGCCACGACGAGGATCATCACCAGGACCTCGGGTTCTGGCGGAAGTACGTGTTCTCGATCGATCACAAGGTGATCGGCATCCAGTACACGATCACCGCCCTCCTGTTTCTTCTCTTCGGCTTCACCCTGATGATGATCATGCGGTGGCAGCTCGCCTACCCGGGCCGGCCGATTCCGCTGATCGGGCAGTGGCTCGGCCAGGATCGCGCGCCGATGGGCATCATGCTGCCCGAGTTCTACAACCAGCTCGGCGCGATGCACGGCACCATCATGGTGTTCCTCGGCGTCGTGCCGCTGGCCGTGGGCGGCTTCGGCAACTTCGTGATGCCGCTGCAGATCGGCGCGCCCGACATGGCGTTCCCCAAGCTCAACATGATGAGCTACTGGGTGTACTTCATTGGCGGCGTGACGATGCTCGCGAGCTTTTTCGCGCCGGGCGGCGCGGCGCAGTCGGGCTGGACTTCTTACGCACCGCTCGCCGTGATCGCGCAGTCGGGCCAGACGATATGGCTCGTCGGCATGATCTTCCTGATCACGTCGTCGCTGCTCGGCTCGGTGAACTTCATCGTGACGATCGTGCAGCTGCGCGCCAGGGGTCTGGGCTGGATGCGGCTGCCGTTCTTCGTGTGGGCCCAGTTCGTGACGGCGTTCCTGCTGCTGCTCGCGTTCCCGCCGCTCGAAGCGGCCGGCGTGCTGCAGCTGATGGATCGCGTGGCGGGCACCAGCTTCTTCATGCCGAGCGGTCTGGTCGTGTCGGGCAAGGCCCTGACCGTGGCCGGCGGCGGCAACCCGGTGCTGTGGCAGCACCTGTTCTGGTTCCTGGCGCACCCCGAGGTGTACGTGCTGATTCTGCCGGCGATGGGCATCGTCGCCGAGATCATCGCGAACAACACCCGCAAGCCGCTCTGGGGCTACAAGGCGCTCGTGTATTCGGTGGGGTTCCTCGGCTTCATGTCGTTCGTCGTGTGGGCGCACCACATGTTCATGACCGGCATGGGGACGACGATGAGCGCCTTCTTCCAGACGACGACGATGATCATCTCGATCCCGTCGGTCGTCATCCTGACGGCAATGCTGCTGTCGCTGTGGGGCGCGTCGATCCGGTTCACGACGCCGATGCTCTTCGCGCTGGCGTTCCTGCCGATGTTCGGCATCGGCGGGCTCACGGGCCTGCCGCTCGGCCTCGCGCCGTCGGACATCCACCTGCACGACACGTACTACGTCATCGGCCACTTCCACTACGTCGTGGCGCCGGGGACGATCTTCGCGCTGTTCGCCGGCGTCTACTACTGGTTCCCCAAGGCGACCGGGAAGAAGATGAACGACGTGCTGGGCGCGATCCACTTCTGGGGGTCGTTCATCTGCATCAACGTCGTGTTCATGCCGATGTTCATCCAGGGGCTGGGCGGGATGAACCGCCGCATGTATGACGGCGGCATGCAGTACGCGCACAATGCCACGCTGCTCAAGTGGAACGTCGTCATCGGGATTGCGGCGTGGGCGCTGGGGCTGTTCCAGATTCCCTTCATCATCAACTTCTTTGCCAGCATGAAGTGGGGCAAGGCGGCCGACCGGAATCCGTGGGAAGCGACGACGCTCGAGTGGCTGGCGCCGTCGCCGCCCGGGCACGGCAACTTCCTCACCGAGCCGATCGTCTACCGCGGGCCGTACGAGTACAGCGTGCCGGGCGCCGCGAAGGACTTCAGTCCGCAGTTCGAGCCGGAGAAGGCGTAGTCCATGAATATTCCGTACACCGTCGAAGAGCGGCCCGACACCGGGCTCACCAACGGCAAGCTCGGCATCTGGTTGTTCCTCGCGTCGGAAGTCATGCTGTTCGGCGCGTTGTTCTCGACCTACATCATCCTGCGCATGGGCGCGCCGGAATGGCCGCACGGCGAACTGAACGTCACGCTCGGCGCGATCAACACCGTCATCCTCATCAGCTCCTCGGTGACGATGGTCATGGCCTGGGCGTCGCTGAAGATGAACGACTTCGGCAGGCACCGGCTGTTCCTGGCCGCGACCCTGGTGCTCTCCGCGGTGTTCCTCGTGAACAAGTATTTCGAGTACGCCGATCACTTCGCGAGGGGTGAAGGGCCGGCGCACAGCACGTTCCTGGCGATCTACTTCACGCTCACGGGGCTGCACGGGCTGCACATTCTGGGCGGCATGATCGTGATGGCGTATTTCCTCGGACCGGGCGCGGGGCTCTGGAAGAAGAATCCGGAGCAGTTCGCGAACCGCATCGAAGTGACGGGGCTCTACTGGCACTTCGTCGATCTGGTCTGGATCTTCCTGTTTCCGGTGCTGTACCTCCTGTAGGAGCCGACGACATGCCTTCCGATCCGGCTGAAGTCAAGAAAGCGGTCCGCACCTACATGATGGTCGGCGCGGCACTGTTCGTGTTCACCGCCATCACGGTGGCCGCCAACCGGCTGCACCTGGCGGTGCCCTTGGCCATCACGGTGGCGCTCATCATCGCCACAATGAAGGGGTCGATGGTCGCCGGCGTCTTCATGCACCTGAGCCACGAGCGGAAGTGGATCTACGGCGCGCTGCTGCTGACGGTGGTGTTGTTCGCCGCGCTGATGTGCCTCCCGAGCTTCACGATGATGGATGGCATCGGCACGCCGGCCCCCGCCGTGGGCGTCGCCGCCGAGAACGTGGGGCACTGAGATGTCGCTGCGCGTCTTTCACCTGTTGTTCATCGGGCTGTCGGTCGTTCTTGCGGCGTTCGTCGCCGCCTGGGCTGCGGGCATGTATCGCACTGCGCACGACGTCAGCTACGCGCTCGCCAGCGCGGCCTCGCTCGCGAGCGGCCTGGGGCTGAGCGTTTACGGCGCGGCGTTTCAGCGGAAAATGAGGCGTTTGTGAATCGCAAGGTACTCTCGGCCCTGATCACGCTGGTGCTGCTGGCCGCGCCGCGCGCGGCGCTCGCGTGCCCGGTGTGTTTCGGCGACAGCAACTCGCCCATGGCGATCGCCACCAACATGGGCATCATCGCCATGCTGATCGTCGTCGCGGGCGTGCTCGGCGCGTTCGCGTCGTTCTTCATCTACCTGATGCGCCGCGCCAGGCGCGTCGCTGCGCAGGAGGGGACCGCTCAATGCTGAACTATCTGGGGCTGCCGGTCGAGGCGTCGACCCACGCCGGCGAAATCGACCACCTGATCGCGCTCGTGCACTGGCTGATGCTCGTGCTGTTTGTCGGCTGGGGCGCCTTCATGGTATTCGTGCTGTTCCGGTTCCGGAAGGGCGCCCATCCCAAGGCGGACTACGTCGGGGCGAAGGGCAAGATCTCGAAAGGGCTCGAGATAGCCGTCGTCGTCGTGGAAGCCGTGCTGCTGGTGTTCTACGCGATTCCGGCGTGGGCGACGCGCGTCAGGGCGCTGCCCAGCGAGAGCGAAGCGGTCGTGGTCCGCGTGGTCGGCGAGCAGTTCGCGTGGAACGTTCACTATCCGGGCCCAGACGGCAGGTTCGGGCGCACCGACATCAGGCTCCTGACCGCCGACAACCCGCTCGGCCTGGATCGCACGGATCCCAGTGCGAAGGACGACATCACGACGATCAACCAGCTCAACCTGCCGGTCGATCGGCCGGTGCTGGTGCACCTCTCGAGCAAGGACGTCATCCACAGCTTCGCGCTCTTCGAGATGCGCGTGAAGCAGGACGCGATCCCCGGGATGCAGATTCCGGTGTGGTTCATTCCCAACCGCGTGGGCGATTACGAGATCACCTGTTCGCAGCTGTGCGGCCTGGGTCATTACCGCATGCGCGGCTTCGTGACCGTGCAGAGCGCGGCGGACTACCAGAAGTGGTACGACGATCAGGAGAAGGAACTGCAGCCCGCGGTGGCTACGCCAACCGCGCCGTGAGCGTGACGTTCGAAGCCCAGGTCACAGCGTCAGCTCCGTACCGATTCCCCGCTCGACGGCGCGCCGATACGCCAGGTCGGCCGCCGTCACATCCTCCACCGCCAATCCCAGGCTCTTGAAGATCGTGACGTCCGCGTCGCTCTGACGTCCGGCGGGATGTGGCGCGCCGCCCACGAGCTCGCCGATTTCGGCCAGGATGTGGGCGGCGGTGAAGCGGCGTTCCTGGATCCCCAGCACGACGTCGCCGGACTCGACGAGCGCGGCGGTGCGGGAGTCAACGAACAACCTCGCGCGGGCGACGAGGGCCGGGTCCATCTCGCGCTCGGTCGGACGGCAGGCGCCGACCGAGATCACGTGGGCGCCAGGTTTCACCCAGCCGTTCTCGATGACCGGCATCGGCGACGAGGTGGCCAGCACCACCAGGTCCGCTCCGACCACGGCTTCGCCGGCGTGCTCGACGGCGGTTACGGCATACGATGTATGCGGGGTCAGGCCCTCGTCTGACCCCGGTCCGGACCCCCGCCGGACCCCCGTCTGTCCCCGGACGTCGGCGACGAAGGCGTCGCGATGGCGCTTGTTCGGGCTCCAGACGGTCACGTGACGCAAAGCATGGACCCTCGCCAGCGCATCCAGATGACTCCGGGCCTGGACGCCCGACCCGATGATGCCCAGCGACGAGGACGCCTTCCGCGCGAGCAGCCGCGATGACACCGCCGACACCGCGGCCGTCCGCGCCTCGGTGATGTAGCGGCCGTCGAGCAGCGCCAGCAACGCGCCTGTTTCCGGATCGAGCAGGACGATGGAAGCGAGATGCGAAGGGAGCCCGCGCGCGGCGTTGCTGCCGAACACGGTCACGAGCTTGGCACCGAGCGCCGCGCCGCCAGACCCCGCCGCGCCGGCGCCATCGGCCGCGCCGACCAACGCTGGCATCGTCGCGAAGAACGCTTCGTCACCGGCGACAGGAATCACCGTGCGGACCGGCTGCGTGACGCGGCCGGTCGAAAAACGCAGCAGCGCCGACGCCATCATCTCGATGAGATCGTCCATCGACAGGACGGCTTTCACGTCAGCTTCGGTCAGGAGACGAAAACGAATCGACACAGGAGCTCCTCGAGGTGCGAAGGTGCGAAAGGTGCGACGTGCGATACAGTTCTATCGCATGGTGCGTTTGAAGACAATCGATGCGCACGCGGCGGGCGAACCGCTGCGTCTCGTCGTGGACGGCTTCCCGTCTCCGCTCGGCAGGACGATGCTCGAGAAGCGGGAGTGGGTGCGGACGCATGCGGACCATCTGCGGCGCGCGCTGATGCTCGAGCCCCGCGGTCACGCGGACATGTACGGGGCGGTGCTGACCGAACCCGTGACCCCCGGCTCTCATGCGGGCGTGCTGTTCATGCACAACGAGGGCTACAGCACGATGTGCGGCCACGGCGTCATCGCCGTCACGACCATCGCCCTCGAGCGCGGACTGCTCATGCCGGGCGGTGATGGGACCTCGATTGTCTACGACTCGCCCGCTGGAACCATTCGAGCGCGGGCGATGATCAGGCCAGGTGGGCCGGGTGGGGCGGGTGGGTCGGGCAGGGTCGAGCGCGTTGCGTTCGTGAACGTGCCCTCGTTTGTCCTGCACGGCGGCCTGACGGTGAAGCTCGCGTCGCGGCAGATCCGCGCCGACATCGCGTTTGGCGGCGCGTTCTACGCCATCGTCGACAGCGAGGCGGTGGGGCTGCCGATCGACGTTCCGCACCTGCCGGAGCTGCGTCGCGTCGGCATGGAGATCAAGCACGCGATCGAAGCGGCGCAGACCATCGCGCACCCCCTCGAGCCCGGGCTGAAGGGGATCTACGGCACGATCTTCACCGGGCCGCCGAGCGACGAGCGCGCGGACCTGCGCAACGTGACGATCTTCGCCGACGCCGAAGTCGATCGCTCGCCCTGCGGCACGGGGACGGCGGCGGTGATGGCGGTCGTCGACGCGATGGGCCTGCTCGGCGAGGACAAGCCCTTCGTCCACGAGAGCCTCATCGGCACGCGCTTCACGGGACGCATCGCGTCGCGCACGGCGGTCGGGGAGTATCAGGCCATCGTTCCCGAGATCGAAGGTGCCGCGTGGATTACCGGCGAGCACACGTTCCTGGTCGATGACACGGACCCGTTGAAGGGCGGATTTCGGATTTAACCAGGTTGGACCATGCATCCCTTTCACACCATCATCGAGCCATTCCGGATCAAATCGGTCGAAGCGTGGAAGTTCACGACGCGCGAGGAGCGCGCGGCGGCGCTCGCGCGCGCGAGCCACAACGTGTTCCAGCTGCCGGCGGAAGACGTGCTCATCGATCTGCTGACCGATTCGGGCACCGGCGCGATGTCGTCGGCGCAGTGGGGCGCGCTCATCAACAGCGACGAGTCGTACGCGGGCAGCCGCTCGTTCTACCGTTTCGAGAAGGTGGTGCGCGATCTCACCGGGTTCACGCACATCATCCCGACCCATCAGGGGCGCGCCGCCGAGCGCATCCTGTTCCACACGATCCTGCATCCCGGCCAGATCGTGCCGAACAACAACCACTTCGACACGACGCGCGCGAACATCGAGGTGGAGGAGGCCGAGGCGCGGGATCTCGTGATCGCCGAGGGGCGGCAGCCGTCGGTGATCCATCCGTTCAAGGGGAACATGGATCTCGCGGCGCTCGAGGCGACGCTCGAGCGCGACGGCGACCGCATTCCGCTGGTGATGGTCACGGTGACGAACAACTCCGGCGGCGGCCAGCCGGTGTCGATGGCAAATCTGCGCGGCGTCCGCGCGCTCTGCGATCGCTACAAGAAGCCGTTCTTCCTCGATGCGTGCCGCTTCGCCGAGAACTCCTGGTTCATCAGGCAGCGCGAAGACGGCCATGCCCATCGACGACCGCTCGACATCGCGCGCGACATGTTCAGCCTCGCTGACGGCTGCACGATGTCGGCGAAGAAGGACGGCCTCGCCAACATCGGCGGGTTCCTCGCGATGAACAGCGACGCGTGGGCCGAACAGTGCCGCAACCTGCTGATTCTGACCGAAGGGTTTCCGACCTACGGCGGGCTCGCGGGCTACGACCTCGAGGCGATCGCGACCGGGCTCGAGGAAGTGGTGCAGGAGCCGTATCTCCGCTACCGGATTCGATCGACCGAATATCTCGCGGAGAAGATTTCAGCGGCGGGCGTCGCGATCATCCAGCCCGCGGGCGGGCACGCGGTCTACATCGACGCACGAATGATGCTCCCGCACATTCCGCCGCTGCAGTATCCGGGCATCGCGCTGCTCAACGCGCTCTACGTCGAAGCCGGCGTGCGCGGCGTCGAGATCGGGACGGTGATGTTCGGCGTCCATCCGGACGGCACGGAAACGCCGGCCGACATGGATCTCGTCCGCCTCGCCATCCCGCGCCGCGTCTACACGCAGTCGCACATCGACTACGTGGCCGAAGCGGTGATCTTCGTCTGGAAGATGCGCGAGCAGCTGCGCGGCTATCGCATCACCCACGCGCCGAAGGTCCTGCGTCACTTCACCGCCGCGTTCGAGCCGCTTCCGCAGGCCTGAAGGCCTGCGCTGCGACGGATCGCGCCGGGCGACGGTCGTAGCGCAGACCTTTAGGTCTGCCAGTACCCCCGAGGTCCGGCTGAAGCCGGACACCACCGTAGCATCGGGAGTGTCCCGTAGCATCAGTGGTCCCGTAGCATCAGTGGTCCCGTAGCATCAGTCGTTTCCGCCTTCAGGCGGACCCGCTGAGAAACATGCGCGTGAGGCGGTCGAGCAGGACCGGCAGCGTCTCAGCGTCGAGCGCGAAGGCGCCGAGGTCCGGCGCCCACGAAAGCTTGTAACTTCTCGACATCGCCGACACCCAGATCTGACGCACCGGCGCGTTCGGCGAGACGACGAATTTCGTCTCGATCGGCTCCTCGAAGACGAGGTTCAGCACGCCGTTCTGCAGATCGACTTCGAAGCCCGCGCGGTCTGCCAGCGGCAGCAGCGCATGGCGTGCCGCGTCGAGGGCCTGGTCGCTGGTCACGCGGAATTCCTGTTCGGAGAGGGCAGTCATGGCCTTATTAAACCTTTGCCGGGGTGCGTCCGTCTAACTTGAGGTGAAGGGCAGGTGATGAGAGCAATGCGCGAATGGAGTTTTTCGGCAACGGCGGAGTGGGTGGTCGGGTTTCTGCTGGCGGTCGCGATCGTCGTCACCGCGTTCGTCTGACTCACGGCAGGCCTGAAGGCCTGCGCTACTGTTGAGAAACCATGAACTTGTCGGGGGCGGCCAGATAGCTTCGGCGCGCCCTCGCCGTCATCCCCGGCTGCTTCATCTTCACCGTCAGCTTGTGCACCTTGTTGTCGAGCTGGGTGGGGGCGAAGCCGATCACGTACTGGCTGTGGAGCTCCTGCGCGACCTTCGTGAAGGTCGGCGCGAGGTCGGCGGTCTTCTGCAGCTCGAAGTAGCCGCCGCCGGTCTCGTCGGCAATCTTCCGCAGGCCGCCGTCAGGCTTGCTGCGGACCATGCGCTGGCCGTTGAAGTAATTGCTTTCGAGGCCGATCGCGTAAATCATCACTTCGTCGGCCCGCGCGCGCTCGATCACGTGGCCCAGGCTGGTCTTGCTCTCCGTGTCGTCCCCGTCGGTGAAGACCAGGATGACACGCCGTCCCTCGATGCCTTTCAGCTCTTCGAGGCTCGCCCCGACCGCATCCCACAGGCGCGTGCCGTTCCCGTAATCGAGATCCTTCACGTCGCTCACGAGCTCGTCCCGATCGTTGGTGAACCGCGAGCTGAACTGGATCTTGTCGTTGAACGCGCCGACCCGCCCCTTGTCTTCGGGCAGGAGACGGATGAGGAACTGCTCGGCGGCCTGACGCAGCAGCGCGATGGTGCCCGTCATGCTCCCGCTCGTATCGAGCATGACGACGACCGTGATGGGCTGGACGCTGTTGTCGAAGTAGATGAGCGGCTGCGGCCTGTCGTTGTCGAAGACGTCGAAATCCTCTTTCACGAGTCCGGGCACGAGGCGCTTCTGCAGGTCGGCGACGGTGACGAAGAGCGACACCACCTGCGTGCCCGTCTTGAAGGTCGGAGGTTGCTGCTCGGCGACCAGCGCCGCCGACATCGAAGCCGCCAGCGTCGCGGCACCCGCCATCTGTTTCCACCGGGTCATGAGATCAGCTTATCGCAATGCTCGTGCCTTCGCGAGCGCCGTTCGGATGGCCGGCTCGAGGGCGGCCGCCATCGACATCATCGCGTGACGCGTCTCTGCAGGCTGTCGAGCTCCGTCCTGAAGAACTGCATCTGCGCCTGCTCGTCCGCGGTGGGCTTCCCGGTGGACGCCGACATGTCCCGGTAAAGCGTGGTGAGGCGCGACTGCAGCTCGCGCACCACGCTGCGGATCTCGGTTGAGCTCGCTCCGCCTGGCCGGTTCACCTGGTCGAGTAGCGCCACCGTGCCGCGATAGGTGTCGCCGACCGCGACGAGCGAGTCGGTCCAGAGCTGGCGATCCGCCGCCGACACCTGCATGCGCGGATCCTCGAGCACCTTCAGCTTCTGCTCGTTGGTCCTGGTTCCGGCGGTCAGTCGGACGGTGTACTCGCCTGGAACGACCAGCGGTCCGGGCAGCGGAATCGATCGGCCACCTGATTCTCCGTCGGGCGGCGCCGCTGGCAGCGAATCGAAACGGAGGTTCCAGACGACGCGGTTGAGACCGGCGGTACGGGGCGCCTGCAGCCGCGCGACGAGCTTCGCGCCCGCATCGAGGATGGTGACCGTGACGGCCGCGCCGGGATCGCTCTGCAGGTAGTAGTCGACGAGCGCGCCGGCCGGAGGATTGGCGCCGCGGAACACCATGTCGCCCTGATGCGCCTTCGGGTTGAAGTAGCGGATCTCCTCCGTCGCGCGCGGCGCGAAGAGATGCGCCGGATCGGTCAGCACCTGCGGGGTCAGCTGTTGCAGGGAGGAGATGTCGTCCAGGATCCACACGCCCCGCCCGTGCGTGGCGAGCACGAGATCGTTGTCGCGCGGATGAATCACGAGATCGGTCACCGGCACGCGCGGCATGTTGTTGCGGAGCTCGAGCCAGTGGGCGCCGCCGTCCGCGGAGAGGTAGAGGCCGTATTCGGTGCCGGCGTAGACGAGCGCGGGGTTCTTCGGGTCCTCGTGCACCACGTGAATCGCGCGGTTCGCCGGCATGTCGCCGGCGATCGACGTCCAGGTGCTGCCGAAGTCGGTCGAGCGATAGAGGTAGTTCGCGAAGTCGTTGCTCCGGTGGCCGTCGAACGACACGTAGACCGTGCCCGGATTGTGCCGCGACGCGTCGATGCCCGACACCCACATGGACTCGGGCAGCCCGGGGAACCTCTTCGCCAGGCTGGCCCAGTGCCTGCCGTCGTCCTGGGATACCTGCAGATTGCCGTCGTCGGTGCCGACGTAGAGCAGGCCCGGCCTGACCGGCGACTCGGCGATCTCGGTAATCGTCGGATAGTAGGGCGCGCCGTCATCGAGCGAGAGCGTCGTCTCGTTGGGAATCTGCCCCATGATGCGGAGCTTGCTGCGATCGACGCCGGTCGTCATGTCGCCGAGCGACACCCAGGTGTCGCCGCGGTTGGTGCTCTTCCAAAGTTGATTCGTGCCGGCGTACAGCGTCTTCGAGTCGTGCGGCGAGAGAATGAACGGCGCGTCCCAGTTGGCGGGGGCCATCGCGTTCCCCAGCTCGGGCTCCGCGGCCCCCGGCTTGCCCCACGTCGCCCAGTTGCGGCGGTCCCGGATGAAGCCGCGCTTTTGATCCGGGCGGATGTTGCGCTGCTCGTTCGTCACCGAGTCGTTGCGCAGCAGGCCGAGGTACTGCGATTCGGAGTAGAACGTGCGGTCGTCGTTCGGATCGGCGAGGCTCCTGAAGCCGTCGCCGCCGCACGTGCGGATCCAGTCGTCGTTGGAGATGCCCGACGAGAAATACGTCGCGCTCGGCCCGCGCCAGCAGCCGTTGTCCTGCAGGCCGCCGTACACCCAGTAGGGTTTCCGCATGTCCACGGCCACGTGATACCACTGGCTCACCGGCAACGACGTGACGTACAGCCACTTCAGGCCGCGATCGTATGAGATGCCGACACCGCCATCGTCCGCCTTGAGGATGTGCTTGGAGTCGTGTGGATCGATCCAGACCATGCGATCGTCGCCGTGCAGCGACTGTCGGGGCGAGACGAACGACTCGCCGCCGTTGTCCGAGTAGCTGTAGCTCACCATGTAGATCCGCCGGTCGTCGTTCGGGTCCACGCGGATCTGGCTGGAATAGGTGGGACGCGGATTCCAGTCGCTCATCAGCTTCCAGGTTTCGCCCTTGTCATTCGATCGGTAAACGCCGGCCCTGCGCTGCTCGTACGCCGTCGAGGCGTTGTAGCGCAGGCCCTGTTCGACCGACGCGTACACGACACGCGGGTCCTTGCGAAAGATCGAGATGCCGATGCGGCCGATGTCGCCCGAGGGCACCCCGGCCGTGAGCTTCTTCCACGTGTCGCCGCCGTCGGCCGACTTGTAGAGCGCGCTGCCCGCGCCGCCGCCGTGGAAGCCGTACGCGCGTCGCCGGCGCTGATGCGCGGCGGCAAAGAGCGTGTTCGGGTCCGACGGATCCATCGCGACGTCGCTGACGCCGGTGTCCTCGTCGATCTGCAGCGACGGCCGCCACGTGCGTCCGCCGTCGGTGGACTTGAAGAGCCCGCGCTCCTTGTTCGAGCCCCACAGATGACCGAGCGCGGCGACGTACACAACGTCAGGGTTCGTCGGGTGCAGGACGATCCGCCCGACGTGATGACTGTCCTTCAGGCCCATGTTGGTCCACGTGCGTCCGCCATCGGTTGATTTGTAGACGCCGTCGCCCCATCCCGAGCTCTGACGATTGGTCGCTTCGCCGCTGCCGAGCCAGACGAGGTCCGGGTTCGACTGGCTGACCGTGACGCAGCCGAGCGAGGCGACCGAGCCGTTCTGAAACACCGGGGTGAACGTGGTGCCGTTGTCCGTGGTTTTCCAGAGGCCGCCCGTCGCGCTCGCCACATAGAACGTGGCGGTATTCGACTCGACGACCGCGATGTCGACGATGCGGCCGCTCATGTTGGCGGGACCGATGGTCCGGAAGCTCAGGCTGGCGAGGGTGGACGGTTGGAGCGCCGCCGAGGTCTGAGCAATGGGGACCGCGCCCGTCTCGAAGAGGCAAAGGAGCAGAATCCCGACCGAAATGCCGGTTTTTCGCATGGTGCCGACGATGTTAGGGGTCGGGAGTCGTTTTCACAAATTGGCATCTATCCCCGACTTGACCGGTCGGATATCAGGAAGTACACTGATTTCTCATCCTGAGACTCAGTCTCATTTTCAAGAATCGCTCATGCTCCAGGCACTCGTCATCACGCTTCGCGAAGGATTCGAAGCCTTTCTCATCGTCGCGATCAGCCTGGCCTACCTGCGCAGGTCAGGTCGCGCCCCGCTGACCGTCGCCGTGCACTGGGGAATCGCCGCGGCGGTTGCCGTGAGCGCGCTCGGTGGCTACCTGCTGTACCACGCGGCGAACCAGGAACGGCTGGAGGGGCCGCTGGCGCTGGTCGCGGCGGTGTCGGTGACCTGGATGGTCGTGCACATGTGGCGCACCGGCCGCCGCTTGAAGGGCGACATCGAAGGCCGCCTGCAGTCTTCGACTGTGCGCCCGGGCGCCGCGGCCTTCACCGGCGTATTTCTGTTCACGCTGCTGATGGTCAGCCGCGAGGGGATTGAAACGGCGCTCCTGCTGATGCAGCTGCACGAGACGGTGCATCTCGCCCTCGGCGCCGCGATTGGCGTCGCCGGCGCGGCCGGCGTGGCCTGGCTGTGGTCGCGCTATGGCCACCGCATCAACCTGGCGCTGTTCTTTCAGGCGACCGCGATCTTCCTGTTCGTGTTCGTGGTGCAGCTCGTGATCCAGGGCACCCATGAAATGGCCGAACAGCATTTCCTGCCCAAGAGCGACCTCATCCACACGAGCACGGAAGCGTGGGGTCCCGACAGCGTCTTCGGCCACGTGCTGACGTATCTGCTCGTGATCCTTCCGCTCGGCTGGGTTTCAGTCAAAGCGCTCTTTTCGAAGCGGCCGGTGTTCCAGCCGGCCGCGGCGGTGCCCCCGGCTCCGGTCGCGGGCCGTTCCGCCGCGCGTTAGCACGCCGCCAGGGCGGCGAACCGCTACAATTCCCCCGTGGCCAGACCCCCAACCATCGTCGATCTGACCTGGACCGGCGAGCTCACCTTCTCCGGCACCAGCGACACGGCCTCGATGACGCTCGACAGCGCGGGCATCGCCGGACCTTCACCTGTGCAGGCCCTCGGCTTCGCGCTCGCCGGGTGCATGACGACCGACGTGGCGCACATCCTCACGAAGGGCCATCATCCGTTTCGCGCGCTGCGGTCGCGTCTGGTCGCCGACCGCTCGCCGGAGGATCCGCACCGCTTCGTGCGCATGACGCTGCACGTCACCGTCGAGGGGGACGTGCCCGCGGACGCCGTCGCGCGCGCCATCGCCTTGTCGCGCGACAAGTACTGCTCGGTCTGGCACTCGATGCGCCAGGATATCGCGTTCACCACGACCCATGAGGTCCGGGGTCGGGAGTCTTCTTCCTGAACGTCGTGGGCGAAAAAGACTCCCGACCCCGCCGGGCGTACATCGACTGGGCGCGCGGCATCGCCGTGCTGCTGATGATCGAGGCGCACACCCTCGACTCGTGGACGCGGACGGCGGACCGCGGCGGCATCGCGTTTCGGGACGCCACCGTGCTGGGCGGATTCGCGGCGCCGCTGTTCCTGTGGCTCGCCGGTCTCGCCGTCGTGCTCGCCGCCACGCGCACGGCCGAGCGAACGGGCAGCCGCGCGACGGCGGCGACAACCATCTGCCGCCGCGGCGTCGAGATCTTCATCCTCGCGTTCCTGTTCCGCCTCCAGGCCTTCATCGTGAGCCCCGGCAGTCACCCGGTGGCGCTGTTTCGCGTCGACATCCTCAACGTCATGGGGCCGGCAATCGCGGCGGCCGGCGTCGTGTGGTTCGCGACGTCCACGACCGCCCGCCGCGTCACGTGGTATGCGGTGCTGGCGATCGCCGTCGCGATGGTGACGCCGCTGGTCCGCCTGGCGCCCGTCGTCGACTGGCTGCCGCTCTTTGTGCAGTGGTACATCCGGCCGGCCGGGGAGTACACCACCTTCACGCTGTTTCCGTGGGCGGGCTTCGTGTTCGCCGGCGGTGCGGTTGGCGCGTTGCTGGCAGCCTCTCGCGATGCTCGGGCGGAGCGCCGTGTGCACGCGGCGCTGACGGTTGCCGGCGTCGCGCTCGTCGCGCTTGGGTTCTACACCGCCGGGCGGCCGTCGATCTATCGCGCCGCGTCGTTCTGGACCAGCTCGCCGACCTGGTTCGCGATCCGCGTCGGGGTCATGATGCTGGCGCTCGCGGTCATCTACACGCTGGCGGCGCTTGCCGACATGGCAGGCCTGGCGCTCGGCCCGCTCGAACGGATGGGACGCAGTTCGCTCTTCGTGTACTGGATCCACGTAGAGCTGGTATACGGCTACGCGAGCTGGCTGTGGCGCCATCTCCTGCCCCTGTGGGGCACGGCCATCGCGTACGTGCTGTTCTCGGTGTTGATCTATCGCGCGATCGACTGGCGTGATCGCATCGTGGGTAACCGGCGGGCGCGCCGGGGCGGCCAGCCCCCGATCGGTCAGCCCGCACCCGCATAATTCGGTCCCGCGAACCATCGCGTGGGCGTAGAATCTCCCCGGAGGCTTCCATGAATCGACGCGAGTTCGCCCGGCTTCTCGCCATTGGCGGTGCGGCGCCATTCGTGTCGCCGAACGTGGCGTGGCCGCGTCCCGCCGACCTGCCGCCGACCCCCGCGTCCCCGGACGAGAAATTCTGGCTCAGCGTGCGCGATCAGTTCGTGATGCCGAAAGAGCTCACGATGTTGAACGCCGCCAACCTGTGTCCTTCGTCGGGACCGGTACTCGAGACGATGTATCGCCTGACGAAAGACATGGACCAGGACCCGTCGCAGGACAACCGCGCGAAGCTCGGCGACGGCCGCGAGAACACGCGGAAGCTGCTCGCGGAATTCCTGCGCGTCACGCCCGAAGAAATCGTCATCACGCGCAACACCAGCGAGTCGAACAATCTCGTGTCGACCGGCATCGATCTGAAAGCCGGCGACGAGGTGCTGCTCACCGCCGACAACCATCCCAGCAATCACACGGCGTGGCAGGAGAAGGCCAAGCGCTTCGGCTTCACCGTGAAGGACGTGCCGACGCCGAATCCGCATCCCGGGTTCGACTACTACGTGGATGCGTTCGCGAAAGCGATCACGCCGCGGACGAAGGTCATCTCGTTCACGCACCAGACGAGCACGGTCGGCGACCTGTTTCCGGCGAAGGAGATCTGCCGGCTCGCGCGCGAGCGCGGCATCCTCAGCCTGGTCGACGGCGCGCAGTCGTTCGGGCTGATGGACGTCGACCTGAGCGACATGCAGCCGGACTTCTACAGCGGCAGCGCGCACAAGTGGATCTGCGGCCCGAAAGAGAACGGCGTGCTCTACATCAACAAGAGCGCGCAGTCGAAGATCTGGGCGAGCATCTTCAGCGCCTATCCCGGACGCGTGGGCGTGTCGAAAACGTTCGAGGGATTCGGCCAGCGCGACGAGCCGGCGATGATGGCGTTCGGCGAAGCGCTGACGTTCCAGACGAAGATTGGCCGCGCGCACATCGAGAGGCGGTCGCGCGAGCTCACGCAGGCGCTGATGGAAGGGCTGAAGAAGATCGACGGCGTGAAGATCTGGACGAGCCCGGATCCGTCGCGCACGGTCGCCGTCGTGTCGTTCCTTCCGGGCAGCCTGGACATCCGCAAGCTGTCCACGGCGCTCTACCAGAAGGATCGCATCGGCTGCGCGACGCGCGGCGGGCAGGATCGCCCCGGCATCCGCCTGTCGCCGCACTTCTACAACACGCGCGTCGACATCGACCGCACGGTGGCGGCGATCAAGAAGTACATGGCGACCGGGGTGTAAACGTCACGACGATCAACGCAGAGGCCGCAGAGCACGCAGAGGATCTTCTTCTCTGCGATCTCTGCGAGCTCTGCGTTCAGAATCCCGCGGGGCCCGCTTGGTGAGCCCTTGCCCATCTACCGCCCCGGGTTGTCCGTCGTCGCCGCCTTCGCCGCCTCGGTCTTGATGTCGTTGAAGTTCAGCACGGTGTTGAACAGCATGTTGAACTCGCCGAAGTTCTGCCACCGGTAGCACGGGTTCCCCGCGAACAGGATCACGCGACCCTTGCCAGACGGCTGGTCGACGATCGCCGGGCGATTCCTGATCTCGTTGGCGCCGCGCATCAACCCGCTCAGCACGTGATCGTCGCCGCCCGGGTACCGCATCAGCACGCCCTGCGGCGTCGGCGGCGGTCCCGGCGGCGGGTCGCCGAACGGATTCCCGCCGGTCTGCACGCTCAGCAGCGGCCCGCTCCCGTACCGCACCGGAATCATCTTCGCGTCGTACCCGTAGAAGATCGGGTTCTCGGGCTGCAGGATCTCGGCGTCGATAATCGCGCCAGGCGAATAGAACTGGCTCGAGGCGCGCGCGGCGTCCACCCGCGGCGCGAGCCCGAAGTCCGCCGGGAAGTAACTCGCCGTGCCCAGCGTGACGAGCACGCCGCCGGCCTTCACGAATTTCTCGAGCTCCGCGACGCCCTCGAGCCCCATCCCCCCGGTGATGTCGTCCGACTCGCCGTACATCCCGAGGTTCTTGAAGGTGTCGCTCTTCTTGTATTCGATCGGCTGGCCGCGGTTCTCGACGTCGAACACGAGCCGCTTGCTGGTGCCGCCCTGATTCGGGATCACGATGACGTCGTACGCGCCCTTCAGGTCGCCCGTCCTGACCCGCTCCTTGTAGATCAGATCGAAGGGCACCTCGAACTTGTCGAGCGAGTAGCGGACCCAGCCGACGTCCTGCGTGTTTCCCCAGATGCTGTAGACCGCCATGCGCGGCAGATCGAGGTCGTGCATCGGCACCGACGGCGCTGCCGGCAGTCCGACCGCGGTGAGACCGAGCGCTTCGACCGCCGGCCGCACCCTCGCGGCATCGCCGCTGACGATGAAGGAGCCGGCCGGGAACGTCGCGTCCCCCTGCTTGAGCTCCTTCTCCGTGGCCTGGACCTTCAGGTCCTTCAGCCGGTACCGCAGCGTGATCATGTTGTTCGACCCGTAGTGCGCGACGGCGAACATCGGGCCGCCGCCCGCCAGGGTGCCCGCCAGGTGGATCTCCTTTTCCTTCACCGGATCGACCGCGAGGTCGAGGATCGTCTTGTCGGCGATCTCTTTCACCTCCGCGTGGCTCATCAGCCCCATCGTCCACGCCGCATCGTCGTAGGTGCGGAGGTTCGGATCCGGGTAGACCTGCTTTTCGAGCAGCGTCTTGGCGAGGCGGCTGTACGGCTGATCGCGCTTGATGATGAACGAGCCGGAGGGGAACGTGCCCTCCTGCAGCTTGACCTCGCTCGTCGCGCGGCCGATCTCGATGCCCTGCATCCGCAGCAGGTTGACGAGCCGCTCGACGCGCGTCATGTCGCGCTGCCCGGCGGGAATCACGTAGCCGGCGACGGTTTCCTTGCGTCCGGTTTCGATCGAGTTGCGCGACTTCACATAGAAGTTCTCGAGGATGATCGTCGGAAACTGCGACGTGTACTGCAAGGCGGTAATCACGCCTGTCTCGCCGTAGTTCGTGTTGTTGCGCAGCGACCAGTCGAATTCGCCCGTCGCCGGCCACGGCCGGTACCACTCGCGCACGCTCTGGTTGCCGCGGCCCGCCGCGGCTGCGGGCGCGTCCTCGCCCCCGGGTCCGCCGGCGCGACCGCCTCGTCCACCCGGTTGGTTGGGATTGCCGAGCCGCCGCTTGATCGTGTTCGCGCCACTGGATCCTTCGATCTCGTACATCCGGATCATGCCGTTGTGGTTCGACGACATGAACGCCAGGTACCCGGGCGACCACATGTCGACGAAGCCGTGCGTCCAGACGCCGGGCATCCCGTACTTCGCCATCTGCGACATCTCGAAGTTCGCCATCATCGGCAGCTCGCCGTAGAGGATCGGATCGAGATTCGGGTTCTGCGGCGCCTGGCCGCTGAAGGTGTACATCAGGGTCTGCGCCTGATGCAGGTCGTGCATGATCGGCGGGTGATACTGAAAATACCAGTCGAGCAGCGACCGCATCTCGACCTGGGAATAGTTGATGTCGCGGTTGTCGTCGTGGAAGACGTACTTGCCCCAGTAGGGCACGCCCGCGCCGGTGGGGCGGGCCTCGGTCTCGTTGATGCCGTAGCGGTAGTACCAGTCGACGTTGCGATCGCGGCCGTCCGGGTCGGCGACCGGCGTGATGGAGACGATCACGCTGCTGCGGATCTGATTGATGATCGGCGAGTCTTCCGCCACCAGCCGGTAGGCGAGCTCCATCAGCATTTCTGACGGACCGACCTCGCCGCTGTGCAGGCCGCCCGAGAGGTGGTAGAGCGGTTTCGCCTTCGCGATGATCTGGGCCGCCTGGTCCGGCGTGATGGTGCGCGGGTCGGCCAGTTGACCGAGATACGTGCGGTACTGCTCGAGGTTCTTGATCGACTCGTCGGCGCCGACGAAAACGACGACCAGGTCGCGGCCTTCGTGGCTCTTGCCGATGGTGACGACCTTCACGCGCGGCGAGGCGGCCGCCAGGGCGCGGTAGTACTTCAGGATGTCCGCGTAGTAGGTCAGTTTCTTCGGTTCACCGATATGGTGGCCAAGCACATCTTTCGGCGAAGGGATCCCGGCCACCTTGGGCAGGTGATCCACCAAGGGGCTGCTGAACTCGGGCCGCGTCGTCCATTCTTTGACGAGGCGGGCGAATTCCGGGTCGTCCTGCGAGCGAGCCCCGGCAGCCGCAGACGCCACAACTGCTTTGTTTCCAGCTGATTGCGCTGATATGATTGAGCCGAGCGCCAGGACGAGGATGAAGAGCGAGGCGAGAAGCCGTGAAGGGCGCCCCAGCTGGAACATGACAGAACTCCTTATTTACGTGATACTTAGCTAAAGCGCGGAGGGATCGGTCTTCTGCCGATACCTGCGTGGAGGACGAAATAAGCGTTGAGATGGTCGCCAGTCGCTCGGTACAATTCCTCTCTTTTGAGTCGAGTGGGTCGGGTGGGTCGGCCTACCCGACTCACCTGACCTACCCGGTTCGGATCCAAACATTATGATCAACGTTGCCGCGATCCGCATGCAGCAATTCGGCGTGCAATTCTACCAAGCTTCCCTGACGGCCAGCGACATAGATAAGCTCGTTCGGTTCGAGGTGCTGAACTACGGCGAGAACACGCAGGCCCCGGTCCGCGGCGGCCGGCAGAAGCCGGGCGCTCCGGCGTCGAAAGTGAACTGGGACTTTCTCGAGCGGCGCATCGCGTCGAGCGACAAGGCGTATCAGCGCCAGATCATCCGGAAGAAGATCGACGAGCTCGTGCAGTACTACGAGCAGTGCCGTCAGGCGCGCGATCTGCCGTCGATTCCCGGCGCGGTCATCATCTCGTGCGACGAGAAGCTGACCTTTCAGCCGGCCGACAGCGACTCGCGCGTCGGCATCCTGAAGGTGCCGGAGCGCGAGGGCATTCTGCGCGCGATCGACGGCCAGCACCGGCTGCTGGCGCTGCACGCCGACATCGATCGCTTCGAGGGCGAGGATTTCGCGGTGCCGGCGATCATCTTCGACCGCCTTCCTGAAGATCACGTCGTGCAGATGTTCGTCACCATCAACGCCAAGCACACGCGCCTGAACGCGTCGCATCTGGTCAGCCTGTCTGGCCGGCAGCTGTATCGGGATGAAGCGCTGGCGACCGGGCACGACGTCGTGCGCGCGCTCAACGATCGCGAGGATTCGCCGCTCTACGACGAGATCAAGCTGCTCGGCGTCGGGCGCGGCCGCGTCGCGCAGGCGCCGCTCGCGCAGGAGCTGAAGAAGCTCTTCGCCGAGGACGGCGTCTTTGGCAGCCGCAAGTCGGACGAGATGCACGAGGAGGCGAAGAAGTTCTTCGTCAACTACTTCAAGCAGATCGCGCTCGTATTCGGCGGGGCGTGGAACGGCAGGAAGTACAGCATCCGGTCGGCGGCGGCGCTGCGCGCCTTCATCCGCGTCGCGCCGGATGTGATCCGACGCCTGGATCAGGAGCACGCCGAGCGCACGGACTTCCGCGCCATCGGCCGGGTGCTCGCGCCGTGGGGCCGCCGCATCGGCGACCTGCGGTTCGAGACCGACGGGGCCTGGAAGCGCAGCGGCACGACGGCCGATTCGCTCGCGAAGGAGCTGCGCCTCGCGCTGATGTATCCCGAAGGCGCGGCGGTATGAACTTAGAACTGAGAACTCAGAAGTCAGAACTTAGAACTTGGCACTGGAACTTGGGCTTTCAGTTCTCACTTCTAAGTTCTCACTTCTAAGTTCTCAGTTCTCAGTTCTCAGTTCTCAGTTCTCAGTTGACCATGCGAAGCCTCCTGATCACTGGCGGCGCCGGGTTCATCGGTTCGAACCTGGTGCAGTACGCGCTCGATCACACCGCCGATACCATCGTCATCGTCGACAAGCTGACCTACGCCGGCAGCCTGCTGAGCCTCGCGACGCCGCTGAAGGATCCACGCGTGAGGTTCGTGCGTGCGGACATCGCGGATCGCGACGCGATCGCGCGCGTGTTCGCGGACCACCGGCCGACCGCCGTCCTCAATCTGGCCGCCGAGACGCACGTCGATCGGTCGATCGACGGCCCGCGGCCGTTCATCGACACGAACATCGTCGGAACGTTCGTGCTGCTCGAGGCGTCGCGCGCGTTCCTGGCCGCGCTCGAGCCGCCGGCACGGCGGGCGTTCAGGTTTCTGCACGTGTCGACCGACGAGGTGTACGGCACGCTCGGTCGGGACGGGCTGTTCAGCGAAGAGACGCCGTACGCGCCGAATTCGCCCTACGCGGCGAGCAAGGCATCGGCCGACCATCTGGTGCGTGCGTACTTCCACACGTACGGGCTGCCCGTGCTGATCACGAACTGCTCGAACAACTACGGGCCGTTTCAGTTTCCGGAGAAGCTGATTCCGCTGATGCTGCTGAACGCGCTCGAAGGCCGGCCGCTGCCAATCTACGGCGACGGGGGCAACGTGCGCGACTGGCTGCACGTCGAGGATCACTGCGCGGGGCTCCTGCTCGTGCTGGCAGAGGGCCGCGTGGGCGAAAAGTATAATATCGGCGGCGGCAACGAGCGCACCAACCTGGAGATCGTCGATCGCATCTGCGACGCGGCCGAGGCGCTCGAGCCGGCGCGAGCCAACGCCGCGCTCAGGGGGTCGGGCTATCGCCAGCTGAAGACGTTCGTGCCCGATCGTCCGGGCCACGATCGCCGCTACGCGATTGACGCCACCAAGATCCGGCGCGAGCTGGGATGGGCGCCGCGATACGCGTTCGAGGACGGCCTGGCGTCCACCGCCCGCTGGTACGTCGAGCACCGCGACTGGTGCGAGCAGGTGCAGCAGGGACGCTACGACCGCACGCGACTCGGGCTCGGGTGATCGCACAATGACTCACGCGGCCGGGACCACGAAGACACGAAAGCACGAAGAAGAACGAGAAGAAAACATGATCTTCTTCGTGTCGTCCTTCGTGCCTTCGTGCTCTTCGTGGTTGCATTTGTTCTTAAGTCTGAAATCTGAAATCTGAAATGTTGAAGGGCATCATTCTCGCCGGCGGGTCGGGCTCGCGGCTGCACCCGCTGACGCGCGCCGTCAGCAAGCAGCTCGTCCCGATTTACAACAAGCCGATGGTGTACTACCCGCTGTCGACGCTGATGCTCTCCGGCATCCGGCAGATTCTCGTCATCACCACGCCGCACGAGCAGGACGGTTTCCGGCGGCTGCTCGGTGACGGCTCCGAGATCGGGCTGCAGATTACCTACGCCGCGCAGCCGAGCCCGGAGGGTCTCGCGCAGGCCTTCATCATCGGACACGAGTTCGTCGGCCCCGATCGCGTGGCGCTTGCGCTCGGCGACAACGTCTTCTACGGCGCCCACTTCTCCGACTACCTGCGCACCGCCGCGGCGCGGGAAGCCGGCGCGACCGTCTTCGGCTACCAGGTCCGCGACCCCGAGCGCTACGGCGTCGTCGAGTTGGACGCGAGCGGGCGAGCGGTCAGCCTCGAAGAGAAGCCTGCGAAGCCCAGGTCGTCGCTGGCCGTGACGGGCCTGTACTTCTACGACAACCAGGTGATCGACATCGCCGCCGGCCTGACGCCGTCGCCGCGCGGCGAGCTCGAGATCACCGACGTGAACCGCGCGTACCTCGAGCG
>ORJL011036919.1_pt1 | contig 25482 bp, 20 predicted proteins | sample 1779941 | NCBI WGS metagenome assembly ORJL01 (sample SAMEA104232317, study PRJEB22302) | groundwater metagenome | biome: forest; feature: aquifer; material: groundwater | place: USA | collected 2011-08-07 | depth 5.8 m
AGTCCAGGCCGATGGAATTCTGGCCGAGGCGCGCCGCAGAGAACATTACGAGAAACCTAGCATCAAGCGCAAGAAGAAGGAAGCCATCAAGAAGCGCAAGACTGCTACGAAGAAATTCTAACCGGTCGCGTCAGGGGACATGGGGTAAACTAGCTTGGCTAACGAAGACTTTCAACTGAAGCTGCAAGACGATCTCAAAGCCGCCCTGCGCAAGGGAGACAAGAATCGGCTGGCCACTTTGAGAGCGATCGTATCTGCCGTTCAATATGCCGAAATGGACAAGGGGAAGGTCCTCCAAAAGGAGGATATCTTCGCCGTAATTTCCAGGGAAGCAAAGCAGAGACGGGAGAGCATCGAAGCGTTTTCCAAGGGTAACCGCCAGGACCTCGTGGACAAGGAAAAGGCGGAGCTATCCATTTTGCTGGAATATCTGCCTCAGCAGATGACCCGCGAAGAGCTTGCTGACCTGGCCAGGAAGATCATGGCCGAAATCGGGGCCAGGAGTCCCTCGGACAAAGGCAAGGTAATGGGGAAGCTCATGCCCCAGGTTAAGGGCAAAGCCGACGGCCAACTGGTGAACACCGTGGTGTCGGAACTTCTTCAGGGGACATAGTCGATACGGGCTAACTGTATAGTATAATGAAAGGGCCTTAAAAGAGGCCTTTTCTTTTTCCCGGGACTTTACTCTGGCGATCAACAATACTTAGGAGGCGTGAACAATGATAGCTTTGATAGTAGTCGGCGTGCTGGTGCTTATAGCTATCATATTTGTTTGGGGTCTCTACAACGGGCTGGTGAGGTCGCAGATGAGGGTCAAGCAGTCGTGGTCGGACATAGATGTCCAATTGAAACGGCGTTCTAGCCTCGTCCCTAATCTGGTGGAAACCGTCAAGGGCTACGCGACCCACGAACGAGAAGTGTTCGAGAACGTTGCCAGGGCGAGAGCGGCCCTGATGGGGGCGACCGATCCCAAGGCGGCCGGCGAGGCCAACAACATGTTGACACAGTCTCTGAAGAGCCTGTTCGCCGTGGCCGAGGCTTATCCTCAACTGCGAGCCTCGGAAAACTTTACGAAGCTGCAAAGCGAGTTGTCGGACCTGGAGGCCAAGATAGCCTATGCCCGGCAGTTCTACAACGGCAACGTGCAGGACTACAATACCATGATCAGGGTGTTCCCCAATGTTCTGATAGCGACTCAATTCGGATTCAAAGAGTCACCGTTCTTCGCCGCCACTGAAGAAGAGAAGGCAGACGTGAAGGTTAGCTTCGCCCGCTAATCGCATGACGATCTACTCGCAGATAGATGCCAACCGGCGGAACACGTTTCTGCTCATGGTGTTCTTTGTGGTAATGGTACTCGCGGTGGTGGAATTGTTCTCCCTGGCGCTGGGGTTTGGGTACGTTGAGGGCGTGGTGGCCGGGGTACTGGCAGCGGGGTTCGCTTATCTGGGGTACTTGCAGGGAGATTCCATCGTCCTGGGCATTTCCGGGGCCAGCCCTATTTCTAAAGCGGACAATCCAGACCTTTTCAACACCGTGGAGAATCTTTGTATCGGATCAGGTCTGCCGATGCCTAAGATCTACATCATTGACGATAGCGCTCCCAATGCCTTTGCCACGGGGCGGAGTCCCGAAAAGGCCTCCATTGCCGTCACCAGCGGGCTCCTGAGCAAGTTGAACAAGCTGGAACTCGAGGGAGTGATCGGCCACGAGTTGTCTCACGTGAAGAACTATGACACCAGGTTGATGATGGTCGCGGCGGTTGTCGTAGGAGTGGTCGCACTGCTGGCCGACCTGTTCCTCAGGTATACGTGGTTCGGCGCCGGGGCGAGGGGAAGATACAAGGGCAAGGGCGAGGGGGGTGTGGGAGCTGTCATACTGGTGCTGGCGTTACTGGCCGCTATTCTGGCGCCTATCGCGGCCCAACTCATACGCCTGGCGGTGTCGCGGCAGAGAGAGTTTCTGGCCGACGCCTCCGCGGCCCTGCTGACGCGTTACCCCGAGGGCCTGGCCAGCGCCCTGGAGAAAATTTCGAAGGACCCCGACCCACTGGAGGTCGCGAACAAGGCCACGGCCCATCTGTATATTGCCAATCCCATGAAGGGAAACTCTAGCTGGCTCAACGACCTCTTCTCCACGCATCCGCCGATCACGGATCGCGTGGCGGCCCTCCGTTCAATGTAATAGTAGAAGGTACTGCAATGAAATTTGGAGTAATCACTTTTCCCGGGACCTGGAGCGATATGGACTGCACCCATGCCTTGAGGGATGTGCTGAAGCAAGACGTGAGGTCCGTTTGGCACAAAGACACGACGCTGGAAGGCATTGACTGCGTCATAGTGCCGGGAGGGTTTTCCTACGGCGACTATTTGCGGGCCGGCGCCATTGCCAGGTTCTCGCCGATAATGGCGGAAGTGGAGAAGTTTGCCGCCCGTGGCAAGTTGGTGTTCGGTATCTGCAACGGGTTCCAGATTCTATGTGAGGCTGGCCTTTTGCCGGGGGCGCTGATGACCAACAGCCATCTGGAATACCGCTGCCAGTGGGTCAACTTGAAGACTGAGAACGGTAATTCCCCCTTCACCAACCGGTGCCAGGCGGGCCAGGTGGTCAGGATCCCGATATCTCACCATGACGGTAACTACTACGCGGACGACGCTACTGTAAAAGAACTGGAAGAAAGCGGACGCATCGTCTTCCGCTACTGCGATGAATCTGGACATGCGACGGTCGAATCGAACCCGAATGGGTCTTTACATAACATCGCGGGAATCATGAACCGGGCCGGCAACGTGATGGGGATGATGCCTCACCCCGAAAGGGCCTGCGAGCTGCTGCTGGGGGGGACGGATGGAAACCTGATGTGGAATTCCATCATCAATTGGGTTCAACAGACTCACTGATCAGAAGGACGAGCTATGCTATATTCTAAGGAAACCCTGGATGACGTCGCCGTCAGCCCGGAAGAATACGACCTGATAGTCAAGAAGCTCGGTCGAGAGCCGACTTTCGTGGAACTGGGGATGTTTGGTTCGCTGTGGAGTGAGCACTGCGGCTACAAGCACTCGAGACCGTTATTGAAGCAGTTTCCGCATACGCGGCGGCCATCGAAAGAATTGGGCCAGATCGGCAACGTGCTGGTCAAGGCGGGTGAGGAGAATGCCGGCGTGGTTGACATCGGCGACGGTTTCTATATAGCCATGAAGGTGGAGTCGCATAATCACCCGTCGGCGGTTGAGCCTTACCAGGGGGCGGCGACAGGTGTCGGGGGGATAGTCAGGGACATATTCACCATGGGCGCCCGGCCTATTGCTCTCCTCAACTCGCTGCGGTTCGGTCCACTGAAGGAGCCGCGGAACAGGTATTTGTTTCATGGAGTCGTTGGCGGGATCGGTGGGTACGGCAACTGCCTCGGAATTCCGGATATCGCCGGCGAGATATTTTTTGACGAATCGTACTCGGGGAATCCCTTAGTCAATGCCATGTGCGTGGGGATTGGGCGAGCAGGAGGCCTGGTGAAGGCCACTGCCAGCGGGGTCGGGAATCCGATCATGCTGGTGGGAGCGGACACCGGTCGCGACGGACTCCATGGGGCGTCGGGGCTGGCCTCAAGGGTATTCGCCGATCAGGCTGAAATGCGTTCGGCCGTTCAGGTCGGCAACCCTTTTCTAGAGAAGCTACTGGTTGAAGCCTGCCTGGAACTGGCGGCCACCGATTGGATAGTGGGAATGCAGGACCTGGGGGCGGCCGGGCTGACCAGCGCCAGCGTAGAAAGTGCTTTCAAAGGGAACAGTGGAATCGAAATAGATACCCTGAAGGTACCACGCCGGGAACAGGGCATGACCCCATATGAGGTCATGCTTTCCGAGTCCCAGGAAAGAATGCTGGTGACGGTCAAGAAGGGCTATGAGGACAGGGTGCTGGGCATCTTCCGAAAATGGGACTTGAAGGCTGACATTATCGGCGCTGTCACCGGCGATGGTATGGCCAGAATAAAGGAAGGCGAGAAGGTCGTGGCGGAAGCCCCGGTGTCGATGATGTCCGAGGCTCCGATGTACCGGCTGCAGGCGCGAAAGCCTGCCTGGCTGAAGAAGCTGCAATGTTTTGACCTTGAACCGTTGGCCGGGCTCGACCATAAGGAAGGGAATGCCTGGTTACTGAACTTGCTGTCGTCCCCCAATATCGCCAGCAAGAAACTGGTCTACCGGCAGTACGATCACCAGGTACTGGATAACACGGTGGTCCTGCCCGGGGCCGATGCGGGGGTGTTGCGAATCAAAGGCACCGATAGGGGGATTGCCCTGTGCACCGACGGAAACGGACGGCTTTGCTATCTGGACCCTTACATGGGTGGAGCTATGGCGGTAGCCGAAGCGGCGCGAAACGTGGTCTGCGCCGGGGCCGTTCCGTTGGCCATCACCAACTGTCTTAATTTCGGGAACCCCGAGAAGGAAGATATTTACTACCAGTTGAAGGAATGCATCCGCGGAATGGCCCGGGCCTGCCGCGTGCTGAATGTGCCGGTCATCAGCGGCAATGTTTCGCTGTATAACGAGACCCGTGGGGAGGCCGTTTATCCTACCCCTGTGGTAGGAATGCTCGGGGTACTGCCACACATCGCCAAGCGCTGCGACACAGCTTTCCGCAAGGAGGGCGACCCGGTATTCATGATGGGCGGTATTCCCGCTGCTCCTCAAGACCTGGCTGGCAGCGAGTACTTGCAGAGGAGATTCAACCAGGTCGCCGGGCGTCCCAGGATAGATTTGGGCCTGGAAAGACGGGTGCAACAGTGCTGCCTGGAGGCTAATAACCGCGGCCTGATAAAGTCGGCCCACGACTGCTCGGAAGGGGGGCTGGCCATAGCTGTGGCTGAAAGCTGCATCAAGGGGAAGATCGGGTTTGATGGGAGGAGTTTCGAGGCAGGAGCAGCGCCGGCGGCTTCGCTTTTTGGAGAGGCGCCTTCCCGCATCGTGGTTTCAGCCGGTTCTGGAGACGAGAAAGTGCTGGCAGCTCTATGCCGGGAGTACGATGTGCCGCTGGCGAGATTGGGAACAGTCGGCGGGAAGAACTTCTGTCTGGGCAGTTACCTGGATGTCCCGATGCCGGAAGTGGAAGACGCGTGGAAGAACGGTCTCTCGCGGAGTTTAGCGGGATGATACCGGGCCGGCAGCAAATATTTCCACTAAGCCGGAAGAATATTCAGCGATTTTGTCCTCAGGGGTATTGACAACCGGGAGTATGTGTGCTAGTGTGTAAGTGTCCCAAGTAATTAAGGCAGAAAAGAGGGTTGAGAAGAGGGGGGCCAGGATCCCGGTAGATGACCGAAAGGATGCTGGTAAGATGAAGAATGAATCCGGGTTGCCACGAGGGTTACTTGGGACATTTTTTTTGCCCCGCGTTTTTGAATCCCCTTCAAGTCTGGCAATCAGGTTTTGGCGACGGCGGTCGAGAGGTCATTCGGGTACTCCGTTCTCGGTATAGGATCTCAACGGATTGGATGCGCTAGTCTGGTCGGGCAAATCTTCGTTTTGTGCATGAATGTAAGGTTATTGTCAGGTTAGGTGAGGATATGTGCCGCATGACGGACATATTCTCAAGATATCTTCAGAATTCGGCTCCAGGGGTATTGACAAGGCTTGATTGGTGTGATACTGTTTCACCGTCCCAAGTAATTAAGGCAGATTGGTGAGATGAAAGTGGGGGGCCAGGATCCCGGTAGATGACCGAAGGATGCTGGTAAGATGAAGAGTGAATCCGGGTTGCCACGAGGGTTACTTGGGACATTTTTTTGCCCCGCGTTCTTGGCTTTCTAACCCGCTGCGCAGGCCGCCGAACCCTTACTTCTTCTTTTTTCGCTCTACTTTCTTCCGTGGTGGAGTGTCGGTGGGCAGGGTTAACTCCCACTTGCACCAGAACTCCTTCGGGTGCTCTCCGGGCGGGCAATTCAGGCAGCGGAATTGGACTCTGGGGTCTATGGCCTCTATTATCCGCCGGAACATCGCCTCTCCTACCGTGCGGCAGGGGAATTCTTCCTGGCCGTGGGAGGCCCTCGACCTTTGGGGAACGCAGTCCCGGCAAACCATGACAGCCCGGGCAGGGGTTACCTCTTCGCATTCAAAGGGGTAGGCCAGCGCCCAGGACATGAAGTTGATAGTCTTCATGACGCCTTCGATGCCCTTTTCCTTGATCTTTACCGTTTCCTTTATCCTGCGAGCTTCGATCAGCGGCATTCTTTCCCACATCCTCAGGTCCAGTTCCATGGCGGCAACCATGCCGTATTTTTCTTCCACGCCCTGGAACCACAGGCCGTCTACGGTATACCAGTTCTTCGACAGCATGGTAATGATATTGATGAGGTCTTTCTTGGGCAGCTTTTGAAGGTTGTTTCCGCTCATGTTTCGGTCTCTCCTCGATCAAACGGCGATAAGGACAGGGCAAATGATAACAAGGCTGGTGAGAGAGGTCAACCGGCTCCTTCATTAGGCGGACGCTCCCAAAGACGGCGCAGATACGGGCGGGTTGACAGGCATTTAGGCTCTTTGTTATAGTGCCGGGAAGCCTAACATTGGGTTTGACAGGTGTTCTTGCAGGAAAGGAAGGAGACATTGTGGTAACCAGAAAGATCATCGCGCCGAGCAACGTTTGGGACTCTCGCCCCGACCTCTACTACGCTCAGGCCCTGAACGTGGACCAAACGATCTATGTTTCCGGTCAGACTGCCTGGGATGAAAACAGGAGGCTGGTCGGGCCCGGGGATATTGAAGCCCAAACCCGGATGGCCCTCGAAGACATCCGCCGCCTTCTGGAGGCTGACGGCGCCAGGATGTCCGACATTGTGAAGATGATATTCTTCACCAAGGACATACGCTTCCTGCGTCGGGGCGAGCTTTTCGCCAAAGTACTCAAAGAGTTCTTCGGTCCGATTACTCCGCCTTGCACCGGGGTGCAGATAGGCGCGTTGTGGAACCCCGATTTCATGATCGAAATCGAGGCCTACGCCGTTAAGAACGCCAGGTCCCGGAAGATAATAGCTCCGGCCACGGTCTGGGACTCTCGTCCCAAACTGTACTATGCCCAGGCCATGAATGTGGACGATACCATATATGTTTCGGGCCAGACTGCCTGGGATGAGAAACGTAAACTGGTGGGGCCGGGAGACATAGAAGCCCAGGCCAGAATGGCCCTCGAAGACATTAGACGTCTTCTCGAATCTGACGGGGCCAAGATGTCCGATATCGCCAAGATGATATTCTTTACCAAAGACATCAGGCTGCTGCGCCGGGGTGAGGTTTTTGCCAAAGTGCTCAAGGAGTTCTTCGGGCCGATCACTCCGCCATGCACTGCAGTCCAGGTCGCCAATTTGTGGAATCCGGATTTCTTAATCGAGATAGAGGCCATTGCCGTCAAGAATGCCAGATCGCGAAAGATTGTAGCGCCTTCTGACGTCTGGGACTCGAGGCCTGAACTTTACTATGCCCAGGCGTTGAACGTCGATGGGACTATCTACTGGTCGGGGCAAACGGCCCAGGACGAAAAAGGAAGGACGGTGGGGCTGGGAGACATCGAAGTCCAGACCCGTCGGAGCCTGGAGAACGTCCGGCGCCTGCTGGCATCCGAAGGTAAGACGATGTCCGACGTCGCCAAGATGATCTTCTTCACCAAGGATATTCGCTACTTGCGCCGGGGCGAGCTGTTCGCCAAAGTGCTCAAGGAGTTCTTTGGGCCGATAACTCCTCCGTGCACGGGGATACAGGTCCTGAACCTGTGGAATCCCGATTTTATCATCGAGATCGAAGGAATAGCCAGGTAAAGGACCCTCAGCGGTACGGGGGCTGGTAGGGACACAAGAGATTGAGGCGGTCGGTGGAGGCGGCGTTGCCAAGGAGGCGATCGGCCAGCGCGGCGTAAGACTCGTCCCGATAGCGGACCGCGGCGCGCCTCAAGTATGGAGCGAAGCCGACGCCTCTTTCAGCGGCTATCTGCCGGTACGGCCATGGTTTGCTGCCATCCAGATAGGGGACCAGATAGTCTATGGCCTTTCTGATGCTGCCTCCACCAGGCGCGGAGTAGTACCACAGGTCGATTCCCAGGCGTTCTCCCAGGATCGCGTTGGAGATGAAGGCTTCCAGGTTATAAAGCGAGTAGCTCAGGGACTTCGTCCGCGCCAACTCCAGGGGCTGGCGCCCATCCGGCTCGATTTGGGAGGCAATGCGCCGGGGTGTTTTCCATTGGAGGGTCATGGCAGCGGCGTCGCGGTTTCCGGCGAACAGTGAAAAGGCGCTCACCTGGGCGTCGTACCAGGCGCCGTGGTTGTTCCTGGCCGCCGATTCAGACTGGCCGAGTTTGCTCCTACGAAGCCAGTCGGCGTAGTCCCGCATCCAGCCCTGAAGCGCTTTCTGGTCTTCCCCTTTCCAGGCTCTCGACCCTACGAGCAGAGCCGCGGCGTCGACCGTATTGAGCATCGCCACCGTTTCGATGATGCCGCTGGGCCGCCCGAAGTCCGCGCCGGGTACTCCCTGGCCGTACTGAAGGTTGGGATTCATCCTGGTGGCTGGGCTGATAAACCATCGCCGGAGGAGATCGGCTGCCTTGTCGGAGTATCTGGCGTCGCCGGTAAAATAGTAGGCCGCCGCCAAGGTAAAGGACGACGATGTCATCCGGTCGAAAGACGCCTTGTCGTAGGCGCCGGTGTTCGATTCGGGATTGACTTCGCCGTCGCGGTTGACGTAGGGCTTGCCGGTGGCGGTCGCCGGATTCGGCCAGTAGTAGATGGCCATGCTCATATAGTCGTGTTTGTCGCCGCTCGGCGGGACCGTGGTCTTGTCCATGACCGAGAAAGGACCCAACTTCAAGGCGGCTTCGGCGTCGCGCTTGAGCTTATCCACGGCGGGCTTAAACCGGGGATCGCCCTGGCGAACCGACTGTCTGACCCGTGCGACATCTCTGGGGTCCCAGAAAAGGAGGTTCGGCGCGGAGGCTGTCGTTATCCCGGCCGCAGGGTTGTGCCCGCGGACGTACGAGGCGCCGGCGGACGGGGATGCCAGCAGCGCTACGATGATGAGCGCGAAGATGAAAGCCGCCATCCTTGCCTTCTTCATAGCTGTCTTGCTATTATAGCAAATGGCAGAAAGCAGTTAGCGGTCATTCATGATTCTTGATATTGTTCTCTGGTGGTTCCTCGCGGTCCTCCTGGGGCTGGCGGCTTTCCCTCTGGTTTCCAGGGTCTGCAGTTCTCTGCCGGACAAAGGTTATTCGGCGGCCAAGGCCTCGGGAATCGTGATTGCCACTTACTTCATCTGGCTGCTGCCGAGCCTGAAACTGATCCCTTTCGGGGCGGTGGTGATTTCCTTGTCGCTGGTAATCGTCCTTTTGCTGTCGGCGCTGGCCGGCAAATGGGGCGCCACTCCCGCAGACAGGCATTTCCCGTTCCGGGAAGCTGTCGTCAGCGAGATCGTCTTCGCCGTTTCTTACGGCTTTTTCATCTGGATGCTGTGGCAGAGGCCGGATATCTACTCGAGCCAGTTGGAAGACTGGGCCAACTCGGCCTTTGTCCATTCGATCAATCGCAGCGCCCATTTTCCTCCGGAAGATCCATGGTTCGCCGGCAGCAGCTTGCCCTATTACTATGGAGGGCACCTGATTGTGGCTTGGATGGGCAGACTGGCGCAGGTCGCTCCCGAGATATCATTCAACCTGGCCTCGGCCATGTTCTACGCTTTGACAATGACGCTGGGCTATGGGCTGGGATTTAACTTGGCCAAGAAGGTCGCCTGGGGCGCCGCCGCGGCCGTCATGGTCGGGTTCTTGGGCTACATCACCGGGGTTTTCCAACTGGCGGCCTGGGTGTTCCGCACCGATGTCTTCAGCTTTCCCCCCGGAGAGGCCGCTTCGTTGACCGACTGGTTGGCCTCGTTCGACTGGGGACGTACCATCCGGATAATTCCCAACACCGTCACGTTCTATCCCTACTACATCCTTTCCAACGCCGACGTTCATCCGATGGCAACCAGTATCCCGTTTCAACTGCTGGCACTCGAGTTGGGGCTGGCATCGGTGATCTCCGGTCCGATCCGGGATGGTATCTCCGATAAAGTTATTAAGTGCTTACTACTGGCCCTTGCCCTGGGGTTTCTCATTCTGGTCAATCCCTGGACTTTTCCGGTGTTCGTCGGGTTTCTCTTCGTGGCGTTCCTGGTCTTCAGGGTGGGGATGGGGAAGATCCTGGCCGCCGGAGCGCTGGCGGTAGTCTGCTTCCTGCCCTTCCTGCTTTCCAGGGCGGTCATGGGGTTCAGAGGAGTCGGACTGGTCAGCGAACGGACGCCGATGTACGGGTACGCGGGTGTATACGGGGTTTTCTGGGTCATCATCTTCTGCCTTTTGTTCAGCTTCAAAGAGGGCAGGAAACTTCGGGTATTGGCATCCATCTCGGCTGCCCTGGCAGGCGGCGCGGCGGCGTGGCTATGGGATTTTCAGATTCTGGTCTTGCTCTTGCCGGCTGCTGCCGCGGCGACGCTCCTTTTGATTGGCAAGAAGCTGGAAGTCGTGGATAAGTTCGGCGTTCTTCTGGCCGGCGCCGGGATCGTTTTGGCAGTGGGCGCCGACCTTTTCTACCTCAGGGACGCCTACGGGCCGCCGTTCGAGCGGTACAACACCATCATGAAACTCTACCTGATGCAGTGGGTCTTTCTGGGGTTGGCCAGCGCCTATGCGATGTTCAGGGCAAATCAGCTGCTCACAGGCAAGGTAAAGATAGCCGTGTTGTCAGTGGCTGGGGTTCTGCTGGCTGCCTCGCTGGTGCATCCCATGGCCTCTACGGCGGCCTGGACTTCTGGAGAAGCGAGTTCTCTGGGTCCCGGAGGCGGCACGCTGGACGGCGTCGCTTATCTCAAGACCACTGACGAAGGGGACTATGAGGCGATACGATGGCTGAACGAAAACGTTGCGGGAAATCCGGTAATACTGGAAGCACCGGCCGAGAACGCTATCGGTGTCTACAATGCCAGGGTGGCTTCCTTGACCGGTTTGCCGGATATTCTGGGATGGGGCCCGTGGGAGGTGCAATGGGGGCGGGACTGGGACCAGGTCTTTGAGCGAAACCGGGACGCGGCCAGTATCTACAACTCAGTAGACGCGGACGACGCTCTTGAAACGGCCGGCAAATACGGCATTGGGTATATCTATATCGGAAATCTGGAGCGGGAGACCTATGCCGGCCGGGGGTTGGATAAGTTCAAGTCGTCACCGGACCATTTTGAAAAGGTCTACGATAGCGGGGGGGTCGAGATATTCAGGGTTGTTGGTGTCCCGGTTGCCCGGGGTACCGCCGTAGAGTCCGAACGCTAGGTTGCTCCGAAATTCTTGTTGATGTCTCTGAGGAATCTCTCGACCTCGGGAGACAGGTTGGGGGGTGTCCGCTTCCTGCCGTTTCTGGTCTCGGCGTCGTAGCTTTGCTCCATCGCCTTCAGCATGTCCCTGGCCTGAGGGTTGCTCTGCACTGCGTGGTCAAGTTTCATGTAGTGTTCTTCGCCGAGCAACCTCATTTCTTCGGTCTCGACCGACAGCCCAAAAACAGCATCGACGAGCTTCAAAATGGTACAGGCTCCGGCGAAATCCTCCTCCAACTGGGCGTAGTTGGGAAGGCGTGCCAGCATGGTGATGGTCTCGATTCCCTCTGCGGCGGCCTGCTCGGTCACCAGTACGGTTATGGTCGTGGGCCCCTGGTAGTTGCTCCGCCGTATCCCGAGCTTGACGAGTTCCACCTCGTGCTCGGACTTGTTGGAGCCGCCGGATACCATCAGTGGCCTGGTGTGAGGCACGGAGTCGTACATGCCCCCGATGAGGCAATACTGTTTGACTCCGAAGTGCCGAAGCACCCGCAGGGTAGATTCGACATAGTCCTCGCCGCGGGCGTGCGGTTCCAAGGCGTGGATGAGTAGGACGTTGCCGCCCTTTCTGTCCACGGTCAGTTTGATAACCGTGTTGGGGACTTTGATGCGGCGTTGCTCGTCCACGAGGTACATCATCGGCCGGTAGCGGGTGAAATCATAGAAGTCCCCCGGCCTGGCCAGCTTGCCGAGTTCGGTAGACCCCATCTGAGTCTCTATGGCTGACAACACCAGGGAGCCTACCTTGCCAACGTCGATCCACGGCGACAGTATGGCAATGGGCCGGCTTTCCGCCAGATCGGGCGCCGGCTCGTGTATTTCAAAATCACCAATCCGCATTGTTCATATTATACATCTAAGCCAGGTGGAACAGGCGGGCAGCTGTCGAACCGAGGATTTGGTCTTTTTCTTTTGAGGTCAGATCCAGTTCCCTGATCACGTCTGCAGACTTTTTCATGCCAGGCCCGTCGTGAGGAACCGCGGGGTAGTCGCTGCCCATGAGCACGTTGCCGGCGCCGTAGGCCGAAACGGCGGTTTGCAGGGCAAGCTTGCCCCATCCCACCGGCGCCGTGTCGAAGTACATCTGACCTTTGACGGCGTCGTAGTCCTTGTAGCCGGGCGTCGGGGCGAATCTGCCCAGGGAAGTGAAATACCCGGCGCCGCCAAGATGACCGAAGATGAAGTTGAGGCCGGGAAATTCCCTCAGCGTCCCGCTGGTGACCAACCGCGTGGTGGCGATCATGTGGTCTATGGCGCGGGCGAGGAGCGGGGTGTTGACACCCTGCCGGGTCACCCGCCTGAAATAGTTGGTGTGGGGCAGGGAGGCGGCGTGTACCACTATGGGGATGCCCAGTTCGGTGACCTTCTTGTATAGTGGGCCGAACTCCTTAGCGTCGGGGTATTTACCTTTGGTATTGGTGTTGAAGGTGAGTCCCTTAAGCTTCAACTCTTTGACACAGCGTTCCAACTCCCTGGGCGCGGACTTGTGGAAGGGGTCCACGTGGGCCAGGCCGATAACGCGGCGGGGGTATTTCGCCTGGACTTCGGCCATGGCGTTGTTGATCCCTGGCGCCATCTCCGCGGTCGTCCAGTCCTGAAAGCAGCCCATGGACAGCGCGGCCATGTCGATACCGCCCTCGTCCAGGTGCCGCACCTGATCATTCATGAGGTAAAACAGCTTCTTCGGATTGAACATTTCGTACGGGCCTTCTTTTATCACCGACCCGTCGCCTTTTTGTTCCAGAGACTGGTCGGGATGAAGGTACTTTTGAATGTTATCGACATATTCTTGAGGAATCCAGTGGTGATGGACATCAATAATCATGTGGCCCCCTTTTCAAATCGTGTTGTTGAAACTTTAGCACACGGCTAAAGCCGGTGTCGAATTACGGGCAAAAGGTGGTAGAATAGTTTTTGGTTTAAAGAAAGGGGGCAAACCTGGTGAAAAACGCTTCTGGTGCTGTCCTTTCGAAGTCCGACATTTTGGAAATGTTGAAGGCTGACCCTCCGCTGCTGGAAGGGCTGGTCAGCCAGGAGGAACAACTGCAACCGAACGGTGTCGACCTGACCGTCCGGGATGTCTCTGACCTTTGTACCCCGGGGAGGATTGGCAGGACCAACAGCCAACGGGTCCTATCCAGCGCCAGGCCCATCGCTTTCAACAAGATGGGCTTTATGAAGCTGGCTGCCGGCGAATACCTCGTCACTTTCAACGAAATCGTTCATTTGCCGCTGGACGTCATGGCCCTGGCCAGGCCGAGGTCGAGTCTGTTGAGATGCGGCGTGGCCATACACAACGCTGTCTGGGACGCCGGCTACGAGGGCCGGTCGCAGGCCCTTTTGGTTATCTACAACAAGTCCGGCTTCGAATTGGAAAAAGATTCGCGCGTCCTGCAATTGGTCTTTTTCCGTCTGACTGTGGCGGGAGAGGGTTATCAAGGACGTTTCCAGAGGGAAAACATCTGAGTTGGAACCGGGTTTACCGGTGTCGCTGACATAAGCTTTCCGACGGTTGCTTGAAAGGAGGTAGCGAAAATGGCCAACATCCACTTCTTCGACGAAGGTGTAGATGACAAGTCGCTTCTGGGTAACAAAGGAGGAAACCTGGTAACAATGACCAGGTTGGGTCTGCCGGTCCCTCCCGGTTTCGGCATTTCCATTGAAGCTTACAAGCGGTACCACAAGACCGGGGAGCTTCCGCTCAAGGAGATTGATGACGCCTTGGCCCGGCTGGAAAAGAAAGCCGGCAAGGGCCTGGGAAAAGGGCTTCTGGTCTCTGTCCGTTCCTCGGCGCCCGTTTCGATGCCGGGGATGATGGACACGGTGCTCAATGTCGGGGATAGGGCCACCCTGATATCCGCTGCCAGGAGGGTCTTTGATTCCTGGGATAACCTCAGGGCCGTGGAATATCGCCGATTGAACAAGATTGCCACCGATATGGGAACGGCGGCGATTGTTCAGGCGATGGTGATGGGCAACAAAGATGCCAGATCAGGCACCGGAGTGGTGTTCAGCCGCAACCCCAGCACCGGAGCGAAGGGGCTGTTTGGAGAATGGCTGGGGCAGGCCCAGGGCGAGGACCTTGTTTCGGGGGCCAGGACGCCCGAGCCGGTGGATACTATGCGGCAGAAGATGCCGGAGGCATACGCCCAGTTGGCGCAACTGGCTGACAAACTGGAGCGGCACTTTAAAGAGATGCAGGACATCGAGTTCACGGTGGAATCCGGCGTTCTTTATATGTTGCAGACCAGGAGCGGCAAGCGTAGCGGGCCGGCCGCGGTGAAGATCGCGGTGGACATGGTCAAAGAAGGGATTATTGGGCGTGAAGAGGCCCTGATGAGGGTAACCGCCGACGACTTGAGGGCCCTGTTGTACAAGCGGTTGAAGTCCCCCGAGTCTGCTGTCCCGATTGCCCAGGGACTGGTCGCGGCGCCCGGCGCCGCCGTGGGGCGTGTGGTGTTCAATCCTGCTGAAGCGGTGCGGATGGCGAAGAAGAACGAAAGAGTCATCCTGGTCAGGCCGGAGACGAGTCCTGACGACATCCAGGGCATCGCTGCCGCCGACGCGGTCATCACTTCCCGGGGCGGGCTTACCTCCCATGCTGCCATCGTCACCCGGGCCATGGGCAAGCCCTGCGTCTGCGGCGCCGAAGAGGTCAAGATCGACCTCGAAAAGGGTCTTCTGGAGTCAAGGGGCCGGATAGTGAGGAAAGGGGACGAAGTCACCCTGGACGGCAACACCGGCAAGCTGTATTTGGGCGCTCTGCCTCTGATTGAAGCGGAGGTCACCGCCGAACTGGGCGAATTGATTTCCTGGGCCGAAGGCATCCGCAGGCTCGGGGTGAGAGCCAACGCCGACACGGCCGACATGATTACCAAAGCCATTGAGTTCGGGGCCGAGGGCATCGGGCTGTGCCGCACGGAACGGCAATTCAACGCCCCGGAGCGGCTTTCCGTGATACGGGAGTACATTCTGGCCGTCACGGCGGCCCAGAAGAACGACTCGCTGGCCCGATTACGGAAGCTACAGACTGAAGACTTCAAGGCGATCTTCAAGGTGCTCCAGGGAAAGCCCGTGATCATCCGCCTGCTGGATTTGCCCCTGCATGAATTCCTCCCTTCTGAGGTGGATACCAAGGACCCGGGCACCAAAGCGAGGGTGCATTTCTTGAAAGAAGTCAATCCGATGCTGGGTCACCGCGGTGTCAGGCTGGGCGTCACCAATCCGGAAATCTACCAGATGCAGATCGAGGCTATTCTGGAAGCCAGGGCCGAAGTGCCGGCGAACGTGTCGGTGATGATTCCGCAGGTCATCACCCTCCAGGAGTTGCTTTACGTTCGAAGATATATCAAGGACGCCGCGCTGAAGGTCGGGGTGATGATGGAAACGGTGCGGGCCTGCCTGCGGGCCGACCATCTGGCCGAGGTGGCCGACTTTTTCTCCTTCGGGACCAACGACCTGACCCAGGCGGTGTACTCTTTCAGCCGCGAGGACGCCGAGAAGAAGTATCTGACCAGCTATCTGGAGATAGGTATCCTGCAGGACAATCCCTTCGAGATTATCGACATCAAGGGGGCCGGGCGGCTGATGGAACTGGCCATATCGTGGGCCAGAGCGGTCAAACCCGAACTCGAAATAGGGGTTTGCGGCGAACACGCCGGCGAGCCGCGTTCAATCAAGTACTTCCACAGCATCGGGGTTTCCTATGTCAGTTGCAGCGCTCCGCGAATCCCCGTCGCCAAACTGGCTGCTGCCCAGGCGGTGCTGGAGGAAAAGAAAAAGGTCGAAGCGAAGCCGAAAACAGCGGTTTGAGGCGCGGCCGGCGCCGCGCTTTTACTTAAAGCAGCCGAGCTGGCAGCCGGCGATTCTTATCTTGAGTTCGTTGGTCGCGTCGCCCACCTGACTGGGGGGAATCTTCAGCTCACGGGCGATGCCCAAACCCGCGGCGCAACTAAGTTTGCCGCCTACCAGGGCTTTGCGTATCTTCTCTTCAAGCTTTGGATCTACCATATTGACCTCCCGTAAATAGGGGTATCATAATATTTCCGCTGGTCCGGCGCAAACAAGCGCCGCAAAGCTCGGCCCATTGTGTTTTGAAGGACGTTTTAGCGGCCGTTTTAGCGGCCTGTTAGCGGCCTTGACAAGCATCCGGATATGTTGTAGAGTTTCGCGTTTTCCGGTACCTTGGTCGCCTCAGTAACCTTTGGTGTGTCAATGGTTGTCCTATCCCTGGCGCAGGCAGTGGCTAAATTTTTCATGAGAGGGAAGACACGATGGACAAGGTTCTAAGGATCGCGATGGTGGTTGCCATGGTGGTGGTATTCTTCGGAAACATGACAATGCCGGCATCGGCAGCCGCTTTTACGGCTGCCTCCATGTCAGCCAGCGGCGTTGGCATGCCAACAAACGTTGGCTCCACGGTCATGGTATCCGGCGGCGGTATGGTCCCGGGCGCTGCTAAGCCAATAACTGTGTACCTGGCGAAGTCGCCGGGAGCCAAGGTATGGGTGACACCCTCCGAGGACGGCGACATCGTTGCCACCACGACTTCTGACAACACTGGTAGCTGGGGTACTTCGTTCGTCGTCCCCGAACGCAGGAGTAACAGCCCCGTTGGGGGACCGGTGACTAACGGGGTCTACGATGTATTCCTCCAGAGCGGCGGTGACAATTTTGTCTTCTCCGGGCCCACTGGCATGAACGTCAAGCCGTATGTTGACCGATCGACGGGATCTGGCAGACCGGGAACGGAGGTAACACTGAAGGGAACCGCCTTTGGGCAGAACGAGACCGGCATTACCGTGGTCTTTGATTCGCCCGGCATCCAGAAGACGGTCGCCGCCGGCGTCACCGCTAACGCCTACGGGTCATGGACCGCCTCCTTCCGCGTGCCGGACAGGGCCGCGGCCGCAGGTCTTCTGATTTCCGTCACCGGCGACAGAACTATGGGTGTTGGCACGCCTATTGCCAGGACCTTTGAAATCACCAGGAGTTTGCGGCTGATTCCCGGCAGCGGCAGCCCGGGGGGCACGATTACCGCCTCACTCCGGGGCTTTGCCGCCTCCTCTGCCATTACCTTCAAGATAGATGCCGCCACTCTTACGACGGTTCCGGCCTCGCCTTCTTCTACTGCTGATGGACGCCTGGTGGCCACCTTTGTTATCCCGCCCGGCACATCCTACGGACCCCACAAAATCAGCGCTACCGATGCCGTCTTTGGCACCACAGCCGAACAGCTAATGGTGACACGGGCGACGTCTGTCACCCTGACCCCGGCGTCAGGAGCGCCAGGAGATACCATAACCGTTTCCGGCGCCGGTTTCAACCCCCAAATCCTGGTGGATTTGGACCTCGGTGGATACAGTTTGACGGCCACCTCCGGGGCCGTGATAACCGGCGCTGACGGTTCTTTTTCAGCCTCAGTAAAGATACTGGCGCCAACAGTGCCGGGATACTATCCTCTTGCGGCTACAGATCTATTCGGTGAATCGGCCTCCGCCATATTCACTATCTTGAATCCGCGAACACGTTAGAGCAAAGCATCAACACCAGTGTTCAGGTCTCGTCCTCTGAGGCGAATAGGGGTGTATATTGAAAATGCTTATGTCTGTGATGAGTAGGCTCCTGAGACTTACAGTCGCTCTGCTGCTGGTGAGCGGACTATCCGACATTGCGGTTGCGCCGGCATCGGCTGCCGCTTTTACCTCTGTTTCCATGTCGGCCAGGGGCACCAGCAGTCCAACGACCGTTGGCTCCACTGTCTCAATAGCCGGTGGTGGGCCTGTCCCTGGCGCCGCCAAACCAATAACGGTATACCTGGCCAAGACGCCCGGTGCCAAGACCTGGGTTACACCCCTTGAAGATGGCGACATTGTCGCCACCACGACATCCAACAACTTTGGTAGCTGGGGCACTTCCTTTGTGGTCCCTGAGCGCAGGGGCAACAGCCCCATTGGGGGACCGGTAACTGAGGGAGTCTACGACGTTTTCCTCCAGAGCGGCGCCGACACTTTCGTGTTCTCAGACGGGAGCGGCATGAGAATCAAACCTTACATGGACAGGACGCCGGGTTCCGCCGTTCCCGGAACAGAAATAACCTTGAATGGAACTGCCTTTGCAGCGAACGAGGCTGGCATTACCATTACCGTGGCCCTCGAATCATACCCAGACGGAGTGAATACGACAGTAGCCACCGGCATTACTGCGAACAGCAACGGTTCCTGGACGGCCACCTTCAAATTGCCGAACAGGGAAGCGGGAACTCGGCTTCTAATAATAGCCAGGGGCAACAACACCACTAATCCGGGCTTAAGTGTTTCAAGAACAATTGAAGTCCTCAGAGGGGTGCGGTTGATCCCCAACCGGGCCAGCCCGGGGGGCACGGTCACCGCGTCACTCCAGGGATTTGCCGCCTCCTCGGCCATTACCTTTAAGATGGACGGCGCGACTCTTACCACGGTTCCGGCCTCGCCTACGTCCACTGCCGATGGACGCCTCCTGGCAACCTTTGTTGTCCCCGGAGGCGCAACATACGGGCCGCACGAAATCACCGCCGGTGATTCCTCTGGCGAGACTGCGACCCAATTGACAGTCGTCAGGGCAACGAGCCTTCAACTCACGCCTGACGGCGGGGTAAACGGCGATACCATAAACGTCACCGGCTCCGGTTTCAGTCCTTCCGCCCCGGTTAGTTTCACGCTGGATGGGGACACCATCGTCACCAGTCCTCCCTCCGTGACAACCGCTGCTGATGGTTCCTTTGCCACGACCTTTCGCGTCTCGGAAGCGAGAGCGCCGGGGTATTACCCCCTGGCGGCCTCGGATATTTTCGGTGAATCTTCGAGCTCCATCTTTTCCATTCTAAGTCCGGCGCCGCCCTACAAGACAGAGACCGGCATGACCCACAGTGTGACAGCAGATGCCAATAAGTATGCCTTCCTGGGAGGGCAGGTAGTACGATTCCTGGATACCTCGACCAGCGATACCGTCTCCCTCGCTGAAGGACTGGGGGGCTTCGATGCCTCCATCAGTTATGACGCGGCAGGCGTTTCCATCAAAGCGGTCACCGGCCAGCCGGTCTGGCCCCTGGTCACCAGCCTTAATACCTCGGGCGGCGCTGTGACCACGGTCAGTTCGTCACAGACCGGTTCCGTTCTCAATCCGCCGCAGGAACTATTCAAGGTGTTCCCCTGGCTTACCGGCAGCAAAGACGCGGCATACACGGTTGCGCTCCGTTTCAACTCCATAACCTCGGCCACAGGCGCCGTGGTGCCGCAGCAGGCCGACGCCACCAGGACCTTCCGCAGGGGTGACGCCAATAGCAGTGGCAACGTAAACATCACCGATGCCCTGTTCATTGCACAATACCTGGCGGGACTCCGTGACCTGGGCGAGACGGGCTCCACGGTTAACCCCATTAACGCGGCCACGCCCAGAAACGATTCGCCGACGGCCGGGTCTACCGTCAACATAACGGATGCTCTGTACATCGCCCAGATGCTGGCCGGCCTTCGAGACGCTTCATACAACTTCATTTAGCGGCAACAACGATTCAAACGAATCTCCAGGCCTTGCCGGTTTTGTTTGATTCGCTACCGGACCGCCGGATTATTGGATGGTGGGCCCCAGGGCTAGACCTCGGGCGGACACAAACCGTTCACAAAAATCCACAAACTATTCTTGACATTGGATTGCCCCTGTGCTATTTTTTAAGTTCATGGCTTTCACCCTTGCTCAGATAACCTTCCAAGTCCGCCTCCGGCGGACTTTTGAATTATGACACAAGGAAACAGATGAAAAGCGACGCCGTTAAGACTGGTATCGAGCGTGCCCCGCACCGCTCTCTGCTCTACGCCCTCGGCTGCACTCCGGAAGACATGAGCAAGCCGTTCATCGGCATTGTCAACAGCTTCAACGAGATTACTCCGGGGCATATCCATCTAAGGGGTTTGGCGGAAGCGGTCAAGGCGGGAGTCCGAGAGGCCGGTGGGGTACCCTTCGAAGTGGACACCATCGGCGTTTGCGATGGGATAGCCATGAATCATGCCGGCATGAAGTACAGCCTCCCCAGCCGCGAGACCATCGCCGATTCGGTGGAGATCGTAGCCGAGGCCAATGCCTTCGACGGGCTGGTGCTTATCCCTTCCTGCGACAAGATTATTCCCGGCATGCTGATGGCCGCGGCCAGACTTAACGTCCCCTCCATCGTCGTCAGCGGCGGCCCCATGCTGGCCGGGCACTGGGACAATGCCCGGGATTTCGGGACCCAGGACATAGACCTTAATTCGGTGTTCATGGCCGTCGGCAAGGTGATTAAGAGCGAGATGACCGAGGAAAGGCTGCACGAGCTTGAATCCAGGGCTTGTCCCGGCTGCGGTAGCTGCGCCGGCATGTTCACCGCCAACACCATGAACTGCCTTTGCGAGGCGCTGGGGATGGCTTTGCCAGGCAACGGGACTATCCCCGCCGTGGCGGCCGGCCGCACCCGGCTGGCGAAGATGGCCGGAAGGCAGATTCTTCAATTGGTAGCGAAGAACATCAGGCCGCGGGACATTTTGAAACCCGAAGCCATCGCCAATGCTTTTGCCGTGGACATGGCCCTGGGAGGAAGCACGAACACCGTGCTTCATCTCCTGGCCATCGCGCACGAGGCAGGAGTGGAGTTCTCGCTGGCGAAGATAAATGAAATAAGCAAGAAAACACCGCACCTGTGCAAGATAAGCCCGTCGGGCGCCTATCATATTCAGGACCTTGACCGGGCCGGGGGCATCAGCGCGGTGATGAAAGAGATAATAACGCTGCTCAATGCCAGGGCTTTGACCGTGACGGGCAAGTCCCTCGGGGAAAACGTCAAGGATGCTTTGATTGAAGACAAGGACGTGATACACCCCAGGGCCAAGGCTTACTCGGCCACCGGAGGTCTGGCTATCCTCTTCGGAAACATAGCCCCCGAGGGCGCCGTGGTGAAGAGCGCGGCGGTGGCGCCGGAGATGCTGGTGCATCAGGGTCCGGCGCGCGTGTTCGATTCCGAGGAAGCGGCGACTAAGGCGATTATGGGTCAGAGGATCAAGAAGGGCGAAGTCCTGGTCATCCGGTACGAAGGCCCCCGCGGCGGGCCGGGCATGAGGGAAATGCTGACCCCGACTTCGCTATTGGCTGGCATGGGCCTCGATAAGGATGTCGCCCTGATAACCGACGGGCGGTTCTCCGGGGCTACCAAGGGCGCGGCTATCGGGCATGTTTCTCCTGAGGCCGCCGGCGGAGGCCCCATTGCCGCCATAAGAGACGGCGACCTGATAAGCATAGACATACCGGGCTGCAAACTAGATGTCAAATTGACCCAGGCCCAAATTGCAGCCAGGTTGAAGAAAGTTCCTGAATTTGTTCCCAGAGTCAAGCACGGCTACCTCAAACGCTACGCGGAAAAAGTAACTTCGGCCAGCACCGGTGCCGTTTTCAGTGATTAGAGGAGTATCATGAAATTAACTGGCGCCCAGATACTGTGCGAGGGAATGTTGAAAGAAGGGGTAGAACTCATTTTCGGCTTCCCTGGTGGGACAGTGCTACCTTTCTACGACACCCTAACCCAGTACCAGAACCTGAGGCATGTGCTGGTGCGGCACGAACAGGGGGCAGCCCACGCTGCCGACGGGTACGCCCGCGCCACGGGCAAAGTCGGCGTTTGCGTGGCAACTTCGGGGCCGGGGGCGACTAACCTGGTTACGGGCATTGCCAACGCTTTTTTGGACTCCTCTCCCATGGTGGCCATTACCGGGCAGGTGGCGCGGCCGTTTATCGGCAAAGACGCTTTCCAGGAAGTGGACATAACGGGCATTACACTGCCTATTACCAAGCACAACTATCTGGTGATGAAGGCCTCGGACCTGAACGAAGTGGTGAAAGAGGCTTTTTACCTGGCGAGGACGGGCAGACCGGGGCCCGTGCACATAGATATTCCGAAAGACGTCTTCGCTGAATTGGCGGAGTTCGATTACCCTGACAAAGTCAGCATTCCAGGCCACAAGCCGGTGGTGCAGGGGCACCCGAGCCAGATCAAGAAGGCCGCCTCGCTGATTAACAGCGCCAAGCAGCCGGTGATTCTGGCCGGCCGCGGCGTGCTTATTTCAGATGCCTGCACCGGTGTTCTAGATCTGGCGGAAAAGGCGCATCTCCCGGTTATAACGACCCTGCTGGGTATAGGCTGCTTTCCTGAAACGCATCCGCTGAGCTTCGGCATGCTCGGAATGCACGGCACGGCCTACGCCAATATGGCTATCCACAACGCCGACCTGGTGATCGCCATCGGCATGCGCTTCGATGACCGGGCTACGTCCAAGGTCAGCGGCTTTGCCCCCAACGCCAAGATCGTGCACATAGACATCGATGCCGCGGAGATTGGCAAGAACGTTCGGGTCGATGTGCCCATCGTCGGCGATGCCTCCGCTGTCTTGAAGGTATTGAATCCCCTGGTGAACCGGGCCAGCCGGTTGGCCTGGGTAGCTCAACTGGAATGCTGGAAGAAAGAGCATCCCTCGACCGTTGTCAGAGAGTCGGAACATCTCCTGCCCCAGTACGTTATCAGCAAGATATACGAGGTGACTGGCGGCAACTCCATAATAGTGACGGGTGTGGGGCAGAACCAGATGTGGGCTGCCAGGTATTTCTGGTACAACCGGCCTAACACGCTGATTTCCTCGGGTGGACTGGGAACCATGGGGTTCGAGTTGCCGGCGGCGATGGGAGCCAAAATAGGGTGCCCGGGCGAAACAGTCTGGTGCGTCGCCGGCGACGGCGGTTTCCAGATGACCATGCAGGAGCTGGCCACCATAGTTCAGGAGAAAGTCGCCGTAAAGATAGCGATTTTGAACAACGGTTTCCTGGGAATGGTCCGCCAGTGGCAGCAGTTGTTTTACGAGAAACGGTACATGGCTACCCCGTTGTGGAACCCGGACTTCGTGAAGCTGGCGGAAGCTTATGGGATACCGGGTCTCAAAGTGACCGACAAGAAGATGGTGCCGGCGGCCATACAAAGGGCCATGGACTACGACGGTCCCTTCCTGATTGATTTCGTGGTCGAGCCGGATGAAAACATCTATCCCATGGTTCCCCCGGGGGCTTCGCTGGCGGAAATCATGGAAGAGCCCAGCAAGGAAGACTTCGTCCCTGCCGGGGGCAGCAACTCCAAAGATATTTCCAACTTGTAGAGCATCGCTAGGTGCTGAAGGTATTGGCAGACAATGAATAATAACGGAAGGCACACCCTGGTTGGCATAGTACGCGACCGGCCCGGAGTATTGAACCGGGTGGTTAGCCTGTTCCGCCGCCGGGGGTTCAATATTGAGAGTATAGCCGTTGGTCCCAGCGAAGACCTGGGGATCTACCGGGTTACCATCGGCGTTATCGGCAGCGACGCCGAGGTAGAGCAGGTTCGGAAACAGTGGGAAAAGGTTATCGATGTCGTTAGAGTGCTTGACATAACGGCAGAGCCCATGGTGACCCGCGAGTTGGCGTTCATCAAAGTCAAAGCCACTGGGGCCACCCGGAGTGAGATTATCCAGATCGTGGACATCTTCCGGGCCAACATCATCGACGTGGCCTCCGACTCATTTACAATAGAAGTTACCGGGGATGACGACAAGTTACAGTCTCTGTTTAACTTGCTCAGAGGATTTGGAATCAAGGAAATAGCCAGGACTGGCCGCCTGGCCATGACCAGGGGGGCATCGGGCCCCCTGAAGGTAGAAGACCAGGAAAACGGCAAGTCCCGGACACCGCCCAACTAATTGGAAGATTGAAAGATTGAAGATTCCAAGATTCCCCCCGCCCCTGCGCCAAGGGTCGGGAGGATGAGGGGAATCTGCAATCTTAGAATCTTAGAATCTTAGAATTTATTGAGGAGAGAACACTAAAGTGGCTACAATATACTACGACAAAGACGCGGACCTGAAACTGATCCAGAAAAAGAAGATCGGCATTCTGGGGTACGGCTCCCAGGGCCATGCCCACGCCCAGAACCTGCGGGATAGCGGCCTGGACGTTACCGTGGGAGAAGTGAAGGGAACTCCCGGCTGGGACAAGGCGAAGGCTGCCGGTTTCGCTGTCGTTACCGCCGCGGAACTGGCCGAGCAGTGCTCGATAGTCATCATGCTTATTCCCGACACCATGCAGAAAGCTGTTTACTATCAGTCTATCGCGCCGGCCATGAAGAAGGGCAAGACTTTGATGTTTGCCCACGGCTTTAACATCCACTTCAATCAGATTATCCCGCCCAAGGACATCGACGTAACCATGATCGCTCCCAAGAGCCCGGGCGCCATGGTCCGCCAGCTTTATACCGAAGGTTCGGGGACGCCGGCCCTGGTGGCCGTTCAGCAGGACGCCAGCGGCAAGGCCAAGCAGATGGCCCTGGCATACGCCAAGGGTTTGGGCTGCACCCGCGCCGGAGTTCTGGAGACCTCATTCCTCGAAGAGACCGAAACCGACCTCTTCGGCGAGCAGGCAGTACTGTGCGGCGGAGTCACCTCCCTGATGAGGGCCGGGTTCGAAACGCTGGTCGAAGCTGGATACCAGCCGGAGATCGCCTATTTCGAGTGCCTGCATGAGCTTAAGCTCATCGTGGACCTTATCTACCAGGGCGGCTTCACCTACATGCGCAACGTTGTCAGCGACACCGCCGAGTACGGGGATTATACCCGCGGGCCGCGGGTCGTCGACGAAAACACCAGGGAGGAAATGAGACATATCCTGGCCGAGATACAGGACGGCACTTTCGCCAAAGAGTGGATTCTCGAGAACCAGGCGGGAGCTCCCAGCTTCAACGCCATGAAGCGGCGCGAGTCGGAACAGCTCGTCGAGCAAGTCGGAGCGCAGCTCCGCGGCATGATGTCCTGGCTCAAAAAGTAAAATCAAAGATCAAAGATCAAAATGCAAAATGGCGTAACTCAGGCATCCGTGCCTGAGAGCGCCAGCATTTGGCTGGTTCCGGCATCCTGCCTGGATTCCCGCGAAGGCGGGAATCAACCATGAACCAAGGTTCACTACGAAACATGAAAGCACCTCCGTAGTCGGGCTCGTCCCGGAGCCCGACCCATCTCGGGGTCAG
>ORJL011552378.1_pt1 | contig 25436 bp, 23 predicted proteins | sample 1779941 | NCBI WGS metagenome assembly ORJL01 (sample SAMEA104232317, study PRJEB22302) | groundwater metagenome | biome: forest; feature: aquifer; material: groundwater | place: USA | collected 2011-08-07 | depth 5.8 m
CGACGAGTGGGGGCGGGGGAAGACCGGCTTCAAGCCGGTGGTCTACATGAGCTGCGGCGTGCCGTGCGTCTGCTCCCCGGTGGGCGGCGTCCAGGAGTTCATCCGCGACGGCGAGAACGGGTTCTTCGCGGTGGGCGCGCGAGGGTGGGAAGAGGCGATCGTTCGCCTGGTGAGCGACGCGGCGCTCCGCGCGCGGGTCGGCCGGGGGGCGCGCGACACCGTCCTGGGCGAGTACTCGCTCCAGGTACAGGCGCCGCGGCTCGCGAGCGTGCTGCGCCGGGCGGCCGGATGAGCGCGCCCCCACCCCGCCTCGTCGCGCTCCTCCGCTGCGTCGAGTGCGCCGGGCGCGACCCGCTCGAGCAGGACTCGCTCGACGGCCGACCGGTGCTCCGCTGCCCGCATGGCCACACCTATCCCTTCGCCGACGGTACGGCGCGGATCCTGCGCGCGTCGCTCCGCGATTCGATGGCGCGTGGCGGGTCGGGCGACGTGGCGGAGGAAGCGAAGCGGCGCACCGCCGCGAGCTTCGGCTACGAGTGGCGCCACTTCGCCGACCTCAGACCGGAGTGGGAGCGGAACTTCCTCGCCTACATGGCGCCACACGGCCACGAGTTCTTCCGGGGGAAGCTCGTGCTCGATGCCGGGTCGGGCGCCGGCCGGCATGCGTATTACGCGGCGCGCGACGGCGCCGACGTCGTCGCGGTCGATCTGGGTCCGGCGATCGACGTGACCCGGCAGAACACGGCCGACCTTGCGAACGTCCTCACCGTGCAAGCGGATCTCTACGACCTGCCGTTCGCGGACGGGACGTTCGACTTCGCCTACTCGATCGGCGTGCTCCACCACCTGCCCGATCCCGAGGCGGCGTTCCGCCAGCTCCTGCGGGTCGTGCGGCCCGGCGGCGAGGTCGGTATCTACGTTTACTGGCGGCACGAGCGCGGCGTGCGGGGAGCGCTCCTGCGATTCGTGACCGCCGCGCGCAGGGTGACCACGCGGCTGCCGCACCCCGTGCTCCACCTGCTCGCGTACCCGATCGCCGCCGTCGCCACCGCGCTCTTCGTCTGGCCGGCGCGCCTGCTCGGGCGCATCCCGCCGTTTCGGGGCGTGGCCGGTCGGCTGCCGCTCGCGGGCTACGTGCGCTACCCCTTCATCGTCTGCGTGAACGATCAGTTCGATCGTTTCTCGGCCCCGCTCGAGCGCCGCTACACCGAGGCCGAGGTCCGCGCGTGGCTCGTCCGTGAGGGGCTTATCGACGTCCACGTGCAGGCAAACTACGGCTGGGTCGCAGGCGGCCGGAAGGCGGCGGCCGCGTCGGTTCGGGAGGTGGCGCATGGCTAACTGCGTGGCGCACACCACGGTCGTGTGGCCGGACGCCGTGATCGGCGAGGGCACGGCGGTCTGGTGCCTCGCCCAGATCGGCGAGGGTGCGCGCAAGGGTGCCGAGTGTGTCGTGGACAACGGCCGTGTATGTTGACAAGGACGTCGTGGTCGGCGACCGCTGTAGAGTCAAGGATAATGTTTCGCTCCTTCTGGGGAGCACCTTCGCGCCGCGCATGGGCAGCTCCGCGCGCCGGCACGGCTCCGTCTGCAAGTGCGCCGAGCAGCGCTTCGCGGAGTTTCGACCGGATCCTAATGGAGAGCTCACCTGCGATCGTTGCGCCGACGCCGGAGCCGCCGCGCGTGGCTAAGGTGACACCGCGCGGCACGTCGGACGTCGTCAAGCCCTCCGTTCGGCTACGGTTGCCGCACATGCGCACGCAGATCTCCGGCCAGCGCATCTTCATCACCGGTGGCGCGGGCTTCATCGGTTCGCATTTCGTGGAGGCGCTCACGCCGGCGAACGACGTCACCGTGTTCGACAACCACCAGCGCGACGCACTACGTGATCTCAAGGAGCGCGTCCGCGTCGTGCACGGCGATGTGCTCGATGCGGAGGAGCTCGCGGGCGCGCTGCGCGGTCACGACCTCGTCATCCACCTTGCGGCGATCGCAGGTGTGCGCTCGGTCGGCGACACGGTGCGGACGATGCGCGTCAATTTCGGCGGCTCGCTCAACGTGCTCGAGGCGAGCGCGTCCGCAGGCGTGCGGCGCTGCGTCCTCTTCTCCACATCCGAGGTCTACGGGGTGTGCACCTACGGTGCGACCGAGGACGAGCCCGCGGCCATCCCGGCCCCGGGCGACGGGCGGTGGGCGTACGCGGCGAGCAAGCTCGCGGCCGAGCACCTGGCCATGGGCTTTCACCGGTCCGGCAAGGTGCCCTGCGTCGTCGTCCGGCCGTTCAACGTGTACGGACCGCGGCAAGTGGGCGAGGGCGCGGTCCATGACATGGTCGCGGCCGTCGTCGCGGGACACCCGATCCTCGTCCGCGGCGACGGGTTGCAGATTCGGTCTTGGTGCTACGTGTCGGATCTCGTCGCCGGCGTGCTTGGCGCGATCGAGCACGACGCGGCGGCCGGCGAAGTGCTGAACATCGGCAATCCGGTGGCTACCCTGAACACACGGATGCTCGCCGAAACCGTGGCTCGCGCGGCTGGCGGCGGTGTCCGTATCGAGCAGATCCCGGCGAGCGGTCCAGATGTCGATCTGCGCATGCCTTCGATCGACAAGGCGCGCCGGCTCATCGGGTTCGAGCCCACTGTTGGTCTTGACGAGGGCATCCGCCGCACGCTCGAGTGGGCGCGCGCCGTGCGCGCCTAGCGGCCGATCCCGAGGTAGCGCGGTCCCAGCCGCTCTATTGCCTCGCGGTCGAGCGCGTTCCGTCCATCGAGTACCACGCGGCATCCGGTGGCCTTCACCCATGCGAGGTCGGCGAACGCTGACGCTGCGGACTGCAGGATCACCGCGTCGGCCGGTGCGTAGGCGGGCGCCTGCGCCGGCACGAAGCCCAGCCGCTCGAGCCGCGTCGATGGAAGGAGCGGATCTGCGGCTAGCACCACGGCGCCCTGGGCGCGAAGGGCATCGCGTAGCAGCAGGGCCGAGCTGTTCGCGGTCTCCGGCACCCCCGGGCGGTAGGTCACGCCGAGGATGAGAACGCGAAGGCCCCCCAAGGGATCGAGGGCGGAGCGCAGGCGCTCGACCGCGTACGCGGCCATCTCGTCGTTGATGCGGCGCGCGGCGAGCGAGAGCTCCGTCCCGGCAGGGGCGCCCGCCGCGTAGAGATACGGATACACGGGGATACAGTTGCCGCCGACGCCGACGCCCGGCGCGTGTATGTTCGCGTACGGCTGCGAGTTGGCGGCGCGTATCGCCACCGTCACATCGATGCCGAGTTCGTCGGCCGCGCGGGCGAACGAGTTGGCAAGCGCGATATTCGCGTCGCGATACGCGGTCTCGATGAGCTTCACGAACTCCGCAGTCTCCGTCTCGCCGACGGTCCAGGTCTCCAGGCCGAGCCCTTCCCGGTAGAACGCCGCCGCATGGTCGGTGGCCGCCGCGTCGATGCCGCCCACGATCTTGGGATACCTCCGCAGGTCGCGGAACACCGTGCCCACCGACACGCGCTCGGGACTGTAGGCGAGATGGAAGTCGCGGCCGTGGGTGCGCCCGCGTGCGAGGCGCGGCAGCACGCGTGTGCGAGTGGTGCCCACCGGAACGGTCGACTCGACGAGCACGAGCGCGCCGACCCCGAGGCCGCGGCTGACGTCCTCCGCCGCCGCGTCGAGCGCGGCGAGCTCGATCTCGTGCTCGGAGGTCGCGTGCACCGGCACGATCATGACCACGACGTCGGCATCGGCCACGGCGTCGGCCGTCGACTCCGAGGTGCGCCAGCGGCCCGCGGCCTGCCCGGCGCGCAGCGCGTCGACGAGCTCGGGCTCGTCGGCCAGCTCGGCGTCGAACGCGCGGATGCGGGCCAGCCGCTCGTGGTCGATGTCCGCGCCGGTCACCTGGTGACCGCGCGAGAGGTAGAAGGCCGCTAGCGGGAGGCCGAGCTTCCCGAGCCCGACGACGGTCACTCGCATGCGCTCACCTCCAACGCGGTATGCGACGCCGGGTGCGGCGGATCCTTGCGCACGCGGTCGTCGATGCCCAAGTCTGGCAAACCCACCGCTCGGCCATCGGTTCCGCACCGCGGCATCGTCGGCCGGATGCGCATCGAGCGTCGTGTCACGCGGTGCGTCCGAGCACGGCTCCGAGCGTGGCCATCGAGGACGCATTCTGACGCGCGGTCCACTCGCGTGCCGCGCGCCCGCGCCGTTCGCGTTCCGCGGGATCGAGGAGCGCGACGCACGCGTCGGCGACCTCGGCGACGGTGCGTGCGGAGAGGATCGGTGCGGGGTCGTCGGGGTCGTGCGGCTGGGGCTCGGCCGGGTCGTACGAGCTCACGAGAGGCCGGCCGCAGGCGAGCACCTCGCGCGTGAGTGAGCCATACGCCGTGTAGAGGAACTGGTCGGCGATGACGTCGGCGAGCTTGAGCGCGCGGACGAGGCGCACCTTGCTCATGACGCAGGGCAGGAAGGAGACATCCTGCTCGAGACCGAGATCGCGGACCATGGATCGCGCTCGGGGCACGTCGGGACCCCATTCGAGAACCACCAGATGCGCGGGCGCGCGCCGGGCCACCGCGGCGAACGCTTCGACGAGCACGTCGGTGCGTTTGATCGCGAAGTCGACGCGAGCCGGCGCGAAGAAGAGCACCTTGCCGCGCGCCTTCCTCGCGATTGCCGCGCCGAACACCTCGATCGACGGCCCCGGCGTGATCGCCGCATAGCCTTCGAGATCGACCGGGATGTTGAACGGCCTCGCGCGATCGGCGAGGCCGAGCCGGCGCAGATGGGGCAGATCGCTCGCCGGTTGCACGAGGAGCGTCTCCGCGTGCGCGAGCGCGGCCCGCTGCAGCCATGCGCGCGCGCGGAGCAGCGGGCTCCGCGCGCCGGTCAGGAACGGGAGCTCGCGCACGTCCCAGCCGGTGACCACGACGGCATAGCGGCGACCCGTGAGGTAGGCCTGCGCGGCGGCGGGACCGAGCGCGACGATGAAGTCGCGCCGCGAGGCTGCTGCGACCACCGCAAGCTCCTTCGCAGCGATGGCCAGGCCGAACGGCACGAGCGGGACCGGCACGGCGCGCGCGACGCGCCGCGCGGCGGCCGGAAACGCCGCGAGCGCGCCGACGCCGAGACTCGGCCGCACTACCCAGTCCGGTCGCTGCCAGCCGAGCTTGGTCTCACGCCGCTCCCAGTAGCCGGACCGCGGCGCCGGCGAGCCGTTCTCAGTCGTCTCGACGATGTCCTCGTCCTCCCAGACCGGCTGCTGGTTGAACGGCGCGCCTCCCTGCTGGACGAAGGCCACATCGACGCCTGCTCTGCGCAGCAGCTTCGCCGTGACGTACGAGATGTTGACGGTGTTGTCGAGGAGCGCGACGCTGCCCACCGCTACGCGCCGTAGCGCGGTGCGCTGCGCTGACGCCACCGATCGCCCAGCTCCGCTGCGGTCACGCAGCGGCCGCGGTGCCCGCGGATCCAGTCCACGATCCACTCGTAGAGGGCCAGCTTCGTGTCCTGATCGGTGTGGAACAGGATCGCCGCGCCGCCGCCTGCATCACGGACCTCGCCGAGGACGCGCGCGACCTTGCGCTCGGCGAGCGGCCCAGGCAGGCCGAGGCGCCAGTCCTTCAGGAGGTGGTCGTCCTGAACGACCGTCGGTAACTCGAGGAGCCTTCCGGCGCCTGCGAGCCGGAAGGGGAAGCCGCTGCCACGCACGAAGCCGACACCGCTCATGCTCGAATCCTGGGTGATGCCGGCGGCCGCGTAGCCCGGGCCGGAGCGGACCGTGTCGAAGCGGAGGTGGTGAGCACGTGCGCTGCGTACCGGTGCGCCCGCCGCGCGCGCGACGCTCGCGAGCTCACGCGCTACGCGCGCGTCATCGGCGAACGAGGCGATGCTCGTGTGCAGACCGATCTCGAAGCCCTCGACGGCAAGCGTGCGCAGCGCATCACCGAACGCCAGCACGCGTCCGTCGAGGCGGCCGCGCTCGGCGTACGTGTACCACGCGTCGTCGGTATGACGACCGGCCTCGTAATCGGCGAAGACGTGGTACGTGGAGCGCACGCCGGCGCGTCGCTCGAACGAGAGCCACGATCCAAAGTTGAAGCCCGGCGGGCCTGGGCGCGGGCCGCGGAGGGCGAGTCGCGCCACCTCGGTCACGGCTCGCTCGAACGCGAGGCCGCTCCGCGCCGCAAGCCCGGCGCGCAGCAGGTGACCGATCTTGCGACGTTGCGGCCGCGCGTCGAAGATCCCGTCCACGTCGTGTGTGAGCGCGACGAGGAACGCCGCGTCGTCGCCCCATCCGGTCGTGCCAAGGGCAGGCGCGTGCTCCGCGAGGGAGTGGCGCAGCGCCGCGGCGACCCGGTCGATGGGCGGCGCATAGCTGAGACCGAGATCGTCGAGCACCGAGAACGCCGCGCGGAACCGGCCGCGCTCATCCCGCTCGGTGATCAGGCGTTCCTCGCCCTCGAGGAGGAACTCGAGTGCGCCGAGCACGTCCGCGGTGACCCGGTCGCCGTCGAGGAGCGCAGCGGGAGCGCCAGCGCTCTCCAGGTGGAGCAGCGGGAGCCCGCCGCGCCAGGCGACGCGCACCGCCGCGGGATCGTCCCACGGCTTGCCGAGAACGATGGCGAGCGTCGGCGTGCCATCCGTGGCGGTGGTGTCGGTGGCGCCTGGCGGCAGGATCGTCACGCGCGCCTTGGCTGCCCCGGGCTCCGGCTCGCCGAGTCGGCCGAAGCCAAAAGGGAACCCGATCATCCCGAGGAGCTGGGCCGCGAGGTGCCGCGCTCGCGTGCCGTCCGCCGCCGGGTGGATCGCGCAGTGGAGAAGGGCGGCTCCCTGGCGCTCGTTGGTGGGTGCTTGACTCATCGGGCCGCGGGGCGGCGGAGCGTCACGGTCGCGTTGCGAGCCGCGGCGCGCGCGATGGCCGACGCGACCTCGAGCGTCTTCAGCGCGTCGTCACCGCTCACGACCGCCCCGCTCTGGCCGCGCGCCGCGCGCACGAAGGCCCGCCATTCGGCGACGAGCGGCTCGACGTGCGCGATCGGAATCCGCTCGATGCGACCCTCTCCTCCACCGCTCAGGAGGTTGCGTGCCTCCCAGCCGCTGTGGACGAAGACGCCCTCATGGAAGATGAGCTCCTGCGCGAGGTAGTCGATGGTGAATAGGCCGCGCTCGCCGAGCACCGCCAGCTGGCGCACCTTGAGCGGTGTCACCCAGTTCACCTCGAGCAGGCCGATGATGCCGCGTGGGAAGACCAGTGTGGCCACGACGAGGTCCTCGTGTCTCGGATGCGCGTGCCGCCGCGAGATGGCGCTCACGCGCTCCGGCTCGGCGTGGAGGAGAAACCGCATGATGTCGAGGTCGTGGGTGCCCAGATCGAGGAGCACGCCCGCGTCGTGGACGTGCACCGGCGGGCTGAAGCGCTGCGTGTGGACTTGGTACACCCGCCCGGCCTCGCCGCGGGCGAGGCGGCGTGCGAGCTCCTGCACCGCGGGGTTGAACCTCTCGACGTGACCCACGCAGAGCCTGCGGCCCGCCGCCGCCGCGATCTTCAGCAAGCGCCGCGCCCCAGCCGGCGCGCTCGCGATGGGCTTCTCCACGAGGACATGGGCGCCCGCGCGGAGGGCCGACGCGGCGACGGCGACGTGCCGCTCGGTAGGCACCGCGACGACGACGACTTCCGGACGCTCGCGGCGCAGGAGCTCGGCCACCGACTCGTACGCAGCGACACTCAGCCGCCTGCCGGCCTCGCGCGCCGCGTCCGCGGACACGTCGGCGACACCCACGAGCTCGACCTCGGGCAGCTCCGCCGCCACGCGGGCATGATTGCGCCCCATGCGGCCAACGCCGATCACGGCGGCTCTCAGGGGCCTTCGAGCGGCAGGCATCCGAGCGCTCATCGTAGAGTCTTCACCGTGGACGTGCTGCTCACGGGCGGCTCCGGCTTCGTGGGTCGTCATCTCGTAGCGCGGTTGCGCGGCGCGCACCGCTTGTACACGCTCGGGCGCACGCCGGTGCAGGGTACCGAGCACATCGCGTGCGACCTCACGCGGTGGCTGGATACCGCCCGTCTGCCGACGCGCTTCGACGCGGTCGTCCACCTCGCGACGAATCAGGCCGATCCGTCCTCGATCTTCCGCGTCAACGCGCAGGTCACGCTCGAGCTGCTCGAGGCGGCGTGCGCGCGCGGCGCGTCCCGCTTCGTCCTGGCCTCGACCGGAGCGGTCTACGGCTGGCGTGACGCCGACAGCGACGAAGACACCCCGCTCGCGCCGCAGGGCCTCTACGCGCACTGCAAGGTCGTCGCCGAGGAGCTGGTGCGCGCACACCGCGACCGGATCGGGACAGCCATCCTTCGTCTCTACATGCCGTACGGCGCCGGGCAACGCGACCGGCTCTTCGCTGACCTGGTGCACCGCGTGCGCGAGGGACGGGCGGTCGAGCTCACCAACGGCGGAGCGCCGATCCTCAACCCGATCCACATCGACGACGTGGTGGAGGTCTTCGTCCGCGCTCTCGAGGCACCCGACCACACGCTGCTCAACGTCGGCGGGACCGAGGCGCTCTCCATCCGCCAGATGGCCGAGGCGATCGGCGCAGCGTTGGGGATCGTGCCGCGCTTTGAGGAGCACGAGCGGCCGGGTGAGCCGACCCGGCTCGTGGGCCGCATCGAGCGGCTTGCTGCGTGGCTGGGCCACCTTCCGCGCGTCACCTTTGCGACGGGCGTTGAGCGCTCGCTGTGAACGAGCGACTGTCGGTCAGGCTCGGCAGCGCACTCCGATGGACTTCATCTTGTAGTGCAGCCACGGCACGAAGAACGCGGCCAGGTTCTCGAGATGATGGAGCCAGTTACCGCGGAAGAGTGCCCATACCCCGCGCACGGCCTCGACACGGAACCCTGCGGAACGACAGAGCTCGAACAATTCCTCCGGCCTGAAGAAGTGGTCATCCACGGGCTGGTACGCGGTGCGCAGCGACATGTACCGGTCGTAGCGCAGCCAGTTCCGGTTCGGCACGGAAACGACCAGCGCTCCACCCGGCTTGAGCACCCGATGCGCCGCCGCCAGAGCCGCCGCGTGATCGGTCATGTGCTCCAAGGACGAGATCATGAACACGTAGTCGAAGTGCCCGCTCTCGAACTGCTCCAAACGTAGAGCGTTGGACACGGTGACCATCGCGGACGGTACGGCGTCGCGAGCCATCGCGCACAACTTGGGCGAGATATCGCAGCCCGCCAGCTCCGAGATCCCGGGATACCGTTCGTGGAGCAGCTTCAGAAAGCGCCCCTGGCCGCAACCGACGTCGAGCACGCGACCGCTCACGCTCTTCACGAGTCCGAGGCTGTCGTAGTACATCGAATCGCTTTCGAAGACGTGCTCGGCGATCGCGTCATAACCCTCAGCGATCTGCTCCTCCGTCGGAAAGTCAGGCGTCGCATGCGTATCGCTCGTGCTCATGAAGTCACCTCGACTCTGAAAGCTGAGGGCGCCGTCGATATCCCAACATCGGTCTCCACAGCCTACAGGAAACCTGTGATCTCGCGGTCTCCCGGCTGCGATGTTGCGCGCCGCTTCGTGGCACGCGGCAGGGGCGTGGCTTGGTCGGCCGTGCCCTTGCCATGCGGGGCTCCGGTGGCGGCACGACGAAGTTGCCGCGAAACCCGCGCGCGCCGAGCTTCGGCGGGAAGAGGATTGCCGGGTCTGCGCGAGCTGCAAGCGGACAACGGGCCAGCGGCGGCGCGCTGCGGCGCGATGCGGCCTGCGGTACGGTGATCGGCGCGATGCAGGTCGTCTACGTGTCGCCGAACGGGATCGGCACGGCGCTCGTGCGGAGCCAGGTGCTTCCGTACCTGCGCGGCCTCGCCGAGCGCGGGTTCGAGTTCGATCTCGTGACCTTCGAGCATCCCGACGATCCACCGTATCTGGAAGGCACGTTCGCGCGCCCTCGGTGGCACGCGCTGCGCGCGCGTCCGGGGGGAGGGCTCGCGGCCAAGGTCATGGATCTGACCCGCGGCGCCGCGGACGTGCTTGCAGTCTCGGTCCACCGCCGCGCGGACCTCATCCACGCGCGGAGCTACCTCCCGGCGGCGATCGCCTGGGCTGTCACCCGGCTCACGCGGCGACCCTACGTGTTCGACATGCGCGGCTTCTTGGGGGACGAGTACGTCGAGGGACGACACTGGGACGCCCGCGATCTCCGCTATCGCGCGCTCCGCGTCGGCGAGCGGCTGCTGCTCCAGGCCGCGGGCGGGATCGTGGTCCTCACGGAGGCGGCCGCGGAGCGCCTGCGCAGCGATCCGCGCTACGCGCCCTTCGCGGGGCGGAAACCGGTGACGGTGACGCCGTGCGCGGTCGACCTCGAGCGCTTCCGGCCCGCGACCGGGCGCGCGTCGCCGCCGACGGTCGTCTACTCGGGCTCGCTCGGCATGTCCTACGCACTCGACGCGATGCTTCGCCTCTACGCGGCGGCGCGCGCGAGCGTGCCCGGCCTCCGCTTCCTCATTCTCAACCGCAAGGATCACGCACTTATCGCAGCCGCGGTGGCACGGCACGGCCTCGCGGACGCGGACATCGTCGTGCGGGCGACCGCGTTCGACGAGGTCCCCGCACTGCTCGGCACCGCGCACGTGGGTCTCTGCCTCCTCGATCAGGTGTCGTCGAAGGAGGCCTCCTCGCCGATCAAGGTGGGCGAGTATCTGGCCTGCGGCCTTCCGGTCATCGTCAACCGGGGCATTGGCGATGTGGCGGACGAGGTGCGCGCGTTTGGCGCCGGCCTCGTGCTCGAGGCGTACGCGGATGACGACCTCCAGCGCGGCGCGTCGGCTCTCGTGGTCCTCCTCGGGGATGAGCGCGCCCGCGCGAACGCCCGGCGGCTGGCCGAGGAGCGCTACGGCATCCCCGCCGCGGTCGAGCGGTACGCGGCGCTCTACGCGCGGGTCTTGGCCGAACGGAGGTCGTGACGAGGAACCCGCCAGACCGGCGCCGAAGCGGCCGCCAACGGCTGCCTGGTCGAGGTCTGCTCTGATGGAGGGCGCGGTTTGTCGATGCCCGGGAGCCTCGGACCCTCGTTCCTCGCTTCGGCCACGGGGGGCCGCGATCTCGGAACGGGCACGAACCGGGCCGTCGGGCTAGGGTTTGCCTCCAGATGCCAGAACTGAAGGTCGAGCGATCCGTCATTCATCCCAGCGCCCGTCTGGCCGCCTCCTGCTCCATCACCGCGCAGGATCTGCGGATCGACGCAGACGTGCGGATCGAGGAGAACGTGACCCTCGTGGGTGGCGAGATCCACCTCGCGGCCGGCAGCGAGATCCGCGCGGGGGCGCAGGTCACCGCGATTGACGGCCTGTCGCTCGGGACCGGCAGCGTGCTGGGGCCCGGGCTCCGTGCGACCGGCCGGCGGATCCGCCTGGGCGCCTGGTTCTGGTCCACCCACAACGTCGTCATCGGCGGGGGCGGCTCGCAAGGGCCGGACGCGATCCTCACCGTCGGAGACTCGACGTCGTTCTTCGATGGATCGTTCGTGAATCTGTACAAGCCTGTCACGATCGGCGACGGCTGCGCGCTTTCGGCGGGCGCGGTCATCCTCACGCACGGCTGCTGGCAGCCGGTGCTGGAAGGGTTTCCGTTCCTGTTCGCGCCGGTCACGTTGGAGTCCGACGTGGTCGTCTACGTCAGGTCCGTCGTGCTGCCGGGCGTGACGCTCCGGCGCGGCACCGCGGTGGCCGCCGGCTCCGTGGTGACGAAGGACACGCCGCCGAATTGCCTCGTGGGCGGCGTTCCGGCGCGCGTGCTCCGCGCCGACGTGCGTCGCGCGCTCACCACGGCTGATCGGCGCGAGCTCGCGCATTCGACGCTCCGACGCTACGCGGCGACCTTGGCCTGGAAGGGCGTGACGGTCCGACGCGCGCCGGACCGCTATGAGCCGGTGTTGGTCGTCGAATGCCCGGACGGCGAGGAGACGGTGTCTCTCGCCGACGGCTCCCCGCTCCGGATCACCGTGCAAGGGTCGCCGAGCGGCCCCACGACCTTCGATCTCGATGCGATGACCTGCGAGGGCAGCGCCAGTCCGATCGTCGAAGACCTGCGCGACTTCCTCCGTCAGAGCGGCATCAAGATTCTCACGGAGCGGCCGTTTCGCTCGCTTCCGCCGGCGCGTCTGGCCGCGCTCCGCGCACTCCAGAGTCGTAGAGGAGGAGGAGCGTGAGTCAGATCACGTGCGGTGGCTTCAGGATGGCGCACTACCGCGAGATCTTGGAGGCCGCGTTGGCGAATGGTTACCGCTTCGCGACGTTCGCCGATCACGAGACCGAAGACGTGCCGAAGCTCATTCTCATGCGCCACGACATCGATCTGTCTATCGACAACTGCGTGGCATTCGCCCACATCGAGCACGAGCGGGGCGTTCGGGCCACGTATTTCGTCCGCCTCCACGCGCGGCAGTACAACCCGTTCGAGTACCACACCTACCGGAAACTCCGCGAGATCGAGGGGCTCGGCCACGAGCTGGCGTTGCACTACGAGCCGGGGTTCGCCGCTGCGGTCGCGGAAGACGAGGCGCAGATGGTGCGGCGCGAGAAGACGATGCTCGAAGCGCTTCTCGACCACCCGGTCATCTCCGCGTCGGCACATCTTCCGGGCAAGAGCGGGATGACCGTGAACGAAGCGAATCTCGACTCGTTCAGCCTCCGGTACGAGGCGTACACGCCCCGCTTCATGAAGGGTTTCAAGTACCTCTCCGATTCGAACGGCCGTTGGCGCGAGGGGTGCGTCTGCGGTCACCTCGGCGAGTACGACCGCCTCCACGTCCTGATACACGGGTTCTGGTGGTACGACAAGAGCCCCGTGGAGAACTACTGACCGGGGACGACCCGATCCCCAAAGGGACGGCACAGCCTCTTCGGGTCCTGTGCGCGCAATCTCTACCCGTGTTGCCGTTGCCGGTGATCGCGGCACGGCGAGCGAGGGGCAGCTGCGGGCTCGCCGACTAGCCCTTCGTCGCCCATCCGGTCATGTTGCTGGCCATCTGCACGAGATTCGCCACGCGGTTGACCTCTGTCGCGGCGAAGGACAGGAGCCGGTCCCGCGTCCTCGGCCCGGACGGAACTTGCGGCTGCGACCATCGACGCAGCGATCCGAGTCGGAATCCGTGCTTCTCCAGGAGCAGGCGGAGGGCTCTCGGGTTGAAACCGATGACGTGGTACGGCGACCAGGTGGGCGACAGGTTGTAGCAGGTTGCCCGGCCCAGGAAGCGGCTCAGCGCATTGGCCGCGACCGTTCGGAGGCTCGGCTCGCACGGCACGTCGATGTAGAGGACCGAGCCGGGATGTGTCAGCTCGGCGACGGCGGCGAGGAGCGAATTCGGGTCATACACGTGCTCCAGGACCGCGCTGAGCGAAATGACGTCGTACGTCGCCTTCGTCGAGCGTGCGAATTCCTCCGCGGTCGCGCACACGGCCTCGATCCGATACGTCTCCCGCAGGTGGTCGATCATCTCCCGCGACAGGTCGAGACCCATCAGACGGGTCACGCCCTCCAATTGCGCCGCCTCGAGGAGCTCGCCACGACCGCAGCCGATGTTCAGCAGCGAGAAGTCGTCGCGTCCGGCGTGGACGCGCATCTCACGCACAAGGATCCGGAGGCGACGAACCTTGTCGGCCTCATTCTCGCTGGCGAAGTACTTCGCCGGGTCGGCGTAGAGGGCCGCCGGCGCCAGCGCGTAGGGGAAGGGGTTCGCGAAGACGAGCGAGCACGTCTCGCAGCGCACGATGCGCGTCCTGACGCCCCAGCCGTACCGGTGGTGACGAGACCCCCCGCGATAGCCAAGGGTCCGTGAGCCTCGTCCACCGCAGACCGGGCAGCTTCGCGACCGGAAGACGAAGGTGTCGCTCATCGGTGAACAGCAGGCGACAGCAAGGAGGTGAGAATAGCGGAGTCAGATGACGTCCGCGAAGGTTCGCTCCATCCGGCGGAAGTAGAGCACTCCCGTGATCAGAACGACCGCTGCCGCAGCGGTCGAGGCCGCAAGCTGCGACAGGGAGGGTGGCGCCGTGCCGATGACGGCCCATCGAAAGCCCTCTACGACGCCCACCATGGGGTTGATGCCGATCAGGGTCCGCCACGGCTCTGGAACGAGCGTGCTCGGATAGATGACCGGTGTCGCGAGGAGCCACAGCTGCGTCAGGAAGGGGAGCGTGTACCGCACGTCTCGGAACTGTACGTTCAGGGCCGCCAGCCACAGGCCGACGCCCATCGCGCTGGCGAGCGCGAGGGCCACGAAGCAGGGCAAGGCGAGCAACCCGATCGTGGGCGGTGTCCGGAAGAGCACCATCAGCACGAGCAGAATCACGAACGAGATCACGAAGTCGACCAGCCCGACGCCGATCGCCGCAAGCGGGATGACCAGGCGGGGGAAGTAGATCTTGGTGATCAACCGTTCGTTCTTCACGACGCTCGTGCTCGCCTCGGTGAGTGCGTACGCGAACAGCTGCCACGGCAGGAGTCCGGCATAGACGAACACGGGGTAGGGCACACCGTCCGAAGGCATTCGTGCGAGGCCGCCGAAGATCATCGAGAACACGACCATGAGCATGAGCGGCTGGATCACCGCCCACAGAATGCCGAGCACGGTTTGCTTGTACCGGACGCTGATGTCGCGCCAGCCAAGGAAGAAGACGAGCTCGCGGTAGGTCCACAGCTCCCGGAGGTCGACTCCCAGCCATCCGCGCGTGGCGCGTATGAGCACGGTCGGTCTCCGCGCTGTTTGCACTGGACCACCTTCAAGCTTCACAATCGCCTCCTGTGGCAAGCATGCAACGAGATTCTGGCTCATCGGTGGCCATCCGTGCCGTAGGGCTGGAGAAGCAATACAAGATCGGCGCGATCGCGACCCAAGCCAAGCTCGGCGATGGCGAGGCCGTCGGCACCTACCGAACCCTTCGCGAATCCTTTGGCGAGTGGATGCGTATCGCCCTTCACCCGGGCGGGCCGCGCATCGAGAAGCAGTCGTTCACCGCCCTCCGCGGGGTGACCTTCGACATCGAGTCCGGATCGGTCGTCGGAGTGGTGGGCCGGAACGGCGCTGGCAAGACGACGCTCCTGAAGATCCTGGCGCGCATCACGGCGCCGACCGCCGGCTACGCGGAGCTCCATGGCCGAGTCGGTGCTCTCCTCGAGGTCGGGACCGGCTTCCATCCGGAGCTCACCGGTCGAGAGAACATCCTCTTGAGCGGTGCGATCCTCGGGATGCGGAGAAGCGATATCACGCGTCTCTTCGACGAGATCGTGGCGTTCGCCGAGGTCGAGCGCTTCATCGACACGCCGCTCAAGCGCTACTCCAGCGGCATGTACTTGCGGCTCGCCTTTGCCGTCGCCGCGCATCTCGAGACCGAGATCCTGCTCGTGGATGAGGTGTTGGCGGTAGGGGACAACCGCTTTCGGCTCAAGAGCGTTGGCAAGATGCGCGACCTCGGCAAGGGCGGGCGGACGGTCGTCTATGTGAGTCACGACATGAGCAGCGTCCGTCAGCTCTGCGACAAGGTGATTTGGCTCGACCATGGCTGCATCAAGGAGTTCGGACCCGCCCGCGAAGTCAGCTCCCACTACGAAGAAGTCGCATACCAGATCGCGAGCGGCGCGGTTGGTCTCTTCGTCCGCCGGCCGGAGGAGACGGCATCGCATGCTGTTTGGATCGACCGGGTCGTGGTCACGAACGGGGAGGGCAAACCCCAGAGTGGGTTTCGGTGGGGCGACCTGATCCGGGTCGCGTTTCATCTGGGTGGCACGGCCCCTGCGGACGGCTATGCGATCGCGTGGACCATCTTCAATGAGCTGGGCGAGCGGGTTGCGGTGGCTTCCGCCAGCGAACAGGAGGTGTATTTCGATAGGAGTGACCGGGTCATCGAGTGTGTCATCGGTCCGGTCGGCTTCACCGCCGGCTTCTACAAGATGTCCCTGGAGATCCTCATCAAGGGTCAGGTCGGATGGGATCGGTGGGACGAAGCGGCGACGTTTGAGATCGTGAAGGCGGATCCATTTGGGTTCGGCGTGAACGCCACGACGTTGGACCACGGAGCGGTCGTGGTACCGCATCGCTGGAGCAGGGTCGTACGAAGTTGACCGACCGTTGAGCGACGACGTGATGCCGCGGCGTGGCGTCGCGGTGAGCGTTCTGACCTCTTGCTTGCGTGGCGAACGCTACCTCACCACCTTTCTTGCGTGTGTCGCCCGACAGACGATCGTCGATAGGATCGAGGTGGTGCTCGTCCACAACGCTCCGACGGCTGCCGAGCTGGCGATCGTCCGCTCATTCGCTCTCGAGCATCCGTCGTTGGTCCGTCATCTGACCGTCGAGCAGGTCGAGCCACTCCCCGTCTCATGGAACCGCGGGATACGTTCGGCCGTTGCGGACTACCTGACCATCTGGAACATCGACGATCTCAGGACCGACGATTCGCTGGAGCGACAGCTCGGCGTCCTGGAAGGGGATCCGACCGCCGTTGCCACGTATGGTGACTTCATCGTGGTCCCAACCTACGGTGCGAAGCTGGGGCGTCTCATCTCGCCGTCGCAGTACGATCCCGAGACCTTCACCCTCGCCTATTACGGCGGCTGCTTTCCGATGTGGCGAAGGTCGGTCATGAGAACGGCTGGGCTCTTCGACGAGCAGCTGCCGGTCGTGGCGGACTTTGACTTCTTCGTCCGGTTGGCCTTCAACGGTCCAATGAGGAAGACGGATGGCCTACTCGGGTACTACCTGGACGCTGGCCAGGGCCTTTCGACCCGCGTGGGCACGCCGCTGTACTACGAGCGGACGCTGGTGGAGCGTCGCTATGGCATGTACGCGAACATCGACTATCGCTTCTATCTCGGCTCGAGGTCGTTCCGTCGGGATGAGGTCCTCTTTGCGGGTGACCGGCACCGGATCGAGTCGTTGGTGCCCAACTACCAGGCCGTCCTCAAGCGCAGGAGGAAGATGCTGGTGCCCGGCTACCTGAACTTCCTCGCCCTCATGCTGCGCGCTGCGGCGGGCAGGCTGCGCCGGGCCGCGGGGGCGGCGCTGACGGCATCCGGATCCGGGCGCGAGCGATGATCTTCATCCTCGGCGGCGGGGGGTTCATCGGCTCCGCGTTCGTCCGTCGCTGCGTGACGCAGGGTTGGGAGCACCGTGTCGTCACGCGCGAGAACTACGCCGAGTTCGCCGGACGGCGCTGCAATCTCTTCGTGAACGCGAACGGGAACGCGCGCAAGAACCTCGCGACCAAGGCGCCACTGGAGGACTTCGACGCATCGGTGCGATCGGTCCGAAAGACGCTCATCGACTTCCCGTGCGATACGTACGTGTATCTCTCGTCCTGCGAGGTCTACCCCGATTGCTCCTCGCCGGCACGCACGTGCGAGGATCAGTCGATCGATGTCGCTCGCCAGAATCCGTACGGCCTTCACAAGTACCTGGCCGAGCAGTGCGTCCGTCACGCCGCCTCGCGGTGGCTCGTTGCGCGAGTGGGAGGGTTGGTCGGGCCAGCCTTCTACAAGAACGCCATCTTCGATATTCTCGCCGGCGATCCGCTGTGGCTCGACCCCGCGAGCGAGATGCAGTTCATGGCGACGGATGACGCTGCGGGGATCATCCTGAATCTTGCCCGCGACCGACTCGCGAACGAGGTCGTGAATGTGTGTGGCAAGGGCACGATCCGGCTACAGGAGGTCATCGACTTCGTCGGCGCCAAGGTGATGGTGCGACCCGGAAGCCCGCGCGTCGTGTACGACGTGAGCATCGACAAGCTCAGCCGCTACGTTCCCGTTCCGGAAACGCGGCGTGCCGTGCTCGAGTTCGTCCAGGGGCAACGCGGGCTCGTGCGGGAGGCGGGGCTCTGAAAGACGAGTGCCATCCGGCGCGCTTGGGGAGCGGTGAGACCTGTCTTCGTTAGGCTCGATCGTACGCAGATACGGCGGCCACGACTTGATCGATCTCGGCGTCGCTCAGATCCGCGTGGATCGGGATCAGGAGGGTGTCCTGGTCGGCGCGGGCGGTGTGCGGCAGGTTGCGCGCTCCACTCCCAAAGATCGAGTAGCGGTCGTTGCGCCGGTTGTTGACCATCACCAAGACCCCGCGCTCGCGCATGTGGGCGGCGAATCGTGGGCGGTCTTCGACGTGCACAGGGAAGAGCTGGTAGTTCGGCGCCCTGTCGGGTTTGAATTCGAGGATCCGGACGCGGTGCAGTCCTGAGAACTCGCGCCGGTACCGTTCGCCGATCACCCTGCGTCTTTCAAGCGGCCGCGCAAGGCCCTGCAGGCCCGCCAGGGCAAGTGCGGCGGTGATGTCATTCATGTTGTACTTGAAGCCGAGAAGCGAAAGGTCTTCCGGCAAGGGATCGAGAAGATTGGATGGCTTCTCCTCCCTATCGACGCCGTACCAGACCAGCTTCTTCAGTGTCGCGTATCGGTCGGGGTCGGCGGTCGCGATCATGCCGCCGTCGCCCGAGGTCACGATCTTGATCGCCTGGAAAGAGAACGTCACGAAGTCGCCCGAGGAACCGATGGAGCGACCCTTGTATCGCGAGCCGAGGGCATGGGCCGAATCCTCGATGAGCGGCAGCCGATGGCGGCGCGCCACCGCGGTCAGCTCATCCAGATCGCACGGGTATCCACCGTAGTGAACACACACGATCGCTTTCGTACGCTTCGTGATCTTGGACTCGACGCTCTCCGGGTCGAGGTTCAGGGTTTCGTACTGGATGTCGGCGAAGACGGGGACGGCTCCCTGCTCCAAGATCGCGGTGTTGGTGGCGATGAAGGTGAATGGCGTAGTCACCACCTCGTCGCCTGGCCCGACACCGGCGGCCGCATAACTGGCCCGTAGCGCGGCGGTCCCGTTTGAGCAGGCTACCGCGTAGGGCACGTCGAAAATCCGCCGGAATTCCTCCCGAAGAAGCTTCTCCCGCGGGCCGGTGTTCAACCACTTCGAACGAAGGACCTCCGCGAGTGCATCCATCGCACCGTCAGGGACGAATGAGGACCACGTACGGATCAAACGATCTTCCACGGGAGCCATTCTAGCCTACCGTCACCGTCTTGCCTTACTATCCACTGGACATATGAGGGTGTTTGTGACCGGTGGCGCTGGCTATGTCGGCTCGGTGCTCGTCGAGCGTCTCCTGGTGCGCGGCGATGAGGTCCACGTCTACGACAAACTTACTCACGGCGTCTCCAGCCTGTTCACACACTTCATCAACCCACGCTTCACCTTTCAGAATGGTGACATTTGCGACCGTGAAGCCTTGGCCAGCGCGATCAGTGGATTCAGGCCCGATTTCGTGATCCATCTCGCTGCGATCGTAGGCTACCCGGCTTGTGCTCGGACCCCTCGTCTCGCGATGGAAGTGAACGTGGGCGGGACCGAGGCGGTGGCGACCGCCGCGAATGGTGTTCCGATCGTCTTCGCCAGCACAGGCAGCGCCTACGGGAAAGTTGATGGGGTGTGCACGGAGGAGAGTCCCGCCGAGCCGCTGTCGCTCTATGGCCAGACGAAGCGATCGGCCGAGCTGACGCTGCTCAGTCACGGCGAGAGCGTGGTCCTCCGGTTCGCGACCGCCTTCGGCCTGTCCTATCGTTTGCGGCTCGATCTCCTTCCCAACGACTTCACCTTTCAGGCCGTGCACAACAAGCAGCTCATCGTGTACGAATCGCAATACCGGCGCACCTTTATCCACGTCCAGGACATGGCGAGAGCGCTCATCTTCACATGCGACAACTTCAAAGCGCTGCGGGGTGAGATCTTCAACGTTGGCGAGGAGCGCATGAACCTGACGAAGCGCGACCTGGTCGAGGCCATCCGGCGCAAGGTCGACTTCTATGTGCACTTCGCCGACATCGGCACGGACCCCGACCAACGCGACTACGAAGTGTCTTATGCGAAGATCCGGGGTCTAGGTTTCCGGGTGGAGATCGACCTTGATCGAGGACTGGACGAGATGGTCAAAGCCTTCAAAGCGATGGAGGTTGCTCCCGGCCAATCTGATGTTCTCCGTTCGACCCTGAGCAACCTGGCTGTGACGTGATCGACCCTGAGTTCTGGACCGGGCGCACGGTGATCGTCACTGGGGGGACAGGTTTCCTTGGCAGCCAAGTCGTGGCTCTCCTCCAGCCGTTGGCGACGGTGCACGTTGCCAGCCGTAGGCTTGGTGTCGATCTCAGCGTGTGGGAGGAATGCCGGCGGTACTTCGACGAACATCCGGCGGACTTCGTCATCAACTGTGCGGCTCTTCAAGGTGGGCTGCGGTTCAACGAGCTCGTGCCGGGGGAGATCTACCTCAAGAACCTCCTCATGGGTGCCTACGCCATGGAAGCTGCGCGACTTTCCGAGGTACGCAAGTACGTGAATATCGTCGCCGGCTGCTCGTACCCAGGCTACGCGGAGGGCGACCTGACGGAAGGCGGCTACTGGGAAGGACCGCTGCATGATTCGGTCGTGAACTACGGCATCACCAAGAAGGTCCAGACCGTGCAGGGGTGGAGCTACAAGCGCCAGTACAACTTCGATTCGGTCCATCTGGTGATGACCAACCTGTACGGGCCCGGAGACCACTTCGAACCCGAGAGGTCGCACGCGCTCGGGGCACTCGTACGGAAGTTCGTCGACGCGGTCGAGGATGGTGCGACCGAGGTGGAGGTCTGGGGCAGCGGACGACCCATGCGCGAATGGCTGTATGTGACGGACGCGGCCGAGGCGATCATTCGCGCGGCAGAGCGCGTCAACGAGGTCGCGCCGCTCAACATCGGGACTGGCATCGGACACAGCATCCGCGAGCTTGCTGAGAAGATCGCCTCCATCGTTCGCTTCCCCGGAAGCATCGTGTACAACGCTGATCGACCCGACGGTGCCTTGCGAAAGGTGTTCGATGTGCGTCGCATGCGGCAGATGCTCGAATGGGAACCGCGGACGTCCCTCGCCGACGGCATCCAGCGTACCGTCGAGTACTACCGCCAGAATGTTCGCCCATCTCTCATTGCGTCCTAGGCACGTGACGGTCGGCGAGTGGCTTGAGACCGCCGGTTCGCCGACTCTCCTGTGTGAAAGATTCGGAGGGCTATGCCGATAACGGATGCGCTCGTCTCTGTAGTGCTCTGCGGCTACAACCAGGGCGAGTACCTGGCGCAGGCCATCGAGAGCGTCCTTGGCCAGACCTATCCGCGGATCGAGCTCATCATCGTTGACAACGGTTCGAGCGACGACTCGCACGAGGTCGCACGCCGGTACGGCCACTTGCCCAACGTGCGGCTGCTTCTGCACGCTGACAGCGCCACGGTGACGACGCGGTCGAATGAAGGCATCGCCGCGTCTTCGGGCGACTTCATCTCGTTCCTCTACGCCGACGACTGGTACCTACCGAACAAGATCGAGCGTCAGATGGCGGCATTCGCGGAGCTTCCCGAGGACTATGGCGTCGTGTACGCACCGGGATACCGGAGGAACATCCATACCGGCGTCGAATGGATCGACGGCACGCCGAGCTGGTCCGGGTGGGTGCTCGAACCGATGCTCCGCGACTACTACCGTTCGGCGATCAACATGGACGCGCCGCTCGCGCGCCGCGAGTGCTACCTCCGCTACCCGTTCCACGAGGATATCTTCGCTGAGGGCGAGGGGGTCTTCATGCGGATGGCGATTCGCTACCGGTTCCACCCTCTGCCAGAGCCGCTCGTTGTCATGCGTGAGCACAGCGGCAATCTCGGCAAGGCCTACGAGCTGCAGTCCACATGGAATCTCATCCTCCTCAAGCGCCTCGGCCGGGAGCCCGGCTTTCCGTCAGCACTCGCACCGATCCTCGATCGCATCAGCGCTGGGACGATGCGCAATCTGGGATGGCAGATGATCCGCCTCGCGAGCGATCCGGTGAAGGGACGCTCTTATCTGGCCCGGTCACTCGAATGGGGCCGCCGTGAGGCGCTCCACCCCCGTTTCTTGGTCGGCATGGCCGCCTCGACCTTGCCGCGGCCAGCCCTCAAGATCGTGAACCGAGTGGCGAACCGCCTTCGCCGCCATCGCGAGAACCTGGACCTTGTGACGAAGCTCGGTCCTGGCTCGGAGATCTCTTCGGTACCGACCGCCTGAATGAGGAGCGGCCCATCACGGGGCGAGCCATCGAAGGCGGTCCGGGCGGTTATCCTCGGCGCGATGCCCCACGCTTCGCCCTCCGAAGATCCCGGCGGGTCCACGGGGTCGCCGATCCTCATCACCGGCGGCGCCGGCTTCATCGGCTCGCATCTCGTGGACCGGCTCATCGCCGACGGGGCGACCGTCACGGTGCTCGACGACTTCTCGACCGGGAACGAGGCGAACCTCCATCACCTCAAGGGTGACGCGCGCCTCGCGGTCGTCCGCGGGAGCGTCCTCGATGCCGACCTCGTCGACCGGCTCGTCATGGAGCACTCCCTCGTCTACCACCTCGCTGCGGCGGTCGGCGTCCGGCACATCGTCGCCGACCCGCTCGGCTCCATGCTCACGAACATCCGGGGCACGGAGCACGTCCTTGCCGCCGCCCACCGGAAGGGCGCGCGCGTGCTCCTCGCCTCCACCTCCGAGATCTACGGGCGGAGCGAGCGGCTCCCATTCCGCGAAGACGGCGACCGGGTGCTCGGGCCGACCTGGGTACACCGCTGGTCGTACTCCACGGCGAAAGCGATCGACGAGCACCTCGCCTTTGCGTACGCGGACCGCGGCCTCGCAGTCTCGATTGTGCGGTACTTCAACACCTATGGCCCGCGCATCGACGAGGGCGGCTACGGGAGCGTAGTCGCGCGCTTCGTTGCCCAGGCCCTCCGGGGTGAGCCGATCACGGTCCACGGCGACGGCGATCAGACACGCTGCTTCACGTACGTCGCGGACACGGTCCGCGGCACCGTGCTCGCGGCGACGAGTGCGCGGGCCCTGGGTGGCGTGTTCAACGTGGGAACCACGCGTGAGGTGACGATCTTCGAGCTCGCCCGTCGCATCAGGGACGGCCTCGGGTCGTCCTCCGACCTCTCCCTCGTACCATACGCGTCCTACTATCCGAAGGGCCACGAGGATACCCGGCGCCGCGTGCCGGATGTCACGCGTGCGCGCGAAGTGCTCGGGTTCGAGGCCGCGATTGATCTTGAAGAGGGACTCGGGAAGACCTTGGAATGGTGCCGCGCGAACTACGCGGCGGGGCGCTCGGCACGGTGAGCACGACACTCCGCGAGCGGATCGACGCCCGCGAGGCGGGGATCGCCGTCATCGGTATCGGCTATGTCGGCCTGCCCCTTGCGATGGCTTTCGCCCGTGCCGGCTTCCGGGTGATCGGGATCGAGGCGGACTTGCGGCGGGTCGAACGGCTGATGCGTGGCGACTCGTACATCATGGATGTGCCGAGCGAGGCACTCGCCGCGGCGCTGGCCACTGGGTGCTTCCGCGCGACGGCGGACTTCGACGCGCTCCTCGATGTGGACATTGTCTTCGTTTCGGTGCCAACGCCGTTTGACCGCGCGAGGCAGCCCGATCTTCGCTTCATCATTGCAGTCGCGGAAAGCATCGCCCCTCGACTCCGGCGCGGCCAGCTCGTCATACTCGAGAGCACGACATTCCCGGGGACGACCGATGAGGTGCTCCGGCCGATCCTCGAGCGCTCAGGCTTGCGCGCCGGCACCGACTTCCACCTCGCGTTCTCGCCCGAGCGCATCGATCCCGGGAATCGCACGTACCGTATCGAGAACACGCCGAAGGTCGTCGGTGGATTCGATGCCCGGAGTGCAGAGCTGGCCTGCCACGTCCTCGAACAGGTCGTCACGCAGGGCGGCGTGGTGCCGGTTTCCTCGACCCGGGCCGCCGAGCTCACGAAGCTCTTCGAGAACACGTTTCGCGCCGTGAACATAGCGCTCGTGAACGAGCTCGCGCAGCTCTGTGACCGCATGGGCATCGACATCTGGGAGGTAATCGACGCCGCGGCCTCGAAGCCGTATGGCTTCATGCCGTTCTACCCCGGACCGGGCGTCGGCGGTCACTGCATTCCGGTTGATCCCTACTACCTCTCCTGGAAGGCACGCGAGTACGACTTCACGGCGAAGTTCATCGAGCTTGCCGCCGAGACGAACCTCAGGATGCCGTTCTTCACTGCCGACCGCGTGCGACGGATGCTCGGTCGCGTCGGCCTGCCGCTGTATGGCGCACGAGTTCTGGTGCTCGGCGCGTCGTTCAAGAAGGACATCGATGACGCACGCAACTCGTCTGCCATCCGCGTCATGGAGGTGCTGCGGAGCGAGGGCGCGCGCGTCGAGTATCACGATCCCCACGTCCCGGAGATCCGGCTGTCCTCGTCGCTCTATGCGCACGCGGGCGAAGGGCAGGGTGAAGGCCTCCGTTCGGTCGCGCTCGATGCGGCGGGGGTCGCGGCGGCCGACTGCGTCGTCATCCTCGTCGCGCACGCTACGGTGGACTACGGATTGGTCGTGGCGAACGCAAAGCGGGTGTTTGATGCCGTGAATGCCATCGGTGTCCGTACCGGCAGCACCGTGGTTGAGCGCCTCTAGATCTACCGGGAGCCTCGAGGTGCTGGCTGGGTCTGTCGCACATGCCCGAGGCATCGCGCGCGGCACCCTCGATCGTGCACGCAGCTCGCTTGTGTTCGCGCCGCGCTTGGCGGCCAGGTTGATCGCCCGTACGTAGGACGCGAAGGACCGACCGGAGCGGGCTCAGCGGCTGGTGCTCCGAGCAGTCCGCATCGGGAGGTCGGTCGTGGAGAGCGCCGCAACGTTGTTGCGGCAGCTCCGCACGATGTGAGCACAGCCGGACTGTCCGAGGCGACGTCGCCGACTACTACGGAGCCCCCCGGTCAGCAGATGGGCCATGACGCCAGAAACGTGTGCCGATCCTCACGGTGCCATCGACAAGCGGGACGAGCATCGGGCTCGCGAGCACGATCACGAAGGGAATGATCATCGCCCGATGGCGGAAGAGCGTTCCGACGTTTCCCTCGAACAAGGTGAACACCGCAAGGGCACCCACAACCACAAGGACCATCGGCGCGTACGCTTGCCAGCCGGCGCGCTTGCGCCATGCCGACACGGCCGCGGCGACGAGCAGCACGTCCCACAGCAACATCTCCAGGGCGGCCGCGAGGTCGCTCATGGACTGGATGCCCCAGGGGAACGGCGCGAAGAGCGCGTACGCGAGGCCGACCGGGGCCTGGGCCAGCACTTCCTCCACCTGGTCCGAGGGGTAGTTGTCGATGACGATCTGGTCCCCGCAGTTGACGACGGCGGTGCGGGGCTCCGCGGTCGCCGCCGAGGCAGCTTCGCCCGGTCGCGGCGTCTTGGCCAGCACGAGCTTCGTCCCGGGTGTGACGACGACGGTCACGCCGGTGGGCGCGCAGGTCGGCTCGGGCGTCGGCACCGGGGTGGGCACCAGGGTCGGCACCGGGGTCGGCGCGGGCGTTGGTAC
>ORJL010097247.1_pt1 | contig 25395 bp, 17 predicted proteins | sample 1779941 | NCBI WGS metagenome assembly ORJL01 (sample SAMEA104232317, study PRJEB22302) | groundwater metagenome | biome: forest; feature: aquifer; material: groundwater | place: USA | collected 2011-08-07 | depth 5.8 m
AATATTTAATATTTAATTTTCATTTCTATGAATACACGGACACTTATGGGGGTTCGAAAGTGGTTATCACTTATCGGTATCCTCTCTATCCTCTCAAGCCTGGTCGTCAGTATTCCGATGGCAAGCGCGTTGAGTGTTGATGATTACGTAAAACTTTACCCGGTATGGGCTCAAGAAAAAGTAGCGGCCGCTGTCGAAGCTGGACTTCGCGATCCGAACATAGTGGTGGATCCAGGAGCTGCAATAGACAGAGCCACGGCTTGCTTTATCCTTGTAAAGGCTTTTGGTGAAGATTCTGGTGTAGATGAAGGTGAGCTCGAGATGCCATTCACAGATGTGGCGGATACCCTTTGGTATGCTGGTGCTGCCAAACAGTGTGCTGCTTTCGGTTGGTTTGCAGGTAGGACGAATGCAGACGGAACCCGAGAGTTTCTGGGTAGTGAAAAATTCACTCACGAACAAAAAGCAGTGGTGCTTTGGGCTATGGCAGGAAAGCCAGAGGCCGATTTCGATGCGACTTTCGAAGGCGTAGATGGTTCTGACAAGATTTCTTCCTGGGCACAAAGCGGCGCCGCTTGGGGACGAGAAAACAACATTGTTTTTGGAACAGACAGCATTAACCCTCAGGCTTCTTCAAACAATGACGATTTTACTTATACCGTCGTCGCATTCCAGGAAGCAGAGCCTGAAATTTCTTATGAACCGGTCGAAGTAGATGAAGAAGAAGGTGAGGAAGAGGAAGAAGAGGAGGAAGAAGAAGGTGAGGAAGAAGAAGAAGAAGAAGAAGAGGGAGAACCCCCAGTAGTGCCTACTACAGCAGCACTTGCTGTAGCTTCTGATACTCCTGCCGCAGCAGTTCTTGCTTCAGGAACAGCTTACAATCCAGTATTAAAGTTCAGTGTCACGGCTGGTGCCGAAGCTGATCTTCAGGTTACATCTATTACTGTTACAAGAGGAGGTTTATCTGCAAATGCAAACGTTTCCGGTATCGGAGTATTTGATGCCGCCGGCGTGAGACATGGCAACATTGGAACTTCGTGGAATGATTCCAATGCCATGGAGGTTTCATTTGCTGCTGATCCTATCGTAGTGGCAAAAGGAACATCGTCCTTTATTTTGCTTAAGGCTAATTTGGCGGTGGGCGCAATGACAGGAACGGTGGTTCTTTCTGTTGCAAAAGCAGAGCATTTTGTATCAAATGCAACCTTAACAGCTACGTTCCCATTATCCAGCAATGCGATGACGTTGGCCGATGGTACTAACAGCGTTGCTGCCGTAACGGTTGATGCTATTCAGGTTCACAATAATGGTACAGCTGATGCAACGGCTGTTAACGTCAATCTTGGTACGACAAGACAGCATATTGGTACGTTTAGACTTACAAACAGTGCCGTGGAAGGGGTAAAAATTAAATCACTCGTTTTCTATAATAACGGAAGTGCCGGTGACGGTGATTTCAAAAATATCACATTGGTTGCCCCAGACGGCGGTGATTTGAAAGTCGTTGATACGACAACCAATAAGTATGTGAAATTCGAAGGTTTAGAATATCCTCTTGCAAAGAGTGCTTCGGCAAAGGATTTCAAGATTTATGCCGATGTTATGAGTGGTTCAACAAGAACATTCAGGTTGTTATTGCAAAATGATTATGACCTGGTTGTTGTTGGCGATACTTCAGGAGCTGACATTTTACCGACGCTTGCGGCTGCAAATGATCTAGCATTCCCTGTTGGCGATAGATCAGGTGCAAATTTCATCAACATGGTTACTGTTTCTGCTGGTACCCTTTCTCTTGCAAAAGCAACTAATTCGCCGACAGGCAATGTGGCGGCCGGCGGAACGAATATTTTACTCGCGAGATATGAAGTTAAGCCAAGCGGCGAAGACATGGAAATCCGCCAATTCAGCTATACGGTTGGTACATCTTCCAGCTCTGTATTGACGCTTGCTGGAACGCTTTACTTTAAGGTAAGAGAAGCCGTAGATGGTTCAGCTACTACGACACTCTATTCTATATCAGGAGCGAGTGCCGACTATGCTAATTCTGCCGCCGGTACAACCTATACAACTACATTTGTTAAGTTGACTGCCGGTAAGACGTATTATGTTGATGTAACAGGCGATATTAATTCAACAGCAACGTCCGGGTTGACTTACACGGTGCAAGCTTTCGATATTACGCAGACTAAGAGACTAGGTACGAACGACATTGTTGATCCGGGTGTTACGGCCGTTAATGCCAACGCTCTTACTGTACAAACAGGCGCTTTGACTGTAACCGGTAACGCGTCTGCAGCCGCCGTCAATGTGGTTGCTGGCCAAGCGACACAAACAACCTTCGGTACATGGGATTTCACGGCCGGTGCCGGAGAGGGTATTAATCTTACAACTATCACTGTTGGTACGACAGCTGGCGTAACCGGAAACGTCTTCAAGGATCTTGAATTGTGGATAGACGGAGCAAAAAAATCTCAAGACACGAGCACGACGATTTCTCCAACAGCTGCGAACTTAACAACAGGTATTGCATTTAATATTACGGGCGGCTTTACGGTACCCGCCGCACAGACATCGCTTGTTGAGGTGAAAGGTAAAATAGTAACTGGAGCTTCAGCAGGAACTGTTACATTACAAATGACAGCATCTGGCGTTTCGGGCACAGGTTCTACTTCCCAAGCGTCAATCACTGCTCCAACCGCTGCAGTAAGTGGTCAGGTTGTTACAGTAAGTGCATCCGGCACCCTTACAGTTACCCGCGATACTGTGACGAATGTTAAATCTACGCAAATTGTTGCAGGGTCCGTTAATGTCGTATTTGGATCTTATAAGTTGCAGACAGGAAATATTGAAGATGTAAAAGTTAAGAAAATTACTGTTCGCAATATTGGTTCAAATACAAACGGCCTTTCGAATATCGGTATTTACGACGGCGCAACTTTGTTGAATGATGATGCTGCTACAACACCATCGGAGGGGCAATTAAAATCATTAGGTGTAAGTTCAAGCGTGATCGGTAATGATACAAAATCTGTAACATTTGATTATTCAGATAGACCGTATACGATCGCAAAAAATTCTTTTAAGCTTCTAACGGTTAAGGCGAATACGGTTTACAACGCCACGAATGGTTCAACCGTTCAATTAGTCATTGATTCTCTTGAGTTGGAAGGATCCGGTTCGGCAGCAAGAATCTATCCGGCAATTACTACCGAAACAGCGAGTGGGGCATCTACAAATGCCTTTGCGGTAGGTGAAATTCTTGCACTTTCAGATGGCCAAGCGATTGCTGCTGGCGCAGACACTGGTACATCTTCGTTTGCAGGCGTCGTTACCACGGCAGCGGCTGCCGGAGCAAACATAGGAGCAGCTGTTGGTACGGTAGTAGACGGTGTAGATCTTGTTAACGGAACATCGACACATCAAATCACCAAGATAAACCCAGTATATTTTGGTTCCTCAATTGTTAGTGAAGTGGTTTCTGCGACCGCTAGTGCGGCAGCAACTTATTCATATGCGGTTGGAGACGTGGTTGCAATAAGTGATGATGATACTGTGGCCAATAATAATTTCCATGTGGTCACGACTGCCGTTGTAGCCACTACAAACGATCTTGATGACGCTGGCGATTTGGTAACAGGAATAACCCTTGCGAATGCGGATCGTATTTCACGCGTTGCTTCCGGCTTCTCTGAAACAACGCTTTCAGCTGCAGCAACAAATTATACCGTTGGTGATATTTTAGCTGTAACCGACATCGGTACTCCCGCCAATAACGGTTTGTATGTAGTTGGAACCAGCGTAGCCAGCGCCGGCAATATGGTTACATCCGATTTGGTTCGGCTACAGAGCGGTGCATCCATAGTGGATGGCGATTATGTTGCCAAAATGCCTACGCTTCATACTGAAGCCCCTTCTGCATCCGCCACGTATGCCTACGCTGTAGGAGATGTGATAGTGATTGATGATGCTGGAACAGCTGGGAACAATGGTATGTATGTTGTTGGAACAGCAGTGGCTGTTGGTGGAAGCTTGCTTGCGGCCGATGCTCTTGGTACAGGAGTTACGTTCGTAGCTGCAGATCGCATATCCAAACTGTATGTAAAATCACAGGAAGATAATCTGAAGAGGCTGTATCCAACAAAACTTAATTTTACTTGGACAGCCGCGGCATCTACTACCCTCTTAACAGGAAGCCAGCAGGAAGTAGGCAGATTCACCCTTGGCGCCGACGTGGCTAACGCAAATAACCCGGGCGCGTCAGTATCTGTTACGGCTCTAAACCTCACAGAACTTTCTACCGCGACATTAGTCAACTTTACATTGAATGACGTGACTCAAAACGCCAATGTGGCAACCAATGCTAACTCCAGTAGTTTTAGCAGCACTGCGGCTGGTGGCACATTAAGTACCCTCACATTCCAGCAGGGTGAAACGAGAACATTCAAGATCCTTGCTGATGTTGCTACAAACGCCGGCAGTCAAATTGCGCAATTCCGCTACAACTCAGGTTCACAGTTTGCGGCAGGTAGTGCTACGTGGAGCGCAACTGGTGCAGCAACCGTGAACGCCATTACGTGGACCGTTTTGGCCGGAGATGCGGCTGATGCATTGTCTTCTTCGTTGCAAGCGGCCGCAACCGGTACAGATACGGCCGCGCCGACCATTACTTCAATTACCATGGCAAACGTTGCAACTGCCGGTATGATAGCTGCTACTGATACGATTACGGTTCTGTTCAGTGAAAAGATAGATCCGGCAACTATTAGTACAAGCTTAATCTACGGTACAGCCTTAACAGGTGTTGGCTCCACGACGAATGGAGGTCTCGCAAGTGCTAATACCGGTACCAGTACGACCTTTACAATACCTGGCGTATCTACATTTGTTTATAACTGTCTTGGGGGTACGTCTTGTTTAGCTGCTATCGGATCATCTACATCAGATTATATTGTTACGGATACCCTTGATTCAGTAGCAAATGGAGGCGATTCCCTACTTATTACATTAACTACGGTTACGGCTGGGGCAGGAGGACAAGCAACGCAAGCTGGTACAGCGAGTGTAGGTACGGGTACACAAGTTGCAAGTACAGTTAAAGATGCGGCAGGTAATACAATGACTGCAGCTGCAATCGCTACGGTAACCGGTTCGCTGTAAAAGACATTTCAGCTAATCTCGTTAGATTAGCAAGAGTTAACAAAAAGAGCCCCGATATATGTCGGGGCTCTTTGGTAATGACAAATGAGTTTGAATTTTATATCATATAAAAGCATGTCAAAGATTTTAAACAAGAAAAGCTGGTTGGGCATAATATTGGTTTTGATCATAGTCAGTTTGGGTTTTTTTATATTTTTGTCTTTTATTAGGGGGGATCGTATATTAGACAAGTATTCAGGTCATAAAGATTTTGTCATTGTGCGCGAAACAATGAAGGCGAATCTTGATTTTATAAATAAAAATCCAAATAATGACAGCGCCTATTATTCTTTAGCGCAAGGTTTTTTTGGCATGCAGGGTTATGATGATGCTGTTTGGGCGCTCCAAGAAGCTATTAGAATTGAGCCGAGCACATATTATTATTGGTCATTTTTAGGCAAGACATATCAAGCAAAAAAAGATTATCCGCCGGCTCGTGATGCCTATATAAAAACATTAGAGCTAGAGCCTAATCAACCTGTAAACTATACACAGCTTGCCTGGCTTTATTATTTCCGTTTGGACGCGGAAAAAGATAAGGCTTTTGATGTGTTAAAAAAAGGACTTGAAAAGTTCCCTGCCGACAACGGTGTATTGTTTGACATAACCCGTTATTATATGTACGACGAAAACAAGGAAGAATTCTTGAAATATGCTCCGAAATATATAAAAATTGATTCAAATAATGAAGCTATTAATAATAAATATAAGGAATGGAAATAATAAAATTCATTAAAAATATGTCAACGACCCAGCCGTGGCGGTGGTCAAAAAAACAATGGTTCATCGCTATTACTGCGTTGGCCTTGTTAATTTTTGTCTGGCATGGTGTATCTTTTGTGCTGAGTGCATGGAGAGAATCTGTCTTAGTAGATCGATACGCGCTTGATATAGAAAAAAAGCAATTTACTGACCAGATAAAGATTAATAAAGAAGATTTGTCAAAAAATCCCGATAGATATAAAAAAATAGCAGCAACTATGGATATGGGACTGCAGTGGTATAATTTGCGCGAGTGGGATTTAGCCGCGAAATGGTGGAATCGGGGTTTAAATATAGAGCCGAATAACGAAATCGGTTGGACCAATTTGGGCTATGCGTATGTTGAAATGAAGGATTATTCCGATGCGGAAGATGCTTACAACAATGCCATGAAGTATGCACGTGTCGGAGAAGTCGGCGGGTGCTTAGCGCTGGGGGATTTATATAAATATTCTTACACAGCTAAGAAAAATAAAGAAATTACCATTTTATTAAAATGCCTTAAGAAACATAAAGATAATCGAGACTTAATCGCTAGGGCAGCCGGTTATTACCGTGACATTGGTGATGTAAGAAATGCAATTATTTATTTTGATAAGCTTTGGTCAATAGAGCCGACGCCAGAAGTCGGCGAAGAATTGCGCGACTTAAGGTCCAAATTAGACGAACTGGAAAAGTCTGAAAAAATATGAAATTGGATAAGATTTTACTTTGGACATTGCGCGGAGGGCTTGTGTTGATTTTATTCTCCGTTCTTATTAAGAATAATAACTTCTTTTTTCCGTATATTGTTCCACGTACGGTATATTTTCAGATTATTACTGCATGCTTGCTGGCTATCGCCGTGTTATTCGTCGGTCTGTATCCGGTTTATAGGCCGAAATGGACGCTTATACATAGCGCTATTGCGGTTTGGTTTGGGACCATGGCGCTTTCCACTGTTTTTTCAGCCGATCCATCCAAAAGCATGTTTGGAACGTTCGAGAGGGCATTTGGTTTTTTTGAGGTTCTGCATTACGGCGTTTTGCTATTTGTATCTACTGTTGCTTTGCGTACGGAGCGGCAGTGGAACATTTTTTTGGCTGTTAACCTCGCTATTGGTACATACGCAGCCATGAATCTTTTGGGCTCGGTACTATTAACAGGGTATGTGCCTCCGACCGTAGCGGGAAATCCAACATTTATTTCCGCCTATTTGATATTCAGTATCTTTTTCGCTTTATATTTATTTACTCAAACGCATAATAGGAAATTAAAGATCTTACTTGGATTTATTGCCTTCATACAGGCGGCAGCCGTAGTGTTATCAAATGTAAGGGGCGCCTTTTTGGGGTTAGGCGCAGCTGCATTTTTCATGATTATTTACGCGATATGGAAATATAAAAATATACGCCATCTCCTTGTAGGAGGTTTAGTAATAGTTTTTTTAATATACGGACTTTTATTTATAAACAGAGGCAGTCCTTTTTTAAGCAACAATTCGATTGTAAGACGTATAACGAATTTTTCTTTACAAGAAGAAACCATAAAAGCGCGTTTTGCCATGTGGCGCATAGCGCTTTCGGGGATTAAAGAAAGACCTCTTTTGGGGTGGGGAAGAGAAAATTATTCCTTGGTTTTTAATACTCATTTTGATCCGTCGTTTGATGCTGCCGGGGTGGGGGAGGCATGGGAAGACCGTGCACATAATGTTTTTATTGATGAGCTGATTCATGGCGGGACCGTAGGTCTTTTGGCATATCTGTTTTTGTTGACGGCGATTTTTATTTCGGTGCGCTCAAAGCCGCTTTTTATTGCGCTTTTGATTGCTTATACGGTCCAAAACCTCACAGGGGTAGATACCTTGAATAGTTATTTGCCGTTTTTTATTTACATTGGTTTACTGGACCATAAATCGTGGAGACTGAGCGAGGGCGTTAGGCCAACATACAACCCACCGGGTCCTAAAGCTATTGCAGCCATGGGACTAAGCCTGTTCGTCGCAACAACATCCATATTTTTTACAATACAATCTGCACGCGGAAATGTTGCCGTGCATGATGCCTTAAGCAATTTAGCGGTGAATGATTATACTGCATTCCAGAAAGATTATGATAAAGGTAAAAGAATATTGGCCCCATTTCCCTATCTTGAGGCTGAAGCCGTTATGTTATTGTCTTCTGTGGTCAATCAAGCCGCAGGGAGTTTCGCAAAATTAGATAATTATAAAAATTATTTAAATCAAATAATTTCGGATTTGCAGCGCGTTACTTTAAGAAATGAAATGGAGCAGAGGTTTTTAATAATGTTTGCAGGTTTGTTGCTCAATAATGTCCCCGTTGATAAGTCCTATCTTGATAGAGCGGACGTTATTATAAAAAAATTAATTACATCTTCCCCGAATCGGAAACTTTACATAAATTTCGTTTTATCTTCTCAGCGAACGCGCGCTGCGCTTGCGGCACAAGCCAATCAGCCTCAATGACACTCTTGACTATGGAGTAATACTGAACCGCACCGGCGTAGCAATACCACCAGGTTCGTCGGGCGATCGATAACAACGGGTTTCTCTTCCCGGAGGTGCTGCTGGTAAATCAGCTGGACATGATGTTGGTCCAACACTGAGTGCTGCATCAGTACTTGTGTTTTGTGCGCTTATACTGTCAAAGCTTGGCGCTCCGCTCGGGACGAGCGTTACAAGAACGGCTCTTCTTTGGCCGTCCGCTCCAAACCGAGTATTATAAACAGCGGTGCTTAATAAATCAGCTGGAATCGATACCATTGATGGGCGTTCGCCACTACAAGCAACTGCTGGTTGACCATTTGGTGTTACATTTGCACTTCCACCAGTCTCATCGCACATTGCATCATATCCTACTGCGGATTCATCTATCCAAACATTACAATTATTGTCTGTATTATCTACAGCTTCGGCGGCCTCGGGATTTATTAAGCCATCCTCATCGGCACAGTCGCCGTCCCTTGCAGCTGTAAATTCGTCAGCGGCAGAACAAAGACACCTCGATTCGCTCCTCCCATAGGTGTCGCCATCAACGTCTCTATAGAAAATGGTGCAACCACTAGTATCTTCTTGATCTATGACGCCGTCGCAATCATCATCAACCCCATTACAACTTTCTGGCTCTGACGCGCCCGCCTCAACATTACAATGGGTATCACCCCCGGGAGAGCCGGGTTCGCACACCATAAGGCCACTTCGTTCGCAAGCGCCAATACCTACGGTGCATAGTCCTTCTTCTGGAAAAGTTTCATCCGTTTCCCCATTACAATTATCATCGAGTCCATTGCACGTTTCCGGAGCAGGGTCTCCAGTCGCTCCCTCACAACTTCCGGCCTCGTTAATCACACCAGGCGCTTCGCAAATGCCAAACCCAACCGTGCAAGGGCAGCCTTCGTCGCTGACTCCATTGCAATCATCGTCGATGCCGTCATTACATTCTTCAGCTTGAGGAGTGCCGGGAAGAACACTGCAGTGGGCGCCTAATTCGGGGTCAGTGCATATAACAGAACCACTATTTTCGCACGCCCCTTGTCCTACCGTACAAGGCTGATCTTCTTCCGGAAACGTTTCGTCGGTTGCTCCATTGCAATTGTCGTCTGCTCCATTGCAAATCTCGGTGCCTGGCTCGACGTGGGGAGCGTCGCAGGTACCGTCTGGCTGAATCGTTCCTGCACGAGTACAAACACCCGCTTGATCATTGCTACAAGGACAGCCTTCGTCAGTAACTGAATCACAATCGTTATCCACAGTGTCGCATTCTTCAGCAGAGGGGAGGATTTGGCCATCACAGCCGGGACTCCAGCGGCGGCCTTCAATACAAGTTTGAAGTCCATCACGGCAAACGCCAACACCGCGCGTCGCTTCATCACCTTGATAACAATCTTGCGTGGCGTCTACGGGACAGACGCATCCTTCGTCAATTCCATCCCTGCAGTTGTTATCGATTCCATCTTCGCATGCGTCGCTTGCGGCCGGATCTCCTGGTACTGCATCGCAGGTGCCGTCTGCGCGCGTAAGCCCCGCAGTTCGACAAGCTCCCTCACCCGCAAAGCATTGCAAACCTTCGCCGCAACCTTCGTCAGTATTAACATCACAATCTTCATCTACACCATTCCCGCAAATCTCTGGCTCCGGGATGACTTCGCCTTCACAGTCTTCAGTCCATAGGCCATCTACGCATGAGAGATTTCCGTCATGGCAAGCTCCTCGATTACGCGTGTCTTCGCCACCGGTGTAGCAAGCCTGTGTCTCACCATCATCGCAGACGCAACCATTATTTAATACTCCATCACAATCATCATCAAGGCCATTTTCACAATCTTCCTCTGGCGCTGGTGCTCCTTCAGCCGCATCACAATCGGTTGGATTACAATCTGCATCATAAACAATACGGCCCGTCGCTTCACATGCCCCAATTCCTTCTTGGCAAGTCTCTACGGGACATTCTGGAGGAATGCCCCCGTCGCCGCCATCCGTAGAGCCTCCATCGAGTCTTTCGCCTCCGTCAGGGGCACCACTGTCTGGAATTCCCCCTCCATCTTCTCTTGGCACCCCACCGCCGTCATTGTCGGCTCCGGCATCTCTGCCTGGGCCAGCATCTCGGCTTGGTCCCGCGTCTCTCCTAGGTCCTGCATCTTCTCTTTCGGGTCCTGCGTCCACTGCTCCGTCGCGAGCAACACCTACATCTGGTTGCCCACCACCATCCATTCTTGGTCCATCGATAGACGAGCCGTCGCCAGCATCAGGAGATAAGTTTGACTGACCCGGCAAACGTCTCCCGTTGGGTGCATAGAGAACATCGCCACATCCTGCAGCCATTGTTAAAAGAGCGGCAGCTCCAACAGCTCGTGCTAGTTGAGTGAGCTTTAAAACTCTCTGTCCGCTTGGGGAATCTTCAGAGGTTCTGCGGAAAGGTGAAAACAGATTTCTTTCTGGAGAAAGCGTGGACATATCTGGAGGTTTATATTATAGCTGCTATTCGGGTTTGTCAATTATTTGTAAAATGTCTGTCGAGGTATACAATTAAAAGCAAGAAACGTATCATTTGCCTTTAAAATTTTATGTTACATTACAGTATTTCTTCATCTGGGAAATTATGGGGCATCACAGTAAGCGTTTTGGTTTTTTCTTTATTGTTTAGCTTTACGGCTTTTGCAGACCCCATCGTTACTTCTAGTGAGGATACGACCTTAAACATCACCGTAGCGGGCAGCTCAACCAGTTTTACCATTACAGCAGGTTCGGCTGTTGATGAAGTTATTGTTAATACATCTTCAATAGAAATAACAAAGGGATCTGGAGGAAATGTCACTATTACTTCACAAAACAGAATTAATTTATTAAATGATCAAAACATCTCGACGGCTTGTGATGGTGATAAGTCGAAGTTGACAATTACCGTTAGTACAAAAGTTATCATTACACCAACATCTACTTCCGATTTTTGCGCTGCCAATTTGCTTGGTGGTGGTGGCGGCGGCGGAGGAGGCGGCGGCGGAGGAGGTGGTGGTGGTGGTGGTGGGGGAGGAGGTGGTGGAGCAATCGATGTGAATAATGGATCGAGTACGCCACCGGTTAAAGAAGAATCGATGTTCAAAGATATTGGAGATTTAAAGAAAAGCGAGCAAACCGATATTCTCCAGGTGGTGCAGTTGATGCTCGATCAAAAAACCTACAAGGTACCTTTGACGAAAAAATATCGCCCGGCGAGTCTCACAAAAGGCGATTTTTCTATTCAGATTTGGAACGCGATCGCAGGGGTAGGATGCGGATCTGACGAGAAATATCCCGGAATCACAGCCTGCAAAAAGAAAGCCGTTGAGGAAAAATTAATTACGGATTCGTTTTCGGTGAGCAAGAGGGTAACGCGGCTTGCAAATTATGAAGTTCTCCTCAAGGCACGCAAAATAAAGCTGGAAAAGCAGTTTACCGGTGACGATCTTGAAGAAGCGTGTTCTGACGTTAAAAAAGGTTCCAAAAAAATGGCCATGATATATTTCACGGCGCGTAAATATAAAATAGCGAGTAAATATAAAGGGGATAAATGCCGCCTCAATTTTGGTTTTTCACGAAAAGAAGCTGCGCGGTTCGCGGTAAGAGCTCTTGCAGTGAAGACTGAGGAAGAAGAAAACGCGGGAGGTGAATAATCAAGTTCCCTCGCGCCACGAAAGTGCGTATTTCTTTTGCTCGGCAGTAAGTGTGTCGATTTTGAGCCCAAGCGTTTTGAGTTTGAGCTGGGCAATTTCACGGTCGACTTCGTCCGGGAGCGTGTAGACCTGTGGCCTGAGCCCCTTACCGCTGCGATATTGTGCAACGAGCCACAGACAAGCGAGCGCTTGCCCGCAGAACGAAAGGTCCATAACTTCCGACGGATGGCCCTCAGCTGCAGAAAGATTCACGAGACGGCCTTGTGCCAGGAGGTAGATTTTTCTTGCCGCGCCTTTAATAGCGCCCAGAGAAAATTCCTCCACAAACGGTCGTATAAGTTTTTTGCGGGCGGCTAATTTTTCGAGTCCCTCAACATCAATCTCCACATTAAAATGCCCGCTGTTTGCAAGAATGGCTCCCGATTTCATTTTTTTCATATGACTCGTGGTGATAACGTGTTTTCCACCGGTCGCCGTGACAAAAACATCCCCAATTTTCACCGCTTCCTCCATTTTCATTACCCGAAAACCGTCCATGGCCGCTTTTAATGCTCTCACGGGGTCGATCTCTGTCACCACGACGTGCGCGCCCATACCATCAGCCCGCAGCGCAATGCCGTGCCCGCAATCGCCATATCCCACCACCACCACTGTTTTTCCCGCAACCAAAATATTGGTAGCGCGCAAAATTCCATCCCATGTGGACTGGCCGGTTCCGTAATAATTATCAAACAGATGTTTCGTTTTATTGTCATTCACCGCAACCATGGGGTATTTGAGGGCATTATCCGCCTCCATGGCTTTAAGGCGATTAATTCCCGTGGTGGTTTCTTCACATCCACCAACCATATCGGGAATGAGATTTTTATGATGGAGGTGAATCTCTGAAACCAGGTCGCAGCCATCATCAATCGTCAGATTCGGTTTGAAGGCGACCACCGCTTTAATGAATTTATAATAATCAGTTTTCGATTCCCCTTTATATGCAAAAACAGCAATTCCTTTTTTAGCAAGATACGCAGCGACGTCATCTTGGGTTGACAGCGGATTGCAGCTGGCAATGGCAACTTTTGCTCCTCCAGCTATCAAAGTTTCAACTAAAACACCCGTTTCTTTGGTAACATGGAGCGCCATGCCAATGCGCAGATTCTTGAAGGGTTTAGTACGCTGGAAGCGTTCCTGCAGAACCGAGAGAGCCGGCATGGACGATTTGGCCCACAGCATTTGATTTTCTCCCTGCTGAGCGAGTTTGAGATCTTTTACTTGGAACTTCATAAAAAGTTTTGCAGACGGGCGAGCGCACGGCGCGAGCGCGGAGGCGTGCAGCTTTGCTGCCGCCGAGCTCAGCAATTAACATAGCAGCTTTGTCGGTTTTTTCCCACGTAAATTCTGGTTCGTTTCTTCCGAAGTGTCCGTAGGCAGCCGTTTTGCGGTAGATGGGCCGGAGGAGTTTTAATTGCGAAATAATATCGGCCGGTTTTACCGGAAAGTATTCTCGAACAAGCACCGAAAGTTTTTCTTCCGGTATGCGGTTTGTTCCAAAGCAGTTTACGGAAATGGAAACTGGCGCAGCCACTCCGATGGAATAGGCAAGTTGCACTTGGCACTTATCGGCAAGTTGCGCGGCAACGATGTTTTTGGCTATATAACGAGCTGCATAACAGGCACTACGATCTACTTTTGACGGATCTTTTCCGCTGAAAGCGCCACCGCCATGGGGGGCGTAGCCGCCGTAGGTATCCACAATGATTTTTCTTCCCGTTAATCCGGTATCCGCCTCAGGTCCGCCTACGATGAAAAGGCCAGTTTCATTGATAAAAATCTTGGTATTGCGATCCATCATCGATTTGCAAATCGGGTGGATGACGTGCTCGATAATATCGCTGCGGATTTTTTTGCGTGACACTTCCGGACTGTGGTGGACGGCAATAACCACCGCATCAATGCGCTTCGGAATGCCATTTTCATACTCAATCGTGACTTGCGATTTTCCATCCGGGCGAACCCACGGAAGGATTTTTTTCTTCCGCACTTCGGCTAATCGCATGGCGAGTCGATGTGCAAGGGTAATGGGCAGCGGCATGAGCGAGTCGGTCTCTCGGCAGGCAAAACCAAACATGAGGCCTTGATCGCCCGCACCCTGTTCATGTTTCTTGCTCGTATCGACACCAACCGCAATATTTTGGCTCTGCTCATGAATCGCCGTCAAAACCGAACAGTCAGATGAATCGAGTCCATATTCTGGGTCGGTGTAGCCAATATCTTTGAGTGTGCCGCGAACCACAGCCGGAATATCCACATAACAGTTTGTCGTTACTTCACCGGCCACAAACATAAGTCCTGTAGTGGTGAGACATTCCACAGCCACGCGGCTGTACTTGTCCTGCGCGAGCATGGCGTCCAAAATGGAATCGGAAACCTGGTCGCAGATTTTGTCCGGGTGTCCTTCGGTGACGGATTCGGAGGTGAATAGGAAATTATGCATAACGGCGATATTATAGCGATGATGGTTTCTTGTGTCATCATCAATTTTAACGGGGAAAAACTCCTAAAAACGTGCCTGGATTCGCTGCTCAAGGTGGATTTTGGCCCTGGCGGGAAGGAAGTGATTTTTTTGGATAATGCATCCAGCGATGGATCGGTTGCGTATGTGTTGCGGCATTATCCACAGGTTCGGGTCATCGCCAACAAGGAAAATTCGGGATATGCCGGCGGGGCGAATCAGGCGGTTTCCGTGAGTAAAGGAGATTTTATTCTGATTATGAACCCCGATATTGTTTTTGAGCCGGATTATCTGAAAATTTTAGTAAAGCGGCTTGAGGCAGATCAGGGGATTGGAGCGATTATTGGGAAGCTGCGAAAATACGATTTTATCCATCATAAAAAGACCAATTTTATTGATAGCGCTGGTTTGGTAATGTATCGGAATCGAAGGTGTGTGGACCGCGGACAAGGGGAAGAAGACCACGGGCAGTTTGATCATGCGCAAGAAGTTTTTGGAATAACGGGAGCGTGTCCGCTGTACCGGCGCATGGCGCTGGAGGATTGTAAAATTGGAGGAGAATATTTTGACGACAGCTTTTTTATGTATAAGGAGGATGTCGATATTGCCTGGCGGATGCGGCTTTTTGGGTGGAAGTGTTTTTATGAACCGGCTGCGGTGGGGTATCACGGGCGAGGCACGGGCGTGGTAGATCGTTCGACTTTATGGGAGGTAGCCAAGCACCGCAAAGGTCTCTCGAAATTTCAAAAATACTATTCGTACAAAAATGAGCGGCTGATGCGGGTGAAAAATGAATTGTGGGGGAATGTGGCGCGAGATTTTTTGCCCATTGTCTGGAAGGAGCTTTTGATGATGGGCTGGATGATTTTTCGCGAGCCATTTTTATGGAAGTCGCTCGGAGGATTTTTGTGGCAATTGCCGGGAGCATTTTGGAAGCGGCGGGAGATTATGAAACGGCGAAAAGCTACGGCTCAACAAATGGGAAAGTGGTTTGCGTAAGGCACCCTCTACCCTTTGCTTATTTGCTGTGCCCTTTTGTATCCGGCGAAGAGCGCTTGTTCGAGAGTGGCCTGCCACTTTTTCTTTTTGAGGATTTTGAAACCGGCCTCCGTGGTGCCACCTTTTGTTTGTACGATTTGTTTGAGATTGTTAAATCCAATTCCCGTTTCCTCAATATAGTCCAATGAACCATCAACCGTTTGGAGTGCCAATATTCGCGCTTCGTTTTTAGAAAAACCTATTTTCTGAGCTGCTTTTGCCATGCTCTCTAAGAATGCCGCAGCGTATGCTGGACCTCCTCCAACGATCGCAGTTGCAACGTCAATCAATTTTTCATCATTGACGTGGATCTGTTTTCCAAATGAATTGAGTATTTTTACAACCGTTGTTTTTTCTTGTTTTTTTAATCCCGAAGCGGCTTTCCACACAGACATGCCATCAAAAACCTGCGCCGGCAAATTTGGCATCATCCGCACTATTTTTTTATGTCCGCCGGACCAAAACGCAAGTTTTTTGAGAGGAACGCCTGCGGCAATGGATATAAGTATTTGGTTTGATTTGAGAAGTGGTGCGATTTCTTGAAGAACGGCCATCACAACATTCGGTTTTACGGCGATGATGATGACATGAGCGCCTTTGACTATTTGTCTATTGTCTATAGTCCATGAGATTTTGAATTTTGGGCGCTGTGGACTCGATACTCGTACCGTGGCAATTTTATTAACCATGAGAGCTTTTGCAATCGCTGATCCCATGTGGCCACAACCGATAATCCCAATCTTCATATGTTTATTTTAGCATGATGGCGGTTCCGAAACGTCCTGCACCGGGCTCGCGGCGGTAAGAATAAAAATCTTCCGGATTGCAAAATGTGCAGATGCGCGGGTTTTCGATATGATCTTCCTTCACGCCGCATTCGCGCAATTGGCCCACTACTATGCTCCAGAGATCAACCATATTCTCTTCCAGAATATACGAATGAAGAAATTTTGGTAATTCTATTTCCGGCTGCGAAAAACGACTACAGCAAGGGCCCAACATGGGACTCACTGCCGCGAAAATATTCTCCGGGTGTACCTGAAAACGTTGGCGGAGTTCCTGAAGGGTGCGGTGGATGCCTCTTGCCGCAAGACCCCGCCACCCCGCATGAATATTCGCGATAATTTTTTTGGTTGGATCGAAAAGCAAGATACTTGCGCAGTCTGCGATACGGATAACGAGAGGAGTCTGCGCATCCGCCGTTATGAGGATATCGCCTTCCAGACGACGTTTCTGTTTTAGCGGCACTTGGTGTATTCGCGTACCGTGGAGCTGACTATCAATGGAAATTGGAGCTGCGTTGGTTTGGAGCGTTTTTTGTATCGCTTCCGGCGAAGCGATATCGGCATGGCGTGTCAGAACGGCATGTGAAAGAACCCCGCGAAACTGTTGGAATAATTCAAATTCATAAAACGGAATGCCGGAAGTAATTTTTCGTATCATAGGAAGCCTCGTTATCCGACGATGCTGTGGATGGTGTAAGGGAGTTCGAGCGCAACGTCAGTCGCCATAAAATTGTACCCTTTTTGGCGATAGAGATTATCTCCCGCCGCGCCATTCAGAAACGCCGCACTCTGACAGGCTTCGTAGGGTGAGACATGTTGTGCAATGAGCGATGCGGTCAGTCCGGCAAGAATATCGCCGGTTCCCCCGACCGTCATGCCGGCATTTCCGGTCGTATTTACGCGCACTGCTTGATGAGGGGAAGCAATAATGTCGCGCGGACCTTTCATGAGAATCGTAACGCCCCATTTGTGGGCAAAATCGGCGACTACTTTTTCGAGTTCCTCCGGATCTTCCGGCAAAGCTCCCTCGGTAATCTCATCCATTTCTCGGCGATGAGGCGTGATGGTGAGGCGGTGATTTTTTTCGGTGGTGCTTTGAAGTCCTAATTGGGCGATAGCTGGAATGGCCTCCGCATCGAGCACAATGTGACACTCCGTTTTCTGGATGATGCGGGCAATGATTCGAACGCTTTCGGGATCTTCACTCACACCAGGCCCCATAAGTACGACATCTACATTCGTGAGAAGTTCCAGGGCAGCATCGAGGGTGCGGCTGTTTACAAAGTTTCCTGGATACTTGCGCACGATAAAATCCGGATAGAAACTCCGACTTACATCAAAATTGCACTCCGGTACGAGGAGATACACCAAATCCGCCCCGGAACCGAGCGCACCAAGTCCAGCCAAAACAGGTGCTCCGAAATAATTCAACGAGCCCCCGATAATGAGCACCCGGCCATTTTGCCCTTTGTGGGAATCGGGACTTCTTCGGGGAAACATTTTCGCAACCTCGGATTTTTTGATGATGTTGCCCATAATACAAGGCTTCGGTTAAGGGGTGCGAATCTGTCCGTTCCCTTCAATAACCCATTTATAGCTCGTCAAAGCTTCGAGCGCAAACGGGCCGCGAACGTGGAGTTTTTGGGTTGATATGCCAATTTCCGCCCCGAGACCGAACTGTCCGCCGTCAGAAAATTGCGTGGAAGCATTCCAGTAGACACAGGCGGCATCTACCGTTTCGAGAAAACGCTGCGCAATTTTAGGATCTTTCGTCACAATGGCCTCTGAATGCTTGAGACCGTGACGGGCGATATGAGAAGTGGCTTCATCAAGACTTTTTACAAGTTTTACCGCGAGAATATAATCCAAAAACTCTTCGGTGTAATCGGCGGATGAGGCTTTCGTGATGCGAAGTTCAAAATCTTTTGGTTGTGAAATTCGCCGGAGGATGTTGAAACTTTCTCGGTCGCCGCGAATTTCAAGATGGTCCGCGTGATATGGATTTTTTGCTAAAGCTTCGACAAGAGCATGGAGGAGCTCGCGCGCAATATTTTTGTGGACGAGGAGCGTGTCCAAAGTATTGCAGATCGAAACGCGCCGCAGCTTTGCATTGAGTATGATTTTTACAGCCATCGGGATGTCGGCATCTTCATGGACGTAGGTATGAACGACCGAAGCTCCGGTTTCAATGACCGGCACCGTAGCGTTCTCGCGGACAAAATCAATCAAACTTTTCCCGCCGCGCGGAATAATGACATCAATGAGCCCGGTGAGTTTTAAAAGTTGCTCCGTCGTACGGCGATCTGTTGAATCGATGAGCTGCACGCTATCTTGCAGACGTGCGCTCGGCTCAAGAAAACTCGTTTCCTTGAGCACTTCTTGAATGATTTTTACGAGCGCGCGGTTGCTATGAAGCGCATCCGATCCGCCTTTCAGGATAACGGCATTCCCGCTTTTGAGACACAGCGTCGCAGCATCGACGGTAACATTCGGTCGAGCCTCGTAAATAATACCAATGACTCCAAGCGGTACCCTCACCCGTTTCAAAAAAAGTCCGTTGGGCAATTCTCGCGACTCAATCAAATCTCCCACAAAATCTTTCAGGGTGGCTACTTTTCGTATGTCTTCCGCCATCGCCTTCACACGCGCCTGTGTGAGCAGCAAGCGGTCGAGTAAACCCTCCGAGAGTTTTTTTCGTTTCCCGGCGTTCATATCTTTTGCGTTCGCCTTCAAAATGAATGGTATTTTTTCTTCCAATCGGTCGGAAATTTTTTCAAGGATCGTATTTTTTGCTTCGCTGGAAAGAAGCCCGAGATGAAGCCCGGCATGTTTTGCTTTCTCTCCGAGAAAACGCACACTGACCATGCCAACAGTATACAGGAGCTATTTGCACATTGCTTTTGCGATGGTTGCACAGGAATATGGCTGGATGCAAGGCGCGAGGAGCACCGTGTATCCGCGCGATACATAAGCGACGAGCAACGTAGCAGACAGCCATATTCCTGTGCAACCCGCAGGGAAGTCACACCGTGTGTCCATTTCTGCGTCACTCCTCCTCGCTGTACTCTCCAGTACAGCTTCGTCGTCGTTCCTTGAACTGAATCACACGGTGTGACTTCCATCTACTAAAGCAATGTGCAAATAGCTCCTAGGTCTTTTCTGTTATAATGAAAGCTGCTTCAAGCTTGCGCGAGCGGGCTCCTGATATGCCAAAATTTATCATTCATGGAGGGAAAAAACTTTGCGGAGAGATTCGCGTGGGGGGATCGAAAAATGCCGCACTCCCCATTTTGGCAGCGACGCTTTTGACGCAAGAACGATGTATCCTGAAAAATGTTCCGAACATTGAGGACGTGCATACCATGCTCGCGATCTTGAAAGCGCTCGGAAGTGAGATTGAATTTCGCAGTCATACCGTGACGATTCAGACGAAAAAAATTCATCACGGTAATATTTCACATGCGCTTGGATGCAAAATGCGCGCTTCAGTGTTGCTCCTTGGCCCGCTTTTGGCACGGGAAGGGTATGCGCGGCTTCCTTATCCAGGAGGATGCGTGCTTGGCGCCAGGCCGATTGACACGCACCGTAATGTGCTTGGACAGTTGGGCGTGAAGCAAATGTCGAGCAAACAAGAGGAGATTTATTTTCGCGGCCGCCCACGTGCGGGCAGTGTCATTTTGCCAGAATTCAGTGTGACGGGGACGGAGAATGTGATCATGGCGGCGAGCCGGACATCTGGAGTGACGGAAATTCGTCTTGCGGCGCTCGAACCCCACGTTCAGGATCTCTGTAAATTTCTTTCCGCGATGGGGGTTGGGATTTCAGGTGCGGGGAGCCATACTCTTTCCATGCGTGGAGCCAGGCGGTTACGGGGAGTGGCTCATACCGTGACATCCGATTATCTTGAGGCGGGAACGTTTGTATTGGCAGCGCTTATTACTCGCGGTGAAATTCTCATTCGCGATATTGTGCCGCACCATCTCGATGCTCTCTGGAATTTGCTGCGCGAAATGAAAGTGAAATTTACCCTTGGACCCACTTGGGTTCGCGTAAAATCTTCTGCTCATTCGGTAAATTGCCAGCGGCTCCAAACGAATGTATTCCCTGGATACCCAACCGATCTCCAGCCGCCTTTTGTGGTTTTTATGACGCAGGTAAAGGGGTCGGGCAGGGTGCATGAAACTTTGTTTGAGGGGCGTTTTAGTTATTTTCCAGATCTCATAAAAATGGGAGCAAAAATTCAAAAGTTAAATCCTCATGAGGCGCTTATCACCGGATCGGTGAAGCTGCATGGAGAGCACGTGAAGAGTTGGGATATTCGCGCCGGAGCGGCCATGATTTTGGCAGCGCTTGGGGCAAAGGGAAAAAGCGTGGTGAGTGATGTTCACTATATTGATAGGGGCTACGAGCGGTTTGATGAGAAACTGCGGTCGCTCGGGGCGGATATTGTGCGGGTTGATTGAGTATTTATTTTTATGAGGGCTGTTTTTGAGAAGATAAATTCAATCCGTCCGTTTTGATCAGTACGAAAAATCGTTGTGCCATACTGTTCAAGCCTTTTGATGACGGATGGATGAGGATGGTGATACGAATTTCCACGGCCCACGGAAACAACGCTGTACTTTGGAGATGCCGCGCGTAAGAATGGATCGATGGTAGAAGTTTTGCTCCCGTGATGGGCGACTTTTAACACATCGGCATCGATGTTAACGCGGGCCTTGAGAATTGCTTCTTCCTCCGGAGTTTCCGAATCGCCGGTGAGGAGGATTTCATTTTCGCCGTAGATAATTTTTGCAACGATGGAAGTGTTGTTGATGTCCTCTTGCTCAGTAAGTTTTGGCTTGAGAGGAAAAAGAATATCGATGAATACATCATCATTGAGTTTGAGGTCGTGCGTAGCATCGGCGAGACTCACGGGGATTCCTTTGTTTTTAACAAGTTTTAAAAAGTTCCGCCAGAGGAAGCTTTGCTTTGATGCCCCGGTAAAGTGCACGCCATTCACATGGTATCGCTGCAGAACCGAGAGGAGACCTTCGATATGGTCGCGGTCCGGGTGGGTGAGAAAAACCTCATCGATCGTATTATTAAAAAAAGGGAGTACCGCCTGTAATTCCGATATGACTTTTTTCTCCGGCCCCCCGTCGAAGAGGATATTTTTACCGCTTGGGGTTCGGATCAGAATGGCATCTCCTTGGCTGACATTGAGAAAATACACATGGAGCAGTCCATCCGGCTGGCCATGGTAAAAAAGAACTCCGGAGGAGAGCGCAACCGAAACGATTCCCAGGAGAATCTTTTTCATGAAGATCCTTTAGCACACCTTCATGAAATCTTTCTAAACTTTTTATAACAAAATTATGAAAGCAAAGGGTATTTGCCTCAGCAGGCTTCCGTCGGCCCATTCCGTTCCTTCTTCTTTCTCCGGCGGTACCACGCCATAACCAAACCCGTCAGTCCTGCCGCAACCGCTCCGGGTCCCGTTTTTGGAAGATAGATTGCCGTAACGGCCCCAGGACTTTCGTTCCCCGAAGTGTCTTTGGCAGCCACTTTAAACGTGTGCCACTTGCCCGGCTTCAAATCTTCAACTTCCACGGCTTTTGTAGAGGTACCCATGGAGGTGCTGCTCCCATAGTCATACTTCATGTTTCCCTCGCTTTGATACAAAAGCTGATCCGCTAAATCACCGGCAGAATTTTTGCTTAATTCCCAGCGTAATTCAACCACGTGATTTTGCGCGTCCTTAATTCGCGCAACGAGCTTCGTCACGTCTTCCGGCGGAATGAGATCTTTGAGTCCGCTCTCTTGTCCGGTGACCGTGACCGAATTTGCCTTTGCGGCAACTTCATTTCCGGCCTCATCATTAAATCCGGCGATGCGCACATCATATTCAACAGCTTCTTGCGGACCGGTCGTAACATACGCCGTCTTTCCATCTACGCTCAAACTGACATTTAAGACACTCAATGTTGTTTGTGTGCCTTTCTTATAGATCGAAACTTTGCTGCGTGCATTCTCTGGCAACACTACTTTTTCCGAAAAATTTACGGCAATGCGGTCGCTGGTAGTGGCGGATCCACCGATAACCGTTGGTGGATCTTTGTCATCTGTGCCTGAAGATGCCGGTGCCGGTGTAACCGGAGATTTTGCCGGTGCTGGCGGCGGTACATCTTGTTTCTTTTTTGCACTTCCTTCAAACGAACCTGTATCTGCGGTTCCGCTCACCACCGGGTTATTGAAGTAATCTTGAATTTCGATGCCTGCGGTTAAAACATATTCGGCATCTTCTTCCTGAGGTTCGGTCGTTAATACTATAGTTGCGCCAGTTTCGTCTCGCGCGTCAATCTCGGCTTTTTGAATATCAAGACGCGATTTATCCTCCGTTTTTTCAATTTGGAATGCACTTTGCGCTCGTTCTTCTGGCAATTTTATCGGTTCAGAAAACTCCACCGTTACGGTAATGACATCCTCTGCTTTTGTATTTTTCACTTGTGGCGATTTGCCATCATCCTCAATAGCTGCCAGGTGAAGGCCGGATTTTGGAGCAGCGCTCACTTCATGCGCATACTTAACACTTTCGTTCCCGGCGCCGTCCACGGCCGTCATGGAAAAATAATAGGTTTGTCCATTTTGGAGATTTTTCACGGTGTACGCTTTGACGGTTCCAACTGGGATGACCGGAAGGTCATAGGAATCTTCCGTCGCCTTCACTGAATGTGTGCCGCGATAAATTTTATATCCCGTAACACCGACGTTATCGGTTGAAGCGTCCCATGTGAGTTGCACTTCGCCATCGCCCGCCTCCGCTTTGAGATTTTCCACGTCCGATGGCTCCGCCGTGTCCGCTCCTCCCGCTTCCGGGCCTATGACGGTTACGGCGCCTGGCGTGCTTGTTCCCGCATTTTGTGCACGGAGGATTTGCGTCCCCGATACCAGGAGCAGCGCCACCCATCCGGCGACAAAAATCTTCCAAAAATTTGTGTGTTTGTTCGGCATATTTTTGTGTGAAATTTTCATGAAAGTATATCAAAAAAGGAGAGATTCCTCAATTGAGTCGTCTTGTCAAAACCTAATAAATAATTCTGGTTATTTGATAGAATAAGAGACACATGGTCTTTTTGAAGGATAAAATTCGAGAGCTCATTGGAACGGGCCAATCAAAAATTGAGTATCCTGCGGAGGCGGCTCACGGCGACTATGCTTGCGCGGCTGCTTTTGAATTGGCGAAGCGGGAGAAGAAATCTCCACGGCAAGCAGCGGAGGAAATGGTGAAAAACATTGAGCATCCTGATTGGATTGAGCGGGTTGAGATTGCCGGTGCCGGGTTCATTAATTTTTTCCTCTCGCCAAAATTTCTAACCCAGTTTCTCGACGAAATAAAAAAAGAAGGACCACAGTTTGGCTGGAGCGAAATTAAAAAAGGAAAAACCGTGGTGACCGACATATCCCATCCGAATGTGGCGAAACCGATGGGGGTACATCACTTGCTTTCGACCATTATCGGCAGTGCGCTCAATCGAATGTTTGCCGCGGTGGGACATAAAGTCGTCCGCGATAACTACCTCGGCGATTGGGGGACGCAGTTCGGAAAACTCATCTATGCGTATAAAACGTGGGGGGACGAAAAGATCATAAAAAAAAATCCCATTCCGGAATTACTCAAATTGTATGTGAAATTTCATGAGGAGGCAGAGCGCGATGAAGCCCTTGAAGAAAAGGGCCGCGCGGAATTTAAAAAATTAGAAGAGGGCAATCAGGAAAATCGAAAGTTATGGAAGTGGGTGGTGGATTTGAGCCTTGAGGAATTTCACAAAATCTGGAATAGGCTTGGCGTGGAGTTTGACGTGATTCATGGCGAAAGTTTTTACGAGGATAAAATGGAGGAGATCATTGATCTCGGAGTCAGGAAAAAAGTTTTTGTTACGGGAGAAGGCGGGGCACTCATTGCGCCTTTAAAGGATCCAAATATGCCGCCATGTATTATTCGAAAGTCCGATGGCGCAACGCTTTATGCGACGCGGGACCTGGCGCGGACGAAGTATTGGGAGGATACGTGGCATCCGGATTTGATGGTCATGGTGACCGATAGCGCCCAGATGCTTCACTTTAAGCAGTTTTTTGAAGTTTCCCAAAAGCTGCACATTACCGATGCTCAAAATGTTCATGTGGTTTTTGGACGCATGCGTTTTCCGGAAAAGCGGATGAGCACCCGGAAGGGGAATATTGTTTTACTGGAAGAGCTTTTGGACGAGATGGAAGAAGGAGCCTACAAAATCGTGTGCGAGAAAAATCCGGATTTGAGCGAAGCAAAAAAACGCGAGGTGGCGCGGCAAGTGGGAATTGGTTCTGTGAAGTATGCGGTTCTTTCCCAGAATCGTCTGACGGATGTGACGTTTACGTGGGATAAGATGCTTTCCCTTGAGGGCAACAGCGCGCCGTACTTGCAATATGTGCATGCGAGGGCGTGTTCGATTCTGCGAAAAAGCGTGCCGGTGAAGGGTGGCGAAAAACTATCATATATTTTGTGCGAACCGCGGGAACTTTTGGTAGCGAGATGGTTGCCGAGGTTTCCAGAGATGGTTGCCCATGCTGCTGACGAGTTTAAACCGAACTTGATTGCGAATTATCTTTTTGAACTGGCATGTCGATTTAATAGTTTTTACGCGGAGGTGCCGGTGCTCAAGGCCGAGCCAGCTGCTCGCGAGGTGCGTTTGCGTTTGGTTTCAGCCGTAGCAACGGTCCTGAAAAACGGGCTCAATCTTCTTGGGATTGAGTCACCGGAAGAAATGTAATTTTGGGAATAGGAGCCTCTCCGAGAAGAGGCTCCGTCCACAAGCTCGAACTCTTGGGGCACCCCAAGCGATTTTTCGCGGGGACCCGCAATGAAGACAAGAAAACCAAAACGATGGAGGTGGAAAAGCCTCGCCCCGCCCCTCTGTTCACCGATGAATCTGGTGGCAGAGGGGC
>ORJL010825952.1_pt1 | contig 25368 bp, 19 predicted proteins | sample 1779941 | NCBI WGS metagenome assembly ORJL01 (sample SAMEA104232317, study PRJEB22302) | groundwater metagenome | biome: forest; feature: aquifer; material: groundwater | place: USA | collected 2011-08-07 | depth 5.8 m
CAATGCGCCCACACACCCCCGCCGTTCGGCACCCGAGGGGAACGGCGGGGGCTCCCTTGTCAAAAGCCAGCCCCTCCAACGGCTCACCAATTTACGCAAACGGCTCAAACGCCAGGCGAATGAGCCGTTTGCCTTGGGAGTGAGCCGTTAGCCGAAAAATGCCTGCTCAAAAGCCTCTAAACTATCTGCTTACCGTTTGAGCCGTTGGAAGTTTTACCCTGATTTTTGCTTGCAATTTTGCGTGAATATGGTATAATAGAAAGCACTAGATTTTGATGTATACGACACTCCTTCCGGTCTTGCCCTCCTGTCGTACCCGTCCCTCCTTTTCGAGCGTATCGAGATAACGGGTTGCTGTGGCATCCGAAACCCGAAGCAGTTTCTCTACTTCATCATTAGTGATTCCTCGCCCCGAGGCAGTGTCTTCACTGCTTTTCGGGGTTGCCTTTTTCTCGAACAGTTGCATAATCTTATCCAATCGCTTCTGTTTCGTTGCCTGTATTTTCGCGTTCGCGGCTGCGAGACGCGCCCCGTTGACAGCTCGCTGTTCTTCGGGGTCGCCTTGTGGCCGTATTACGTTCGTTGTTGTTTGCGGTTGAGAAGTCTGCTGCGGTTCCGGTGTCGGCTCGGGCGCAGGTGTACTCGCCGCGCTTTCGGAAACAGGTTCAGGCGCGGCTTCGGAAACTTCCGCTGCTTGCCCCGTGGCGTCTTCGCTTTTCGGGGGCGCGGGAGGTTCCGTTGGTGTCGGCGTTTGTTCGGGTTCGGGAGCAGGAGCCGCCGCCTCCGGCGGCGGAGTAGCTTGCCCGGAGGTGTCTTCACTTTTCGGGGGTTCAGCGGCGGGAGGAGCTACCGGCTCGCTCGCTTGCCCCGTGGCGGTATCACCGCTTTGCGGGGGTGGAGCTTGCGTGTCGGCGGGAGGTATTGAGGTTTCGTCGGGCATGGGGTAATTGTAGCAGACAAGTTAATAACTCCAGCCCTCTTCCAGAATCAATCCTAGAATACTGACTGATTTTACACCCATTGCAATACAAACTTGTGGGATTTTCTTCGGACTGTTGATATTCTCTTCAGTTATTAAAATCAAATTCTCAACTTTTGCTTGTGCCACAAGCCATGGGTCAGCATGCATAGATTTAGGTTTTTGTTGCTGTAAAAAAGACACAAAGTGTCCTCCCTTTGCTCCAATCTCGCGAATCACATTCTCCTCGGCGGGGAGATTGTATCTTTGAAAGATTTGTTTGTATGACTTTGCCCACGAGACTTGATCTTTCACCCCGCCCTCTTTTATCTCCTTCTGAACTTCAACGTGAGAAACCACTTTACCAGTGTTGCACAACGCTTGAAAATCTAACCAAAGTTTTTTAAAGACCTCTTTGTCGTATTTTTCCCCAGCGTTCATCATCGCAAGAAGTGAACTTGTGTCTATGGTATATTTTGGCTGTGAAAATAAATTACGCATGTGGGCGGGGCTTTACCGATAGCTTTTCAATTTCCGGTAACCACTTGAGGTTGACCCCCAAATAGTCAGCGGCACTATCAACGGTAATCTTGCCCTCACCTCGTGCATGAAGAACCAACTCAACAAATTTCCTCCCATTGTTGCTAAGTGCCCTTCGGCCTTGAGTTATGACTGGAATAAATTGTTCCTCTCCTCTCTCTGCTTTTTCTTTCTTATCTTTTTCATATTCTTCTTTCCACTCCTGAATCTTTGTCTTGTAAAAACTCTGGTCAATTAGTTTTAGAGTTAAAAGTTTCCGTAGAAGTACATCCTTACTTACCTTGAATGCAGTCTTGAGTGTATTAAGATAGTCTTCAAGCTTCGCTTTATCGAATTGTCTTTGTGTGATTTCCAGCACTTCCCAGAAGTATTTGTCTGGAACAAGGAACGACGCGGCAAAACTATTACAAAACTTTTCAATTTGCTGGTGGGAATAACTAAAGTCATTGCAGATTGCGCTTTCTCGCAAAAGTATATGGGCAAATTCATGCAGTAGGGAGAAAGTTTTAGGTGCATAACCAAAGTACCCACCGTCCTTATTATTTACGAGGATGATGAATGGAGTTTGATCGACAAGTGAAAACGCTCTCGCGTCTTCTAGAGGGAAGGATGACTTTATGGTAAATACGTTCACACCTTCAAGTCTGACTCGAATCGCATCAAACAGTCCTCTCTCGTCTCGAACTTTTTTTTGCGCATCAAGAGAGAAATTTAGAATTTCTCTAAATTTAATTCCCATTTCAAGAGGGTTATCTGAAAGTGTAAACTTTCTAAAAGGGAACTTGAGACTTATTTCCAACTCTTTGGATAACTCACGGAAGACTTCCTGAACATAACGAGCGCGGCGAATCGCCAAGACGGCATCCGAAGAGATAATCTTATGCACATCAGAATCAATTGTGCGTCTATCATTAGGTAGTGCTGGTTCTGTCGGTGGTTTATTAAGAAAAAATACAGCGAGCGGACGCTTGTAGAAACTTGAAAGCTCTTGAAGCAGGGTAAAAGCAATTTCCTCACCATTTCCGTTTTCAATTGTATTCAAAAGAGCCTTATCGACCTTGAACCGTTGTTTTGATTTCTTACTGAAATGATCTAAAACCGCTTCTTCCGGCAGGTGAAGCGATGTTCTGGCCCATTTCAATACCTCTGGTGAAATTTTAACTTTATTAGCCATGACTATATTGTACTCAAAACTTGGGAAATTTTCATTTCAATCACAGGACTCGATTGTCTTTAATGAACATAAAGTTGATATTTCGGAGGGCAATTATTTACTTTTAGAATAGTGCTTATCGAACTTCTTATAAATCAACGGGCTATAAAAGTCTTTGCTGGAACTCTTAGTATTGCTTGGATCAAGATATCGAGTCTTAGAAAGTTTCGTATCTTTCATAAACTCCTTTCTTAATCTGTGATATTTATCATTTCTCTTGAAATCGGTGTATCGTACAAGTAATCCTTTCGTCAAAGCAATATAATCAAGTGGATATTTTTTCTTTAGTATTTCTTCCTCCTCAAGTCTGATTGCGGGAGCATTTTGGTCGTCAGTTATTTGTACACCCGCTCCACCAGTCTTTTCTGACTTTGCAGTAATAGAAACTGGTTTGACATCGCCAATCAGTCTCAATACCGCTTTTCCGCCCTCCTTGAAACTACCTTCGTTGATAAACTTAAGCTTGGGAATCAACTTTTTATCTATGACAAGCGTTCCGCTTCTTCCAGTTATCTCCCCTCCAATGGTATCCATTATGGCCGCATTTGCTGGCCCAATCTTTGAAATCTTTTCAAGATGTGCCATCCAACTTTTTCGCTCTTCTTCTTTAGCAATTTCGAATAGCCCTTTGATTTCAGGATATTTTATCTTTTCACTTCTCGCGTTATAGCGATAATAAATATCGGCTTCTTTTAACTCGTCATCATTCTTTAAACAAACAACCGGTTTTATTTTTACTTGCTGTGTATACAAAATGCCAATATTTTTTGATTGTACCGTGACTGTAAATTTCTCGAACACTATTTCTGGAGAAAAGATGTTATTAAGGTAAGCTGTTATTTTTGCCTCGTCTGTCGTCTCAAAATTATTGCTTTGTAGTCCTACCATGTCGCGGGGTTTATCTCTTATCCCGAAAACAATATAACCACCTTTATTATTCGCAAAAGCAGCCATACTCTTTGCATATTTAGCTTTTGATCCCCAATCAAAAGACTCTTTAAATTCGAGCCAACCACTTTCTCGTGATGTTATTCTATTGCTAATAGAATCATGGAAAGTAAACATCTTTTTGTAGTCATGTGAGTTTTGGAAGTCATTATCCATAGAAATATCTTTCAAAATTATTCTCCCCATACGCTCGCCAAAATTTCTTCAATTCGTTTTTGAGCTTCGGATTTGAGAAGGCGAACGCCTTCGAGTGCCTGCATCTGCCGGTCAAGTCTTTCCACGATTGCGTTTTGAACTTCAGGTCGCGGAAGATATACATCTAAAGTGTATGCATTTTTTCTATCTAAAGATGGAACTGCTGTTGTATTGTCCGCTAATCTTTTAAGACCGATATTCTGTAAAAGAAAGAAAATAAATTTTGGATTATTACCCTTAAAATCTTTAACAAACAAACTTGTGTTGTGTGGCCAATAGGAAGTTTCAACATAATGAACTTTGCCAATTGTTCCGCTGCGACCAGTAACCACACCTGGCGCATTGTGCTTAGGTGTATCATGATATCCAATAATGCCGTTGGAACCCATTACTGGGATCGCTCCTTTTTTAAAATCATACTTGGGTAGATCGTAACCTCTTTGTAGTTCAATAACATCACCCAATTTGTTTAATTCACAATTTTCTTTCGAGTATTCTGGTTTCCATCCCTCCTCAATTCTCTCCGCTCCAGCGATGATTTGTTTTTGCACCTCTACTTTTTCTACAATCTCGTGTTGCACCTCAGGTGGCGGGAGTGGGATGTGCCATTCCTGCATACTCTCAATCTTGAAATCCATTCGTACTCCACCGTTTGCTTTTCCGTTCACAAAAGACAAAAATTTCTTTGTCTTAAACAAGGCGTCAAGATATTTGGGATTCAGCTCACTCTCATTACAGCCAAAAACATTATAAGCACCGCTTATAATCTGATTTTCTATATCAAATTCACAAAAACCGATTGAGCCTACATTTATTCTGTACGGGTTATAACAAAATTGATTTTTGTAAACCTTGAAGTATCCCTGTTTTATATCCGCACCTTTTAGCTTTTCATTTACAAAAACACCTGTTTGATTTGATACTCCTAGAACCGTGAATTCAGTTTCAGGAAATTCTAAAGGTTTTATCCTCTCATTATTTACAATAATCAGGTCCTTCAGGGGAACAATCGGGTATTGGAATCCTTTTCGTAATATTTCTTCCAACTTTTTTAACTTCTTATCCTTCTCCAAAACTTTTTTATCCAACTTGCCTAAATACTCTCTTGCAATATCCATTTGCAGAGCATTTTTGGAATCAAAGGAAGTGAGAATTTGTAAAGCAGATTTTGGCTCCGCTTTTTGGAGTTCTTGATACTTTTTTTCAATATTTGAAGCGTTTTTAATTTCAATTCCCTTCAGCGTTTCTATCCAGTCCTTTATTTGCTCATCTGATAAACCACTTCGGTAGTTCTGAAGATTGAAATGATAGGAATGCGCTCTTTCTACGGCTTTGGCGACTTCGTTTTCAATTTGTCCTTCAACGATATTGTCAAACTGCCATAATTTCTCGTCACACATCTTCTTGTTGAATTTCTTGCTCGCAAGCTTTGCATCTAAATCCACTACGAGTTTTTCGCGCTTCTCTGTAATCCTTTCTTTAATTTTTTCACTAACCTCTTTTTTTATTCTTCCGGCAATTCTCGGGTCCAGCGTTTCTATCTGTTCTCTTGATACGCAAAAACTATGCTTAGTGTCTTGCGGTTTCTTGCCCTGTTTGACCTTACTGAAAAGTTCCAAAAGTTCCGGAATTTGTCCATCCACAATCGCCTTGCGATTTGTCCCCATTGAAAAACCATCGTTTTCAATTTTGTAGTACCACACAAAATCCGTGGGTACGCCTTTCTCAAAATAGAGGATGGAAGTTTTAGCACCCTGCCCGCTTTTGCTTACAAACACACCTTGCGGGAGGCTGATAACGGCTCGTAAGTTAGCCTCGTTCAAAAGAAGTTTGCGGAGAGCGCAAGCACTATTTTGTCCCCATGTAAGAAATCCTTCGGAAACAACTACGGCGCATCTGCCTTTCGTCTTCAACAAATCAAACATCAGCTTCACAAATAAAATTGTGGTTTCAGATTCTTTGGAGTACTCCTCCCACACATTCGGATAGGCCGGTTGGTCTCGTTCCGCACCAAAAGGTGGATTAGCAATCACCACGCTTTTGCTCCCACCGTCGCGGGAAGGGTCAAACATTTTCAAACTATCACCTTGATCAATGTTGTGAGGATTAAGTCCACGAATATACATATTCACTGCCGCCATTTTGCGGATTCTACCTTGATATTCAATTCCACCAATTCCAGTACGATAAAACATATTAGCTACATTTTCAGCCGGAATCTTTCTTGTTTTGCGGGCTTTTTCAACGACATAATCATAGGCATCAAAAAGAAAACCAGCGGTACCGCAAGCAGGGTCAAAAATCGTATCAGTAAAGTCGGGGTCAACCATTTCAACCATCATCTGGCGAATATGGTCGGGGGTTCGATACAGCCCTAAATCTTTCGTTCCGCCGGTTTCAGAAAGTGCGGACTCAATCGCATCACCCAATAAATCAGTTTTCAAAATATATTTTTCGTCAATTTCATTGACCATGCCGATAACTTCTGCAATTACTCCGCCTTTGACATTGTTAGTAAAGTTGGAATTAGCAAACACTTCTTCCATGAGTACGAGTTGGTCTTGCATCTTTTGTGGTAAATTACCACTGACAACTGTTCTTGTTTTGGAAAGAATGGCTGAATAAAAAGGAAAAATGTTTTTATTAAGCTCCGACAAAATCTGCTCGCCGTTCAGAGAAAGCAGGTGAGAAAAAAGGAGACGATAATTTTCACCTTCAAAAAGTTTGCGAAGCGGTTTGAATGTTTCGTCTTGTTTGATTTTCGCTTCAAAAATGCGAAGGAGTAAAAGCTCAATAATATATTCCACTCGCTCAACCGGCGTACCAGCAGGACGGAGCTTTCTATGAAGCCCTTTCAAGATATTATTAGTTTCGCTATCCGCGTAATGTACGGTTGATCTTCCCATATTTTATATCTTAAATGTTGTCTGCAACTCCTCAAAGACTTCAGGGAAACGATTCTCAAAAATCTGATTTACATCTTGATAATCAGCTCCGATGATTCTTGCATATACCGGATTGTTAAATACTTCTTGTGCGGTAGTCATCTTTCTCTCTGCTATGTTTGCTGAAACAATATCTTTCATCCCGCGTAAGATATGAATCTGCTCATCGTTGAAATTGTATGTCTTGATGTATGACTCAAAACCTTTCTCAACTCGTTCTGTTGGTGTTGGAATTGCTTTTATTTTAAGTGCGTGCAAGAAGAAGTCCCACATTGAACCTTGTTTAAAGTCATACACTTTTTGCAACTGCCCCTCATCAAGATAGACATTTGGATTTTTGGTCCAGTCCTTGATTTCTTTCAAATCTTTCTCACTTGGCTCATAGTTTTCGTTTGCTTCCGCTTTTTCCTTGATTTCAACTACTTCCGGCGGAGCATTTTTATTTAGCTCATCCTCAAAGACTGCTTTTGCCTGTTCAATAGGGATATTATCAATAACTCTGATTTTGTCGCCGTGCAGATAAACACGCTGAATAAGATGAGCCGGATCGGGATTATCAATAATTCCAGAAGTTGTTTCCCCTCCTTTACCTCCACCACCGCCAGTTCCTGTTCCAGTTACAATTTTTATATTCGGCTTTTCTGACCCCTTTCCGTTATCCTCCATTTTCTTACATAGCCCAACAAAATCCAAAACCTTGAAGCTGAACTTTCCGGTTTTTGGGTCGAGGCGAGTCCCGCGACCAAGCATTTGAATATATTTGCTAACAGATTTTGTGATATTGGCAAAGGCGATATAACGTACGCAGGGAATGTCGACTCCGGTACTCATAATATCCACCGAGACGGCGACGAACGGCTTGTGATTTTGATCTTTAAACCATTTCTTAAATGTAGCGTTAAGTTCGTCGTTATCTGAAATAATCGCTTCGGCATATCGCGGTGAAAGTTCATCCTCTCCTGTTTTAAATACTTGATTGATAGCTTTAACGAGTTGACCAGCGTGAGCTTGACTAACAGCAAACAAAATAACCTTTTCGCCATATTCCGTGTGCGCTTTTAATTCTTCAGCTACACGCAAGCAATTTTCCCAAGCAATAAACTTTTTATTTAGTTGTTCAAATTTTAGTTTCTTTGTCTCGTCAAGTTTTACAATTTCTTCCGTCTTTGCATCAATGTAGTGGTCAAACTCTACTCCGATTTCTTTTGCAGTCTTAATAAGCTCGGTTTCAATTGATAAGACTGAATATGGAGCTAAAAATCCTTCATCAATTCCGTGCGTAAGGTCAAATTGATAATCCGGCTCGCCAGTTTCGCAACCAAACAGGCGATAGGTATCAAGAATCGCCAAGTCTTCATCAGAAATTTCTTTTCCCTCTTTGGCAACTGCAGTTCTTGGTGTAGCTGTAAGACCAATACGCGGACAAAGAAAATGATCAAAAATAAGTTTTCGATTGATATTGATAGAGCGATGACACTCATCAACGACTATCAAATCGTAAAAAGTGCTAGGGATGTTTTGATAAATATTTTCTAAAGTATCCACAACAACGATATGAATCTGTGCATTTTTGTAGTACCTATAATTTCCAGAAGTAATACGAATAGCTGAATATTCTTTGCTAATAAGCGAGAAACCGTCGTTTAGAGCTTGTTCGGCGAGCATTACTCGGTCAACAACAAACAAAATCTTTTTTGCCATGTTGTACTCCAAAAGTGCCTTAGTGAAAGCAACCATTGTTCTTGTCTTTCCAAGACCCGTGGCCATATGCACTAACATCTTTTGCTTACCTCCTTTGTATTTTTGAATAAGTGCTTGAATACACTCGGTTTGATAGTAAGTTTCTTTGCCACAGCTCGGATTTATACCACCGGCAATGCCTTTATCAATTGTAATTTCTCTATCCAAATTAATTTTGCGTGCTTGCTCAATCTTGAGTTGCATTTCCTCAAGCGACATCAAGCTATTTACTTGTCGAAATTCGCCAGCTTCAAGACCTTTCCACTCGGTATCATAAAAAAGTGTTCGCTCCGGAGAACAGGCGTATAAAAATCGTGGTTTCAATACTGTGGCGTATAGTGTGCGGAGCTTGGAGAGTGCCTTTTTTTCGTCTTCAAATTTATTTTCAAAAACCGCTAGTATATTTTCGCTCAAGTCGGTAAGCGTTATATCTGGCTTTATGCTTTTGCATTTCTCGAAAACTTTCTGCTGTTCTGGTGTGAGAGCGTATTCTTTTTGATACAACAAAGTGTCGCCTCGCTTCCAGCCAAGTTTTTGTAGCTCCTCAATGACTTTTAAGTCCGTATCAGTTGCTTCGTTGACTTTTGACATAAATTTATTTCATCAATTTACCCACCGAAACGCTAGGGCTTCGGCAAGCTGTGTATTTAATGAAAGTATCAAAATCCTAGCATTTTTTGAGGCAAAAAAACAGTCGCCCGACCCTCGCCCCGCTTTTCCATTACTGACTTAAAAAAACACGCGCGCATTCTTAAGAAAAAATGGAAAAGGAAAGCGGGGCGAGGGAGACCCGCCGGAGTCCCCGACGGCGGGAGTGCCGAAGCGCCTGCCCGTCCGTAGCTTCTTAGCGGAGGCGGGAAGCGGAGGCGCAGTGGCGAGCCACTAAGGATTTTGTGCAAAATAAGTTCCCTCCAGAGGCGGGCAGGCGAGCGGAGTACAATAGAGACACCCAAACAAAAACCGCCCAAAGGTACCCTTGGGCGGTTTTTGTTTTGGTGCCGAGGACCAGGTTCGAACTGGTGACCCTTCGCTCTTCCATAGATTTGGACTATATCATCATCCCAACTTTGATTGGGAGGCGGGGGCTTCGCCTACATCATATTCATGATCGGCTACTTCCTTTCGGAATAGTCTCTACACCTTCCGAGCTCTTTTACGAAAGGGCTCGGCTCGGCTCGGGATTGTCTTCCGATTTTAAATGAAGAGTTTCCCCGAATTCACCCGCTTTTTCGATCCATCTTACGACGGAAAGGCCCGAAGATTCAGGCGAATGCTCTACCAACTGAGCTACCTCGGCAAAATGTTTGCTCGCAATTGTTCCTTTATCCCCTCTATAAACCCTATAATTTGATAAAAGATTTGCGTATCAGAAACTATAACTTGAACGGTACCATAAGGCAAGCGATTAAATGGTTTCTTTCCTTGACTTGAACGGCTTACAGGGTATGTTGGTTTTGTAAATTGGGTGCGTGGTAATTTTGTAATACTCATCCAATATTGAATTGCTTTCCTCTCGTTGATATGTTTAAACAAACGCATGGCAATAAAAATCCTTTCAAGAGAAATCTTAAGTATCTGTTTTAAAAAGAGGACGAAAGAGGCTACGATCTGTGGGTCAGAATTAGTTAAAGAAACTGCATGAGCGGTAACTTCCCTCCCTCTCACTATTTTCAGACGCTTGTATCCTTCTGCCCAATATAAAACAGATCCTATCAGTAATAGATCATTTGTATTGATTCTTCCAATTCTCGCACGAGCCTTTTTCTTTATCATCTCCGCCCTTTCCTTTGCAAATACTGTCTGCATCTTATTTCTTTTTACCAGACCATTCAATGTTCCTTGTGCAACTCTCGCTTTTAGGCGAAGAATTGCCTTTTCTGGAAGCGTGACATCATGGAGCCAACCATATAGTGTAGACTTAGAGACAGCAATCCTCTTACTTATTTCATTATAGCTTTGCCCACTGAGCCGGAGTATAAGCGCCTGTTCTCTCACACTGTTCATATGCATAGCATACTCTCGCCAGTCCGTATTGTAAAATAGGTCATGTGGATAAATTCACTTTCTCACAGCAAACATAACCTCTTTATTTGGACAACCTTAGATTACACGAGCAAAAATCAGTTCCCTCTCCCGTCTAGGAGTTTCCCAACTTCGCCAAGCTTATTCGCGGCTCCGCGTATCGTGCCGACATCGGTTTTCACCCCACCGTACAGTTCCGTCATCTGGTCAACATACGGCTGAATAAAGTAGTACGCTCCGAATGAAAGGCCTAGTATGACAAGCCAATAAAACAGACGTCCGATACGCCCCCAGAGCGCAGCGCGATGCATCTTACGAAGAAGGTGGTTGTTTTCCTCAACAAGTCGGCTCGTTTGAATCAAGAGTTGTCGTTCTTCGGGAGTCATTAGGGATAGTATATAGTATTTAGTAAATAGAATATAGATCGGAAAGAAGCATACCTCGATGAAATTGAATGGCTATTCCCCTTGGCCGGAATCGAACCGACAACTATCCCTTAGGACGGGACTGTTATAATCCATTTAACTACAAGGGGTAGTTACCCCACTAACGTATCATAAAAAACAAAAACCTTGAAGTATCCAAAAACATAGTATTAAGCCACGATCGTGGCTTAATACTATAATCTCAAAATATTCAACAAACCCCTTGAAGCGAACGCTTCAAGGGGTTTGTTGAAATTCTATAATCTATCCACTAAGAACCTGTTCAGAATCTAAGTACACGTTACTTCCGTCATTATATTCCCAGTAACCGCTTGAGTTCCGGCTGATTGAAGCCAACCACCGTCTGTCCGTCTATTGAGATTACCGGCACTCCCATCTGTCCGCTCTTTTCAATCATCTCCTTTCGCTTCTCCATATCCGTCGCGACATTATGTTCAGTATACGCAATATTATGCTCGGTAAAATACTTCTTTGCCGCACTGCAGTACACGCAGGTCGGAGTTGAGTAAATAGTTACTTGTGCCATTGTTTTTATGGGTTAGCGCACTGTTAATAGTTACTTGTATGCCAAAGTATATCAGATTGTTCAGCGTTGCGAGCTTGTCTTGTCGCAACATTTGTTGTTCACTCAAAACGATACGGCGCGAACTTCGTTCGAGCCGTATGAAAAGTTTACCGCGCATACTTCCGAAAATACTTTGAGAACTCCAAATACACTTCCCGTTTGAAACCGACTACCTCCTCCGCGTGGCGACGAAGCGTCGTCATTTTCCATCCTTGGAATTCTGTCTTGTGTCCGTTTCCGTGAAGCTTAATGTCCGTGGTGGAACCCGTAAGTGTAAGCAAAAACCAACGCTGTGCCTGTCCCGCGCATTTCTTATGATGCATCTGGCTTGGCGGAAATTCATAGGCAAGCCAGTGAGGGTATTCAGCGATAATCGTTACCTGTTTTGAGGACAGTCCTATTTCCTCGCGAATCTCCCGAAACAGCGCCTGAACGGGTGTCTCGCCAGGATCAATGCCTCCCTGTACCGATTGCCACGAACCTTTACTGTCCGCGCGCTCAAACGAGAGTATCTTCCCTTTTGGTCCGATGATGACTCCCCCGACACTCGCGCGAAAATACGGAAATTCCAAAGGTGTAGAAATTGGCATAGTATGTTTTTTCATAAAAGGACTAGTGTTCTGTCAAAAGAATATGGTCTTCAAAAAGAGTAGTCAACAATCGGTTCCTTCATTCTTTCCTTGTACGCGCCGAAACCCGAATAGAACTCCGAAAAAGTTCCAGGGCGTCACGACCGCACTTAATTACGAAAGTCCGTTGGCTATGAGCTTTGCGACCGCTATCAACTCTTCATCCGGTGAAGACTTTCTATCCCCGGTTCGATAGAGGAATTTTCTTGGTTCATATTCATACACGCCAGTATCACCTTTCTTACGGGGCAGAACATGGAGATGGAGATGCAGTACCGACTGACCGCAGTTTTCGCCCTCATTCCACGCAAAATTAAATCCCTCCGCTCCAAAAACTTTCCGTAATGATTGACAAATATTAATTCGTAATTTCTCGAGAGCTTCTTTTTCATCCCTAGATAAATCCTCAAATCTCTTCACGCACCGTTTCGGACAAATAAGTGTATGACCGGGCACAATCGGGATATTGGTCGGAAATGCCCACGCTAAATCACCGGAAATAATACTTCTTTCCTTTATCTCGGAGCTTTCGCAAAAAATACAGTTCATATCGTTTCTCTGCGGGTAGCGAGAATCGAACTCGCGTCTCATGCTTGGGAAGCACGCATTCTACCACTAAACCATACCCGCTCCATATGTTGAGTTATGTCATCATCCAATGATCGATTGCCCGTTATTCAGTATGAGCGAAATATATCAAAGAATTTAGTGAAAAGCGATTTCTTCGGCAACGGCTCCGCGGATTCGCTTGATTGGTTCTCAACTATCACCACCATCCGTTCTCCCGGCTTCGCCACAGGAAATTGCTCCCGAATTTCCGCCTCCCTTCCTTCGGGCGTCTGTAAACGCGTAACCTTTGTCTCCAGCGCTTTCCGTCGTTCCTGAAGGGACGAAAGCTCTTCTTGCGCGCGCGAAACATTCTTCCGACTCTCACGCTCTTTATCGTACACGCCGTACATTGCCTTCGCCGTCAAAACCACCAGTATAAAGAGAATCAGCACCGAGACCCGCGAATATAGAAATCTCCGAATCTTTCTCTTTTGTTGAAATTCTTTCATTGTGGTATATTATATCCCATACTACATTAGAAACTAGTAAGGTTTATACTATGCTATTTGACCCGAAACATCGCAGAAAGATCGGCATCATCTGGACCGTGCTGTGCGTACTCATCATCATCAGCATGATTTTGCTGTACTTCCCCGCGTTCTACTAAAACCGCGGAAACAACGCGGAACGAAACCGACACGGAACCTAATCGGAACTATTCTATTCCGTGTACGTTCCGTGTTCTATTTCTGCGTTTGTTCCGTGTTATCCCTGCACCATCTTGATGAAGACTTCGTGCGGAATGCGCACACGTCCCCGACCCTGCTCCTTGAGGCGTTTCTTGCCTTCTTTCTGTTGTTGCCAGAGCTTCATCTTGCGGGTTCTATCCCCTCCATACAGATAACCGGTCACATCTTTCGCCATAGCGCGAACGGTGCGCGATGAGATAATGCGCCCGAGCGCTTTGCCTTGAATCTTGGTCGTGAACAGTTGCCGTGGCAAAATGCCGTAGAGCTTCTCAACCGCCGCTTCCGCTTCCTCCTCCACTCGTCGTCGCGACACAATACGCGAAAACGCCGGCACTACCTCATCCGCGACCAACACTTCAAGCCGTACCACATCGGCTTTGCGTAACTCAAGAATGGTATACGACAGAGACGCGAATCCCGACGAAAGGCTTTTTAGCTCATCAAAAAAACCTCGCATAAGTTCCCGAAGTGGCATTTCAAGCACGAGTAAGTTCCTGTCTCCGAAATTCTCCGTAACCTTTACCACTGCCTCATGCGTGTGCAGTATCGGCATAAATGCCTGCAGGTATTCGGGTGGCATAATAATTCTCGCCTCTACCCACGGCTCGTATACCTCCGTGACATCTCCATGCTCGGGAAAACGTACCGCCGAATAGATAATGTTCCTTTTACCACGCTTGTCCACGACCTCGTAGGTAATGGAGGGAGTGGTAACCACGAGCGAAAGTCCGAACTCGCGTCGCAGGCGTTCGGTGATAATTTCCAAATGAAGCATTCCGAGGAATCCACACCGAAAACCTCTGCCGAGCAGTCCGGAGGATTCCTCTTCATGCGAGAACGAGGAGTCAGAAAGGCGAAGCCGGTCAAGCGCCTGACGCAACTGATTGAAATCGTCTTGACTTTCGGGGTACACCGAAGCCCACACCACCGGACGCGGTTTCTCGTAGCCGGGAAGCACCGGCAAGGGGTGTGTGACACCCGTAATAGTATCCCCGACGCGCGCGATGCCTGGTTCCTTGATGCCCGTCGTCAGAAATCCTATCTCACCCTCCCGCAGACACTCGGTTGAAATCTGCTCCGGCGTGAAAATCCCCACATCAATCGGTTTAAACATTTGTTTTCCGACAATGAGAGAGAGGTGGTCACCTCGTCTCACCGATCCTTCAAAGACGCGGATAAACACAATGACGCCGGTATGGTTTGAGTACTGAAAATCAAACACCATGGCGCGAAATGCCCCCTCCTTCTTTTCCTCGGCGTGAAGAGCAAAATCTGCGGGAGCGTGCGGAGGAGGAACGCGCCGTACAATCTCTTCCAATAATTCGGAAACGCCCTGTCCTGTTTTCCCCGACACTTCGCGAATTTCTTTCTCGTCACAACCGAGTATTCGTGAAATCTCACCTTTTGTCTCGGGAATCCGCGCCAGAGGAGAATCTATCTTATTTACCACCGGAATGATGGTGAGTCCCGCGTCGCGCGCCATCTGGAGGGTCGTGAGCGTCTGCGCCTGCACCCCCTGCGTAGCATCCACCAGCAACACCGCCCCCTCTACCGCCTTAAGCGCCCGAGACACCTCGTACGCGAAGTCAATGTGTCCGGGAGTGTCAATGAGATTCAGCGTGTAGCGTGTAGCGTGTAGCGTGTAGTCCATTCGGACCGGAGTCATCTTGATGGTGATGCCTCGTTCGCGCTCCAATTCCATTGAATCAAGCACCTGGTCGCGCATCTTGCGCTTCTCTATCGTGCCGGTGACCTCAAGCAAGCGGTCTGCCAAGGTGCTCTTACCATGGTCTATGTGGGCGATAATACAGAAATTTCGTATATATTTCTGTTCGGTCATTACAGGTTGCATTCCGCCATACTAGCAGAAATCGGGTATATAAAAAAGCCGCCCTCTTCATCGGGTGGCTATGGCTTGGAAATTGAAGATGCGGCCTCTAACCTTCGCTCCGTTTTTCACGCACCTCAAAATATACGCTCACAATAGCCAGATAAGCAAGACCCCCGGACAGAACGCCTGACAGTAGTCTCGGATGCTCATTTACAAACGCGTGGTATGAATTGTTGAGTAACATTGGGTTGAGATCGCTACACAGTAGCAACAAAACAACGGCAACATAACTCAATACGATCGCGCCAAAATCCAGTCTTTCTAGTTTCATAAAGATCTCCTAGTGTTTACCTCCGTCATTATACCGAAAATTGTTATCAATGTCATTTATTCACCGTCACATTGCGACAGCTGTTTACGAACAGCACGAACAAATTCAACTATATACATTTCTAATATTACGTTATAACTTGCGGTCGCTGATTATATCGTAATGGCAAACAAAAAAGCCACAATATCACAATATGTGGCACAAGTGGCGAAAAAGCTACAGTGTCGTCTCAGTCGGATCCGGACCGATGAATGTGGCTCTCCAAAACTTGCGGTGGAGGGTTCTCCAGATTTCGCGAATCTCGCGATTATTGAGCGAGTACAGAATTCCAATTCCCGCCACGATACCGATAAGCCCCGCGCCAAGACCCTGAAGGAAAATACCGAGCGCGGTTTTGATATCAAACACATCATCAAAAAGGCCGAGCGAAACATAGGCGACAAATCCGATAATAACGGATGCCGCGAAGCTCTCCCAAAATGTGCGCCACACCGAAGCGTCAAACTTCTTAAACTGCCGATTAAACAGAACCCAAAACGCTACCGCTCCTCCGATCGTTCCTATTGAATACGAGAGCGGGAGTACGAGCATTGAAGTTCCGGGAAGGTCACTCACGCGTACGAGCGATTCCAGAAAGAAGCGCAGGAACGCGTTCTCGGAAAAAAGCCAGGAAAGACCATACGCAAAAATAATGATTGACGCCGCTCCGCAGACACTCACGAAAAGAGGAACGCGGGTTTTACCCGCCGCGTAGTAGGCGCGGGTAAAAAGCAAAATAATGGACTGAGCGACCACGGAAACCGCAAAGAGAGCGAGTGAAGCCGCGGTAAGCCGCGTATCCGCCCAGTCAAACATGCCGGTTCCGAGCACCGTCCGGACAATCTGCGCGCGAAGCACAATAAAGAGCGCGAGCGCGGGGAACGACCAGAACAAAATATGGCGAACCGCCGACGAGAGCGTCTCCAAAAATTGATCCTTCTTGCCTCCACTCCAGAGAATAGAGAGGGTCGGAAACGCGGCGAGCGAGTAACTCGCCCCAATAATGGAAAGCGGAACCGATTGCAGATTCCAGGCGAAATTGAATACCGCGATTGAGCCAACTCCCAAAACGGAACCGAGCGCGGTCAGCACGAGTATTGAGATATTCTGCGCGGAAAGCGCTATCGTCCGTGGCAAGGATATCGCGAAAACAGCCGCCATCTCGCGGAAACGAACTCGAAACACCAATCGTGGCATGAGTCCACTCCGTAGAAGCACCGGAATCTGAATTGCCAAATGCAGAAATGCGCCAAGTACCACTCCCCATGCGAGTCCCGAAATACCCACCGATGGAAAGAAAAACAGCACTCCCGCGATGATGCCGACATTGTAGAATATAGGGCTCACCGCGTACACGAAAAATCGTCGTTCAAGCTGGGTGATACTCGCGAATAAATTTGAAATACCGAGAAATATCGGCTGAAGCAACATAATCCGCATGAGCACCTCTGTTTGCAGGAGCTTCGGTTCATCAAAGCCTGGAAAGATCCACGCGATAAGCCAGGGCGCGGTGACATAAGCAACCGCGCTCACAAGCACAATGCCGAGAAAAAACACCGAAAAGATCGTATCCAGGAATTCACGAGCTTTCTCCTTCCCGTCCGAAACCTTCTGCGAAAGGAACGGAATGAGCACCGACAGAGAGACCATGGAAGCACCGACAATGAAGATAAGGTCCGGCACCCGAAAGGCCGCGTAGTATATATCCAACACCTCACCCGCGCCAAATTGGCTCGCAAAAAGACGGTCACGGAAAAATCCGAGAAGTTGTGAAAGAATCGCGAAAACACCCAAAAGATAAGCGGCCTCGTGGAGTCCGCTTATCTCTCGTTCTATGAATTGGAGTAGTCTGCGCACCATGTATGAGCGAGTAGCATCCTCTGGCCGTAAACGACATCAAGACGAGGGGGCTCTACATACTACTAACTACGTTTTACGTACTATTTGACTATTCCGCCTCCTTTACCGCCGTGGTGGCTTTCTCCTCTATGGGAAGCTTGGCGCGTTTCTCCGGTTTGTCATCCAACGGCGGAGGAGCTTCCGCGAACGGAGGACGACCGACTTTCAGGTTGCGCAGAATCAGATCCACCTCGACATTATCGGGGTTCATTGTCTTCAGATCGGAAAATTGCGTAATCGCATCCGCGCCACGACCGAGCTTTTCATACGAAAGTCCGAGGAAATACTTTGCGTTTGCGTACGCTGGATTCAAGGTAATCGCTCGTTCAAGCGCCGCCGCCGAGCCACGGTAATCCTTGTCGTTGAACTTCAACATTCCAAGCTGGAAGAATATTACGGGGTCATCCGGCGCAATCACGGATGCGGCCTCAGCCGAAGAAATAGCCGCCTTAGTGTTGCCTTCGCCTGCCTCAATCTGTGAGAGGAGGAAGATGGCTTCCGTATAGTTTCCTTTCGCGCGGAGCGCTTCCGCGATATACTCTCGCGCCTTGACGTTATCCTTCTTTGCAAGTTCAAGCCGAGCCAATGTCAGAGGAATAACGGGGCTCGCGGGATTAATGCTGCGCGCTGCCTCGTAATTTGCCTTTGCGTTTTCGTACGAACCTTCAATGGCAAGCGGAACCACGGCTTCAAACACACGGCCCAACTGCATGAGATTTTGGTAATTCGTGGGACCGAGCGCCACCGCCTGTCGCGCGTTGCCGAGCGCCACCCCCAACAGACTCTGGAACTTGCCACGTACCTCTTCCGCCGAAGTTTTTGCCGCATCTTCTGAAAGTAATTGATTCATCCGAATGAGTGTGAGCTCGGACAGAAAACGGTAGTAGGTATCCTGTGGACGGAGCGCGGCAGCTCGAGCAATCAGGTCTTCCGCGATATCAATACTTCCGTCTTTATTGTAGAGCGTGACTCCTTTTTGGAAATAGACGGAAGCAAGATACTTCTGCGATACCATATAACCGAGCGTGACTCCTCCAATGAGCAGAAGAATGAGCACCAGCACGGACACGAATCCGGTGCGTGGATCGCGGTTAAATGAAATCTTCTTGACGGATACCAACTGTTCCGAGACAAGTACCGCGATAAAGAGTCCGGTAAAAAGAAATGTCAGCGTAAAAATCGTCAGTGACGGAATGTAGAAGATGCTGAATATCCAGAGAAAGAGCGATACTAAAAACGAGGAGGTAACAAGGTACTGAGAAAACGCGTCGGACAACTTTGAGAGAATCGCCTTGAATCCCGAGTAGAGGAACAGGAGGAAAAAGACAACCCACGCCAAACTTCCCAACAGACCACTCGTGACCATGAATGTGGGAATAAGCCCGAAGCCGTAATCAAAATCCACATTCCAGAACATAGTTTCGTTGATTCCGGCAGGTTTAAATTTGAGCCACTGTCGAAGGAATTGGTTGGGACCGGATCCGAGGAGAGGGTCTGAGACAAGAGTCTTCTGCGTCACGTCAAGAGTCGCCTGCCACGAAGGACGCACTTCAAGCTGGGAAATCTTAAATCGTGTTGCCAGTGATCCTCCAATCGTACTACCTGCCAATATAAAGATCACCGAAATCAAAAGCACGATGAGCGACGGGACGGGAATCTGTCGGGAAGAAGACGCGCCGGAAGATATCTCCGAGGATTCGCTCTGCGTCCCTCCGGCACCGAAGGAAATGAGATATACGAGAAAGATGAGCGAAAAAAGTCCCAGCACGAACCACACCGTGCTGAAGTTAATAACCGCGAGAAAGAAAAGGGAAACCAAAAGTGTAAGGTATATCAAAACCCTAAACAATCGACGCACCGAGAGAAGTTCAATGGTCACGAGAGAAAGTAGCGCCGAAGCTCCAAAAAAGATTCCGAGGTCGTTCCACTTGCCGACAGTATTTGAGACCGCTTCGGTAAGGATGCCGGCGGAAAGAAATTCCGCGCCAAAAAGCAACCGCGAGAGCTGGAAGACCGCTATCAAACAAAAGGAAACGAAAAGGACGGTGTAACTGCCGAATATCTGTTTTTTCGTCCGAAATACAATCGGCACGAGCACCGTCAGGAGCGCGAGGAGGAATAGGTTCGCGGTTGTTCCCACCTCAAATCCTTGACCCGCGAAGGATGATGCTATTGAACCGGAAAACAGAGACGAAATAACGAACAGTCCGACGACAGACCCGAGCGACAACAGAAGCGGTGATTGCGGTAAAGCGAATTGCCCATCCTTAAGCCGTGCCACCACCCACAGACAAAACGCGACCAGTACTATCCCCGAAACCAGCAACGATTTGCTGAACTGAAACGGAACATATACCGAAGGAATAAAAAAGATGGGAAGCAGTAGGGCGATAGCCAACACCAACACGCGAGAAACTCTCTCAAGACCTCCTCTCTTTTCCGCGACTGGCTCCCCTGTTCCGGGAGCATTGAACCCAATGTTATCCATAGAAAATAGTTAAAGCTTATAAAGTTCCTCACGGCAGAGCCACGAGGTAGTATTGAACTATAGTAACTCTCTGCCTGACCCGCAGGCAAATACTACGTCGCTGATAAATAAATAATAAATCGGCTTAATTATATACTACCTCGCGAATAATACCACAATCCGACATCTGTGAATTACGCACGTACACATCATAGTGCTTATACCTGTCAAAACAGCGAACGCCAAACGCAACAAAACCCCGTTTCCGGGGTTTTGTTATGTATCGGTCCCTGTCTATAAGCCGAATTCTGTACTCCGACCCCCCTGCATTCAGGCAGGAACGGGTCAAAGCGATAGTTATTTATCTCCGATTGCCGTTACCGACAACCTCTAGCGGCACTCCGAACGTTCACCTTGAAAGTTCGGCGCGGCCTTGCACGCAAGTAAGGATTTAGCCGTTTCAGCCTGGCGTTACCGCCAAGACCTCCGACAAAGCGTCGGATCTCTAGCCTTTCGGCATTGAGCGTTTCTGTTCGCACCTCGCTCCTCAACGTGAGGATGATGGGAATTACCCACTACCGTCTTACGCCTTTCGGCGTGCGTGTTCGGACTTTCCTCACCAATCTTGCCCACCGTAAGTGGTTACCGAATTAAGCGTCCCACATCTATTGAAGAGCTACCCTTCGGGTAACTCGGGACGCTCAATTTTGTAACCGCCTTCGGCGGACAAAATTGGCGCAACTATCCGACAGAGACAGTGTATATTATATGACAACCTGCGGAATATAGCAAGTCGCTTTTGTACACATTCCCCAGGGACAGGTGGACACCTGATGTCTACAGGTCGGAATCTGCCGATATCCCGAGTCGTTATTCATATTTCATTTCACGATACCATAAAATCTCAAAATATAGTCCCTCGAGACAAGCCCCGAGGTAATATCGGAACTCGCTTCGCTCGTCCATATGCGCGGACAAGCCTTGCAGTATTGGACTATATTAGCTCCCTGACTGCCGTCAGGCAGGCTCGGCTCGGAAATGAAAACGGAGGGCTTTTCATTTCTCTCGCTCTATGTCGCTAATAACCATATGTAAATAGTGCACGACCGTGTGTTATTTACATATGGTTATGTGGTGAATTCTGTGATATTGCGATATCTGAAAAAGACGATGACATGTAATCCATCGGGGCTTACCCCGAGATAAGAAACCGAGGGGCACCCTTGTCAGACAAGGGTGCCCCTCGGTGGTAGATACGCGAAAAACCCCCGCTACGCGGGGGTTTTCTGTTGCTTCTCATTTTTGAGACGCTCGGTACGTCGTGTCTGTTTATTTATATCCCAGAAATTCGGCTTGTTACGAGCACCTCTCCGACGCTTACGCCAACGAGGGCGTCAGTTCCGCGACCGATCTGCACCAAGACTTTGTACTTCCCGATTGGCAAATACAGAGGAACGGTCCAGTTGTAAGAATCGGTGGTAAGAGGTAAGACGGAAACACTAGTGAGGTCAAGCACGGTTGCTTCAGTGGAACTGTGACTGGTGGTAGGGATAAGTTTGATGAGAGAAACCCCTCGCACGCCGGTTGAAGACCACTTGATAGACATCGGCTCACCTTGCTTAAAGGTGGAAATTCCGTTTGAAGAATTGACCGGGGTGAGAACGGTAAGCGTTTTCGTAGGGGCGGTAGATGCTGAATCGTTGCCGGTGCTCTGGAGCCCGACATTCCTCTCTACGAGCGGTATCGCCGGATTGCTGATGTACACTGTTCCGGTGCTTTCCGCAAAGAGTGTGTTAGCGCCAATGGTTACCCCCACTTTATAGGTTCCTGAAGGAACCGTCGTTGGCACCGTCCAGATGTAGGAGTTTGCAGTCAATGGCAACTCGCTCGCGGGAATGTCTAACACCGAGATTGGAGTGCCTCCGGTTGATGGGGTCAGCGTGATTTTCTTTACACCCGAAACACCGGTGGACGCCCATTCAATCTTCATCTTGTCGGCAGTGGCAAAGCGTGAACCTCCACCATCGCTCGTCGGGGTAAGAACCGAAAGAGTGCCGGGAGCCGTCAAGGTAAACTTCGCAACTGTGTTTGGATACGCGCTAAACTCACTTCCGTTGAAAACCGAAATTGAATATGTTCCGTAAGTGTAGTTTTCAGCGGTAAATTTGAGGGTCTTTCCGTTATCATAGGAAAGCAGATTGGGAATCGTAATCGTTCCTTTGCTATCTCCATTGACCAAGAGCGTCATCTGAACTTCATTGCCAGTCTCGGCAAAGTTTGTTCCGGTAACGGTTACTATGGTTCCAAAACGACCTGAAGCGGGAGAGACGGCGGAGATGGTCGGCGTAACGGCAGAAGCAGTCAACGTGAACTTGGCATACGCGTTTGGATACACGCTGGTTTCGCTTCCATTATCTACGACAATTACATACTCCCCGTAGGTAGAATCGGGAGCTGGGAATGTGATAGTACTACCGTTTGACGCGCGGTTCGGGATTGTAATGGTTCCTCCCTTCGCGACGCCTCCTTCAACGCGACTGAGTTGAATTTCATTTCTTGTCGCGGAAAAGTTTGTTCCGGTAATGGTGATGACAGTGCCTTTAGAACCTGAAACCGGAGAGATGGAAGTAATGGTTGGCGCAGAAGAAATGATAGGAGTTTGAGTAACGTAAGGTCGATTAGCGGAAACGGTCGGTGTGGAGATAGTGAAGAACGCGTCGCTTCCGTCCGTATTACCCGACGTAGGTGTGTTGGGAGTTACGTCAGCAACAAATACTTTGTAGTTGGAACCGTTGGGAATACTTGAAGGGATAATCCACGCATAATAATCAAATCCATCGGTTACATTGCGGCTGTCTTGACCATTACCCCACACTGAGTTACCCCTGATGGTATACTGCGTACCGTACCGCGAGCCCTCCGTATAATCCTTGAGGGTAATGGCAATGTTCTTCCCTTGATTATTACCCGTCCATCGAACAGACTGGATTGAACCGGTCTGCCAATTCTCTCCCCCATTCGGCGAAGTAACGGTGATGGATGGTTGGGCGGAAGAGACAATATTGAGATACCCACTCGTCAACTGGTTATTATTAGCGTCGTAAACAGTAATCGTGTATTGACCAACAACAAGCGCAGGTGCCACGGTTACTGACCAGTTGCCATTCACAACCGAGATCAAACCGCTACCGTACACTTTGCCACCGGCATTGCTCAACACGACACCGACTTGATTTACTCCGCTTGCCGTACCCAAAATGGTTGGCGTTAAAGAAGTGGTTTGTCCACCATTAGTAGGAGAAGTAATGGTAATAGAGGGTCGAGTTACTATCGGTGTGGAGGAACATCTATACAACGCGTTCAATTTCGCGCGAGTAGAAATGCGAACAGCGCCGTTTCCATGCGCGAGACCGTTCGGCGTCAAGATTTCCGAGGCGTATTTTTCTTGGAACGCGGTAACCGCGGAACCCGTAACTTCATCAAATTCGTTTGAAGATACCGCTTGTGTCAAAATTCTTGGTCGCTCCAATGATAATGCCGTGTGAAGCGCACGAACATCTTCACCTGTATCTCCGTCTCTTAGATTTCTCGTCCAGTTATAGCAAAAAGCCGGTTGAGGAGTCGCTCCTCCACCAGTCGGCGTTCCGCCACGAAGCGAAACCTGAACATTATTGACCGTCGCCTGGTCGGCTCCAAAACTTTGGAGGAGCGTCAGGATAGAGTTTATCTGCATCTCGGTAAGCCCAGCCGCGTTCGTCAGAGACGGTGCAGAAACCGCCACTAAAAGTGCCACCGCGAAAACGAAAATAGTCTTTTTCATAGTAAAAACTTAGCTTGTAATTAATACTCCCTTCAAGACACATCTAGGCTTAGTATACCATACTGGTATAAAAGAAGCAAGACCAAAATGCCATAACCGTCACTTCCTCTACAAAGACGCTTTTGTTGAGCCATAATTACAGAAGCGCGGTTCTTTATGTTACCGAAGGATGGCTCTGTCTCCATTTTTTATGCCTCTTTCTTGAATCGTCCCCGCTTTGAGCTCCACTACATACCGAGCATCATTCGTTGGGTAAAAAACCTCGGGAAATGTCTCCGGCGAAAGGTTCTCCAGCACATCCACCACCACCAGACACAACTCTTTTCCCTTTTCCGTGTCATTCAGCGCGCAGTTCGCGTTTGTCTGTGTCTCTTTGAGCCATACAACGTCAATCGGAAAGAGCATACCCTTCATCCATATCCCATGGCGTCCTGATTCGGGAAATACAAAAAAGAGTCCTCTCTTTCCCGAAAGTGATTTGCGTCCTCCCAACCCCTTCAGAAGTTCTCCCATCGTATCGGCCGTCTCAACAGAAATGGTATGGCCTCTAATGGAAAAGATTCTTTCTGCGCTACCGCTCGTACGATTCGTAGTACCCGCGTACAGAAGAGCGAGCAGGATGAACAACAGAAAGAGAGCCACGGTATGTGGAACTTTCAGAATCTTCTTTTCTGTTTCGTCGTCGGGAGTCATAAAAGCCGTACCCACTGTATCGCCTACCCTATCGTCTACCGTTTCTTTGCGTGCAACACCAAAGAAATCCAGAGGCGAAGGGGAACGAGAAAATATAAATACCATCCAACCCATACCCGAACGGGAAAGCCGAGTATGAGTGTATTCAAAAACGGCGTCTCTAGGTACGTCCACTCCCGCGCAAGTATGTTCGGCATCCCCTGAAGCGATATTCCGATTACCACCGCGAGCAGTATGATGAGTATGTACTGTCCATTGTTCCGCACATGAAAGCGCGTCTTGATAAGCATGACAATCAGCCAGAGCGTCGCAACCAGTAGCATCGACGAGAATGCCATGAGAAACCACCCGGTTGCGCCAAGCACGATTACGCCGAGGAGCGTGAGAAACAGTATGTGCTCCGCACTGTCAAAAAAACCGTGCCAAAAAGTTTTTGGCTGTTCCTCAAACTTCAATTCCTTTCCCCAGAAACCGCTGAGAAAATAGAGCAACTCAATCATCGCTAGACCGCCAAACGAAAAAAAAGCCGGGTATGTCCACCAAAAACCCGTTCCACGGAAAACGGGATAAAACCATAGATTGAGATTCTGTCCGAACCGATCAACAAGTACCGAAATCCCGACCAGCACGCCGTACAAGAGAAGAAACTTCCATGAACGATTGAGTAGTAACCACAGAGAGCTCTTGTGCCGGAGATTAAGAATCCCGAGCGTTCCCCAGAGGCATACGGCAAAACCGCCATACCAGAAGGTAAAACCTTTGAACCCCGCCACAGCCGAGAGTATCCAC
>ORJL010672291.1_pt1 | contig 25365 bp, 19 predicted proteins | sample 1779941 | NCBI WGS metagenome assembly ORJL01 (sample SAMEA104232317, study PRJEB22302) | groundwater metagenome | biome: forest; feature: aquifer; material: groundwater | place: USA | collected 2011-08-07 | depth 5.8 m
CACCCACCCACCCTCAGTCTGGCCTATTGGGGGGACACCCCCCAAACCCCCTGGCAGGGAGGGCCTGCCGCCCTCCCTGCACGCACCCGCCGAAACCGGCGGCAGGGCGGGCGCGCAGATGTCGCCTTAGGACCGTATTGCTGGGAGGGGCTGGTCGTACTAGGGCGGGGGTTTGTCCCCCGCCGCCCCGCCGCCAACTGCGGACGACCGGCTACGGGTGAGCGCTGGACGTCGACCCCGGCGGTCCCATGCTGACGCGGCGGCCCACGCTGGTCATTCTGGCCGCGCTGGCAGTGCTGAGCGTGCTGTTCTTCGCGCCACTGACGTTGGGGGGACAGGCGTTGTTCTGGGGGATGCCGTACCTGCAGTTCTGGCCGTGGCGCAGCTTCGCGGTGGCGGAGTACCTGTCGGGGCACGTGCCGCTGTGGAACCCATACTCGGGGTTTGGGATGCCGCTGGCGGCGAACCTGCAGTCGGGGGTGTTCTACCCGCTGAACGTCTCCTACCTGTTCCTGCCGGTGGAACGGGCACAGACGGTGTCGCTGGTGCTGCACGTGTTTCTGGCGGGGTGCACCAGCTTCGGGCTGGGGCGGGCGCTGGGGTTGGCACGGCCGGCCGCGGTGCTGATGGCCGTGACGTACATGTTCAGCGGGTTCGTGGTGGCGCAGGGCAACTTCCACAACATCACCAGCGTGCTGGCGTGGACGCCGGCGGTATTGTGGGGGGTGGAGGCGCTGCTGGCCGCCTCCAGCCGGTGGGGGCGGGCTTTGGCGATGGCCGGCCTGGCGGCGGCGGTGGCGCTGCTGTTGACGGGCGGCTTCGTGCAGTACGCCTACTACACGCTGCTGGCGGCTGGGGCGTGGACGGCGTACCGGCTTGTGCGGTCTAACGCCGAACGGCGGGATGCGCCGGGTGAGATAACCACGGACGGGGTACCGGACAGCAGGGTGGAGAGGATGGATCCCATCACGCCGTGTCCCACCCACCCACCCTCGATCTGTCCTATCGGGGGGACACCCCCCAGCCCCCCTGGCAAGGAGGGCTTGCAGCCCTCCCTGCACTCTCCTGCCGCCAGCAGGGCTGCGGGTAGGACGGCGCGACCGAGGGCGGTCATTGCGGCGTTGGCTAGCCACGGCCTTCCCATCGCAGCGGCCGTGGCGCTGGGAGTATTGTTGGCGGCGGTGCAGTTGCTGCCGACGCTGGAGTTGACCCGGCAGTCGGTGCGGCAGGGCGGGCTGGCGTACGAGGACTCGACCGCGGCGTCGCTGTGGCCGGGGCTGCTGGTGACGGCGGTGGCGCCCGACGTGTTCGGCAGCCAGGCCACCAACGACTGGCGGGTGCCGGGCACCCCGTGGGAGGGGGTCATCTTCCTGGGGGCGCTGCCGTTGCTGCTGGCGATCGCGGGCGCGGGCTCGAAGCACGCGCACCGGGGGTTCTTCGTGGTGCTGGCGGTGGTGGGGCTGCTGCTGGCGCTGGGCAAGTACAATCCGCTGTATCCCGCGCTGTTCCAGTGGGCGCCGGGCCTCAGCCTGTTCCACGCGCCGGCTCGCTTCGCGCTCTGGTATCTCATTGGGGCGTCGGTGCTGGCGGGCATCGGCGCGCAGGCCATGTTCGATGGCGCGCCCATGCGCCGCACCAGCCGGTTTGCGGTCGCCATCGGGGGCACGCTGGCGCTGGCCGGAGCGGCGCTGACGGTGGGTGCGGGCGGGCAGCCATGGGCGGGCCATGGCGGGCAGGCGTTGGTGGCGGGAGGGCTGTGGTTGGCTGCAGCGGGCGGGTTGCTGCTGGCGCGGGGGCCGGTGATCGCGATGGCTTCACGGCTGGTTGGACAGCGGGCTGACCCTCCCCTACCCCTCCCTAGGCAGGGCGGGGAGGGATGGCTCCTCCCCGCCCTCGTTGTGGCCTTTGTGACGGTGAACCTGTGGTACCACGGGGCGGCGTTGGTGCCGGGGGTGGATGCGCGGTTGTACACCGACCCGCCGCCGGCGCAGGTGGCGGCATTGCGGGAGGCGGCCGGCCTGGACCGCACCTGGGTGAGCGACCAGGGCTACTTGGAGGACCAGCTCCGCTTCTTCAACTTCACCGGCTTCTGGGTGACCGACCTGGCGCAGTTGCGGCAGGCGCGCGACCTGCTGATGCCCAACCTGGGCATGCCCGATGGCCTGTACGAGGGCCACAACTACGACCCGCTGCGGCTCTGGCGGCCGGCCATCCTGGAGGGGCTGGCGGCCGGGCCACCGCAGTCGGAGCGGCTGCTGGACCTGATGGGTGTGCGGTTCCTGCCGCCCCAGGGCGGGCTGCCCGCCGGACTGCGCGAGTGGGGGCGTATTGGCGACACGCCGGTCTATGAGCGGAGTACGCCGCTGCCGCGGGCGTTCGTGGTGGCGGCGGGCGAGCGAGTGTCGGGCCAGTTCGGCGCCCTGGCCCGCATCGGACAGCCGGACTTCGACCCGCGCCGGCTAGCGGCGCTCGAGACGCCGGAGGGGGTGGCCCTCCCGTCCGGCACTGCGGCGGTGACCGCGGCCACCGTGACCCACTACGAGCACCAACGCCTGTCGGTGGAGGCCGCCGCCCCGGCCGGCGGCGGCGTGCTGGTGGTTTCGGACGCGTGGTATCCCGGCTGGGACGCCTTTGTGGACGGCGTGAGCGTGCCGGTCTATCCGGCCGACCTGGCGTTCCGCGGCGTACTGTTGCCCCCCGGCCGTCACACGGTGGAGATGCGCTACGAGCCGGCCAGCTTCCGGGTGGGCCTGGTGGTGTCGGCCGCGGCGCTGGTGGTGACGCTGGCGCTGCTGGCGGCCGGGCTGCGCGGGCGGAGGGCGGCGTGAGCGACGGCCGGAAGCTGGCGGCGGCGCTCGGGCTGCTGGCCTGGGTGACCGTGGTGCTGGTGGCGTACTACGCCGTGCACAAGCCGGTGCTTGGTTTCGCCGCAGCAACCCCCGGCGCCGGCGCCGGCTGGCAGGGCCTGCTGACTACCCTCTCCGACCTGCTGATCGCTGCGTGGATTGTGCTGGCGACGGTGGGCAGCGGCGTGGCGGTGCTGCGGCGGGTCGGCGTGGCGGTGCTGCGGCGGGTCGGCGCGGTGGCGGAGGGGAGTTCTGCCGTGCCACATAGGCGGGCATCAGCGCTGGTCGCTTCGACAGGCTCAGTAAACAGCGCTGATGCCTTCGACGGGGCTCAGGCAACAGCTCCGGCCAGTTCGTCCAACCCACCTCCGAAGAACCTGCACGCTCTGGAGGATCCGTTGGCTGTGCTGGTGTTCGGCGGGGCGCTGGGGGTGGCGGTGCTGGCGGCGGGCGCCTTCGCGCTGGCGGCCGCGCAGTTTCTGACGCCGCTGTGGGTGATGGGCTGGTTGGGCGTGCTGACCGGCGTGGCAGTAATGGAGGTGCGGACGGGACCGCTGGCCGCATGCTGCCGGGCGATGGCGGCAGCGGCGCGGGCGGCGCAGCCCCGGCCGGTGCGGGCGCTGCAGGCGGCGCTTGGCCTGCTGTTCCTGCTGGTGCTGACGCGAGCGCTGCTGCCGCCCACCGCCTGGGACAGCCTGGTGTATCACCTGACCGCGCCGCGGGCCTACCTGGCGGCCGGCGGCTATCAGCCGGGGCTCGACATCTCCCACGCCTACTTTCCGTCGTTGGTGGAGCAGTTGTTCACGGTCGCGCTGGCAGCCGGCAGCGAAGCCGTGCCCGCGGTGCTACACGTCTTCGTGGCGGTGCTCGGCGTGGCCGGCGTATGGGGCTTTCTGCGGCCGCGGCTCGGGCAGGCGGGGGCGGCCATCGGAGTGGGTGTGCTGGTGTCGGTGGCGTCGCTGGCCACGTTGGCGGGCGAGGCCTACGTGGACTGGGGGGTGGTGACCTTCGGGTTTCTGGCCTTCTGGGCCCTAGAGCAGGCGCACGCCGGCGACAGCCGCCGTTGGTTGGTGCTGTCCGGGGTGCTGGCGGGCATGGCGATGGGGTCGAAGTACACAGGGTTGTACCCGGTGGCGGGCCTGGGTTGGCTGCTGGTGTGGGGCGCCGCCCACCGCTTCGCCCATCAGCCGGTGCGGACATTCCCGCGCTGGCCAGATGTGCTGCTGTGGGGCGTCATCGCCGCGGCCACGGTGGGGCCATGGCTGTTGCGCGACCTGGTGCTGACCGGTAACCCGGTGTACCCCTTCGTATTCGACGGCGCCAACTGGGACGCCTGGAAGTCGGCGTGGGTGACCCGGCCGGGCGCCGGGCTGGCAGCGGAGCCACTGCGGATGCTGGCCGCGCCGTGGGAGGTCACCGTCATCGGGCGGGAGGGTGGGCTGTACGACGCCAGCCTGGGGCCGCTGCTGCTGGGTTTGCTGCCGCTGGCGTTGCTGGCGACCAAGCGCGACGCCTGGTCCGGCCGGGCGCTGGCGGTGGCTGCGTTCGGCTATTGCGGGTGGCTGGCCGGGGCGGCACAGACCTCGCTGCTGATGCAGGGGCGGCTGCTGCTGCCGGTGGCGCCGTTCCTGGCGGTGGCTGTGGCGGCGGGCTGGCAACGGGCCGTGTCGCTGGACCTGCCGTCGCTCCGCATCACCCGGCTGCTGGCCATGGTGACGGCGCTGGTGGTGGCCAGCACCCTGGCCATGCAGGCGGCCGCATGGGTGGCCGACCCGCCGTTGCCGGTGCTGGCGGGGGCCGAGAGCCGCTCCGTCTACAGCCTGCGGAAACTGGGCGGCTATGCGGCAATGGTTAGCGAGGTGAACCGGCTGCCATCTGAGGCGCGCATCCTGTTCCTGTGGGAGCCGCGCACCTATCTGTGCGACCCGCCCGGCCCGCCGGCACACGCCCGCTGTCAGGCCGACGCGCTGCTCTTCAACTGGCGCCACCTGCTGTACACCTGGCACGACGACCCGGCCGCGGTCGCCGGCGCGCTGCGGGCCGAGGGGTACACGCACCTGCTGGTGTACGGTGGCGGGCTGCGCTTCTTCTCCGAGCCTCCCAACGTGGAGGCGGAGCCGGCGCATATCCAGGCGCTGCTCGCGCTGTTGGAGCGGTCGGCGGCGCTGGTTGCGGGTACGCCGTTGGGGGAGACGTTGGCGCTGCCGGCGCGGGCGGCTGCCGGGCGCGGCTACGCGTTGTATGCATTGACGGGGGTCGGGGGATGAGGGGACAGCCCGTTGGGGGGTTCCGTCGATCAGGGGGGTTCAGGCCGCCAGTTGTGGCTGCAGGATGGATCCCGCCGCGGCATATCCCACCCGCCCACCCTCTTTCACTCCTTACCGAGGGGACACCCCTCGGGCTCCCTGGCAAGGAGGGCTGCGCCCTCTCTGCACTCACCTGCCGGAAGCGGCACGCTGTTGAGCGCTCCTACCTGCGTACTCACGACCTGACTCTCCGGGATGTTGCTGGCGGCTCGCAATCGTCCATTGCCGCTGCGCAGCGCCGGCCCGCCGTTCAGGGCGGCGGGCTAACCTACCCTCGCCCACACCGCGCCGAGGGTGGGCAAACGGCCGGTTCAAGACAATGACGGGTGGCGGTGCGACGAGTGCCGGACCGTCGGCAGGTCTCCTCCAATTGGTGGCGCGGCCGGAGGTGCTGGCGCTGGTGTTGATGTTGGGCGGCTTTGCGCTGCGGTTGCCGGACCCGGCGGGGCGGCAGCTCGAGTACGACGAGGTCTTCGGCATCCTGTTCGCGCAGCACGACTTTGCGGAGATTGTGCGGGCCAGTGCGGCCGACACCACGCCGCCGCTGTACTACTGGCTGCTGCACCTGTGGGACGGCGCCGGCGAGCTGTTCAGCGCTCGGTTCTTCTCGGTGTGGCTGGGCACGCTGGCGCTGCCGGTGTTCTTCGCCCTGGCGCGGCGCCTCACGGGGCCTGCGGAAGCGCTGGCGGCGCTGGGGCTGTTTGCCATCTCGCCGATCGCGGTGTTCTACGGCCACTACACCCGCATGTACGCGCTGCTGCTGCTGTGCGGGTTGCTGATGGCGTATGCGTTCGTGCGCTGGCTGGCGACGGGGCGGCGGCGCGACCTCGCGGCATTTACGGCCGCCGCCGCAATATCGCTGTGGGTGCACCCGCTGGCGGGGCTGCTGGTGCTGGCGCTGGACGTGGCCTTTCTGTGGGGTCGCGATCTCTGGCCGGGCAGCCTGAGGCGGCGGGTGGGCGGCCTGGCAGTTGCACACGGCGCGATGACGCTGGCGTTCGCCCCGTGGCTGGTGTACCTGCCGGGCCAGCTCGATAAGGTGAACCGCGCCTTCTGGATCCCCGTGCCGGGCGGCGGCGAACTGGTGCGCACCGTCATCATGTGGCACTTCCACCTGCCGTTGCCGGACGCCCTGCTGATCCCGCTGGCATTCGTGGCGCTGTGCCTGGCGGCAGTCACGCTGCTGGAGACCGTGCGGCGCTGGCGGTCCGCGACCACCGCGCAGTTGCGCTGCCTGGTGGTGCTGGTCAGCCTAGCGCTGGTTCCGGTTGGTATGATGTTCGTGGTGTCGCAGGTGCGGCCGGTGTACGTGGAACGGGCCGTGATCGTCTCCTGCGCTGCGTACCTGCTGCTGGCGGTGGGGGCGCTGGGCCGGCTGCCGGTGCGGCCGGTGGCCGCGCTGCTGGCCGGACTGCTGTGGGCGGGCACCATCGCCGCACTGGTCTACCAGGCCCGCTACGATGAGTTCCCCCGTTCGGCGTTCCAGGCGGCCGTCGCCACCCTGGCGGTCGAGCTGCGGCCGGGCGACACCATACTCCATGACAACAAGCTGAGCTTTTTCCCCATGTACTATTTCTCCCCCGAACTGCCCCAGCAGTTCCTGCCCGACATCCCTGGCACCGCCAACGACACCCTGGCCGTGGCCACCATGGACGTGCTGGGCCTGCACCCCACCACGCTGGCGGCGGCGGTACCTACTGGCAGCGGGCGGGTGTGGTACGTGGTGTTCGACCGGGCGCTGCAACAGGCCGCCGCAGCCGGCATACCCCACGCCAACCGCACCTGGCTCGACCAGCACCTCCGCTTCGAGCGCGAGCTGACGGTGGGCGACCTGCGCCTCATCGCTTACGACAGGGCGGGCCAATGAGCGGCGGATCTGCCGACGGGTCTCAGCCGGGGACGCCGCAGCCGCAGATCATGCGCGGCGGCCGGGTGATTGGCGACCCGATGAGCGAGGCGATGGCGCTGCTGGACACGTACGCGCCATGGCTACTGTTCCTGGGGGCGTTTGCGGCACGGTTGCTCTCGGCCACCACGCTGCACTTTCCGGCGCTGGACGACCCAGCGTACTACCTGAAGGTGGCCGAGAACCTGGCGGCGGGGCGAGGCCTCACCGTCGACGCGATCTGGGGCTACCTGGTGAGCTTTCCGTTGGTGACGCATGCCAGCAACGAGCACTGGATGCCGTTGGCCTCGCTGGTGCTGGCCCCCTTCTTCGCGGTGTTCGGTCCCAGCTACTCGTTGGCGCAGACGGTGGGCGCCGCGGCCGGCGGGGCGCTCGCCCCCATCACCTGGTTCTTCGCCCGGGCTGCGCTGCGAGACGAGTCGGCGAACTGGCGAGGGTACGGGTTCTTCGCCGGCCTGCTCATCGCGCTGAACCCGCTGCTCATGTACCAGTCGGTGACGGGCGACAGCGCCGTGTACTTCGCGCTGTTCGGCGGCCTGCTGTGCCTGCTGGGGGTCACCTGGCTGGAGCGGTCGAACCTGGGAGCGCTGGCCACCGGCCTGACCGCCGGGCTGGCCTACCTGGCCCGCAGCGAGGGCCTGGTGCTGGCGGCGCTGCTGCTGGTGTGGGTGGTGGCCCGCACGCCTGCCGAAGCCCGTCTGCGCCGCGCCGGGTTCTACCTGTTCGGTGTGTTGCTGCTGACCGCACCCTGGCTGGTGCGCAATGCGCTGACCTTTGGGGCACCGTTCCCCGTGCCGTCGCTGGTGCTGGCCGCGCTGCCCGATTACATCAGCCTGTTCCATTACGGCGCACCATCCGTCCCGTTCGCCACCGCCGACCTGGGGACGGCGCTCGGGCTGCGGCTGGAGAGCCTGGCGTGGAACAGCCGCATTCTGCTGGTGCAGGCGCTGTTCCCGCTGGCGCCGCTGGCCCTGATCGGAGCGATCCGGTTGCGGCGGGCGCCGGCCGTCCAACTCGGGCTGGCGGTGCTGGCCCTGCTGTTTCTGACCACGGCGCTGGCGTTCCCGGTGCTCACGCTCAACGGCACGTTCTACCACGCGGTGGGGGCGCTGATGCCGGTGCTGGCGCTCCTGGGCGGCTACGGCCTGTTCGTGGGCGGGCGGGCAGTGGGGCGGCGGGCCGCGCCGAACTCTGCGACCTTCATGGCGGCAGCGCTGTGCGGCGGCGTGATCATCCTGCAGGTGTTCCAACTGGGGTCGGCGCTGGAGGTGACCAGCGACGCCCATACGCACTGGCAGGAGCAGTTCCAGGTGGCGGCGGACTGGCTGGCCGATAAGCCGGAAGGTGTGGTGGTGACCAACCAGCCGAACTCGCTGCACTATGCCACCGGCCGCCCAGCCGTCATGCTGCCGCTGCCCGACGGCGTGGACGGCCTGCGGGCCGTGGCCCAGCGCTACAACGCCACCTACCTCGTGGCCTTCTGGGACCTCCCGCCGTCCCCCGCACCGAACTACCCGGACACGCTGAAAGCCGCCGGCATCGAAGAGGTGCTGGCGCAAGACGGAGTGTACATCTACCGATTGCGGTGAGTGGCGAGTGTGCCCACCAACCCATGTTGGCCCATTATACTGTTGGTGGTATATATTCTATGGATGTTCAGTGGCTGTTCAGTGGCATCGAGAGGCGTTCATCGAGTGGATGGCCCTGCCGCCGCACGAACGGGACGCCGTAGGACATGCTGTGGACAAGTTAGCGGCATTCGGTGACGGATTGCGATTCCCCCATTCGAGCGGAGTCAGGGGAAACTCGGGACTGCGGGAACTGCGGCCGCGGGCCGGTGCAAGTGCCTGGCGTGTGTTCTACCGCCGTAACGGTGCCTCGATGGTAGTAGGAGCGGTCGGACCGGAGGCCCGTGTCAATCCAACAGGGTTCAAGGCCGCGCTCTTGCTGGCAGAGGGCGGGATAGCCACGTTCAGAAAGGACGCCGGAGTATGGCAAACCCATCAGTAGTGTGGAGGTCGCATGAAGAGGTGCTTGCCGAAGCGCTGAAGGACCCTGAGTTCGCTGCCGAGTGGGAGCGGACCGCCATCGCCCGGGCTGTGGCAATCGCAGTGCTCCGCTACCGCGTCGACCACAAGCTGAGCCAGACTGCGCTCGGCAAGCTGCTGGGTATCCCGCAACCGCACGTTTCGCGTCTGGAGATCGGCGAGCACACACCGACGATCGAGTCGCTCCAGCGACTGAGCAGGGTGCTGGGCCTGCGGTTCCTCATCGACCTCGCTCCGAGGGCGGAGACCGCCCCGATCGCCCTGCCCAAGGGCCTCAAGGTGCTCCAGGACATCACATGCGCCGGCGGCGGCCGGGTGCGGGTGGCCGCCGGCTGATCCGGCGGGCCCGCCGGCGGCTGGCCGGGTGAGTGCAGCGGAGGCCGAGTGTGTAGGGGCGATTCACGAATCGCCCTCCGGCTGGCCGACATCGCCCTGCACCGAAAGCCATGCATCGCGGCCGAGGCGATTCGTGAATCGCCCCTACGAGGCCGGTCCGCGATGCAGCGCCGTCACCGGCGCATTCATCAGCGGTTGAACTGATTAACCCCACCGCGGAGTGTTTCGCATCGGTGCCGGTTGTGCACTATACTGGCGCGCGCTGCACCAACGTGGCGGAGCCTTCAGTTGGGCCCGCCGCACAACCCCAATACTAGAACCCCATAGGGAGCAATACATGGCAGACAAGAAGCTGGTAGCCATCGAGAAGTACATCCTGGCGTTTCGCAGTGGCGAGCACTCGGCCGTCCGCGACCTCTCGCCGCATTTGGCCGACGACGTGGTGCTCAACACCGGCCGGGAGGAGATCAAGGGCCACAAGGACGTGCTGGCGCGCGTTACGGGCATCTGGCCGAACACTCCGGTGTTCGCCCGCGGCGCCTACTCCGAGCCGGCTGCCGACGGTGACCAGTTGAAGGTGGTAGCGACCTTCGCGGGCATGGGCGCAGCGGCGGCCGCCGTGAGTCTGAGCTTCGGCTTCAACGCCGCCGGCCAGATCAACCGTGTCGACCAGGCAACGACGCCCCAGCCGGCGCCGCAGCCCACCGACACGCTGCCCGACTTTGTGAAGGCCATGGTGAACGACGCGCTGAACAACGGCACGCCTATGCCCGTGGCCTACGTGGACGAGGAGGGCCGCCCGAGCCTGTCGCTGCGGGGCAGCACCTGTGTGTTCAGCGACACCCAGCTCGCCATCTGGCTGCGCAGTGCCGAGGGCGGCCTGCCGAACGCCATCAAGAAGAACAACAACGTCAGCCTGCTCTACCGCGACCAGAAGAGCCGCTCGACGCTGATCTTCAACGGTAAGGCGTGGATTGCCACCGACGAGGAGACCCGCAACCGGGTGTTCGAGCTGACCCCCGAGGTGGAGCAGAACCACGACCCGGCGCGCAAGGGCGCGGCGCTCATCATCGACCTGGTGCGGGCGGTGGGCGGCACCGGCCGCGGCGGCCTCCGTTTCTCGAAGGCCTAAGCGCTCATTCGTTCGGCGATAAGCGGGGCGCCGATGGGCGCCCCGCTTCGCGTTGGATGCGGCGTGGTCGTCGATTAGGCGGTCTGTGACGTGAGGCATACCGGCATGACATAAGGCCGGTGCTATAATCGGGCCGTTCAACGCTGGCGTTCCGGGGCGCAGCGGACGAAACCACAGCGGGCATCGCCCGTTGATCGTGTTACCGCCCGCCTGGACCCGGATCGGAGAATGGTTACAAACCAGAGGAGACCCCCTGACCGTGTCAGAGGCGAACACTGCAGGCCTTGCCCTCCGTGCCCGGGCATACATCCAACGAGTGGAGGCGGGCATCCGGGCCCTGTCGACTGATACGCTCGCCCAGCTCATCGAGGCCTTGCTCCGCGCGAAGGCGGAACAGCGGACGGTCTTTGTCTTTGGCAATGGGGGCAGCTCCTCCACCGCCAGCCACATGGCCAGCGACCTGAGCAAGGGCGTCGGCGGCATGCCCCGCCTACGAGCGCTCTCGCTCACCGATAACGTACCGGCGTTCACCGCCTGGGCCAACGACACCTCCTACGACCAGGTGTTCAGCGAGCAGCTAAGGACCCTGGCCCGTCCGGGCGACGTTGCCATTGCGATCACGGGCAGTGGCAACTCTCCCAACGTGGTCAACGGTGTGGCAACGGCCAAAGCGCTGGACATGTTTGTGGTGGGCCTGCTTGGGTTCGGCGGCGGCAAGGTTGCGAGCATGGTGGACCTCGCAATCGTGGTGGCGTCCGACGAGTACGGTCCCGTCGAAGACATCCACCTGCTGATCAATCACCTGGTGACCACGGTTATGCGGGAGTCGCTGGCCGGCGGCTCCGCACCGCACTATCAAGGGTAGGGCGGCGCCATCCCTCGATCGCTTGTAGTTGCGTGGACGGGCGGGACTGATCGCGGGGCGGTGCGGACCTGCTGGGCCTTTCGGGCAGTGAGCACGTTTTGCCGGCCAGATTGCCGGCGTCGGATTCGATGAAGAAGCACACCGGGCCGTCAGCGGCTTGTGACCTAGGGGCGCATGTGAGACGTACGTTAACCAAGGGCCCGCCGCTTTCTGCAACCGCCCATCTCGGGGCGCTGTCATGACCTCCCAAGCCCTGGAAGGTACGGACGCGCGTTCGAGACTGGCGCTGGTCACGGGCGGGGCAGGCTTCATCGGCAGCCACCTGGTCGAGCGGCTCATCGCTGACGGCCACACGGTGCGGGTGATCGATAATCTGTCGACGGGACGGTTGGCGAACCTGGCGCACCTGCAGGGCAGCCCGCGGCTCAGCGTGCATCAAGCCGAGGTCAACGACCTGAGCGCCATCCGCCCGCTGTTCGAGGGCGTGGACTGGGTGTTCCACCTGGCGGCGCTGGCCGATATCGTGCCGTCGATTCAGCGGCCCACGGAGTACCACATTGCGAACGTGGACGGCACCATGGCGGCCGTTGAGGCGGCCCGGCTGGCGGGGGTGCGGCGGCTGATCTACACCGCATCGGCGTCGTGCTATGGCATCCCCGACGAGTACCCCACCTCCGAGGGCGCCGCCATCCGCCCCCAATACCCCTACGCACTTACGAAATACGTGGGCGAGCAGTACGCCCTGCACTGGGCGCAGGTCTACGGCGTCCCCACCGTCTCGCTGCGGCTGTTCAACGTGTACGGGCCACGCTCCCGCACGTCGGGCGCCTATGGCGCAGTGTTCGGCACGTTCCTGGCGCAGAAGCTGGCGGGCATGCCGTTCACCGTGGTGGGCGATGGCAACCAGACCCGGGACTTCACGTTTGTGACCGACGTGGCCGACGCCTTCGTGCGCGGCGCTGCATCGGACGTCACCGGCGAGTGCATCAACATCGGTACCGGCGAACCCCAGAGCGTGAACACCCTGGTGGCGTTGCTGGGTGGCGATGCGGTGCACATCCCCAAACGGCCGGGCGAGCCCGACCGTACGGCCGCTGATATCCGCAAGGCGGAGCGGTTGTTGGGCTGGCGGCCCACCGTAGCGTTCGCAGCGGGCGTCGGCATCCTGCTCGACAACATCGACTACTGGCGGAGCGCGCCGGTGTGGACTCCGGAGGGCATTTCTGAGGCGACGAAGGACTGGTTCGCTTACCTGGGGCCGAAGGCTGCTGCTGGCGCAGCGAAAGAGCGGTCGTGACGGCTCAAGGCGCCCGCGCGGCAGACAAGATCGTGTCCATCGAGCAACTCTCGGCCGAGGTGGCGCGCCTGCGTACCGAGGGCCGGAGGGTGGTGATGGCCCACGGCGTGTTCGACCTGCTGCACATCGGCCACATCCGCCACTTCGAGGCGGCCCGCGCTATGGGCGACGCGCTGGTGGTCACCATCACCCCCGACGAGTACGTGAACAAGGGCCCGCACCGCCCGGCGTTCCCCGCCATGCTGCGGGCCGAGGCCATCGCAGCGCTCGACAGCGTGGCGTTCGTGGCCATCAACCGGTGGTCTACGGCGGCGGAGCCCATCGGCAGGGTGCGGCCGAACGTGTATGTGAAGGGCTCCGACTACCGCAACGCCGGCGACGACGTGACGGGCGGCATCAACCTGGAGCGCGACGCGATCGAGGCGGTGGGCGGCGAACTCCGCTTCACGGATGACATCACCTTCAGTTCCACCACGCTGGTGAACCGGCACCTGTCGCTGTTCCCGCCCAAGGTCATGGACTTCCTGGCTGGGTTCAGCGGCCGCCACAGCGTGGCCGAGGTGGTGGGGTACCTGGAGCGGGCCCGCGGGCTGAAGGTGCTGGTGGTGGGCGAGACCATCATCGACGAGTACGAGTACTGCGAGGCCATCGGCAAGTCGTCGAAGGAGCCAATGCTGGCGGTGCGGCACGTGTCGACGGAGCGCTTTGCCGGCGGCATTTTGGCGGTGGCCAACAACGTGGCGGCGTTCTCCGACCGCGTGGGCGTCATCTCGGTGCTGGGCAAGCACGGCGGCTACGAGGACTTCATCCAGGCCAACCTGAGGGCGAACGTCGAGCCCTTCTTCCTGCATCAGGACCAGGTACCTACCATCGTCAAGCGGCGGCTGGTGGAGAACTACTTCTTTAGCAAGCTGATCGAAGTCTATGAAATGGACGACAGCCCGCTCGCCCCGTCGATCGATGACCGCCTGGTGGCGCTGCTGGAGGAGCAGGCGCCGCAGTACGACGTGGTGATTGTGGTGGACTTTGGGCACGGCATGCTGAGCAAGCGCGCTATCAACACCATCTGCAGCAAAGCGCGCTACCTGGCGGTGAACACGCAGTCCAACGGCGGCAACCGGGGCTTCCACACCGTGTCGCGCTACCCACGGGCCGACTACGTGTCGCTGGCAGTGGCCGAACTGCAACTGGAGACCCGCGACCTGCACACAGACCTGCATGAACTGGTGGAGCAGGTGGCGGCGAAGCTCTCCGCCAGCCGGGTGTCGCTGACGCGCGGCAAGGAGGGCTGCATCTGCTACAGCGCCACCGAGGGCATGGCCGACGTGCCGGCGTTTGCGGGCAGCGTGGTGGACCGCATGGGCGCGGGCGACACGTTCTTGAGCATCACCGCGCTGTTTGCAGCGCAGGGAGCCCCCAATGAAGTGGTGGGGTTCATCGGGAACGTGGTGGGCGCCGAGGCGGTGGCCACCGTGGGGCACCGCGAGAATGTGCAGAAGGCCTCGCTGTACAAACACATTGAATCGCTGATGAAGTGAGGGCAGACGGGATGGCAATCAAGCGTGTGCTGGTGACGGGGGGCGCGGGCTACGTGGGTGGCATTCTGGTGCCGCGCCTGCTGAACGCCGGGTTCGAGGTGAAGGTGCTGGACCTCTACATCTACGGCAACCGGGCGTTGCGCGAGGTGCAGGGCCATCCCGGCCTGGAGGAGGTGCACGGCGACATCCGCGACGAAGAGCTGCTGCGCCGGGTCCTGCCGGGGTGTGACGCCGTGGTCCACCTGGCCTGCATCTCGAATGACCCCAGCTTCGAGCTTGACCCCGAGTTGAGCCGCAGCATCAACTTCGACGCCTTTGAACCGCTGGTCAAGATCAGCAAGGCGAGCGGCGTCAAGCGGTTCATCTACGCGTCGACGTCGAGCGTGTACGGCGTGAGCGACGCTGAGAACGTGACCGAGGACCACCCGCTGGTCCCGATCACCGACTACAACAAGTACAAGGGTCTGTGCGAGCCCTACCTCCTCGCCGAGCAGGCGCAGGACTTCACCACGGTGGTCATCCGGCCCGCCACGGTGTGCGGGTATTCGCCCCGGCAGCGGCTGGACCTGACGGTGAACATCCTGACCAACCACGCCGTGAACCGGGGCCAGATCACCGTGTTCGGCGGCGCCCAGACGCGTCCCAACATCCACATCGAGGACGTGGTGGACCTGTACCAGATGCTGCTGACGATCGACGATAAGAAGATCGCCGGCAAGACCTTCAACGCGGGGTACCAGAACCAGTCGATCGCCGAGATCGCCGAACGGGTGCGCGCCACGGTGGCCCGCACCATCCCGGAATTGGGGCGCATCGACATCGTGACGACATCGAGCGATGACCCGCGCTCGTACCGCATCTCGTCGGACAAGATTAAGCAGGAACTGGGGTTTGAGCCCAAGCGCACCATCGAGGACGCCACTCGCGACCTCGTGCTGGCCTTCCAAAGTGGCAAGCTGCCGAACTCCATGAACGACATCGGTTACTACAACATCAAGACCATGCAGGCCATCGACCTCTCGAAGCTGGCCGGGTGGACGGGCCGATGAAGCAGCTCTGGCTCGACATGCTCCGGATCCGGACGGTCGAGGAGGCCATCGCCGATGCGTACTCCGAGCAGGAGATGCGGTGCCCGGTGCACCTGTGCATCGGGCAGGAGGCGGTGGCAGTGGGCGTGTGCGCAGCGCTCGACCGCGCCGACTACGCCATGAGTGCGCACCGGTCGCACGGGCACTACCTGGCCAAGGGCGGTGACCTGCGGGCGATGATGGCCGAGTTGTACGGCCGCGCCACCGGCTGTACGCAGGGCAAGGGCGGGTCGATGCACCTGGTGGACCGCTCGGCCGGGTTTCTGGGCGCGGTGCCCATTGTGGGCAGCACCATCCCGATTGGGGTGGGCGCTGCCATGGGCGCCGTCATGCGTGGCGAGTCGAAGGTGGCCGCGGTGTTCTTCGGGGAGGGCGCCACCGAAGAGGGCGTGTTCCACGAGGCGCTGAACTTTGCGGTGTTACGGCGCCTGCCGGTGCTGTTCGTGTGCGAGAACAACCTGTACTCCACCTACTCGCACCTACGGGTGCGGCAGCCGGAGGGCCGCACGGTCATCGACCTGGCGCGCGGCCACGGCGTGGAGGCCCATGCCGGCGACGGCAACGACGCCGTGCAGGTGCACGCGCTGGCGCAGGCGGCGGTGGCGAAGGCCCGAAGGGGCGGCGGCCCCACGCTGTTCGAGTTTGCCACCTACCGCTGGCGCGAGCACGTCGGCCCATTCTATGACAACGACCTGGGGTACAGGCCGCCGGGAGAGTACGACTACTGGCACGATCGCGACCCCATCAAGAAGCTGGAGGCCGGCCTGCTGGCGAGCGGGGCGTTGACCGCCGGCGAGGCCGCCGCTGCCCGCACCCGCTTTGCCGCCGAAATGGCCGGCGCCATTGCCTACGCCAAGGCCAGCCCCTACCCCGACGCGTCGGAAATGCTGACCGGCGTGTTCGCCCGGCCGGTGGGCGGGTAACCGCATGGCGCGCGGCGATATCACGTACGCTCAGGCCATCAACGAGGCGCTGGACCAGTGCCTGGCCGAGGACCCGTCGGTCTACCTGGTGGGGCTCGGTGTGCCCGACGTGAAGGGCGTGTTCGGCACCACGCTGGGCCTGCAGGAGAAGCACGGCGCCGACCGGGTGCAGGACATGCCGATCTCCGAGAACGGCATCACCGGCATCGCCATTGGCGCGGCGATTACCGGGATGCGGCCCATCATCACCCACCAGCGGCTGGACTTCGCGCTGCTGGCTATGGAACAGATGGTGAACCAGGCGGCAAAGTGGCACTACATGTTCGGCGGCAAGGCCTCGGTGCCGATGGTGGTGCGCATGATCATCGGCCGGGGCTGGGGGCAGGGCCCGCAGCACTCCCAGAGCCTGCAGGCATGGTTCGCCCATGTGCCGGGGCTCAAAGTGGTGATGCCGGCCACCCCGCACGACGCCAAGGGCCTGCTGATTGCCAGCGTGCGCGACCCCGACCCGGTGATCTTCCTGGAGCACCGCTGGCTGCACTACGTGGCGGGTCCGGTGCCCGAGGCGCCGTACGAGGCGCCGCTGGGCCGGGCCAGGGTCACCCGCAACGGCAGCGATCTCACCATCGTGGGGACGTCGTACATGGCGCTGGAGGCGCTGCGCGCGGCCGGCTTTTTGGCGGCCGACGGCATTCAGGCCGAGGTCATCGACCTGCGCACCATCCAGCCGTGGGACGTAGCGACCGTGCTGGCGTCGGTGCGCAAGACGGGCCGGCTCATCGTGACCGACACCGGGTGGCGTTCGTTCGGCGTGGCGGGCGATATTGTGGCGACGGTGGCGGAGCAGGCCTTCAGCGCGCTGAAGGTGGCCCCCCGCCGGGTGACGCTGCCCGACGGCCCCACGCCCACCACACCGGAACTGTCGCGCTATTACTACCCGCGTGCGGTGGACATTGTGGACGAGGCGCGGGCGCTGCTGGGGCTGGGCCCCAAGCCGGAACTGCGGGAGTTGGAGAAGGACATGCGGTTCGACATCCCCGACCCCGCCTTCACCGGGCCGTTCTAGTAGGTCACGTGTCTCGCCGGTAGCAGAACGTGCGGTGCTGCGTTCCCGTCGCCCGCAGCGGGTGGAGGGGCGCAACGCGGCGCCACCATCGCCCGCTACAATAGTGGAGCACCCTCCACCGGAGTCCCGCATGCCCTTCGCACCCCTCAATGACATTCAGGCCTACTACCGCGAGTACGGCAGCGGCACACCGCTGGTGTTCGTGCACGGCAATGGCAGCAACCACGTTACCTGGTGCTATCAGGTGGCCTTCTTCTCCCGCTGGTTCCGCGTCATCACCCCCGACCTGCGCGGCTTCGGCAACACCGCCGACCCACCCGACAGTCCCGGCGTGGCCGCCGCGGGCGAGGACCTGGTGGCGCTGCTCGACCACCTGCAGATCGACCGCGCCGTGGTCGTCGGCCACTCGCTCGGCGGGCGCATCGTGCTGCCCCTTGCGGTCCGCCACGCCGGCCGCCTGCTGGCGCTGGTAATGGTGGACTCGGTGGGCGGTATCAGCGCCCCCGGCCCGTTCAACGACCGCTATAGCCACGCGCGCCAAACCATTCCCTCAGTACCACCCATCCTCCGCTATCTGTCCAAGGGCTTTGTGGAGCGTGAGCCCGGCCTGGCCCAGCTCCACATGGAGTTGGGCAGCCTGCGCCCCGGCCTCACCCGCCGCGCCAGCTTCGCCGGCCAGCCGCCCGTCAGTCTCAACGACCTGGAACGCCTGGCGCACACCCCGCTGCTGTGGGTGGCCGGCGAGGAGGACGCTTGGAACCCGCCCGAGGTGGTGGAGATGGCGCACCAGTTCACTCCCGGCTCGTCGCTGGTGCTGATGCCCGACGCCGGCCACAGCCCCTACTTCGAGCAACCCCACGCCTTCAACCAGGTGCTCCACACCTTCCTGGCACAGCACGGCCTGGCGCCTCCCCACCACGACTAACCGTCCCAACCGCCCCCAAGACGGGACCGCGTTAACAGTTCAGGCTTGTGAGACATCGGCAGGCGGCAGCGTGACGTTCTCAGCCACTCTGAGCGAACTACCGCTGATGCCCTTCGACAAGCTCAGGCAACAGCTAAGGCAGCATGACGAGACTCGGTGAAGAGCCCCGTCCCATCCCCTACTTCGAATAGCCACATGTGCACCCATGCCCGGCGCCGGCGGCGGCCTCTCCGGCCATGATGCGCTGCACCGATGGCCCCCTCGGTCTGCGGCGGCTCGTCGTTGAGGTGGATGCCGAAGGCCGGCTGCATCAGGGCCGGTGCTGACGCCGCCATGCGGTGGGCCCGTGGCTGGGCCCCGAACCCAAGGACGCTCTCCGCCATGCTGTCACCTCTGCGATCGGCTGCGCTGTGGGTAGCGTGTGCGGGCGCGGGGCTCAAGTAGAGAGGTGGTAGGCGGGACAGGCGGCCGTCGGCCCTCTCGCTACTTTATGGGATATCGCTTGTTTCCTAGCCCCAGCACATAGTCTCCCCAACCCGGCCCGTGGACTGGGTAGCCGTTCCCAGGTGCACAGATTGACTCTGCGTTCCGATCGCTGAGAAATCTGCCCGTAGGGATGTCGATAGCACCGAAGTGGGGAGTAGCTGCTGCCGGTCCCCAGCAAACACGGTCCCCCGTAAAACGAACAATCTTCGCCCAAAGCGCAGCGCTGTAGACTATGGCATCTCCGAAACGTACTATCGTGCCGCCATCGGAGCCGAGGTTGTAAGTAACTATGGTGAACGGTGTGTGCCCCAGTTCTCCTACCCAACAATCAGCAATTCGGTGAGGTAGACCAGTCTGGGGTAGCAGGAGATCGCACATTATCGTAGGCACGCGATCTGCGGTGCCGGCAAAGTCCGGTATCAGCAAACCAGCGATGGCTGTGGCGGTCGCCACCTTATCTTCTATTTCCGCCTGCTCCGTCGCACTCCGGGCACCCCTTAAGGCAGCGGCGGTGTCGTCCGGAATTGGCACTGGAGTGGGGGTAAAACTCGACGGCGAGCCAGAGCGCGAAGACTCAGGGGTTGCCTCCCCAACTGGGCTTGCAGGCGGCAAGCTCGGTATGCAAGCGCTTCCTAAGATGATCAGGAGCAGGTGAACGATGTTCAGAAGTAGCGGATAGGACATACCAGCAGCTCGCGTCAGCGCTGAATGGCAACCGCTACCATAAGAGCGCCAACCCTTCTGCGAGCGCCAAGTCCTGGTCTGCGCCTTCCGCTGGTGAGTTCGGCCAACACTTGTCTTTGAACTGCCAAAACAAAACGGTTTCCGGATTCGAAGCTGGTAGCGGAGGTGCGAACGCTGGGGCAGCGGACGCTGGCGTACAGTCACCTACCCAAACTGCCGAGTAAATCCGTGCTGCTGCCATTAGGGAGGGTGCCTCAAGGCACGCTGTGGCGTAGGCCGTGATGAAAGTGCTTGTCGAATGGGTAGACGCATAAAAGCCGCCTGCTCCGCCGTACTTCGAAGTAAACATCCTGTTTGCCCAACCCTGGAGCCACGCTGCGGTTGGGGACGTGTTCGCCTCGACGTCAGCAAATAGCATCACACCAGCCGGCACATTGAGTGCGTCCGCCCTCCCTATGGCATCGTTGGCATCAGCGACACCTTGTAAGTAGTTGCCGTCGACGGTTGGGGCCTGGTAAATAAGGAGAATCCGGCAATAGGGTGCCCTTGAATGCAGGTAGTCTACCTCGGCGGCCGCTATCGCGCCGGTGAGATTGAGATACCGTCCCCAAAATTGGGGTGGTGACCCAGCCTGCGATACGACCCAATTGTAGAAAGGGATCGTATGGCGGACACCATCGCCGTGGAGAGTTCCACGGAGTCCACGCCCCAATACGTCAGCGGCGGTGCGTTCAGATGGAGGGTGTGGCTCAAGTGGTGGAGGGAAGCTAGCGGATGACGGGGTATCGGGAAGCACCGAGGCCCAGCACGTAGGATGCCCAGCCTGACGGAACAACCGGATACCCCCCTGGTGGGGCACAGATTCGTGTTGGCTCGTCATAGTAGCTGTAGGTCTCTGGCGGGCGAGTGCCTGTCACGTCTACCACACCAAAGCTTCCGTTCGAGGCGACACTGCCGTAGCACAAAAACTCATCCGTGAAACGGACAATAGGTGCCGGTGGACAGCAGGTCATGCTTACGCGTCGCACTATGGCGCCGCCGTACTCGACGATCAACCAAACGCTCTGAGGCTTGCTGGCGCCAACCGTCCCAATGAGGAGGTTCTTGCCGTTGAGATCACCGCCCCAGCAGTCATAGACCTTGTCCGCCGCTCCAATGTCGGTTTCAAAGTGGAGGCATCGGTCGAAATCTACCCGCTCCAGATGTCCATTGAAATCAGGGAGCACCTGGTCGGCAATAGCGGTGGCGGTCGCTTCGGATGCTTGTGCCCGTGCTGTCTGTGCAATATTGGGTGGTTGGTGCCCGCTGGGCGTAGGACGAACCAGAGGCCCCGTCGCGCCGGATGGCAGTTCACGTGGGGATTGGTCGGTACCAGTGGCTCGGCCCGGGACGGTGGACAAGCAAGCTGGCCAAAGCAAGCAAAGACTCAAACCGACGACAATTGCCCGACGGTGCCCCAGCGATAAAGCTCTGCCTAGCATCGCAAATGTGCACAGGGTAGCCCCGATCTGCCTGCTACCACATTAGTGAGAAGCCGATTGGTGTTGCCAGGCATTCATCAGCGGTGCGATTGAATGTCACGTATGGATCCTGATAGCATTCGAAGCCGTATTGCCAAACAATCACGTTCTTGGCGTTGCATGTAGGAGGATAAGTTGGAGCAAAAGGCGGCTGATCAACTGCCAGTCCGCAACTCTTGTCAGTCCCAGCAGAGAAAATATAGCTCCATTCCATGACTTGGGGCATTGCACTATGCGCATCACAGTTGGGAGGGTTAAAGTTGGCCGAGCGCGTGGCCGCATAAATACCCCCAGCCGCGGCATACGTTGAAGTGAACATGCGCTGCGACCAGCCTTGGAGGAATTCCGAACTGGGCGTCTGTGCTTCTTCGATGTCTACCCAGATCAACACACCTGGAGGAGCCCCGAGTGTTTGTGCTGCGTCGATGGCGGCGTTGGCATGTGCCAAACCCTGCGCAAACGTGTTCAATGGCTGCTGATTCGTGCCGTTGTAAACCAGCAGTATCTTGCACTGACGGCTAGGATGGTGAAGGAACGCGATCTCGTCCGAAGTGAGGCTAAAATTCCCACCGATGTACCGGCCCCAAAAGACCGGAACCTGCTGTGCCTCCTGCACAACCCAATTGTACCAAAGCATTGTCCCGTCAATGGCCACCGTCGTGACTCGTTCAGCCGAATCAACACCCCAGTAGACTACCGGAGGATCCTGGCCGTCAGACTCGAACAGGTTGAACCACAACCGCACATCGTTCACGTCTGCAGCGTAGGCTGGGGTGCTGGCCGTTGGCGCTGCGCCGCCCCGTTTGGACCACGCTGGGATAGTCCCCAAACTCTTCTCGTTCCACAACTGCTGAATGGCGGTGCGCATCTCGCTCACGTGTGCGGCCAGGGCGGGGGTGTTCGTGGTCAGCGGCACGTTGGTCCAGGGCGTCCACCCGCCGGAGGGCGGGGAGTAGGCGGTGCGCGCCGCTTCCACCGCCGTCCGCAACTCGGTGACATGGAGGGCCAGTTTCGGCGTTTTGCTGGTGGCCGGTTCATCAGTCCAGGGGGTGATTGCCATGCGTCACCTCACGCGTACAGCACTTGGCCCTGGGAGTTGAAGGCCAGTTTCTGCTGTCCGGGGCCAACGTATACGTCACCGTACAGTCGTGTGCTGAGGGCGACCGTCAGCCCGCCGTCCGTCCCAATCCCACCCGACGCGCCAATCGCGCCTGCCGTGCTGATGCCCTCCGTTGCCCGGATATCGCCGGTCACGTCGAGCGTGTGGGCGGGCGCGGTGGCCGAGCCGATGCGCACCTTGCCGATGAAGTCCGAATTGCCTGTTCCGATGTGGAGTTCGTGCCACGCGCAGCCATTCACTCCCAGCGCGTACTGGTCGGGAGACAGGGGACGCAAGAGCTGGTACTGGGTGTCGATGATGACGCCACCCAGGCCGGGGGCCACGACCTCAAAGGCCGGTGAGACAGACGGGCTGGACAGTGTTAGCCGTCTCGCCAAAATATCGCCCTCCACGTGCAGCTTCGCATCGGCGTCGATTGGGCCGATGCCGACATTGCCATCACTATCGATGGAGAGGCGTACCACCCCATTACCCAAGAGGCGGAGCGTGCCGTCGCCGTCGGTGTACATGCCGGTGGTGTCGTCGATACCAGCGAAGCTGTAGGTGGGGCGGCCGCCCGTCAGGCCGCTCGGGGCCACGAACTTCGTTGCAGTGGTGATGCTGCTCGACGCCTTAACATCTCCTGCGACGTCCAGCTTGGCGGTGGGCGCCGTGACCCCCACGCCCACGTTGCCGCCGCTGGGGTTCAGCAGCAGGGACTGTGGGCCATAGGCCCCGTCGCGTATGGCCTGCACGTAAGGGAAGCCGGTGGTGGTATGGAACCCCAGCCGCATCCGCGGCGGGTCGGTGGCGGTGAGCGTCAGCAGCAGCGCGTCGCCGTTGCCCGTCACCTCCACGTCCAGCTTGGCGTTCGGGGTGGGGGTGCCCACCCCAAGGTTGCTGTTCACATACACCACGCCGTCGTTCTGCAGGGTGATGGCCGGCGTGTCGCTATCGCCGGCCAGTTGCAGCACCGGGCTGCCGTTGATGCCGCCGGTGCGCAACAGCACCGCAGGCGTACCGGCCGCCACCCGCACCGCGAGCGCCGCCGTCACCACGCCGGCGGCGTCCTTGGCCCGCACGTCCAGCAGCGTCTGGGTACTATTCGAATCCGGGCCCTTCACCTGCAGGTACGTCTCGGGCGTGGGCGTGCCGATACCGACCTTCTTGCCGTCGTCCAGATAGGCGTTACCGTTCTGATCGTACTGCCAGGCCATGATTACCTCCCCGCACCAGTGTCTGCGCCGAACAACAGGCTGAAATGGTCGGCCCCGGGCAGTGGTTGAATGTCCACCACATTAGGCACCAGGCTGCGCACCAACGCAACTAACTGCGCCTTGCTCAGCACCACTCCGCTCACCGCCAGCGTTGGCGCGCCAGCGCCTGCCGCCTCGACCGGGGGCGCTAGGTAATCACCCGCGCCCCCCTTCGTTCTGTCCTCAGCACCACCGTTGGTGTTTGGCATCGCCGTCAATCCTGTGGTTCCGTTGCGCGTGCATGCAGTGTCCCCCCCCCGCAACCTGTCAAGGGCCAACGCCTTCACACTTCCGCCGCGAACGAGAACGCGTACAGCGAGGCGTTGCGCAGGCGGAACTCCAGCCGGAAGGGGCCCGCGCCCACTTGGGCCAGGCGGCCCGGCCACTTCACCCGCAGCGCGATGCGGTCCTTCACCACCGGCGGGCAGTCGTCGAAGCTGCAGCCCGGCAGCACCGCGCCGCCGGCCGCGCGCGCCTGCACCCGCAGCTCGCCCCCGCTGGCCCGCACGTTGAGCCAGAGGCCCGTCGGCGCGCCGTCGCGGTGCTGCAGCCAGGGGGTGACGAGCGTGCCGCCAGCCGGCCCGGCGGTGCGCGCCACAAACCGGTCGACCGGCAGCGAGGTGACGCCGATGGAGCGTTTGCCGCGCTTGTGGCCCGTGTCGTAGGCGCCGTACGCCAGGTACAGGGTGTCGCCGCGGCGGGCCACGCCGTTGGCCCACGCCATCGCATGGTCGAAGGCGCCCGGCCGGGGGTTGCGGTCGAAGAACGGCTCACGGAACCGTTGCCAATGCTCGCCGCCGTCGTGGCTCACCGCCAGTGCGGTGTACCCCAGGCCCAGCACCCGCCCGCCCGGCGTCGCGGCCAGGTCGTCGCGCAGGATGCGTACCAGCCCCACCAGCGTGTCGCCGCGGGGCACCACCGTGGCGCCATAGAACTCCGTCACGCCCTCGTCCTCCGCATCGGGCAGCAGCACGCGGCGCGGCGGTGTCCAGTGCACAAAGTCGGTGCTGGTGCTGTGGCCCGTCAGCCGGATGCCCAGGCCCGCTCTGGCGGTGCGAGACTGCAGCCCAAACTCCTTATCGGAAGTGCAGAACATCTTGACCAGCAGGCCATAGCGCCGCCGGACCGGGTCCCAGTAGGGGTCCAGAATGTCGCCCACGCCCTCGGTCCAGCGCGGGTCGCCAATCTCGAAGTAGGGCAGCACCGGCTGCCCGTGGTGTGTCCACGTCAGGCCATCGGGCGAGAAGGCGGCGTGGGCGCCCCGCGGCGCGGGCTCGGTCACGAAGTAGATGAAAGTGTGGCTGCGCTCCGGCGGACCGGCGCCGGGCGCGACCAGGGCGTTGGTGCCGTAGCCGTCGAAGGTGAACAACGGTTGCGCCGGGCCGTCCCACGTCAGCCCGTCGGCCGACTCCCGGTACACGGCCAGGGTGCGCGGCTCGTCGCGGGTGAGGCGCAGCAGGCCGTGCCACATGCGGAAGCGGTCGCGGGCGGCGTCGTACGCCAGGCTGGGGCCCACGGGCAGCCGCCCGCCGCTCTGGGCGTCGGTGATAGCGGCGGCGGCCGGCCGGCGGGGCGATTGGGTGACGCGCACCACGCCCGTCGCCTCGGCCACGAAGCGGTCGTCGATCAGCAGGTGCGGGCCGGGGCCCACCAGGATGGGGGCGTCTGTCACAGCACGTTGCGTGGTGGCATGCAGTCTCCGGCCCACCTTCTCGTTGTGGTCCGCCCCTCATGAGCGTGGTGCGTGCCACCCTCGGTGCTATTAGCTATTATGGCCTACATCGCCGTCCGGGCACCGAACGCCCGGCCGGTCCCCATATCCAGGAGGTCTTTCAATGCCCACCATCCAGGCCGTCACGGTCAACCCCAGCGCCCCCGCCCACCTCGCCCTCGCCGCGGTGGACGCTCCCACGCCCGGTCCCGGTGACGCGCTCATCCGGGTCCACGCCCTGTCGCTCAACCGCGGCGAGGTGCGGGGGGCCCAGAACGCCGCGGCGGGGGGCCCCCCCCCCCGGGCGACCGCGGGGGGGGGGGGGGGGGGGGG
>ORJL010473177.1_pt1 | contig 25345 bp, 23 predicted proteins | sample 1779941 | NCBI WGS metagenome assembly ORJL01 (sample SAMEA104232317, study PRJEB22302) | groundwater metagenome | biome: forest; feature: aquifer; material: groundwater | place: USA | collected 2011-08-07 | depth 5.8 m
ACGCTGTTCGATGCCGTGCGTCAATGCAACTGGGATGACATGGTCGCCGAGGAAGGCATCACGATGGAGGAGTGGCGCAAGAAAGCGCTGAAGAGCGCGGCCCGCGTCGGGAGAATTCGAGCCGAGCTGCGCGAATCGGGGTCGATTTAGCGCCGGAGGTTCGGGTATACTGAGGGTTCGGCCTGCGAGGGTTTTTCTCACCAGTTGCGGAAGTGGCGGAACGGCAGACGCGCTAGCCTCAGGAGCTAGTTGGAGCAATCCAGTGGGGGTTCGAATCCCCCCTTCCGCACCAAAACCAGAGGAGGCCCGGTTTCCCGGGCCTTTTTTGTTGTCGGCTCACGAAAAGCTAACGGATAGCTAACGCCCCCCAAAGCGGGCCGGCGGGACGTAGAATCGCGGGAACAACCCGACGCCTCCGTCGCGGGCGCGTAGGTTCCCAACGGGACACCGAGAACGACCAATGGCTAGGTATCCGCATCAGGAAGTCCGGTCAGTTCACGAATTGATAGAAGCCGTCCATAGGTCCACCGAGTCGTGGAACTGCGAAGGACACATCCGCCCTTGGTTCAGGGGGCAAGCCGACGCAGGGGAGCCTCCCCTTCCCTCCGTTCTTCGAATTTCGAACACGTCACGACGCGTGCTTCGGTATGACGAGTTCCACATGACGACCCTATTCAGGCTGAAAGCACCTGCGTTCGGACAGGTGCCTGACACGAGCCGTCTCGATCAATGGCTGTTCCTAATGCAGCACTGCGGGCTGCCGACACGACTTCTGGATTGGACTGAGAACCCTCTCGCCGCCTGCTTCTTTGCAGCCTCCCGAGCTTCCGAGAGCGAGAAGCTGCGCGAAAGGTATAGCGACCGAACCTACATGGCCGTCTGGGTGCTTCACCCGATAATGCTGAACGTCCTGTCGGACAGACGGTGGAACGACTTCCTGAATACCTGGACTCAGGGGCCGTGTCTGGAGAATTTCAAGATCGCCTTCGGAACTGCTGGGCGCGACAAGATTCCTCAGCCTGAAGGCGGCTACCACACCTTCCAACCGACGCAACTGCCTATCGCCGTCCAGCCAAGCACCGTGGCAGCTAGGGTTGCAGTTCAGCGAAGCTGCTTCACCGTTCACGGCACGGACCCGCGGGACTTTGAAGCGTTGTTCCTGGGCAAGCGTGGGTCGAGGCGATACCTCAAGAAGTTCGTGCTTCGCAGGAGCCGAGCGAAGGAGCTTGTTGGACAGCTGGAGCAACTGGGTGTGTCTGACTCGACGCTCTATCCAGACTTCGACGGCCTCGCGAGAGAAATGAAGCGCCGCTTTCTCTTGAAGCCGGTCGATCGACGAGGTAGCACGACGCTCAAACTCGGGTGACGTCTCGCACCCAGAGTAGATGACCACCCATAGCATCGGCTCAGCGTAGAATTCCCAAGCGAGATGCCCACCGAAGCCGACACTTGCCGCACGGACGTCGTGCCGCGCCTCCAGGCTGCTGGGTGGGACGATGATCCGCACTCGATTGCCGAGCAGCGGACGGTCACGGATGGGAGGATCGTTCCAGTCGGGAACCCGACTGGGCGAAGCCGCGAAGGGTGCTCACCTCCGTTGCCGATCTTGAACATTTTCGCGTGTTCCACGAACGTGAAGACTCCAAACTGCCTGCGGACCTTCGCAAGGAGTTGACGCGACTGCTGACCGAAATCTTGGTCGCAGAGTTTCGAGCCGACCAAGCGGGCACGAACCGGAAGTCGTGCTCTCGCTGTGAACGCTGGGACTGCGAAAGCATTGCCCCAAGCGGTGTGCCATAATTCCGGTCCATGCGGACCGAACAGTGGATCAAGAAGCTCGGCGGCCACGCTGGGGAACTCTACGTTGCGGCGGAATTATCCAAGCGCGGCATCCCGAACGCCCTGCTGCCGGAGAACTTTTCCGACGACGACTTGATTGCCGGGTCCAAGGATGGCCGGTCGGTCTGCTTTCTTCAGGTCAAGGCTTGCCACCCTGATCGGTCCAGCACGTTCATTCTGAAAGCGACCGATGAGAAGTGGTGCGATGCGCCGTCGAACCAGTTCGTCGTGTTCGTGTGGCTGGGTTCGCCTACGACAAACGAACCGCCTCGCTACTGGGTCGCGCTGAAACGTGACGTCGGAGCGGCCTGCGTCGCGCACAAGGCGCACGGCACGAACAACTGGGAACGCCGATTTGGCCAGGCGAGCTTGCCCGAGGCGTGGGTCAACAACTGGGAGGCAATCCGAGTCTGTGTGATGAAACCGGATGCAGCAGCCTCGGGGCAACGTCTCGGACGTGGCAACCCTCGCCGCTGAGGCAGATCTTGATTCTCCTCATGCAGAACATCTGATCTCGTTGCTCCTCTGGTTGCGGACAATCCGTGTCAGCGTCCCGGACGTGACCGCCATCGAATCCAGACCCGCGACGAAGCTAAACAGGTCGGCCCTGGGCAGGCACTCCGATGGGAACCCGACGACCCCGGGCATACAACGAAAGCCGTCGGCTCCGCACGCGTGGCTAGTCAGACCGCGGTCCGCACTGTGGCGTCTGAAGCCGATGACGCCCCCAGCCACGCGATCCAGAAATCGACCCCGCCCCGGATGCCGACCTGGCTGACGGTGTTCGCCTCAGCCTCCACCCCGAGCAGGCGCGCCCAATGTCGGTAGTCCGACAGCGAGTCGTCGTTCTCGCCGAACGCGTGCACGAGGAAGAGCGCACAGCCGAGCCTGAAACGCTGCGCTTCGAGTAGGGCCGTGACTGGGCGGTGAAGCAGCTGGTAGCGACACCCCCCAGCGTCCACCTCCGCGATGTTGAGCAGGCTGCACAACTGCCGAAGTCGGGCCGGCTTGCCACTGTTCGGTGAGGCATCCGCAAGCCACTTCCCCACCGGCTGGTCGAAGTTCTCGCCCGCCTTCGCCTCAACGGCGACCGAGGTAACGCCAATCGGCGCGTCCAGGAGGGCCCAGAAATCCGTTTGCGAGGCATGTCCGCCGCCGTCCAACGGCACCTGGTGCTCCGGGATTCCCAAGAGGAGCGTCGCACCTCGGAACGCCTCGTGAGTGTCAAGAAGGCCAGCCACGTCGGGAGGAAGCCCCCGTGCGTCGCTCCGCGCTGCCTCCCAGGCGACGGCGGATTCATAGGCCGACTTGGCCGACCGCCACTGCTTTTCCGGGTCGGCAAGCAAGCGGCGCCAGTCAGATGGGCCGAAGGTTGGGACGAACAGTCGCCGCATCGCTCCTCCTCTTCGTATCTCCGACGGCACTCGCCCAAGCCGCCGGGGACCAGCGTTCATCGGCGCCGCCGGGACGCCACGAGCGCGCGAGTATAGCCATGTTACGAGATCCGGGCTGCGCTACACTGGCTTCTAACGCCTTCTGCTTCACGCTTTGGAGCCCACTCCATGCCGAGGCCGCACGGCCTGTCCAAATCGCGGTTCATATCTGGTCTCCAATGCCACAGGCAGCTGTGGTGGCGCGTGCACGAGCCGGCGTCGCCCGAACTCGTGCCGGATGCCGCACTCCAGACCGTCTTCGACAACGGTACGCGCGTAGGCAAGGTGGCACGCGGCTACGTCCCTGGCGGCGTCTTGATCGACCTGCCGCACACCGACTACGACGGCAAGCTCGAAACCACGCAAAAGGCACTCGCGAGCGGGGCGCCCGCCATCTATGAGGCGTCGTTCGTGGCCGACCACGTGTTTGTAGCCGTGGACATCCTCGCGCGCGAACCGCGCGGCTGGCGCGTCATCGAGGTCAAGTCGACAACCTCGCTCAAGAGCCAGCATGTCCCCGACGCCGCGATCCAAGCGCACGTGCTGCGGCGAGCGGGCCTCACCGTGACCGGCACCGAGGTGATGGTGCTGAACCGCGCCTGCGCCTATCCCGACCTCTCCGACCTGTTCGTGCGCCACGACGTCACCACCGACGTCGAGGCCATGCTTCCCGGCATCCCGATCGAAGTGCAGTCGCAGTTGTCCATGCTCGCGGGGCCACTTCCCAGCATCCCGCCAGACGCCAACTGCTCCAAGCCCTACGACTGCCCGTTCGCTGCGCGCTGCCAGCCGGTGCTGCCCCCGCACCACGTAAGCACGCTGTATAACCTCAAGCGCCGCGCGGAGGAGGAGTTCGCGGCGCGGGGCTACACGACCATTTACGACCTGCCGGACGGAACGGGGCTCAACGCGCAAGCCGAGCGGCAACGGCGCGCCGTTCAGGCGGGCCGCATGTTAGTCGAGGGCGACCTCGCTCGGTCGCTTGAGCGATTTCAGCCCCCGCTCGCGTTCCTCGATTTCGAGACGGTGCAGTTCGCGATTCCGATCTGGGATGGCTGCCACCCGTTCGACCAGATCGCGGCGCAGTTCAGCTGTCACAGCGAGCGGCCGGACGGCGGGCTCGACCACCACGAGTGGGTGCCCGAGACCCCGGGCGACCCGCGCGCCGAGATCGCGCGCCGGGTCGTTGAGGCGTGCGCGGGCGCGAGCACGGTGGTGGCCTACAGCGCGGGCTTCGAGAAGCGCTGCCTCGAAGCGTTGGCAGACGCGCTCCCCGATCAGGCCATCGCCCTCCGCGACGTGATTTCGCGGCTCGCCGACCCGCTGCCAGTCGTGCGCGAACACGTCTACCACCTGGACTTCGGAGGCAGCTTCAGCCTGAAGAGCATCCTGCCTGCCCTCGTGCCGGCGCTGGGCTACGATGATCTTGAGATCGCCGAGGGCCAGACTGCCAGCAGCGAGCTCATGCGACTGGTGGTGGATGACCTCGCGCTTTCGCCGTCCGAACGCGCACCCAGGCGCGAGGCGCTGCTGCGGTACTGCGAGCGCGACACGCTGGCGATGGTGCGCGTGCTGTCAAGATTACGCGAACTGGCGCAGCCGGCGTGAACCGCCGAGCCCGTCCTTCCGCCGTTCACTTCACGACGGCCCCGCGCTCAGCCGTACGCTGTTGCCCAAGTCATACTGTCCAGCCGGACACGAATGGAACAGGACTGATTATGGGGGCGCTCGCCAACCGTTTCATCGAGTTCTGCCGGTCAGTGCCTGGTGCTGAGGAAATAGACGCCCTTGCGCTCACGTCACAACAGAAGGCGCTCAAGCTCAAGTGCGCTGACTTTCTCTTCGAAGATCGCTCCATCATCTGCGAGATCAAATCTCTCGAGACAGACACTGCGTGGAAGTTCATTGCGTTCTTGAAGCAGCAGGGGTTCGAACTGCCTCCGGGTGAGTACAGCGTCCAGCAGCTCTTCTCCACAAGGCCGAACGGACAGGAGCTGTTCCAGAAGGCGACTAGCGTTGTCGCAACCAGCGTCGCCGACGGCTTGGCCGATGCGAACAGGCAGATACGCGACACGAAGAGACTGCTCGGCATCACCGCCGCCGATGGTGTCGTTGTCATCCTCAACGGCATGGTCGAGGTACTGGGCCCGCAGCTTGTCATCAAGAGAATTCTGGAAAGGCTCGACAAGCTAGGCGATGAAGGCACGCCGTACCATAGTCATGTGGCGTTGATTCTCTACTTCAGCGAGAAGCACCTCCGTGAGACCGCAGAGGGCGACGCCGCGGTGGCGTTCCCGATTCGCAATGAAGGCGTGCCGGCGCTGACTGATCTCAACGCCGTGGCCTCCAAGTTCGTCAAGGGATGGGCCGAATTCAACGGACGCTGGTACGACGAGCAGGCCTTTGACCTCTGGTTATAGACTTTGCGGAGGCCGTGTGACACGGACTGCACCAGACGGCGCTCGCGGGGATCCTGACGCGCAGCTGGTGATGCCGAGGCGTTGGGCAGTCTTAGGAGAAACGGGCCATGCGACTTGAAGACGAACAGCGGGATCTTCTGGCCAGGTTCGTTGAGGCGCATCGCAACGCCCCTCCAGGCGCGCGCGCGGCCTTTCTCGCATCCCAAGCGTTCGGCCAATCACAAGCAACCTTCCTGCATGTCATGGTTCCCTCTCTTCGCTTTCAAGGTAGCGTGGCGGACGCCGAGGTGCTGGCCGACTTCGGGCTCCTCCGCCTGTCGTTGAACTCGCAGGGAGATCGACTCTTCTACGTGATGCCGGCCGGAATCGAATTCTATCAGGCAGACAAGCTGGCATTTCCGCCCGTAGCATCGGTCGAACACGACATGCGGGAGTTTCTGGCCGCGCCGAGGGTGAGGGAGTGCCACCCCTCGGCGTGTGCAAAGTGGGAACAAGCGGTCGCCCTTCTCTGGGCCGCGGACTCGCTTCAGCAGCTCACAACGATCGGCCACCTTTGCAGGGAAGCGCTGCAGGAGTTCACAGGCTCGCTCGCAGGCCAACACAAGGTGGATGTGTCCACGATTCAGCCGTCGAAGACGGTGACGCGTCTCAAGGCGGTCCTTGCTTCGCGCGCCATCGAGCTCGGGACTACCGAATCCGCGTTCCTCGACGCGCTCGTTTCGTATTGGGGTGCCGTGGCCGACTTGGCGCAACGTCAAGAACATGGCTCGCAGCGCGAGGGTACCGCTCTTGTATGGGAAGATGCGCGACGTGTCGTCTTCCAAACGGTGGTCGTGATGTACGAGGTGGCGCGGGCGCTTCCATAGGCGCTGCCCAACCCCGCGCTGCACTCGACGGCCGCGGGACTGGCGCAGAGCGGCCACGGGTGAGCGCGATCGTTCGGCAGACTGACTATGACATCACCCAGAGCCTGTCCACATTGCGGTGTTGTTCTCGACCGTGCACCTACCAGACGCGTTCGGTGTGCTGACTGCGGCCAACCAATTTTGGTGCGGAAGGGGCGGCTGTGCACGGAGGACGAGACCAAGGCGATTGACGCCTGCGCGCGAGTTGCAGTGCCGGTAGATCGTTTGTGGGAAGCGCGCGAATCCCTATCCCGGAAGTGGGGTCGCCGCGCCAGTGCTGCTGAGGCGGCTTGGGGAATCTTGAACGAGCTTGTAGTCACAACGCCAGATTTCCACGACCGCGGGATGATCTACTTTCAGATGGCCCGCTTTCTCTGGGACGAGGGGAGAGACCATCTTGAGTTAGCGCGGCAGTGCAGGCAAATGGAGCTTGCGAACTGGAAGCATAGCGCCGAAGACGGCGTGCTTGACCTCAAACGAGCGAGGATCGTTGTCATCACAGCGAAGGAGATTTCGTGTCCAGAGTGTCGAGCCCTGGAAGGCGTCGGGTTCACGTACGAAGAGGCGGTCGAAAGGGCGCCGCTACCAGTGGCCGCCTGCACCCATGAACTCTCGCCGGGACGGAGTCACGGTTGGTGCCGCTGCTGTTACGGGTTGCGGTTCTGAGGTGAATCTGCCGAACCCGGCGCTGCCCCCGTCGGCCGCGGCGCTGTCGATAAGCGGCCGCTGGTAAGTGCTGGCCGTTGGGCCGACGACATGCAAGACCCGAGGAACAGATGGATGCCCTTCGAACACGCGTTGAACGGATTCAGGCGAGCCCCGATCGGGCCACGCACCTTCGCAATAGTACCTGCCCGTACTGCGGGGCGAACCTAGGCGACGTGGAGTCGACGAAGGAACATGTCATCGGACGTCGCTTTGTGCCGCGTGGGGCGCTGAACCAGCAGTGGAACCTCATTCTGCAGGCGTGCAAGGAGTGCAATCAGCTAAAGGCTGCATTAGAGGACGATTTATCAGCCGTCTCGATGCACGCTCCGTTGGTCGGCCGCACTGAGGATCGCGATCTAATTCCCCGCCGCGACGCGGCGCGCAAGGCGCGCGGAACCTCAGGGGTGCGAGAGGATCGCGGCCTACAGAAGATGAAGGTCGGTGGCCAGCTAATGCCTGGGGTATCGCTCAGCTTCGAGCTCGTCGCGCCTCCTTCGGCCTCGGCGGAGCAGATCTGCGGACTCGCGCAGATGCACATCGGCGCCCTGTTCTATTTGATCACCTACGATCCAAATCGTCAGACCGGAGGATGGTGGCGCGGTGCGTTTCGGGTGATGAATTGGGCCTCTCGCTCCGATTGGGGGAACGCCGTGCAGCGGACGTTTGCTGAAAGGGTTGTCTCCTGGGCGCCACGCGTTGTGGCCGAAACGGCACGTGGTTTTTTCAGAGCTGCTATTCGCCGCGATTCTGTCGAGGAGTGCTGGGCGTGGGCTCTCGAATGGAACGCGAACTATCGGGTGCTGGGGTTTTTCGGGGACGATACGGCTGTCGAAACGCGCCTGCGGCAGTTCCCGATACTTGAGAAGTCACTGATCGCCGAGTCTGCGGAGGGGCAACTCCGGGCTCGGCTTGAACAACCGCTGCCGATGGACGAAGACAAGTTGTTCATGATGCCAGAGTCCGCTAGATAGCAGCACAGATCCGCGGCCCAACAAGCGGTTAGCGCTCATCATGCAGAACATCACGCTCGTTCAAGCCATTACGCTCTCGATAGCGATCTTGGGAGCTGTTCTCGGTCTCATCAACACATGGCACGGCCTCGACAAGTCTCGGGTGAAGCTCAAGGTACGTCCGGCTCATGCCATTCCTGTTGGGGGCACCAATCCGACGCTTACATTCTGCATTGAAGTCACAAACCTGAGCTCATTTGCTGTGACCGTGTACGATGTTGGCGTCTTCTACAACGGCACGGATCGTCGCGGCTCGATTGTGCAGCCTGTCCTCATTGATGGAGGTAAATGGCCGCGGAGATTGGAACCTCGATCTTCCGTTACCGTGTATGGACAACGTCCCGACTCGCCACCACATAAACGGATCAAGTGCGCCTACGCACGAACGGAATGTGGCGTTACGAAGACGGGCACAAGTCCGGCGCTGAAACAGATCTCACGGGGTGAATAGGTCGCCCCTAAGCAAACATGCGTTTACAGCCATCGGCGGCTGTGCGATCATAGGCCGCCGCGGCTGAAACGTGGACGTCTGCCGGACGAGACATCATCAAGACGTGAATCACAATGTCCAACGGTCATACCTCCAGCGTGTTCCTGTCGCATAACGCGAATGACAAGGAGTACGTTCGCCGTCTGGCGGCCGCCACGGCTGCGACCGGCGCACATGTGTGGTTTGACGAATGGACAATTCGCCCAGGCGACTCGATCCCTGGGGCGATTGATCGGGGCTTGGCCCAGTTCAATGTTTTCGCGTTAGTCTGGTCCGAGGCGGCCTCTAACTCCCAGTGGGTGCGCACGGAGATGGACGCTGCGGTGACACGCTGGATCAGGGACAGTTCCCTCCGACTCATTCCCGTGGTGCTCGACCGTACGCCTCTGCCTGCGCTCCTCGCGTCGCTCCGCTACATCGACGCTACCGATGGCGACCATCTTCGCGTCACTCGAGAGTTGCTGGGCCTCGAATCCGAGGCGGCCTTTCGAATGGCTGTACAAGCATTCATCGATGAAGCCGGCCTGAACTTCCGCGAGTTCTGGGGTGTTGGTGTCTTGGTGGCGTGCCGCGGCTGTGGAGCCACCGCTGAAAATATCGAAGGGTGGGAAGAGATCGATCATCGCCACGATCGCCGCTACGTCGGTGCGCGATGCAAGGTCTGCGGTTGGTCAGAGGGCTCCGAAGCATAAGCCGCTAACCAAAAGCTAACGAACTCCCCATCACCTCGCAGTACTCGTCGGCCCGAAGGGATGACGAACGCGACAAGAAACAGGCCGAAAGTCGAACGTGTCGACCCTCGCCAATACACACCGATATTGACCCGGCGGAATCCCCCCTTCCGCACTATTCGGCTCGCCTGCCGCCCGCCTTCGGCGAGCCGGCAGGCTCGCTCATGGCGGGCCATCTGTCATGTCGAATGTCCCGAGCGAGCCCCGAAGGGGCGAGTCGAAGGACTTCAGTTTTCTCGTCGTCCTCACGTGTGGCATCGTCGTCGGATGCCGTTCGTCTACATCCTCCGTTGCGCTGACGACACCCTCCTCGCCTCCCGTCAACGACCATGAGAGCATCACGCGCTGGCGGAGGATCCATCGACGTAGCATCTGGTGCGTTGACCGGCGAGCAGCTCACGCGTACCATGCCAGCATGACTGAATTCGATGGTCGCTCGTCACTGGCGCGGCGCTCGTTTCTCTCCCGCGCCGGCGCGGGCCTGGCGGCGCTTGGCGCCGCGCTCGGTCCCGGCGCAACCCCCGCGCACGCGCAGGCGCCGGCGGACCTCCGATGGCAGCCCGCGCGCCACCCGCAGGACGACTGGCTCGATCACCTCCCGGGCAAGCACCGCCTCCTCTTCGACACCACGACGCCGGACGAGCTCGCCGATGCGATTCGGTTCGCGGGGAACTTCTATTCGGCGAACAAGAACGGCTACGGCCTGGACAGCGCGGATCTCGCCGTCGTCATTGTCCTGCGGCACCGCTCGGCGCCCTTGGCCTACACCGACGCGATGTGGGCGAAGTACGGCGTGACGCTGGCGGCGCGGGCGGAGCTCACCGACCCGAAGACCAAGGAGGCGCCGAAGGTCAACCCCTATGCGCCATCAGCAGCCGACGCTTCAGCGCGCGCCGGCAGCCTGGCCAGTCTGATCCGGATCGGCGTGCAGTTCGCGATTTGCGACATCTCGACGCACGGGATTGCGTCACTCATCGCGCGCGCAAGCGGCGGCACCGCCGAAGCCGCATACAAGGAAATCGCCGCCAATCTGATCGGCAACGGCCGGCTCGTGCCGGCGGGCATCGTCGCGGTCAACCGCGCGCAGGAACGCGGCTATTCGATCGCATAGCCGCCGGGCCCCAAGGGCCGCCGGGACGAATCGCGAATCAGCATCGACAGCAGCGTGCTGACGATGCTGACGACCAGCGCGCCCCAGAACGACGCCCAGAAGCCGCTGACGTGGAAGCCGAGCCCGAGCGCCGAGGACAGCGAGCTCGTCAGCCACAGCATCAGCCCGTTCACGACGAGCGCGAAGACGCCGAGCGTGACGATGATGAGCGGAAACGTCAGGATCTTCGTCACGGGCCGGATGAACGCGTTCACCACGCCGAACACGAGCGCGACACCGAGGAGCGGCAGCGCCCCACCCTCGTAGCTGACGCCCGGCACGAGCCGCGTGGCCACCCAGAGTGCCGTCGCATTGACGATCAGCCGAATCAGGAACGGCATGAAGGTATTATTGTCCTGTCAGGCATTCAGACACCATGTTTCAACCGACTGACGATCTTCGCATCCGGGACGTCCGGCCTCTGATTCCACCGGCGATCCTGCTCGAGGAGATCCCGATCAGCGAGCGCGCCAGTAACGTCGTCTCCGACGCGCGCGCCGCCGTGTCGACCATCCTGGAAGGCCAGGATTCCCGGCTGGTCGTCGTCGTCGGCCCCTGCTCCATCCACGACACGAAGGCGGCGTTCGAGTATGCGGAGCGGCTGAAGGGCATCGCGGAACGGCTCGCCGACAGCCTCGTCATCGTGATGCGCTCGTACTTCGAAAAACCGCGGACGGTCGTCGGCTGGAAGGGGCTCATCAACGACCCCGACCTCGACGAGAGCTTCCACATCAACAAGGGATTGCGGCTCGCGCGCCAGCTGCTGCGCGACATCAACGACCTCGGCCTGCCGACGGCGTCCGAGTTTCTCGACACGCAGATTCCCCAGCACATCGCCGACCTGACGTCGTGGGTGGCGATCGGCGCGCGGACCGCGGAAAGCCAGGTGCACCGCGAGCTCGCGTCCGGTCTGTCGATGCCGGTCGGATTCAAGAACAGCACGGACGGCAGCACGCAGATTGCCGTGGACGCCGTGCTGACGGCGCGCTCGCCGCACTGGTTCCCGTCGGTCACGAAACAGGGCGTGTCCGCGATCTTCCAGACCGCCGGCAACGACGCGTGCCACGTCATCCTGCGCGGCGGCACGCGCACCGGTCCGAACTACGACGCCGAGCACATCGCGAAGGTCTGCGCGCGCCTGGCCGCCAAGGGCCTGCGGGAAAGCGTGATGGTGGACTGCTCGCATGGCAACAGTCACAAAGACCATCTGAAGCAGGCGGACGTCATGGCGGCAGTGTCGGATCAGATCGCGTCCGGCTCGCGGCAGATTTTCGGCGCGATGCTCGAAAGTCACCTCGTCGAGGGCCGTCAGGACTACGTCCCGGGCCAGCCCGCCGTCTACGGCCAGAGCATCACCGACGCGTGTCTCTCCCTCGCACAGACCGAACCGCTGCTCGAGCAACTGGCCCGGGCCCAGCGCGCACGCGGCTGACGAAAACCCGGCATTCCGCGCCCGCCCTCTGAAGACGCTCCTGCATCTCGTTGAGTGCATGACGGTTGTGCGCACGAACGCATCTTGCATGAGTCGGGCCTACACTCAGATCACAACCAGATTCGCCCGAACGAGAGCAGGAGGACCGATGTCGCGAACAGTAACTCGCTCAGCCATAGGGTGGACGCTCGGTGTCGCGCTCGCCGTCTTGGCATGGGTCGCACCACACGTTTCAGGACAGGCCAGCCCCACCGCCTCGGGGTTCCCGAGCAAGGCGAACGGCGAATGGGCCAGCTACAACAGCGACATCAAGGGCAGCCGCTACATGCCCCTTGATCAGATCAACGCCTCCAACTTCAACAAGCTCGAGGTCGCGTGGCGCTTCAAGACCGACAACCTCGGTCCGCGTCTCGAGTACAAGTTGGAAGGCACACCGCTCATGGTGAAGGGCACCATCTACGCGACCGGCGGCACGCGTCGATCGGTGGTCGCGCTCGACGCGAAGACCGGCGAGCTGAAGTGGGTGTACAGCATGGACGAGGGGCGGCGCGCGGAAATGGCCCCCCGCGTGCTCTCGGGCCGCGGTCTGTCGTATTGGACCGACGGGAAAGGCGACGAGCGAATCGTCTACTACACGATCGGGTATCGCCTCGTGCAGTTGAACGCCAAGACCGGCCAGCCGGTCGCGACCTTCGGCAAGGGCGGCGTGATCGACCTGAAGGAAGGCGTGGTCTACGGCAAGCTGGTGAACGGCAAGTGGCAGCAGGTGCAGATCCCGCTCGTTGAGGGTGAAATCGGCAACAACTCGACGCCACTGGTTGTCGGCGACACCATCGTCGTCCAGTCGGCGATGGCCGAAGGACTCCGCTACGAATACACGAACAACGCCAAGGGCCTCGTGCGTGCCTATGATGCGCGGACCGGCAAGCTGCTCTGGCGGTTCAACATGATGCCCGGCCCGGGCGAGTTCGGTCATGAGACGTGGGAAGGGGACTCCTGGAACTGGACCGGCAACACCGGCGTGTGGACCGAGATGTCGGCGGATCCGGAAGCCGGGCTCGTGTACCTCCCCGGTGAATCCCCGACGATCGACGCGTACGGCGGCAGCCGGCCGGGTGCCGGCCTCTTTGGCGAGACCCTCGTGGCGCTCGATCTGAAGACCGGCAAGCGGAAGTGGCACTATCAGATCGTCCACCACGGCCTCTGGGACTACGATCTGACCGGGGCGCCGCTCCTGATGGACGTGACGATCGATGGCAAGCCGCGCAAGATCGTGGGACAGCCGAGCAAGGAAGGCTGGCTCTACACGTTCGACCGCATCACGGGCGAGCCGATCTGGCCGATCGTCGAGAAGCCCGTGCCCCAGTCCGACGTGCCGGGCGAGAAATCGTGGCCGACGCAGCCGTTCCCCACGAAGCCGCCGACCTTCTCGCGCAATTACCTGGCGACCGACGACGTGATCGATTTCACGCCGGAGTTGCGCGCACAGGCCCTGTCGAATCTGAAGAAGTTCCGGTGGGAGCAGATGCCGTTTGTTCCGTATGTCATTCCGAACGACAAGGTGCTCGGCACCATCCTCGTCGGGAACACGATGGGCGGCGTCAACTGGGAGGGCTCCTCGTTCAACCCCGAAACGGGCATCTTCTATACCCAGGCCAACAACTCCTCCGTGTCGGGCGCGACCCTCTCGCAGGAGTACTTCGACAAGATCAAGCCCGAGGCGCACCCCAACCACATTGCCATCTGGGAAGCGCCGGGCTTTGCGACGCCCGGATTCGAGGCGCCCTCGACCAGTGGATATCGGCCGAACCCGGTCGCTGGCGGTGCACCACCCGCACCGGCTGCCGGTGGTGGCCGCGGCGCGGCAGCCGCACCGGCTGCCGGCGGCGGTGGACGGGGCGCGAACCCCTTGACTGAGGGTCTTGGCGGTCTGCCGATTGTCAAGCCCCCCTACGGCGTGATTACGGCGCTCGACATGAACACTGGCACGCTCAAGTGGCAGGGGCCGCACGGCGACACACCCGACGCGGTTCGCAACAACCCGCTGCTCAAGGGCCTGAACATCCCGAAGACCGGGCAGAACGGCATCCCCGGCGTGGTGCTCACCAAGTCGTTGGTCATCTGCGGCGACCCGCAGGTGACGGCGCCGCCGGATCGGCCACGGGGCGCAATGCTGCGTGCGTACGACCAGCAAACGGGCAGGGAAGTCGGGGCGGTGTGGATGCCGGCGGCCCAGAGCGGAAACCCGATGACGTACATGCTGGACGGCCGCCAGTACATCATCATCGCGGTGGGTGGCGGGATCTACTCGAGCGAGTACATCGCGTTCGCGCTGCCGCAGAGTGAAATCGCGAGACCGACGACCGAACTGAGGTGATATGCGCAGCAAATTTGCAACCGCAACGGTCATCACGGTGGTGGTGATCGGCACGTTCTACTCCGCGCTCCGGGCGCAAGAGACGCGTTCGGTCTGGGATGGCGTCTACACCGAGGAGCAGGCGAAACGCGGCGCCGTGCTCTTCGACCTGGAGTGCGCGGGCTGCCACGGGCCGGCGGGGGAGGGCGGCGGGATGCCGCCCGCGCTCGTCGGCGCCGCATTCACCGTGAACTACGACGGCCAGACGGTCGGCGACCTCTTCGAGCGAAACCGCACGACGATGCCGGTCGGCAAGGAGGGCCAGCTGAGCGCGCAGGCGAACGCGGATATCACGGCGTTCATGCTGCAGTGCAACAAGTTCCCGGCTGGCGCCGCGGAACTGTCGAGCCAGGCCATGATGCTGAAGATGATCAAGTTCGTCGCCGAAAAACCGTAGGAGGCGATCGCGATGGCATCTGTCCACCGGCCTGGTCTCGTCGGGCTGTGCGGTGCGGCCGTGCTGCTGGCGGGAATGGCCGGGAGTGGTTTTCAACAACAGGGGAACAGACCGACTGGCACGCACCAGGACAACACCGAAGGGAAAGAATGGATTCGCCGCCTGGAACGGCCCGAGCGCATCCCCGGGCTGAAGATCAATGAAGTCGTGGCGTGCCTGAAGCTCAAGCCGGGCGACGTCGTGGCCGACATCGGGGCCGGCACCGGTGCGTACACGATCCCGTTTGCGAAGGCCGTCGCGCCGTCTGGCAAGGCGCTGGCCGTCGACATCTGGCCGGAGCTCCTGGACCACATCAACGGGAAGGCCAGGCACGAGAACGTGAGCAATCTCCAGACGATTCTCGCGAAGCTGGACGACCCCAGCCTCCCGAAGAACCAGGTGGACGTGGCGTTCTTCCATGACGTCTTCCACAACGCGAACGACCGCCAGGCGTATGTGAACGTGCTCGCCTCTTCCCTCAAGCGCAACGGGCGCATCGCCATCATCGAGCAGGAATTCGACGACCCGATCGCCAGGAAATGGGATCGCCCGGAAGACCGCATCACCCGGGATCAGGTGAAGACCTGGATGGCCAATGCGGGATTTCATCCGGCCGCCGAATTCGACATCTTCGCGGGAGCCAACAACCCGAAAGGGACCGACTTGCCGGAACGGTGGTTCGTGGTCTACGGACGCCGGTAATCCAGACACTTCTTCACGGTCGGCTCGCTTGGCGCGATATACTGGCCGCCCTGATACTCCTGTGGCAACGCGAAAAGTGAGGCGGACCGTGAAGAAGTGGTTGATCGCATTCCTCGTAGCACTGAGCCCCGCGACGTTCGCACAGCAGGCGACCGTCCCTGAAATCCCGTTCGAGTCCGTTCCCAGCTTCCTGAAGCTGCCCCCCGACATGAACTTCGGCGAGGCGTCGGGCGTCGCCGTCAACTCGAAGGGCGACGTCGCCGTCTTCACGCGCTCCAACAGCGCGGGCGGGCCGGCGTACGGCGCCACTGCGTCGCAGATCCTGCTCTTCGACAAGACCGGCAAGTTCCTGCGCGAGGTCGGCAAGGGCCTCTACGCCTGGTCCTACGCGCACGCCATCCGGTTCGACAAGGACGACAACCTCTGGGCCATCGACAAGGGCTCGGACATGATCGTCCGCATCAACCCCGAAGGCCACGTCACGATGGTGTTCGGGCGGAAGAAGGAAGCCTCCGACGACGCCGAGCCGTGGGAGCGCGTCACGCCGCCGCGGCCGCCGGTTCCCGGCCAGTTCCGCCAGCCGACCGACGTCGCGTGGGACACCGACGGCAACATCTACATCAGCGACGGCTACATCAACGCGCGCGTGGCGAAGTTCACCAAGGACGGCGACTGGGTCGCGTCGCTCGGCGAACCCGGGGGCGGCAAGCTCGGCAACCTCAACACACCGCACACGATCGCGAATGACGCGAAGGGCAACATCTACGTCGGCGACCGCGGCAACCGCCGCATCCAGGTGATCGATCCAAAGACGAACCAGTTCGTCCGCGAGATCAGGATCGACGCGCCCGTGCCGGCCGACGCGATGCCCTGGATGGGCGCGAAACCGGACCTCGCGCGACTGCTCGCCGCCGACGCGCCTCCCGGGTCCGGCACGATGGCGCCGGGCGCGCCGTGGGCAATCTGCGTCTCGGCGCCCAACGCGCAGGGACAGCAGTTCATCTACAGCGCGGACGCCTTCCCTGGCCGCGTCTACAAGCTGACACTCGACGGCAAGTTGGTCGGCATGATCGGCAAGTCGGGCCATCAGCCGAAGCAGTTCGGCTGGATCCACGAGATCGCCTGCCCGTCCGAGAACGAAATCTACGTCGCCGAGCTGCTCAACTGGCGCGTCCAGAAGCTGACGCTGAAGCCGGCCGCGAGGACGTCGACGGCGGGCGGCCAATAGTCGGGTTGGGCTGGTGGGCCGGGTAGCGAACGTCTTCGACGGGTCGCCCGGCGCCTGCACGTACACGAAGTCCGCGACCGCGTTCGGATTCTGCTGCGCCACGGCAGGCCTGAAGGCCTGCCGTGCGCGTCAGTTCACGAGCTCCGCGGCAATCGCGCCGAGATCCTCGTGACCGTGCCCCTTGGCAATCGCCTCGTCCATGCGCTCGGCGATGGCCGGCAGCACGGTGACCTCGTCGCCGCGGCGCAGCAGGCCCTCCGCCATCGCAGACCTCCCGGTAGAATCTACTCCAGTGCGTCATCGATGCGTTCGCGCCCTTCTGGCCGCCGCGTTCGTGTGTCTCGGCCCAGGCGACGGTCCGGCAGACGGTCCGGCAGACGGTCCGGCTGAAGCCGGACACTACGTACCTGGTGCTGTACCTGGTGGCGTACTTCACGCCGCCGAGCCGGCGCGCGTGCTGCGCTGGGCCGGGGACCCCGAGGGCGGCGCCCCCTTCGTCGAGGCGGATCCCGCGCACCCCGACCAGGTCGTCGGCTTCGACGTCGACATCGCGGCGCTGTTCGCCCGCGGGCTCGGCCGCACGCCCTCGTTGCTCAACGTCACCTTCACGTCAATCGACCAGAGCATCGTCCGCGGCGACGCCGATATCGGCCTGAGCGGCATCGAGGATACGCCCGCCCGGCGGGCGACGCTCGCGGTGACGATGCCGTACTACGAATTCCGCGAGGTGCTGAGCGTGCGCGACGCCGACGCGTCGCGCCTGCGATCGCTCGCCGACCTGAACGGCAGAACCGTCGGCACGCTGGGCGGCACCATCGCGTACGAGATCCTGCTTCGCGCGGCGCGCGCGCACGGGCTGCGCGTCGTCTCATACGACGATGACGTGCATCCGTACAGCGACCTCGTCATCGGGCGCGTGGACGCCGTGCTGCTGGACAACGTGCTCGCCGAGCGGCGGCGTCGCACGATACGCGGCTTCACCGTCCAGCCGCAGACCGTCGCGATCGGCCACTACGTCGGCGTGCTGGCGCCCGAGAACGCGCCGCTGCGCGACAGCCTCAACGAGATTCTCCGTGCCGCGATGCGCGACGGCACGCTCGAGCGCATCCTCCGCCAGTGGTCCGTCTGGAACGACGATCAGCCGGCGCTCTACGCGCGGCTGCTCGCGGGCGAGCCCGTCCCGGCGGTGGTCGGTCTCGATACGTCCACAGGCGCCGCCACCCTGTCGCGCTGGGACGCGGCGAGGCGATACTTCCCGTCGCTGGTCCGCGCATCCGCCGTCACGATCGTGTTGTCGTGCCTGTCGATGGGCCTCGCGGTCGTCATCGGCGTCCTGATCGCGACGGGGCGGGTCTACGGCGGCCGGATCGCGCGCGTGGCGCTCACCGCGTATGTCGAGCTGATTCGCGGCACGCCGATCCTGCTGCAGCTCTTCGTGCTCTATTACGGCCTGGCCGCGGCCATCCGGTTACCGGCGTTCGTGGCGGCGCTGCTTGGCCTGGCGCTGAACTACGCGGCCTACGAGAGCGAGATCTACCGGTCCGCGCTCGAAGCCATCCCGGTCGGACAGCTGGAGGCGGCGCGCACGCTCGGGCTCAGCGAGCGCCAGGTGCTCGCGCTCGTTCGCGCGCCGCAGGCGTTCCGGCTGGCGCTCGCCCCCATGACGAACGATTTCGTGGCGCTGCTGAAGGATTCCTCGCTCGTCTCGGTGCTGACCGTTCTCGAGCTCACCAAGCAGACGCAAATCTTCGCGACGAACCTGGGCAGCTGGGTCATGCCCGGCGTGCTGTGTGCGGCGCTCTATCTCGCCATGTCGCTGCCGCTCGCCACGCTCGCGCGCCGACTCGAACAGCGGTGGAGGGCGGTGCCGCCATGACTGACACCGTTCTCCACATCACCGACCTTCACTTGCACCGCGGTCCGCGGACCATTCTCTCGGGCGTGAGCCTCGAGGTGTCGCGCGGCGAGATCGTCGCGGTCATGGGACCGTCAGGCTCGGGCAAGACGACGATCCTGCGGGCGATCGCGGGGCTCGAGCGGTTCGACGCCGGACGCATCGTCGTCGACGGCGTGACGCTGACCGGCGGCGTGGACGTCGCACGGGAGACGTTGGGTGCGCTGCGGCGAAAAGTCGGCATGGTGTTCCAGTTCCACTGCCTGTTCGAGCATCTGTCGGCGATCGAGAACGTGTGCCTCGCGCCGGTGCACGCGCACGGCGTGTCGCCGGCGGACGCCGGCCGCCGTGGACGCGAGCTGCTGGCGGCCTTCGGCGTGGAGCATCGCGCGGCGGCGCTGCCGCGCCAGCTGTCGGGCGGCGAAGCGCAGCGCGTCGCGATCGCCCGCGCGCTGGCGGTCGATCCGCCGGTGCTGATGATGGACGAGCCGACCTCGTCGCTCGACCCGGCACGGCGGGCGGAGCTCGGCGCGCTGCTCGTCGGCCTGCTCCGCCAGAACCGGACGCTCGTCGTGGCGACGCACGACGAGGACTTCGCGCGGGAGTTTGCCACGCGCGTCGTGCGGCTGCGGAACGGCATCATCGGCTGATCCGGCGTCAGTGCGTCGGCTCCATCGTGATCTGAAGCCGTTTGCGCGACGCCGTAGCGCGCAACGCGCTATGTCTGGTGGCTGGGAAAACGATGGCCGACGAAGGCATCGTACGCCCAGCCGCCAATCACGCCGCCCACGCACGGGGCGACGATCGGCACCCACCACCAGCTGTGCCCGGCGCGAAAGACGTCGCCGCCCCAGCCGGCCATGAACGTGAACAACCGCGGACCGAAGTCGCGCGCGGGGTTGATCGCGTAGCCGGCGTTGAAGCCGAAGGTCGCCCCGATCAGCACGACCAGCAGACCGACGACGACCGGCGCGACGCCCGCGGGAGCCGGCGAGTTCCGGCTGTCGCTGATCCCGAAGATGACGCCGACGAGCAGCGCCGTGCCGACCACCTGATCGATGAAGCCGCCGGGAAACGTGCTGAGAAACGGCTGGGGGTAGGTCGCCCAGATGCCGCCGGTCCCCTGCGCGCCGAGGACCTGACGCACGCCGCCGTCGAACGCGCCGAGCGCTTCGCGATACGTCACGAACACGACGGCCGACGCGACGAAGGCGCCACTCGTCTGCGCCAGCGAGTACGGCAGCACCTTGCCCCACGGAAACTGGCGATGCGCCGCCAGCGCCAGCGTCACGGCCGGGTTCAGGTGCGCGCCCGTCACCCCCGCCGACACATAGCACCCCATCGTCACGGCGAGCCCCCAGCCGATGTTGATCGACAGGAAGGTGCCGGCCGTCTGCCTGCTCAGAACCACCTGGGCGACGACGCCGACGCCGAAGACGATCAGGATGAAGGTGCCGAGGAATTCGGCCAGCAGCTCGCGCGAAAGGCCTTTTGGCATTGGGTCGTATTGTAGACTGGCGTCCGGCTGAAGCCGGACCAATATGCCGTATATCCTCGCGCTCGATCAGGGCACCACCAGCTCGCGGGCCATCGTGTTCGACCACGACGGCGCGATCAAGGCGGTGGCGCAGAAGGAATTCACGCAGATGTTCCCGACCGCCGGCTGGGTCGAGCACGACCCGCAGGACATCTGGGCGTCGCAAATCGGCGTCGCGGTCGAAGCCCTCGGGCGCGCGCACGTCCGGCCCAAGGACCTCGCCGCCATCGGCATCACCAATCAGCGCGAGACGACCATCGTCTGGGACCGGGAGACCGGCGAGCCCGTGCACAACGCCATCGTCTGGCAGGACCGCCGGACCGCGGACTACTGCGAGCGGTTGAAGGCCGACGGCGCCGGCGACATGATTCAGGCGAAGACCGGGCTGCTCATCGACGCGTATTTTTCCGCCAGCAAGATCCGCTGGATTCTCGACCACGTCCCCGGCGCGCGCGCGCGCGCGGACGCCGGCAAGCTGGCGTTCGGGACGGTCGACGCGTGGCTGGTCTCCAAGCTGACCGGCCACACGCGCCACGTCACCGACGTCAGCAACGCGTCGCGCACGATGCTGTTCAACATCCTCACGCTGCAGTGGGATGACGAGCTGCTCCGCCTCTTCGAGATTCCCGCCAGCCTGCTGCCCGAGGTACGGTCGTCGAGCGAAGTGTATGGGCACGTCAGCACTTCGCTCGGCATCGAGAGCGTACCGATTGCCGGCATCGCCGGCGATCAGCAGGCCGCACTCTTCGGGCAGATGTGCCGCACGCCGGGGATGTCGAAGAACACGTACGGCACCGGCTGCTTTCTGCTGCAGAACATCGGGACGACGCCGACGCGCTCGCATCAGCAGCTCGTGACGACGGTGGCGTGGCAGATCGGCGGCCGGACGGAGTACGCGCTCGAAGGCAGCGTGTTCATCGGCGGCGCCGTCGTGCAGTGGATTCGCGACGGCCTCGGCCTGATCCGCACGGCGGCCGAGATCGAGCCGCTGGCCAACAGCGTCGGCGACAACGGCGGCGTGTACCTCGTGCCGGCCTTCGCCGGCCTCGGCGCGCCGCACTGGGATCCCTATGCGCGCGGCACCATCGTCGGCATCACGCGCGGGACGACGGCGGGACACTTCGCGCGCGCGGCGCTCGAGAGCATCGCCTATCAGGTGACGGACCTGCTGGACGCCATGGCCGCCGATTCAGGGATTGCGCTGACCGAGTTGCGCGTGGACGGCGGCGCGGCGTCCAACGACACGCTGATGCAGTTCCAGGCCGATCTGCTTGGCGTCCCGGTCGTGCGTCCCGCGATCACCGAGACGACGGCGCTCGGCGCCGCGTATCTCGCGGGCCTCGCCGTCGGCTACTGGCCGTCGGTGGACGCGATCACCGGTCAGTGGAAAGTGGATCGTCGGTTCGAGCCGTCGATGCCGCGTGCAGCGGCGAGGGCGTTGCGCGAGCGATGGACGGCAGCGTTGGAGAGAGCCAAGAAATGGGAAAGGACGTAGACATTTCACCGATGCTTAAACCGACCAATCTCCAGTGGTGGCTCCTCGTGATCGTCGCGCTGCTGGTGGTCGTCGTGTGGCCGCCGAGCGGCGACAGGAGTCTCGCGGTCAAGTTCGTGAACTGGGCGGTGGACCCCGGGAACGAACTGCCGGTGCTGCCCGGCCAGATCGCCCTGGGCTTTGGCGACGACCCGGATGCCGTGGCGGCGCACGACATGCAGACGCAGCAGTACGACGCGCTGTATCTCAAAGGCGGCTGGACCCGAACGCGGCTGCAGCTCAAGGTCGCCCGCGATCCGCTCAATCCGTCGACCGAGCGGCAGCTGCTCACGGGGATTGCGGTGATGACGGCGTTCCTGGCGTGGCGACTGGGCTCAAAGAACTGAGAACTGAGAACTGAGAACTGAGAACTGAGAACTCGGAACTGAAAACCGTGATTCTTTGGTTCTCAGTTCCAAGTTCCAAGTTCCAAGTTCGTCTTCTTACTGCGCGGACGAGCGCGCGGTGCCCTTGATCGTGATCTTCTCGACCGTCCAGGTCGAACAATCACCTTTGTAGATCACGTTCTCCGACTCGCAGTGGAGCTCGTGCACGAGGCAGCCGGTCTGGCCGTGCCCCTCACCCGTCTGCGCCCAGCCGAGCAGATTGCCGTTCAGATCCACCTTGTAGAGCTTGCCGTTCCCGTCGCCGCTGAACAGATACTGCGTCGGGGCCGGCGACGTGCAGAGGCTCCACGGCGCGCCGACGTTGTCGATGATCCGGACCGGGTTCAGTTCCGGGTCGAACACCTGGATCCGGCGGTTGCCGCGGTCCGCGACGTAGATGTTGCCCTTCGCATCCGACGTGATGGCGTGCGGCGTGTTGAACTGGTTCGGGGCGGCGCCTCTCGTGCCGAGCGCCTTCACCCACTTGCCATCCTTCGAGATCTTCACCACGCGCGAGTTGTTGTAGCCGTCGCTGACGAAGATGTTGTCCTGCGTGTCCCAGGTCACGTCGGTCGGACGGTTGAACGTGCCCGGGTTGCCGGCCGGGTAGCGCACCTCTTCTTTTTCGCCGCGCTCGGTGAAGCGCTCGAGGTAGTCGATCGCCTCCGTCTTGCGTCCGAGCACCATCGACACCATGCCCTGCGGGTTGAACTTGACGATCATGTTCGCGCCTTCGTCCGTCATCCAGACGTTGTCGTGCCTGTCGACCCGGACGGTGTGCGCGAACGACGCGGCGTAGTTGTCCTGCCCCCACTGCTTCACGAACTTCAGGTTCTGATCGAACTCGAAGAGCTGGGACGCCGTGGCGCCCTTCGCCGGACCGAGGTTGCCGCTGCGCGTGAAGACGAACAGGTGGCCCTGCGAGTTCTTCGCGACGCCGACGGCCTCGCCGATCGTATGGCCGGGCACGACGAGCGGCAAGACCTCCTCGGTGATCTGGAGCCGCGCCGTGGCTTTCTCGAGCGCGTCTTGTTTGGCGAGCGCGGCCTGCTGTTCAGGGCTCGGCCCTCCCCGCTGGGCCTGGCTCACCAGACCGCCCAGCAGCACGACCATCAGAGCGATGAGAACACGTTTCACGATAGCCTCCTCCTGACTTGACACATGGTCATCGAACGTCGCCGCGTCTCAGCGCGTCGCCGGCGTCTCGGCCGGCAGCGCCCATGCCGTCATCGTCGTACCCGCGGGGACGACCACGTGCTGCCGTCCGTCAAGCATATACGTGATCGGCGAGGTCCCGTGCATCGTGGCGCCCATCTGATACCGCCAGAGCAGCTTCCCGCTCCGTGAGTCGAGCGCCAGCAGATTGCCGTCGGCGTCGCCGCTGAAGATCAACCCGGAGGCCGTCGAGAGCAGGCCCGCGGTCGACGGCGACAGATACTCGAACTGCCAGCGCCGCTCGCCCGTGATCGGATCGATCGCGCGCAGCGCGCCGTATGCCTTCCGGTCGGACGCCGTCACCCGCTGCGCGGCGCCACCCGTGAAACGCTCGCCTTCCTTGTACTCGGGCTTCCACGCGTAGAACATCGCGCAGACCTCGCGCGCGTTGACGAAGAAGAGGCGCGAGCTCGGATCGTAGGTCGGCGGCCAGAAATTCGTCGCGCCGGTGATGTCCGGGCAGGTGATCTCACCCTTCTCGTCCGGCATATGGCCGGGCTCGAGGTGCGGCCGGCCGTCGCTGTCGATCTGCCTGGCCCAGGTCGTCACCACGAACGGCTTGGCCAGGATCAGCTTCCCGTTGGTGCGGTCGAGCGTGTAGTAGAAGCCGTTCCGGTTCGCGAACATCACCACCTTGCGCGGCTGCCCGGCGATGGGGAGATCCGCGAGCACCGGCACTTCAGTCGCGTCCCAATCGTGGACGTCGTGCGGCGTGAACTGATAGTGCCAGCGGATCTGTCCCGTGTCGGCGTCGATTGCCACCAGCGAACAACTGTACAAGTTGTCGCCCTCGCGGCTCTCGCCGTGATAGTCCGGCCCCGGGTTGCCCGTGCCGTAGTACAGCAGGTTCAGCTCCGGATCGTACGCGCCGGTCACCCAGAGTCCCGCGCCGCCGCGCTGCCACGAATCGCCGGACCACGTGTTGTGCCCGGGCTCGCCGGGCCCGGGGATCGTGTAGAAGCGCCACGCGCGCTTCCCGGTGTGCGCATCGTAGGCATCAAGGAACCCGCGGATGCCGTACTCTCCGCCGGCCACGCCGACGATCACCTTCCCCTTCACGACGAGTGGCGCCAGCGTGGAGGCATAGCCGCGCCGATAATCTTCGAGCGTCGCGTCCCAGGCGATCGCGCCGGTCTTCATGTCGAGCGCGAGCAGGTGCGCGTCGAGCGTCCCCATGAACAGTTTGTCGCCCAGGACACCGAAGCCACGGTTGACCAGGCCGCAGCACGCGGTCAGCCCGGTGGGCAGCTCGCGCCGGTACCGCCAGATTTGACGGCCCGTGCGCGCGTCGATCGCCCACGCGACGTTCTGCGGCCCGGTGACGTACAGCACGTTGTCGCGCACGAGCGGCGTCGCCTCGAAATTGCCGAGCGTGCCGGTCTGGAACGTCCACTGCGGCACCAGGCGATTCACGTTCGCCGGCGCAATCGACGTCAGCGGGCTGTGCCGGTGATTGGCGTAGTTGCCGCCGAAGGTGAGCCAGCGCGCGCCGTCGGCGTTCAGGCCGCCGAGCAATTCCTGCTCGGAGACCTGCGCCGGCGGCACCTGCTGCGCCGCGACAGCGGCGGCGCCGCCCGCCGCCGAGAGACCCGCGATCCGCACGAGACGAACGATCGTGGCGCGCATACGCCTCCTCAACAGACGTTACTGGCGAACCGCGGGATCGAATCCACGCAGACCTTGCAGATATCGGACGATATCGTCGACATCGCTCTGGCTCAGGCGATCGGGCCCAAAAATCGGCATCGCGGATTTCTTGTCGTCCACGACCGCCTGCATCTTGTCTTTCTCGTAGCCCTGAATCCGCTCGCGCGAATCCATGATCTGCACGGAGAACAGGTCTTCGTTCTTCTTCACGCCGTGGATGGGCGGCCCATCC
>ORJL010134187.1_pt1 | contig 25333 bp, 20 predicted proteins | sample 1779941 | NCBI WGS metagenome assembly ORJL01 (sample SAMEA104232317, study PRJEB22302) | groundwater metagenome | biome: forest; feature: aquifer; material: groundwater | place: USA | collected 2011-08-07 | depth 5.8 m
TACATGCCCCAGTTAGTCCATTCGGAATCAGGGTCTTTCGTAATCATCATGTGCCACGTGCCTATGTAGCGTCCGCCGTCGCCGTCATGAATCATAGGGGAAGGCAAGGTGGATAAGTCCGCTTTGGCGCCCACAAGTATTCTTTCTTTGCAGCGGCCGCTGTCCACCACGATTGGCTTAATGGGATGTTCGATTCCTTCCTCAAACGCGGCCTGGACTTCTCTGACGGAAACGCCGGGTTCAAGTCCCAGCGCGATGGCCAGCCTGCGGTATGTTCCAAGGGGAGAGCCGAAGATGGAGTATCCGGCCGGATAGTCCCTGAGTTTTTCAAAGAGCAGGGCGGGACCCTTCTTCTCGTTGCTGTAGCGGACAAGGGCTCCGGCTTCGAGGTCCCAGTCGGTCTCTTCCTTGACGCGGATGAGGTCGCCGGATTTCTCCAGCGCTTCGATAAAATGCCTGTTACCCTTAAAAGACATGTACCTTTCTCCCTGGCCCTCTCCCCTTCAAAGGGAAGAGGGAGAATAGTTTTTTGAAAGGGACAGAAGTCCCTTTCGATTCCTACTGTTCCCCTCCGCAAAATGGAGGGAAAATTGTCAATGCAACTTGAAGGGGGTCCTTTCCTTTGCCCGCTTCTCACCGATCTTATGAATTTCCCCCTCGAGGGTGGCCTGGGCCGCTTCCTCGTATCTTTTCGGCCAGTAGCCGAGGGTATATCCGTGCCAGGGTTTGCGCGGCTTAAGAGCGGGTAATCCTTCGCGCTCCCAGATTTCCTTCGCCCTCTCCATGTATTCTCTTTTGGGGAGAGCTACGGGAGGGTAAGCCCACTTGCGGGTTGCGTCGATGAGGATGGCGGAGGCCCCTGCCGGGTATGGATAGACAGCTTCGTCGCGGGGGGAACCGGGCGGTGCCGTGGAGGGGTCAAGCATGGCTGATTTCCCCTGCGTGATGCGGGTATCGCGGTGGGGCTGCACGCGAAAGCTCAGAGCCCAGTTCACAGAATCGGGGTCGTGAGGGTCTATGTCCTCGTCCACGGCAATGACCCATTTGCCGATGGCAGCCTCGTAGGCCACGGTGGCGTTGAGCGCCTGCCAGGCCTGGGAGTTATGGTTTTTTTGCATCTGTATGACGCAGTACTGCATGGCCCCGCTGGACTCGTGGAAAGCTACATCCAGAATTCCAGGGAGGTTGCAGTCGTGCTTCAAGAACTTAAGCAGGTTCCCCTCATAGGCGATTTGCCTTATCTTGCTACTCTCACTGGGAGGAAACTGGCTGATAATAGATGTGAAAACCGGCTTCCTGCGGTGGGTTATGCATTTGATTTCGAACAGAGGGCAGGGATGCCCTTCCGCCAGGTATCCGCTGTACTCTCCGAAGGAGCCCATATGGGTTTCCATCTGCTCGGTGGAGATGAGGCCCTCAAAGACTATTTCCGAGGAGGCGGGGACTTCAATGTCAACGGTCCTGCATTTGATTACTTCCAGGGGCTCACCGGCAAGTCCGCAGGCAACCGCAACCTCGTCCTCACCATAGGCCACTTTGGCTACAGAAACCATGGCGTAGGCAGGGAGAACGCCGACTACAAGGGCCGCCTCCAGAGGCTTGCGCATGGCCTTTGCCTTGAGAAGATGGGTGGCCATGTGCTGGGTCCTGTGCAGGCCAATAATCATGCGGTCCCTGGCGTGGACAAATCCGGCGTAGTTTCCTATGTTCCTGGCCCCTGTCTCGGGGTCTTTGGTGAAGAAATGAGTGGCTGTTGTGCGCAGCCCTCCTCCGAAACCGGGCGTGTTTACCGGAAAGGGAAACTCGTCCAATCCCTCCTTCAGCAGGTCGGCCTCGTAATGAACCTCTTCCTGCGCCGGCCCGGACTTCACCAGTTTGGGTGGAATGGGATGAAGCTGGGCATCGAGCCACTTCTCGCTGATTTCCGAGGGCTTGCAGCCCATTCCCAGGGCATAGATTTCCCGGGAGGCCGCGAGGGCGCCGACCAGCACGGGTATATCGTATTTTTTCCCCTTGACGTCGGTGACTTTTTCAAAGAGAAAGGCCCTTCGCTGTTCTTCGGGAAGTCCACGAAATTGCCAGCGCACCAGGGGAATAAGCTCCGTCTCTCTGTTGACGGGCGTTTTGATTCTCCAGAGCAGTTCTCTCCTCTCCAGCTCATCAATATATCCCCTCAGGTCTCTGTAGTAAGGCATGAGACGGTTCCTTTCTTATTTCAAGAGATTTCCGAATATCTCCTGGGCCAGCTTCATGTGTCCCGGCCTCGCCAGTATGAGGTCTTCTTCCTCGCTGTTGAAGTACTTCATACCCGGCTGGGGTATTTTCATTGGGTCGCCTTCAATGGGCACATCCAGCCTGCGGGAAGGGGAGCCATATCCTCTGCTGTAAAGGGTCTGTCCCTCGTTGGTCAGCAGCCAGTTGATGAAAACCCTGGCCGCAGCGGGGTGAGGGGCATTTTTGATTAGAGCCACGGTGCCGCCGCCAACTGTGGTGGAGTTACCCTCCACAGGCAATATTCCCGTTATAGAGGCTCCTGCCTTTCTGAATTCCTCAACGGTATCGGTCTTTGCGGTGATAGATACGGGGTATCGGCCCCGGACCAGCCACTCCACCTGAAGGCGCTGGTCTCGCACAGGAAAAAGCTCCTGTTTGGCCAGTTCGCGCATGTAGTCCCAGCCCATGATTTTCTCTCCTACTACGCCGAACCAGTTGTTTCCGCTTCCGGTAACAGTGGGGTCGTTAATGACCATCTTCCCCTTCCACTTGGGATTGAGGAGGTCCTTGTAGGATCTTATTTCCTGCTTGTTGACCATGTCGTCATTGATGAAAATCGGAACGTTTACGGCGAAAACGTAGGCCAGGAACAAGTGGTCTTTGTCGACAAACTGAAGGTCGCCGCCCAGCCAGGCCTTCTTGTCGAGCACTTCCGGCAAGGCGAGTACAGGCTCAATCGGGTCTATGATATTGGCCGGCTTAAGTATATTGATCGTGGTGGTGGCTCCAAAAAGGGCCACATCCTGCAGATAGAGGCCGGCCTTCCTTTCCGTGAAGATCTTCTGGGTCAGTTCCTCTCCTCTACCCGTAATAAAGTCAACCCTTATTCCGTACCTTTTCTGAAACCCCTCGGTTATAAGGGGTCTCACGTTCCCACCGACGCCGCTGACAACGGTGACTATCTCCTCTCTCCTGGCCGTTCGCAGGATGGCGTCCCACTCTCTTTCCCACGGCTGCTTCGTGTCTGCTGCCGGCCCCTTGTTTTCCACGATGGGAGCAGGCGCCGTTTTCACCGTGGTTGGCTGGGCGGGAGAACAGGCCAAGACGACAAGCGAGAATATTGCCGGAGTCAGGAGCAGGAATAGTTTACCTTTCTTCATTGTCCCCTCCAATTGTCAAAATGTCGCTCGTGTGAAACAGGAAACCGAAGAGTCATGTGAGTAGTAAAAATATACCATAATCGGCGCGGATGTCAAAATTGCTATGACGAATCGAGAATTAAGAGTGGGCTGGTTTGCATAAAAACTGCGCGTGGTGTATAGTTAATTCAGGTTAAAGTTAAGGTTATCGAACAGCGTGCAACAAACCAGTTTTCCAGCGCCATTGGATGACCAGACCCTAGCCAAGTATTAGAGAAAGGAGGTTGTCCAATGAGTTTCGTGGAAAAATCTCTCCAGTGCTCAGAGTGTGGTTCTACCTTTGCCTTCACTGTCGAAGAACAGGAATTTTTCGCATCAAAAGGCTATGTCAATGAACCAAAGCGTTGCCCAAATTGTCGTGAGACAAGGAGGTCGGGGCGGAATGGCTCTTCGAGCTTCGGAGGTGGAAGGCCCAGAGCGGCCTTATTCACAGCTACCTGCGCCGAATGCGGCAAGGAGGCTCGAGTACCGTTTGAGCCAAAAGAGGGAAGACCTGTTTATTGCAGCGATTGCTACAGCAAGGTCAGAACGACCAACAGGCGTTAAAGTCTGCTGAACAAAGAGTCGAGGGGCTCCCATTCAACGGAGCCCTTCGTCTTTATGTGGGAAGTGGTAAGTGGTTTTGTGGAGAGTCTGCCTGTCCGAGTCATCGGACTCTCGGAGAGCGAAGAGGCAGACTATACTTATGGCTAACCCTCGCAAGTCCACAAAAAGATGATTTATGAGCAACATGAAAGGAGTTTGCTGTGAATTTATATATAGGTAACCTGTCGCGTGATGTGACCGACAAGGACCTGAGAGAGCTATTCGAGCCTTTCGGGGAAATTAAGTCAATTAACATTATCAAAGACAAGTTCAGCGGTGTGTCCCGCGGTTTCGGATTTGTCGAAATGGCTGAAAAATCCGCCGGACAGGCAGCGATCGAAGGACTTAAGGGAAAGTCTTTACTTGACCGCACCCTGGACGTGACAGAGGCGAGGCCCCGGACCGAACACGGCGGAGGTGGTGGAGGCAGAGGCGGCTTCGGCGGCGCCAGAAAGGGCGGCAGACCTGGCGGCGGCATGAGAAGCAACAGACGGTATTAGTTTTCCAGTACCATGAAAAACGCCCGCCCCATCCCGCTCCGGCGGGACGAGGAGGGCGCTTTCAGTCTAATTCAGATAGTGCGTTTCCCTATTGTACCTGAGGCCACGGCCTCGGGTCAGGCACAAAGATGTCTTTGCCCGGCATAGTGACCTTTGGCAGCGTTTCCGCATTCATCACATCGTTATCGCCGATAATCCCGTTCTGGTTCAGTAACCAGGCCACAACCGCAAATACCTCATCGTTTGTCAGAGAGCCCGGCTTATTGAAGGGCATTGCGCGGCGGACATAATCGAAGATGGTTGTGCTGTAAGGCCAATAGTTTCCGATTGTCCTCGGGCCGACTGCCTGCGGATTTCCTTTTTGAAACCAGGGCTTTGCACCCACGAGCACCTCGCTTGTGGCCGGCAGACCGCCCTGCCCTTTGTCTCCGTGGCATCCGGCGCATTTGGCCGCAAAAACAGAGGCTCCCTGAGAGGGAGTCCCGCTGCCCGGTGGAAGGCCCGTTCCGTCAGGCATTATGTCGTTATCCCAGGCCTTAATCTCGTCCGCGGCGGCAACCCGCCCGATTCCGTAAGCCCCTGTGTATCCCGTTCCCTGTGCCGGCTGAGGCGCCGGAGCGGGCAGAACAGGTTCAGCCGCCAGAGGCGGGACGGGGGTCACCGTAACGGTGGATGCCTTGCCAGCTGGACCCGAGGGGCCCTGGGGTCCAGCCGGGCCTTGAGGTCCTGCCGGGCCAGCAGAGCCTCTTTCACCTGCCGTGCCGGGGGGTCCAACAGCCCCCTGCGGTCCGGCGCAGGCTAAAGCCAGCAGCGCGATCCCGAAAAGGACTACAGTCAGAAGCGCGGACATCTTGATAGTTCTCTTCATTTCTTCCCTCCTAAACCAGCCCGCAGTCCGGAACAAGCGGCCAGGGACCCGCGAGCAGAGCCGGCATCCCGGTCTTGAGCGGCGTTTCGTGGTAGGCGTGCACCACTTTGCCGTCAGGTTGAATTTTCCATGCCTGGATCCCATTGAAATGGTAGGCAGATGAGCCCCGTGCGGCCAGAAGCTGGTTGCGCGTGGGCTGGACATAGCCCAATTCATCAGTGCAGCGGCTGAGAATGACGGCTTCCTGTCCGTCCCACATCCAGGGATAACGGAAGCGTGTAGTAGTCCTGGGGAGGATAGGTTCCTGGAGCGAGGCCAGTCCCCATGTTCTGCCGCCATCGGTACTGACTTCCACTCTTGCTATTTTGCCTCTCCCCGACCAGGCCATGCCGAGTATCTCGTAAAAACCCCTGCCGGGCATCGCCATTCCTCCGGAGGGATGAGTAATCACGGACTTGGCGTCCCACTCGAAAGTGAACTGTCTGGCCTTGCCCTCTCGGGGAAGTATGTCTGTGTATTTTGAAGTCTCCTCGCGGGTTTGAAACGGCCTGTCGGAGATTTCAATCCGGCGAACCCACTTGACGTTGATGTTGCCCTCCCACCCGGGCAGCAGCAAGCGGGCGGGGTACCCCTGCTCCGGGCGCACCGCCTCACCGTTCTGCCCGTAGGCTATGAGGGCGTCTTCATATCCCTTGTTCATGGGCACGCTGCGGGTCATGGCCGCGCCGTCGTAGGATTCAGCCAGGAACCAGCGGGCTTCCTTTTTGGCCCCGACTTCGCGGAAAAGTATTTCCAGCGGAACTCCTATCCATTCGCTGTTGCTGTAGATAGGGTTCGTGTCAAGAATGGTGGCGGTTTCCGGCAGGTCTCTCCACTGCGCCGAGCTATCGCCTGAACACTCGACAAAGTAGAAGAAAGACTCCTGAGGGAAACGTTTGAGGTCGTCGAGCGAATACATCATTGGCCGTTCCACCATTCCATGAATCAGGAGCTTATAGCGTTTCGGGTCGATTTCCGGTATGCCGTTATGGTGGCGCTCGAAATGCTGGTCCGATGGGGTGAGGACTCCCATGAAATTCGTCTGGTTTGTGCTTGAGGTCTGGGATATTCCCGCATACACGGAACCGGGCCGGCGCTTTGGCTGCTCGAACTGGGAACGGCCCCTGCTTACTTCGGTGGATGCCCTGCCCGGGACTTTCTGCGGGTCATCCGGGACGGTAATCTCCTGGGCGCGGGCAATCCCCGAGGCTGCCGCACCCAGGGCTGCGGCGGCTGCCAATCCCGCTGTGCCCCTCAATACCTGGCGGCGGGTGAGCAGCGCAGTCCGGCGGACGAAGGATTCTATTTCTTTCCGGCTCACTTCCTCTGGCATGTTCGGGTACCTCCTTATCAATAAGAGTTTTTTCAAAAATATCAGAGCGCGTGCAGGGTGTCAATGGATTTTTCTTGCGATTTTATGACAAAAGGGAGGAGGCGGGTTTTTCCCGTATGAACAGGCAGGCCAGGAAGGCCGCGGCCAGGAAGAAGAATGAGGGCAAAAAGGCCCAGTAGTAGTTTCCGGTCTCGTGCGCGACCATGCCCGCCAGATATACGGAAACGCCCCCGGCTAACTGGTGGCCCATCGAAACCATGCCCAGAATGGTCCCCATTGAGGCAACACCGTAGATGTCTGCCACGAGGCCGGCGGTCAGGGAAGCCGTCCCCATGGTGCCGAAGCCAATCATCATCGCAGCCACAAGGAGGGAGGTCTCATTGAACGAGAACAGTAGCAGGAGGATTCCCAGCCCACGAAGCAAATAGAGACTGGCCAGGGGTATTTTCCTGCCGATGAAATCGGAGACAAAACCGCTTACGAATATCCCCACGAAGGCGGCCCCTCCCACAATTCCCCCGGCAGTGGCAGCCTTCAAAGGGGCGTACCCTGAGCTGATAGCCGCAGGAACGAAATGTACCGACAGCATGTGGGCTGTGAGCCCGCAAACGAAGAAGCTTCCCACGAGGAGCCAGAAGGACGGGGTGCCCATGGCACCGCCCAATCCAATGGCTTGCGGCTTAAGGGCTGACGCGGCTTTGGATGCCCCCGCAGGCTGCTTCGCAGGATAGTCCGTTCCTTTTCTGCCATCGGGTAGAAGCCCCATCTCCTGGGGAGTATCCCTGACCAGTTTCCATATCAGCGGAAGAGCGACGACCAATACCAGCCCGCCAAGGAAACCGAGGGCCAGCCGCCAGCCCTGGTTGATTATCATTAACATGGAAACAGGTACAAGAATGAACTGGCCCAGGGCCATGCCGGACTGGGCAACGCTGAGGGCTATGCCTCTTTTCTTATAAAACCAGCTTGAAACCAGGGCGGACAAGCTTACGGTTGTGCAGGCGGCCCAGGCAATGCCCATCACCACGCCATACAGGGCATATAGCTGCCACAAACTGCTAATCAGGGCAGAAAGAACCGAAGCTGTGCCGTAGGCGGCGAGCCCGCACAGGGTAACTTTTCTGGGCCCGTAGCGGTTTACCAGCCAGCCGGTGAGCGGCTGGGATAGCCCGTAGAGTATCAGGCCGATGGAGGCGGCCAGAGACATCTGCTCCATGTTCCAGCCGAATTCGGACTGCCAAGCCCCGACCAGATTCCCGAAAGAAGTGCGAGGGCCCATGGTCGAAAGATAGGTGAGAAAAGTGGCAAGGAGGACGATCCAGCCGTAAAACAGCTTGTCTTTGGGTCTGTGGTTCTGCTTCAATTCATTGTCTCTTGCTCTGTCCCTGTATAAAAGCTACAATAAGGCCTGAGGCATAGCACGGAAATATTAAGGGCGGACACCGACGGCTGTCAAATTGAATGCAGTCAAAAATGGATTTCCGCCTGGTTGCAGGACCAATGAATCGAGATTCTTCGTCGGCCTCTCCGCTGTGCTGAGTCCGACAGGTCGGACCGACAAGTCGGACAGAATGACAGACCCGCATCGTCACCCTCCTGAGGCGCGAAGAAGGAAGAAAGATACCCGAATGGAAAAACAGAGAGCGAACGACCGCGACGAATTATTGTCTCTCCTCTCCCAGACCCCGATAATGCAGCAGATCGAGAAAAGCCTCCGTGAGGAGCCGGTTCACATACTCGGAGCGATATGCGGCGAGCATGAAAAGACCGGCCAGGCTGTGGCGGATTACCGACTGCATCTGTCCGGATATGTGGGTGAAGTTTCCCTCAAAGCGCTGCTGGAGGCGGGGTTGATAACACAGCAGTCGGGCGGCAGGGTTTCGATTTACACTTATAGTCCGACCGCAGAGGGTCTCAAGCAGTACCAGTCGCTCAAGAAGAGCAAGGCTTCATAAGTATCCCCTCCATTGACTTTACTTTAGCTACCCCTTACAATTTCAGTATTTGTCAACCTGGAAAGATGTATGGTTAACATTACTGAACCGCATGCCACTAACATAAGGGAACAGATGCTGGACCTGTTACGGGCCAGCCCGAATTCCTACATTTCCGGGCAGGAAATAAGCAAGCATCTGGGCGTATCCCGCACCGCCATCTGGAAGAACGTTAATGCCCTCAGGAGTCAAGGCTATGTTATCGAGTCTCATCCCAGGCTGGGGCACAAGCTGAAGGATATTCCCGACCTTCTGCTGCCGCTGGAGGTAAGGGCGCGGCTCAAATCAAAGGTCTTCGGACGAAACGTCTACCATTTCGCCAGCACCGGTTCCACGCAGGAGCACGCGTTCGAACTCGCCCGGAAGGGCGCGTCAGAAGGCGCGCTCGTGGTGGCGGAAGAACAGACCGGCGGACGGGGCCGGAGGGGCAGGTCTTATTATTCTCCCCGCGGAGGGATTTGGTTCTCCATCGTGCTGAGGCCGCCTCTGCCGCCCCGGGCGGCACCTGTCATCAACCTGGCCGCGGGAGTGGCTCTCGCCGATGTGATGAGGGAACTGGGGCTTTCCTCTGCCCTGCTCCGATGGCCCAACGATGTCCTGGCAGGCGGAAAGAAGCTCTCGGGCATACTGGCCGAGATGTCCGCCGAGCCTGACGAACTGCATTTCGTTATCCTGGGCATGGGCATTAACGCGAACATAGAAATGGACTCGTTCCCGGAAGACCTCCGGTCCGTGGCTACTTCTCTGTGGACGGAGCTCGGGAGAAGAGTGGACAGAGTGGAGGTGCTGTGCAGAGTACTGGAAAAACTGGAAAAGTATTATTCGCGGCTGCTGGAAGAAGGCTCATCCTCTATTCTGGCGGCCTGGAAGAGTTTCCCGAATATGCTGGGAAAGCCGGTAAGGGTGAGCGCCACGGAGGGTGTTTTCGAGGGCGTGGCAATGGGGCTGGATGAGGAGGGAGCGCTGCTCGTGAAAGATAACGCCGGGAAAGAAAGAAGGCTATTCGCCGGAGATGTCTCTGCGCGGGGGATCTAATTCTCTTATGAATTCTAACTTGTCGAAATATGTGCGGTCCTCTCTGGAAGACCTGGAGGGGAAGAACCTCTATAGAGAGCTTCGGCCCCTTCTGTGGAGCCAGCCGGGTGCGGGCAAATGGATGGAGATAGAGGGCAAAAGGTTCCTCAACCTGTGTTCCAACAATTATCTAGGACTATCGTTTCATCCCCGGGTCATGGAAGCCGCGCGGCAGAGCCTGCAGCTCTACGGCTGCGGGAGCGGAGCGTCAAGGCTCATCTGCGGGGACCTCTCGCTCAATGAGAAACTGGAAGAGAGGCTCGCAGCGCTGAAGGGACAGGAGTCCGCCCTTCTCTTTAACAGCGGCTACAATGCCAACCTGGGAGTGATATCGGGCCTGGCAAAACCGGGCGACGTTGTATTCAGCGACGAGCTGAATCATGCCAGCATTATTGACGGCTGCCGCCTGAGCCGGGCGGCAGTGCAGGTGTTTCCTCATAAAGATATGCGAGCTCTGGAAACGAAACTGAAAGCGAAATCAGAGGCGGGGACGCGCCGTTTCATCGTAACCGACGCGGTCTTCAGCATGGACGGCGACCTGGCGCCGCTTCCTGAACTTGTATCGCTTGCGGAAAGATACGATTGCACGCTGATAATAGACGAAGCCCACGCCACCGGGACGATAGGACCGGGTGGAAAAGGACTCGTGGCCCACTACGGCCTGGAGAAAAAGCCCCTGGTAATAATGGGCACCCTGAGCAAGGCGCTGGGATGCTTCGGCGCTTTCATTTCCGGGAGCGAGGAACTCAGAAAATACCTGATCAACTTTTCACGCAGTTTCATTTACACCACGGCTCTGCCGCCGGTGGTACTTGCTTCGGCCCTGGAAGCGGTGGCAGTCCTGGAGGACGAGCCCCGGCTGGTGGAGAAGCTCCAGAACAACGCGGACTATGTGAGGGAGGGACTGAGGAAGCTCGGGTGCAGGGTGAGTGAGAATCCCACCCCTATCATACCCCTCATCGCGGGCAAAGCTGAAAGGGCTTTGAGGATGGCGGACCTGCTGCGGCAGGAGGGGTTGATGGTCACCGCTGTCCGGCCTCCCACAGTTCCTGAGGGCGGCAGCCGAATAAGGCTTACCGTCATGGCGAATCATACCAGGGAAGAACTGGATTTCGCCCTTGAGGCGTTCAGGAAAGCAGGGGAGAAGATTGGCTTAGACAAATGAAAGAACAATCTTTTTACGGGCATAGCCCTGAAGACCTGGAGCGGCTGGACAAGGAGCTTATCTGGCATCCCTTTACCCAGATGTCCGACTGGCTGGTGGAGGAGCCTTTGATCGTGGCATCTGGCGAAGGGAGCTATTTGACAGATGTCCATGGAAAGCGATATCTGGACGGAGTCTCTTCCCTCTGGGTTAACGTGCACGGACACCGCCAGCCGGAGATAGACAGGGCCATAACGGAGCAGCTATCCAATATCTCCCATTCCACCTTCCTGGGACTTTCCAACGTTCCCGCTATCGAACTGGCCCGGCGGCTGGTGGAAATCGCGCCGCGCAGTCTTTCCAGGGTCTTCTACTCGGATAACGGCTCTACCGCGGTTGAAGTGGCTCTGAAGATGGCCTTTCAATACTGGCCCCAGTCCTCTGCACCTTCATCCCAGAGGACCGGGTTCATATCTTTTGCCAACGCCTATCATGGCGATACCGTCGGCTCCGTGAGCCTGGGAGGAATAGACCTCTTTCACAGGACATACAAGCCGCTGCTGTTCCAGACGGTAAGAGCGCCCTCGGCTTACTGCTATCGCTGCTACATGGGGAAGGAATATCCGTCGTGCGATATGGCCTGCCTCGGCGACGTGGAAGAGGCCATGGAAAAGAACAGGGACAGGATAGCGGCGGTGGTGATGGAGCCTCTGGTGCAGGGGGCCGCGGGAATGGTAGTGTTCCCGCCAGGCTACACGAAAAGGGTTTGGGGGCTAGCCAAGAAATACGGCATGCTCTTCATAGCTGACGAGGTGGCCACCGGCTTTGGCAGGACGGGCGCCATGTTCGCCTGTCATCTGGAGGCAATAGAGCCCGACTTCATGTGTGTGGCCAAGGGAATCACCGGCGGCTACCTGCCGCTGGCGGCGACGCTGGCCTCTTCAAAAGTCTTTGACGGGTTCCTGGCTGAATACAAAGAGCGAAAGACCTTCTTCCACGGCCATACCTACACCGCCAATCCTCTGGCCTGTGCCGCGGCCATAGCCAGCCTGGAGCTTTTTCAGAAAGATGACGTACTGGAAAAGCTCCAGGGTAAAATTGCCGGGCTTCGCGAGGGACTCAAGGCTTTCCGGAAGCTGAGGCACGTGGGCGATGTGCGGCAGCTAGGGTTCATGGTCGGAATAGAGCTGATGAAAGACCCGGAGAAAAAGAAGGACTACGCTTACGAGGACAAAACCGGCATCAGGGTGATAAAGGAGGCGAGGAAGCGGGGCCTGGTCATCAGGCCTCTGGATAACGTGATTGTCCTCATGCCGCCTCTGAGCATCAGCCAGGAAGAACTGGACGAGGCGCTGGAGATAACGTATGAGTCCATTAAGGTGGTTACGGAGGAGGGCCGGAAATAAATGACAAATTTCAAAGACCAAACGTCAAATGATCGCCATTATTGTGGTATTGTTCAGGATTCAGGATGTGAGGTTCGTAATGGGTAAGGGAATTTTTATCACCGGGACAGACACGGGCGTCGGCAAGACGCTGGTGGCCGGGGGGCTGGCGGCGGCGCTGCGGGAAAAAGGCTTTGATGTGGGGGTAATGAAGCCGGTGGAATCCGGATGCGTCCGGCAGAATGGCAAACTCGTGCCTGGGGACGCGCTGTTTCTCAGAGAGATGGCCCAATGCCAGGATGAGCTGGAAATGGTGAATCTGTATGCCCTGGAGCATCCCCTGGCGCCGTCGCTTGCGGCTGAGATGGAGCAGGTGGGGATAGAGAAAACCTTGATACTTGAGGCCGTCCATATCATGCTATCCAGACATCAACTTGTGATTGTCGAGGGTGTGGGCGGAATGCTGGTGCCCCTTAACGGCAACTATTTCGTGGCCAACCTGGCGAAAGAGCTTAACCTTCCCATCGTTATTGTGACAAGGACGAACCTGGGCACAATAAACCACACGCTTTTGACTCTTTCGTACAGCAGCGGCATGGGGCTCGATGTGATGGGCCTGGTCATGAATAATACCTCGGCCCCGTCACGACAGGCCGCGGGCTCTTCCTGGAGAGCCGATGCACTGAACCCTTCAGCGATACAAAGATGGGCGAAAGCTCCGCTGCTGGGGGTGCTGCCGTTCATTCCCGAAATTACCAGAGATTCGGTCATACGGGCGATAACGGATAGCCTGAACCTGGAGCCGCTGATGTCATATTGCTCGGGAGGCGCATATAAAATGCAAAATGCAGATTGAAGATACTGGTTGTGAGGAAACAATGATTGACTACTTAAGCCTGGCGGAGAAGTCTCTATCCGGCTCTGTTCTGGACCGAGATGAGTGCATCGGCGTTTTGAGCACGCGGCCGGAAAAAATGCTGGACCTGCTTCAGGCGGCGTTCAGGGTGAGAGAGGCCTATTTCGGGAGAAAGGTAATCGTACAGCTCCTTGTAAACGCGAAGAGCGGCTCCTGCTCCGAGGACTGCGCCTATTGCTCCCAGTCCGCCCTTTCCGCGGCGGAAATAGAAAAGTATCCTCTGATAGATGAGGAAGAAATTATCGCCGGGGCCAGGGCCGCCAGAGAGGCGAAGGCGGTCAGGTATTGCATCGTGACCAGCGGACGAGCTCCGGGCAAAGAAAACCTGGAAAGAATATGCCGCGCCGCGAGCCGGATCAAGAGGGAAAGCGGCATAAGCCTGTGCGCCTCGCTGGGTTTCCTGGATAAAAAAGAGGCCGCAGCTTTGAAAGCCGCCGGAATAGACCGCTACAACCACAATCTCAATACCAGCCGGGCCTTTTATCCCAGCATTTGCAGCACACATGCGTACGGCGACCGCAGGGAGACCATCGTTCAGGCGCGCCGGGCGGGGCTGGAGATTTGCAGCGGCGCGCTGCTGGGAATGGGGGAGTCGGACCAGGATATTATGGATATAGCCCTGGCCTTCAGGGAGCTCAAGCCCGAGTCCATACCTGTGAACTTCCTTCACCCCGTTTCCGGAACCTCCCTGGAAAAAGTAGACTATCTGACTCCAATGAAGTGCCTGGCCATACTGTGCCTGTTCCGTTTTTTGAATCCGGAATCCGAGATTCGGGCTTCGGGTGGAAGGGAATACCACCTGCGTTCTCTGCAACCCCTCGCGCTTTATCCCGCTAACTCCATCTTTGTGTCCGGCTATCTGACCACTTCCGGGCAGGCACCCGAAGAAGCCTGGAAAATGATAGAGGACATGGGGTTCGAGGTGGAGGCCGAAGTCACACAGGAACTGGCCGTAAAGTAATAGCAGAAATGCCTGGTAATGGGGTGGGGTGAGCACAGTGCCGCTCCATTTTGTTTAGCAATATGCTATAATCCCCGCACGCCTTCCCTTTTTCGATCTTAATCTTGCTCGACGTTAGGTGAGAGGGAGTTAAAATTGGAGTGGGGCTATCCTCCAGTAAGTTCGGTAAGTCATACGTGACAACTGACTAGACCATGCCCAGGAAAATCCAGCTTCTGTCCCAAGTTTGCGCATTCGCAGCAGGAAGTCTGGCAGTTCTCTCTTTGCTTGGCTGGCAACTGGACATGCGCTTTCTGGCCGGGCAATGGGGTGACTATGTCCCAATGGCTCCAAGCACCGCGATTGCCTTCCTATTGCTATCGAGCATGTTGTTCACCCATACGCGCTGGCCAGCACAGGGATGGAACTGGAACTTATCTCTGGCAGCCTTAACCCTCATCCTCTTTGTGGCTGCCCTGGTTCTATTACAGTTCTTTCTGGGTTTTGATGTCGGCCTGGAGCAGAAGTTATCCCGGACGAATGAATTGCTTGGCGGAATACCGGTCGGTCGAATGTCCTTTCTCACCGCTATTCTGTTTATCCTGGAAAGCTCTGCGTTTGTTCTTTTCCTTGTCTTCGGGCAATGGCGTCATACCATAGCTGCCAGCGTGGTACTGGCCGTTGGCGCCACAACCATGAGTACGGTGGTTCTCGCTGGTTATCTTTATAATGCGCCTCTGCTATATGGGGGGATTGCTGTTCCAGTAGCCTTACCTACCGCTATGGCCTTTGTAGCCATAGGAATAGGACAAATAAACCTGTCCGTCAATACCGTCCATTTGTTCTATGAGTGGAGAAGCACTTCCATACAGGGTCACCTGCTACGTGCTTTCCTGCCCTGGATTTCTATTGGTGTGCTATTAATAACATGGCTGGCATATCTAGCTACCAACTACGAGTTGTATAATCCCGCTGTCGTTTCTTCTCTGGAAGCGATCATCATCCTTGTCATAATTATGGGTATCACAGGATGGATAGCAAGAAAAACCGGTACGGAAATCGAACATACACAGAGCTTACTTAAAGAAAGCCAGGAGAGGCTGCAATCTATATTTGACGGAGCGCACGATGGGATAGTTCTCAGCGATGGCGATGGAGGGTACATCCTCGACTGTAATAAAGAGTTTGAGAAACAAACCGGCTGGAAGTTGAAGCAATTGCAGACAATGAGGATCAGTGACATAAGACCGAAAGAAGAACAGGAAGTTGCCAGAAAAAGATTCCTCGAATTGCTGGAAAAGAGTGAAGTGGAAAGCACAGACCTGGGATTCCAGAGGCCCGACGGTTCAAGAGTTCCGGTCGATATTCGTTCCAGACTGGTTAAGATCAGGGGAAAAACTTACGCATTGAGCGTCAGCAGAGATATCACCGGGCGCAAAAAGGCGGCAAAAGCGCTGCAGGAATCAGAGGAAAAATACCGCAATCTGGTGGAAACTGCGGATGATGTCATCCTGCTTACCGATCTGAATGGCAGGCATATCTTCAGAAACTCAGCTTACTACACAAGTTTGGGATTCATGGTAGGAGACGATGTGGACCTCGATGGTTTTGCCAGAGTTCACCCCGACGACCTGCCACTGCTGAAAGGTTACGCGGACGATCTACTTAAGACAGGGCAACTCCTGAGTGAATACCGCGTCCGGCATAAAGACGGTCACTGGGTCCATCGCCTTGCCCGAACCAAGGTGATCTATGACCAAAACCATAGTCCGACGGCTTTTCTCGCCATCATTCGAGATATCACAGAGCAGAAGCTGTCAGCAGAACTGGTTCAAAGTCTTCAGAGGGACCTCCTGGAGCGCAACATGCAACTTCAGATTGAGACGCTGAAAAAAGAGAAAGCCCAGTCGGAGAAAATGGCCATCATTGGACAGATGGCGTCCATAGTAGCTCACGAGATGCGCAATCCGCTGGGCATCATTACTAATTCCCTGTATCTTGTTAAGAGGCTCTCCGGTACGGACGCTGCAAAAACGTATCAGCATCTCGAAACAGCATCTAAAGCAACGTCGTCAGCTTCAAGGATAGTCGAGGACCTGCTTGACTATGCCAGGCCTAAGAAGCCTGTGATGGAACCTGTTAAACTTAACGCAATCCTGGAAGAAGCCCTTTCCCGCCTTGTCCCAGACGGGAACATTGAAGTCATCAAGGAATTTTCTCCGGGCATGTCACCTGTTCAGGGTGATGCAGAAATGCTGCAACGGGTACTCATTAACTTAATTCAAAATGCTCTCCAGTCTATGCCCCGGGGTGGAACCCTTAAACTGAAGACTTCTACTCCGGGAGAGTGGCAAGAAGTAAGCATTATAGATACCGGAGAAGGAATGTCTGAAGAGACAAAGAAGAACCTTTTTCAGCCGCTCTTCAGCACGCGCACTAAAGGAGTGGGGTTGGGGCTGTTTATTAGCCAGCAGATAGTAACCCAGCATGGCGGCAGCATAGAAGTCTCCAGTGAACTGGGGAAAGGTACTTCTATCACCGTTCGCCTACCTTCCGGAGACAGGAACAAGAGTGACGGAAATGCGTAGTATCCTGCTGGTTGACGACGAGGCCGAGTTCCGTGACACGTTTAAAGAAGTGCTAGAACTGAACGGATATCAAGTATCAACTGCTGAACACGGAGAGTCAGCAGTGGCGATGGTTGCACATTCCCGCTACCAACTGGTGATAATGGACGTGCGCGTGCCATGTATGGATGGGATCACTGCGCTTCAAGAGATACTAAGGATAAGACCGGAATCATTCGTTATCATGGTCACTGCCTTCCGGTTAACAGAAGGCGAAGAGCAGGTTGTTAAGGGGAAAGCCAAGGGTGTTTTTACCAAGCCTCTGGATTTAGAGTCATTCCTGAAAACTCTGGGAAAATTGCTTGGGGAAGAAGGTTAATAATTCAATACAAGTAATGCGGCAGGAATTCTAATAACGGCGCGAGAAATTCTTATAAAAAATCAGGCAGGTGTATTCAGACAATCAATAATTTTCATGGAGACGGATTAAGAAACAAAAAGTGTGGGAAGCCGCGGCCAATGCTTTAACGGCAGGCATAGCTATCATTGACAAGGAAAGGAATATTGTCCAAGCCAATAAGACCTTAGCCAATATGGTCACTCCCCTGTTGTTTGCTATTTGGCGTAGGGATAACTTATTATTTATGTAAAAGTACGGGTTGTGAACCAGAGAGGGAGCGAATATGTCTAAAGCAAAATACCCGGTTATCCTTGTGTTACTGCTCTCCGTTCTTATCGCTGGATGTTTTGGCGGGAAGGGGAAAGAAGAGGGGGTCCCCACAGGAAACGGCAAGGGTGGAGCCAATGGACTTAGCACGCCCCCTGGGCAGAAAAGACAGCCTTCAGGCACATACATATCCGGCACCTCGGCGGGAGACGCGGAGACGCTTAACTTTATCCTGGCAGCCGATTCCGCCTCTTTTGGTTACGCCGGCCTGACTATTGACTCCCTGGCAACCTACGATAATCAGTTCAAGGTGCAGCTGCGCCACCTGGGAAAGCCGGTGCAGGTATCTGATGACGGACTGGTGTATACCATAACTATCCGGGACGACCTGAAGTGGAGCGACGGTCAAAAGGTAACCTCCGAGGATTACGTCTATACCATGAAGAACCTGATGTTCTCGGACTGGCTGAATTACACTTATAAGAGCGACTGGGAAGAGGAAGCGGGAGGCCAGACGGTCTTTGTGAAGCCCGAAGTCGTGAATGAGACGACATTTACCATAACGCGCCAGACGGTATATCCGGAGTTTTTCGATAACGCCATCATCAATCTGGTGCCCTATCCCAAACATATCGCCCAGAAATATGAGGGCGATGTCAAGGCCTTCACCGAGGCCGAGGAGTTTAACAAGCTGACCTACACTGGCAACCTGGGTACCTTTAAGTATGAGGAATGGGTGAGGAATGACAAGTTCGTGGCCAGCCGCAACCCCGATTTCTATCTTGGCAAGGAAGACGGCTCTCCTTATTTTGAGAAAACGATGGTGAAACTTTTTGGCAGTACTCCGGCCAGGATGGCGGCGCTGGAAGCCGGGGACATAACTTCATCGGGCATCGAGCAGACTGAGGCGCAGAAATTCCAGGCTCTTCCCCATCTCAACGTTCATATTCTTCCGACGTCCGGATATCTCATGCTGATGTACAATTTGAGAGGCAATGGCTGGGATGCTTTGAAGGACAAAAGTGTCAGGCAGGCCCTGGCCATGGCCATAAACAAGGAGACTTTAATACAGTCGGTCCTGCTGGGATTCGGCGAGCCGGCGTTCAGCTTTATCCCCAAAGTTTCGCCCTGGTATGTGGATGAGGGGCTTGCCAAATACGGCGTCGGCCCTCTATTCGATAAGAACAAAGCGAGGGAAATGCTATTGCAGGCGGGCTATGGTTCCAGAAGGATTGACGGCTCCATCGAGGTCAAGGCGAAAGACGGCAAACCCCTGAAGCTGACCATCGTGACCAATATCGGAAATAAGTCAAGAGAACAGGCGGCGTTCTTCATCAAGCAGGAACTGGCGGAGATCGGAATTGAGGTGGATATCCAGCTTCTTCCGTGGCCTACTCTTTTGAGGCAATATCTAATGAACAAGGAGCCCGGCAGCAATCAGGAACTCCGTTATAACGGCGGCCCCAAAGCTATCAGCGAGAAGCCCTGGGACCTGATGGTGATAGGCTTCAATACCAATCCTGTGTCGCCCTCGGGCCAGGAGGTCTTCTTCAAGTCTGATTCCGGGCTTAACGGCAACGGATACGCGAACGCGAAAGTGGACGAGCTTTTTACCCGTTTGAGGACCGTGGAAGCGGTGAAAGAGAGCGGGAGAAGGGCGCTTTACGCGGAGCTGTCCCGGCTCATTTCGGAGGACATGCCGGTGGATTTCCTGGCCTTTGAGAAGGGGATTACCGGGATAAAAAAGAGCGTACAAGGTGTGGAGCCAGGCATAAACATGGGGTATAACTCCCACCGCTGGTTTTATGAGTAAGAGGGAACCTCATCCCCTTTGTCCCCTTCTCCTCATAGGAGAAGGGGAATATCGTTTTCTTTAAGAGGGGCGAAGCCCCTCTTGCCTCCTTTTTTGGAGTATGAGAGATTATATATTAAAGAGGCTCTTTTACAGTGCTATCATCGCCTGGGGAGTCTTCACCGTCACCTTCTTCCTGCTCCGCCTCGGTCCCACCTCGCCTGCCGATAAGTACCTCGCCAACATATCTGCCCGGGCTTCAAACGTCGCTGAAGTAGTGGCGGCCATAGAAGCCAGATACGGAGTAGACCAGCCGCTGTGGAAGCAGTACGTGGACTATGTTTCAAATCTCGTCAGAGGGAACTGGGGCTGGTCCCTGAGCACATCCATGCCTGTTATGGAGCTTATAAAGAGGCACTGGATTTACTCCTTCCAGCTCGTGTTTCTGAGTTTTATCTTCGCTGCTACCCTGGGAATGCTCATCGGCCTTTACTCGGCGGTGAAGCAGTACACGAAACTGGACTACATCGCGACTTTCTTCTCCTTCGTGGGCATTTCAATCCCCAATTTCTGGCTGGGGATCATGCTTATCCTCATCTTCGGGGTGCAGCTGGGCTGGTTCAAGACTTACTATGATACCAGCCTGCCAATCGTGTCTCTGGCCAATCTAAAGGCGCTGATTCTTCCGGTTATTACGCTGGGAACAGGCATCACGGCCGGATACACCCGGTATACGCGTTCCTCAGTGCTGGATAATTTGAGAAAGGAGTTTGTGCTGACGGCACGGGCCAAGGGTCTTAAGGAAAGGCAGGTGCTTATCAAACACGTCTTCCGGAACGCACTCCTCCCCATCGTAACGATAATCATGTTCGACCTGGGGGCCATCGTTTTTGGCGGAGCTTATCTTACGGAGATAATATTCGGAATTCCCGGGCTGGGGCGAATCTCCTTCAATGCTATATTCGCCGACGACTATGCCGTGGTGGTGGCGGTTACATTGATAGGGACGATACTGGTGCTTATGACTAACCTGGTCACCGATGTTCTATACACGGTGCTGGACCCGAGGATAAAGTACACGTAGCATGCCAACGATAAAAAGGCATAGGGGACTGGTCTTCCTGGTCCTGCTGGGGCTGCTGGTAGCTGTCGCGGCTGTGGACTTAACGCTGCCAGCCAGTATTTTGAGCTCCACCGCCTATGTATACATATTCCTGTTGCTCCTGATAGTCTTCTTCGGAATCCCCTCTTTCTATGCCAACAGAAGGCTCAGCAGATACTACTGGGACCGCACCAAGAAGAATACTCTGGCCGTGCTTGGCCTCGCCTTCATACTTTTTCTATTTCTGGTGGCGCTGGTGGGGCCGTTCTTGACCAGGGACCCTACCCAGGTCAATTTCAAGGAGAGGAATCTGCCACCCGCCGGCTTCTCCTCTTCTCATTCTCAGTCCTATTACGACGCGGCGTCGGGGAAGTTTGTCACTCAGGAAAGCAAGGGGAGCTGGGCGCACCCGCTGGGCACCGATGAAAAGGGCAGGGACCTCCTGGCCATGCTGGTCTCCGGGGCAAGAATCTCACTGCAGGTGGGATTTCTGGCAACCGGCATTGCCATCATGATCGGTACCATTGTCGGCGTGGTCGCGGCTTTCTCCGGCGGCTGGATGGACAACGCCCTTATGAGGTTCACTGATATAATGATGACTTTCCCATTCTTTCTCCTGCTGATATTCATTGTGTTCATCCTGGGCCCCAATCTTAATATCATAATTACCGTTATCGGGTTGACGGGGTGGACGGGCACGGCCAGGTTGGTGAGGAGCGAGGCCCTTTCCCTGCGAACCAGGGAGTTTGTCCTGGCTGCCAAATCCCTGGGAGCGACTAACAACAGGATAATATTCCGCCACATCGTACCCAACGCTGTGAGCACCATTATCGTCATTGCAACCCTTTCCATTCCCGGTGTCATACTCGCGGAATCGGCGTTAAGTTTCATAGGGCTGGGCGACCCCAAGGTGCCAAGCTGGGGAGTTGTGCTCAACGCGGGTCAGAACACGCTGGAAACGGCCTGGTGGGTAGCTGTGGAGCCCGGAATCTGCCTGTTCCTGACGGTGCTGGCGTTCAATTTCTTCGGAGACGGCCTCAGAGATGCCTTTGATCCGAGGAGCGGACAACGGTAAATCAAAAATCAAAAATCAAAGATTTTCCGCCTCTCCGCCGGGGGACGGGACAGCAATAAATCACAAGTTAAAAATCAAAATGCAAGATGCAAAGGTCAAAACGCAAAAGTAAAAATGAAAAGTGAAAACCAGTAATCTGATTCTGGAGGTCAAAGGACTCAGCGCCACATATCTTTCCCGCCAGGGAGTGGTGAGAGCGGTGGACAGCCTGAGCTTTGACCTGTACGGGGGAGAGGTGCTTTGCCTCGTAGGGGAATCAGGATGCGGCAAGACCACCGCGGCCTTAAGCATTCTCCGGCTTCTGGAGCACTTAAACGGGCAGGTGGTGGGAGGACACGTGTTGTTCAAAGGGGAGGACCTTGCCCGCGCCAGCCTGGAGAGAATCAGGGAAATCAGGGGCAACCGCATTGCCATGATATTTCAGGACGCCCAGGCGGCTTTGAATCCTGTCTTGAAAGTAGGAGAGCAAATTGTGGAGCCCCTGAAGCTCCACATTGGTCTCAAAAGTGATGAGGCCAGCGCCAAAGCCATCGAGCTGATGCGCCAGCTGGGAATACCTTCGCCAGAAAGCGCTTTTCATTATTATCCCCACCAGTTCTCCGGAGGTATGAAGCAGAGGGTGATGATTGCCATCGCCCTTTCCTGTGGGCCGGAGGTGCTCATAGCGGATGAGCCGACTACCGCGCTGGACGTTACCACGAGGGCCCAGATACTGGATATACTGCTTTCCCTGAAAGAAAAGGGCGGGATGTCCCTGCTGTTTATTACTCACGACCTGGCGACCGTCGCCGGCATTGCCGACCGCATTATCGTGATGTACGGAGGCCGCCTGGCTGAGACAGGTACTGTGAGAGAAGTATTCGAAAGCCCCAGGCATCCTTACACCGAGGGACTTTTGAAATGCCTGCCCAGGATAACGGGCGCCGAAGAAAAGCTATATTCTATCCCGGGCAACATTCCCAGCCTGATTGATCCACCCGATAACTGCCTGTTCTCGCCAAGGTGTCCCTATGTCATGCCCATATGCAAGCAGAAAAGGCCTCCGGAGTACGTTATTTCGCAGACACAGAGGGCGACATGCTTTCTAAATGACCCGGAGATAAAGAAATCCAAATTACAAAATCCAAATGACAAATGACATTCTCTTAGAGGTCAAGAACCTCAAAAAATATTATCCCATCACCCGGGGCCTGTTCGGCCGGCATGCGGGAGATGTGAGGGCCGTGGACGGAGTATCGCTTTTCGTCAGGGAGAAGGAAGCCCTGGGCCTGGTGGGGGAATCGGGATGCGGGAAGTCCACGCTGGGGCGCACGATTCTGCGTCTGGAGGAGCCAACATCCGGCCAGATAGTCTTTCAGGGCAAGGACATAACGAGGCTGGGCGCAAAGGACCTGAGAAGTTTCCGTGGAAAGGCCCAGATGATTTTCCAGGACCCGCAATCTTCGCTTGATCCCCGGATGATGGTGGGAGATTCTATCGGAGAGGCCCTTCTAATTCAGGGGGTCAAGGACGAAAAGGAACGCTGGAATAAGGTAGGGCGGTTGCTGGAGAAGGTGGGGCTGGAGGCAGAGCATTCCTGGCGCTATCCGCATGAGTTCAGCGGAGGCCAGAAACAGAGGATAGGCATCGCGCGGGCCCTTGCGGTCAGTCCAAAGCTGATTGTGGCCGATGAGCCTGTGAGCGCGCTGGACGTCTCGATACAGGCCCAGATTTTGAACCTGCTTTCAGACCTGCAAAAGGATTTCGGATTGAGCTACATTTTTATCGCCCACGACCTGGCGGTGGTGAGGCATATCTCGCGCCGCATAGCAGTGATGTACCTGGGAAGAATAGTGGAGCTGTGTGAGGGCCCGGAGCTTTTCAGAAACCCGCTGCACCCCTATACGGAAGCGCTCCTCTCCGCCGTGCCCGAGCCGGACCCGAACGTCAAGAAGAAAAGGATTCTCCTCAAAGGAGACGTCCCCTCCGCCGCGAACATCCCCTCGGGTTGCCGCTTCCACCCCCGTTGCCACAAACGCTTCGAACCCTGCCCCACCGTAGAACCGCATCTATTTGAATACCAGCCCGGGCGCTGGGTGGAATGCCTGCTGTATGAAAAGCCAACCTGGTAGAGAAGTAACCGTGCAATCCAAAAAGGCCCTGGCGGCCTTTGTCCTGGTATTTTCTGCTTTACTCATCTGCCTGCTCCTCCCTTCGAATGCCGCAGCCGCGTGGAATCCATTGGGTGAGTCCGGGGAGGCAATCTATGAGGTCAAGCCTCTGGAGAAGACCATACATGTCAAGCTCACTTACAATCTGAGGAATCTGGATTCGGCGACAATTTCCAGCAATGGCTATTACTCACAGTGGCCGGTGTACATACACAGTGACGCCGCCAATATCAGGATAACGACAAATACCTACTCCGGGATCAGGCAGCAGGACTTTTTCAAGATTATTACCGTAAACTTCAATACGCGGCTTTTTTATGGACAGACGGCAAGCATAATCATCGAATACGACCTGCTGGTTGATTCGCTAAACAATATAGAGCTCCTGGCTTTCGCGGATACTTACAGGGCTAACCTTCAAATCGTCTTACCCCGCGGATACTTCAACGACGTCTGGCTAAGTCAAGAGGGATATGTAAAAGAAGAAACCCAGAGCAATGTCATCTACAGGTACGCAGTAAACGCCAACGGCAGGGATTTCTCGGTCCGGGCGGAACTTACCAGAGAAGCGCCGTTCCTGAAATTATCAAGCAGCGTACGGCTGGCAGACAAAAACGCAACTGTAATAGTCAATTACCGTGAGGGAGAACTGGGTAAGGCAAAGGAACTGCAGGCCCTTGGCGCGAAGTTCTTGCCGGTCCTGGAAAAAACAATCGGTGTGCCTTTTCCCCAGAAGTATCCGGTGCTTATTACCCAGAGCACGAGCCGCGAACTGGGCAGGTGGGCGGGTTTAAACGCGGGCGAAAAGGGCATATTCATACCTTTTGAGGGCGACTACTTAAACGAAGTCCTGCTGCATGAGCTGGCTCATTACTGGGCGAGAATGCCTCCTTACTCCGAGGACTGGATGCGGGAGGGACAGGCCGACCTGTACGCGTATCTTGCGTTGAGGGGGATGGGATATCAGGACGAGTCGAGCAGAATGATAATAAGTTCCGAACATCTCTACAACAGCGCAAAGAGCCAGTTCGAATTGCCGCTGGCGGAACTGGATATCCCTCAGACGATGACCAGCCAGAATACACAGTACGTGGGACTCGCCTACAGCAAATCCTTTCTTTTCATGTTGAACCTGTACCAGGATTCCGGCCTGGAAGTCCTTCAAAAAGCTAACAGGGAAATTTTCGCGTCGCAGCGAACAGTGAACTGGTTTGAATACCTTGACATACTGGAAAGGGTATCCGGACGGGACATGAAGAGGCTCTTCGCCGGGTGGGTGTTGCCCGCGAAGTTCACCCAGAACTATGACAGGTGGCTGCTTGTTCAAAGTAGCTTTCGAGAGATGGATTCGCTCATAGCGAAATCCAGGGGTTCGTACGGAATTGAAATCGTCGAAGGGGAGAATCAGGCTGTCTCGAGTTTAATTGCCCAGGGTAGTTTCTCTGATGCTCAAACCAGGCTGGAGGCTGTAAAGAGACTTTATGGCCAGTGGGCAGCCGCTTCAAAGGCTTATCTTGATGCCGAAAAGGTTATTGTGACGTCCATGGACAGGACGGGCATCGAATTGGTGGAGAAAGAGCTGAAGAGCGCGCGGGACCATCTTATCATAGGAAGATACGAACTGGCGTCAGCCAGGGCGGACTCAGCATTGAAACTTTACGGACAGTGGCAAACTGCCGAGAGAATTTACAGAGAGGCAGCGGTTAGTATTTCGCAATCCAGGTCAAGCGCGGGAATAGAAACGGTGGAGGAGGAACTGAATGCGGCCCGTGAACTGCTCCTGGCGGGA
>ORJL011085073.1_pt1 | contig 25333 bp, 18 predicted proteins | sample 1779941 | NCBI WGS metagenome assembly ORJL01 (sample SAMEA104232317, study PRJEB22302) | groundwater metagenome | biome: forest; feature: aquifer; material: groundwater | place: USA | collected 2011-08-07 | depth 5.8 m
GATGGCCGACTCTACTATCGCACCGAGAAGGGCACCCTGCTCCTGATTGAACCCAACCCGACGCAATACATCGAGCACGGCCGTTTTGACCCGCCCGGCCGCAGCGAGAAGCCGGCCTGGGCGCACCCGGTCATTGCCAATGGCAAACTGTACATCCGCGACCAGGATGAACTGCTCTGCTACGACGTGAAGGCGCGAGGCAAATAACGTCGCCGCTGACTCGAAATCCTCTCCGTCCAGGCTACGGCTCACCACCCAACGAAGCGATAGGGGTCAGGTACGCCAGCGCCGCGTTGACAGCCCTGCGGATGGCAGGAATGCGATCCGGATTGGGCAGAATTTCGGTCGAGCGCAACCCGCCGGCGTTGGGAATGGTGACCAGCTCCCTGGCCATGGCGAGGGCGCGCTCGGCGTCGGGAACCGATCGTCCAGCCTGTGTGGCTTTCGAGGCCAATTCGGCCAGCAGGGTCAGCGCTTCATAGTCCTGGAGGCCTTGGCGGATCTGCTCGAGGCGAATCGTGCTGACCGGACCATCCACGCCCACCGGCTTGCCCGGATAGGCCAGGAAGCCGTCGCCATCGGGATAGCGGACCCAATAATATTTTTTGCCTTCGTCGCTCTGGCGGATGAATTGGTGCCAGCCGACCTGCCAAGGATTGTAGGTCCACCAGGCCAGGCCCCAAAACTCAAAGCCGCGTACTCCATACTTGAAGCAGTAGTAAGGCAGCAGGCGCTCGGTGGCGAGAAACGGGGTGTCCGTAGCCATCTGGCCGTCGCACGTGAACCACAGTTGCCTGCCGGCTTGCTGCAACCGTCTCATTTCGTCCACCGCGAAACAGCCGTATTGGCCTATGCCCCAGAGATCCAGTGAATCGTCCCAGGCCGCGCAATGCCGCCAGGTGCTCGAGTAGATGGGGATGGTCGGATCGACTTCGTGTACCAGAGCGCAGAGTTTCTTCATCTGTTCCACCACGGACTGGTGTTGGAAATGCGGCTCGTCCGAGATGTAGTAAACGAATTTATGTTCCCTCACCCGCGCAGCGCTCAGAGTGCAGGCGGGCGCGCGAAAAGCAAATTCCTATCAATCTATCAGTCAGTTCAGTAACAGCCACTTCGGCCGTTGAGCCGTTGAGTCGACGGAGCCAAAAAGGCTTGAAATCGGGTCAGGAAAACGGGAAATTCCCGTTGTGAAGACGCTCACCGTGGACGACAGCAAGCGAATCCGCCTACCGGATGCCAAACCGCGGCAGGTATTCTCCTATGAAGCAAAGCCGGACGGCAGCATCAGCCTGGTTCCGGTCGTCCCGGCGGAACCCCCGACGATCGTCGGCAAGCTCGTCAGGAAGAAGGGGCGTCTGATATTCGAGCTTCCGAGAGGTTATACGCTCAGTCCTGATGAGATTGCCAGGGCCGTCCGGGAGGAAAGAGACAGCCGGTGAAGAGCTATTGGGATTCATCGGCGGTTATCAATGCGGCGGTCTCCGAGGCGGTCATGGACCGCTTGGAGACCGGAGAGCACATCACCCGGCTTCATACGCTGGCGGAGGTGTTTTCAATCATGACCAGCCGCGGCGTGTTAATCCGCGATGAAGCCGGAAGCCCGGCACGCTTTCGCTTTGGGCCTCAAGAATGCGCAGATTGGCTCAGGCAGTTCTCGGACAAGGTCCAGTTTGAGGAATTGGACAAAGCCGAATTGCTGGCCGCGCTGAACAAAGCCCAGGAACTGAGCGTCCAGGGTGGGCGCATCTACGACTACTGGCACGCCCTGGTGTCCAAGAAAGCCAAGGCGGACACTTTGTTAACGCGTAACACGGAACACTTCGCCGATTACATTGACAATGTGGCTTGGCCCTGAAGCGCCTTCCCCGTTACAGTAAGATTCCCTGGTCCCACCCGAGCCGTCGTGACTCTTCGGCCGAGACTCGCTCCGCCTTTTTCTCGCGCGTTTGCATAAAAGTGCGCGCCAAAGTCAACCCGGAAACGAAGGAATATGACCCCTTCGCTACTCGCGAAGGAATATAGGATTAGTTCGTTTTCTCTCTTTTCTTGGGAGCGACATTTTTGACACCCTCTCACAGCTCACCCCTCTCGTGATTAGGTGCCCGCAGATGGTGGTTCCCCGTACCTCGTTTACCTGGCCGGGGTCTCTTCCGGCAACACGGTCTTGTGCTCCGCCGCAGAGAACGAGTTGAGCGTGACGAGCGTTTCGGTGCCTGAAATCCGCAGCGAGGCGCAAGCTCACGCAGTCACGCGCAGGGTGGTGCAGGCTCTGTCGGAGAGGGCGTCCCGGTCGTGAAAAAGCCTGTGTTGATGACGGAGTGGATTGACCGGCAGATTGGTGACGACTTGGCCAAGCCATTTCCCCGCGACTACCTCGAATCGAAATTGAAGGGGGTCAACTGGACAAGCGCCGCGTTGACTGCCTTGCGGATGGCGGGAATGCGATCCGGATTGGGCAGGATTTCGGTCGAGCGCAGCCCGCCGGCGTTGGGTATGGTGACCAGGTCCCTGGCCATGGACAGGGCGCGCTCGGCGGCGGGAACCGATCGTCCAGCCTCTCGGGCTTTCGCCGCCAATTCGGCCAGCAGGGTCAGGGCTTCATAATCCTGCAAGCCTTGGCGGATCTGCTCGAGGCGAATTGTGCTGGCCGGACCATCCACGCCCACTGGCTTGCCGGGATAGGCCAGGAAACCGTCGCCGTTGGGATAGCGAACCCAGTAATACTTCTTGCCTTCATCACTCTGGCGGATGAACTGGTGCCAGCCCACCTGCCAGGGATCATAGGTCCACCAGGCCAGGCCCCAAAACTCAAAGCCGCGTACTCCATACTTGAAGCAGTAATAAGGCAGCAGGCGCTCGGTGGCGAGAGACGGGGTGTCCGTAGCCATCTGGCCGTCACAAGTGAACCACATCTGCTTGCCGGCTCGCTGCAGCCGCTCCATTTCGTCCACCGCGAAACAGCCGTATTGGCCTATGCCCCAGAGATCCAGTGAATCATCCCAGGCCGCGCAATGCCGCCATGTGCTGGAGTAGATCGGGATGGTCGGATCCACTTCGTGTACGAGAGTACAAAGTTTCTTCATCTGCTCCACCACAGACTCATGCTGGAAATGGGGCTCATCCGAGATGTAGTAAACGAATTTATCGTGCCACCCTTTCTGGCGCAGGTGGTCGGTAAAGAGGCGGTAGGCCTGTTGGAGAGCCGAGGTCCATTCCGGTGTGAAAGGGTCTAGTCCGAAGAGCTTTTTGGGCGGATAAGCCCAGCCAAACATATAGAAGAACTGCGGTGTGTAGGCCACGTTCATGCCCAGCTCATCGAAGCAAAATCGCGCCATTTCGTCGAACTCGGTGGCGTCCATGGCAACCTTGCCCTCGCGGTAGCTGAATTTCGGAGGAGGGTGAATCTCATTGATGCCCAGCCGATGCTCGGCGATGAAACGAAGCCACTTGTGCTGATCCTCCTTCGAATCGGTGCCGCTACCGAGACTGCCGCCCGGGCCAAACCGCAAATCAAAAATGGCGCGGAGCCCGGCTTGGTCGGGCAGGGCGAACGGCAGCACCCGCACGGTCAGAGGAATCTTGAGGGTCTTCTTGGTGCCGGCGCTGAACGTCACCTCGGCTTGGTACCGGCCCGGCGCTACCGGCTTGGGGGCATGGACCGTGAACCAGACTGGCTGCGTTTGGTTTGGGCTGAGATCCAGGCTCGAGCAAGGCGCCAGCGGGTCGGACCACCAGCCAGCCCAACCGTCCGTGGCCGCGGCGCCTTGGGGCACCTTGCGACACCACTCGGGCACCTCGGTCGAATAGTAGGCGCTCGGGTAGTCCACCGGCACATAGCCCACACGCTCGATCTTCACCGGCGGCAGCTCGGCGCCGTTCCGGCTTTTGAGCGGGGAAACCGCGATGCTCACTTGACTCGTGCCGGCCGCGCCACTGTGGAGAGCGAGTTGAAACGCCTGATACTCATTGCGGGCCAACTCAACAGAAACGACCCGTGCCTGGACTTGGGGCGGAGTATCGGGGAACACCTTTACCAGCGGATTGACTTCCCAGACCCGGAGGCCAGGACCACCAGCCAGGGCGACGGTTGAGTGCGCGCGGCCCACCTCCCCATCGACCACCTCACACAAGACAATCCCATCGTGGCGCAGAGTGCCTTGCGTGTTCATCGTCAGGTGGAGTTGGATGCTAACCGCATCCAGCGGAGCCTGGAAGAAGCCCATCGAGTTCACCCAATCCGAGTCGCCGCTCACAGTGGGTTGCGTGCTCACCATCGCGCCACTCCGGGTCAGGGCGCCCTGGGCGTCATGGAAATGGGCGTGGAAGGCGGCCCAGCTTTGCAGCTTTATCGCCCTGAGCCAACCGCTTAGGAGATAGGTTGCCCCCGGCTTCACCGGAATCTCGCGTGAGTTCCAACCCAACCAGTCGGCCTTCTCATTTTCAAGCGCCGTTAGTTCAAGGGACCGCCTTCCGAATCGCGCATCACTGCTGAAACCGGCCGTGACCCGGTGCGGGCCGCCATTGGCCGGCTTGAGCCACTGGTCCGGTTCGTCGCTGCCGTTCTCAAAGCTGCCGTTGGCGGCCAGATTCGCGCTACTGGCCAGAAGCCGCCGGTAGTTGTCGAGGGCCGCGGTGGCGCCAGCTTGCGATCCCGGGTGGAAACCGATCTGGAAAAGTTCCTCGGTCAGCGGGAGCAGGTTGGCGCTGAACAGCAGATCCGCGCCATGCCCTAAACCATAGGAGGTCAGTTCGACACCATCGCTGGACGCGACGCACGCCGAGGAATCCCAGGAGACACCGGGCAAGCGGGCCAGCGCCTTGCGCAAATTCACCCGGACCAGAGCCGTCGAGCCCGTTTCTTCGGTGAAACGGCGCACGCGCACTTCAGCCCAGTTCCGCCAATCCGGGCCAGGTTTCGGCGTGAGGGGGCGCGGCGGTCCGGGTTGCAGTCGTTCCACCTCACCGATGACGACCTCCAAACCGGCGCTAGCCGGTTTGGCGGCGCGGTCGGAGAGCTTGCCGGGCAGGAAATCGGGCACGGCCCAGGCCTCGGAGTTGCCCGCATACACAAAGAGAGTCGTTGCGGTGTGCACGGGGCACTCGACTGGCACGACGAGTTCGTCTCCCGCGCTCAGTTCGCCCGCTCGCTTGGCAAGTCCGCGCGCATCCCGCAAGTCGAACAGCAGTTCTACTCCGTCGGCGCGGCAGACGCGTAGCGATTCCACACGCGCACCGGCCAGAGTGGGCAACAAAAGGCCCAACGGCTCGCCGACGAACGGCTCGGCCAAGCCATTGGTGATCGTAACCGGCACTCGCTGAGGCCAATAGCCGCCGTTGGCCAAGCAGAGCCCGTGCTGCCAGGGAACGGCGGCGGCGATGGCGCGCATCAGCAGCAAGAAAGCCAGCGCGCCGGCAAGAGTGGATCTATACACAGCGACAGAAATTGCGCCGCGTGAGGGCACGCGGCCTACAACGCCCTGTAAGCTGGGTCCCCTGACCCGGCGCTGCGGACTTATGGCGTCATGTATAGTCATGGCACTCGTTTGATTCTCAGCGCGATGTCGATCTTGTAGAGGGGCGTCTTCAAAGCGCGGTTGCCACCCTCATGGGTTAACCTCTCGCTGCCCAGGACCGAACCGGTTTCAGGATCGACCCATTCGGCGCGGTAGTGCCCGGGAGGAAGCCTGACCACGAGTTCCTCGCGATAATCGCCCGGCACCACCGTGTAGGAACCGCCGACCTTTTCGCTGCTGTGGTGGATGTAGAGCGCATACTCCAAGGATCACGTTGTCGAATGCATTTGCCTCGCGGGTGAGTTTGCGAACGTAGGCATCCTGGCGGGCCACGAGGCCGGAGTCCTTCAGCGTCTGGGCCGCTCGCCAATCGCAGCGGCCCACAGCTTGGACGTTATTCTCGGCATACAAAGGCGAGAGCGGCCAGGTATCCTCGTATTGCGAGTTGAAGAAGCAGATTTCGACGATGATGCCCCGGCGCGCCGCCTGGGCCAGGAAGTCCTTGAGCCTGGCGAAGTAGGCCGGGTCCCAATGGTCGAGGTCGAACAGGTTTCCGCCGAGGCGATAGTCCGGGGAGTGGCTTCTGGCCCAGGGCACAATCAGGCTGGCGGGTTTGGGACCCAGCGTGTTTCCCGCCATGAACTTGCCTGCTGGTTCGAACATCGCCCCCGGGTAGAAACGGGTGTAATTGAGCCCATGCGCCTTGAGGGCGTCGAGATAAGCCACGTAATCGAAATCCTTGTTGATGACCGCTCCATAATGCTCGGCCGAGGTGATCAGGAGCTTCGGCTTGCCGTGGTAAGAATAGTAGTGTGGATTGGCCGCGGCCACCTTTATGGGCTCGGCTGGAGCCGACGTTGCCGCGAGCAACGCAAGGAGCAACGGGAGACGGAGGATCTTTCGCATAGTTCGTTGAACCCAGCCTGCGACACGATGGAGCGTGTTCCCGCCAGGGTGGTCAGTGGCTACTCAATGAAATCCATTCCCGGTCGTCAATCCTCAATGCAAACTCAGCCGCCATGGGGGTGCATTGTATTTTTCGGGTGGGTCTTGAGTTCATCGCAAGAGCGCGTAGCCTGTCCAGTCTTTCGCTTGGCCCGGGGTCAAGGGCGACAGGCGCACGTGGGGTTCGGCAGCATTGGGTGCCGGAGGATTGAGGATTGCGGACAGAGGCGGTTTGGGTGAGGATAGGTGCCATGATCGTAGCCGAATTGCCCGTCCGGATTGATCTCGAGAAGATCTCGGAGTTCTGTCTCGCGCGCGGCATCCGCAAGTTGAGCCTGTTCGGCTCTGTGTTGCGGGATGACTTCGACCCCGCGCGCAGCGACGTGGACGTGCTGGTGGAGATTGCTCCCGGCACAACGGTTGGCTTGGCCTACTTCGGGTGGAAGGATGATCTCAGCCAAATACTCGGCAGAAAAGTGGACCTTTGCTCCCGCCTCAATAAACACATCGAGGACGACGTGCGACGCGAAGCGGTCACGATCTATGAGCAAGCGTGACCCAAAGGTAACTTTGCGACAAATTGCCGATTACGCACGGCAGGCGCGGGCCATCTGCGCGGGCAAGACCCTGCTGGGGCTCTCTTCGGACTGGCAAGCGATTCTCGCCTTCGAGCGGGCGATGGAAATCCATTAAAACACATGATACGCCACACCGCAATTCCTTTCTCCCCGCGATACGCTTTCTCGGCACTGATGCTAGTCACGGCGCTGACTTGTGCTGGCGCGGCGGGCGAATCGAGTGAACCACGCACGCTGCCGCCCGCGGCAATAAGGCCCGCACCCCCTTCGCCCGATGAGGCGCTTGGGGAGAAGCTCTCCCTGGTCAAGGCCGCCGAGTCGCTCGACAGCGTATCGCTGCATTGGACGCGGGAGCACAAATGCGGTTCGTGCCATGCCACATTTCCCTATCTGATGTCGCGCGCTGTGTTGAAGGAAACGCCGTCACCCGTCTTGAGGGAGGTGCGCTCGTTATTCGAGGCGCACATCGCCGACTGGGACGCCGGCGCGAGGACGAACGAGCATCTCCACCCCGAATTCGTTGGCATCGCCGCATCGCTTGCCATCAACGACGCGCAGACCACCGGCAAGCTGCAGCCGATCACGCGCCAGGCGCTGGACTGGATGTGGAGAATTCAACGCCAGGACGGCGTATGGAGCTGGACGAAGTGCAACTGGCCGCCCTTCGAGATTGACGATTACTATGGCGCCGTGTTCGCCGCCGTGGGTGTGAGTCTCGCGCCCGAAGGATATGCGGAGGGAGAGTCCGCGCGCGAGGGGTTGGCCAAACTGCGGAAGTATTTGCGGGACACCCCACCGCCAAGCCTGCATCACAAGGCGTGGCTGCTCTGGGCCTCGGCGAAACTAGATGGATTCATGCCGCCCGCCGCGCGCGACGCGACGGCCAGGGAACTGCTTGCGTTGCAGCGCCGCGACGGCGGTTGGTCCCTGGAATCGCTCGGCCAGGATTGGATCGGCCACAGCGGCGCGAAGAGCAACCGCGACGCCCCGAGTGACGGCTATGGCACGGGCCTCGTCGTTTATGTGCTGCGCCAGTCCGGCGTGCCGGCAAGCCACACCGCCATACAAAAGGGCGTGAACTGGTTGCGTACGCACCAGCGGGCGTCCGGCCGCTGGTTCACTCCTTCCCTCAACGGCGTGAAGGAGCACTACATCAGCGACGCCGGCACTGCCTTCGCTGTGCTGGCGCTGCGGGCGTGTGATTAGCACTACAGCGACAGTTACGGCTTAAGGGCTCGGAGCGACCGGCTGCTTCTTGTCTCCGTAGCAGCGGACGTCAGTCCGCTCTGACTTCCGAGCCGGGGAACAAATGAGCGGACTGACGTCCGCTGCTACGGGCTGAAGAAGTGTCGCTGTAGTGTTAGCCAGTGAGGGCCGCCCGAAGCATGGTCGCGGCTTGGTTTTCCTGGGCCAACGTGAGCCGCGAAGGAATCGGCAACAGGATGGCCCGCGCAAAAAGGTCGTCACTGCGAGGGCAAGCGCCCCTGGCATAGTCGTAAACACTCTTCTGGTTCTCCGGCAGATGCCACGGATTGCCAGCCGGGGATAGTGGAACTTTGTTCACCAACTGCGCGATGTTGGAGTAAATGTGCATTCCGTATTCCGCCAATCGGACGGCGCTCCGCAGCCCGTCCGCCTGGATTCGCTGAACCACGTCTTTCGCGCGCTGGGCGTTTTTCAGCAGAAAGATCAAGAACGGTCCCGAATCTCCGTCCGGGTCGTTCAACCGGCGGAATGTCAGGCCGGGCGTGCCTTCCAACCGGGCCTTGATGCGGCGCTTGGAGGCGACCATGTGGCGGGTGATGCTCGGCAGCTTCCGGAGCTGGACGGAGGCCACGGCTCCCGTGAGTTCGCTCATGCGCCGGCCCGCGCCCCAGGTCACGGTTCCCGTCTCGCAGGGCGCGCCGTTCACCCACGGGATGCCCAGGTCGTGGGCCGCAACGCAGCGCTCGTAGAGCGGTTGGTCGTTAGTCACCAGCAAGCCTCCTTCGCCCGCCGTCGCGTTCTTGTTCCATTGGAAGCTGAACATGCCGAGAGTGCCGAATGTGCCGAGTTTTTTTCCCTGAAAACTTCCCCCATTCGCCTGCGCGCAGTCTTCAAGCACAGGGAGACGATGCCGGCGAGCCACAGCCATGATGGCCCGCATATTGCACGGCGCGCCCGCCATGTGGACCGCCACAACCAGCCGGGTGCGCGGTGTGATTCTTCGCTCGAGGTCTTGAGGATCGAGGGAGAAGGTGTCGTCAATCTCGCACAGCACGGGGATGGCGTTGGCTTGAACCACAGCTCCGACGGTCGCGACCCAGAAGAAGGCCGGCACAATGACTTCGCTGCCCGGCCCGATGCCAAGCGCCGTCATCGCCGTGAAGAGCGCGCCGGTGCCGCTGTTGACGCCGAGGGCGTGCTTCACGCCGTAGAACTCACGCGCCGTCTTCTCGAGCGTCAGCGTGTGTTTTGGTTTGTGGAGTCCGTAGTAGCGGAACAACGCCCGCTGGTGCAGCACATCCAAAACGGCGCGGTCTTCACTCGCGTCGAGCCAGTAGGCGCCCGGATAGGGATCGGGCCATTTGATTTTCATGGCAGGTTCATGGTTGGTGGTTGGTGGTTGGTGGTTCGGTGTGAGCCGGCTTGGCCGGCAGTTCCTCATCGGGCGCCGCGAATTCCATGGTTCGCGTAAACCATTTGGTCTTGTAAGCCCCGTAAAGCAAACCGGTGGCGAGCCACGCGAAGCCAGCGCACTTCGCCGGCGTTCGCAAGCTTAGCCAGATGTAGAAGCAGATCAGAAAACCAAGGAGCGGCGGCGCCAGGTTCAGAAAGGTCTTCCGCTCGCCGCGCACGAAGTAGCGCATCAAGGCGGAGAGGTTCACGCCCATGAATCCGATGAACGCGCCGAAATTGAGCAGCTCGGCCCCAAGCTGGTAGTTCACGACAAACGCCCCGACCAACACCAAGCCGCCCACCAACAGTATGTTGTTACGTGGAATCCGGGTGCGCGGATCGAGGGCGCCAAAGAAACCCCGCGGAATCGCGTTGTCACGGCCCATGCCATAGAGCAGCCGGCCTGCCGCCAGATGTGACCCGGCCCCCGACCCGACCGAGGCCACCAGGAGCGCGAGGTTGACCACGAAGAACAAGCCGGGTCCGCCGGCTTTGCCGGCGATGTGGACGAAGGCCGTGTCCACATCCGGAAAATCCGCGTAGCCCGGCCAGACCAGTGCTGCCACGTACACCTGCGCCGCCGCCAGGACGCCGGTCACCAGGCAAGTCAGCACGGTGGCCAGAAGGATGTTTCGCCGCGGATTATGGGCTTCCTCCGAGAGCGTCGAGATGCTGTCGAAGCCGATGTAGGTGAGGACGGCAATCGAAGTCCCGGTGGACAGCCCGCTCCACGAAAAAGTGGCAGGGTCATAGAACGGCCGCCAGAAACGGCCGGCGGTGAGATCCGTCGCCTGCATAAGATTGCGGATGGCCGCGGCGAAGAACGCGACGATGACAAGACCCAGGACGGCGGCCATCCATTGATTGGTGCGCGCGCTGGCGCGGATTCCACGAACGTTGAGCAGCGTGAAGAGCACTGCGAAGCCCACGGCCCACACGGCGTAGGGGAGTTGCGGGACAAAATTCATCGCGGCCTTGCTGCACCAGATCACGCAGATGACCGGGTTGATCACATAATCGAAGATCATCGCCCAGCCGGTCAGATAGCCAAGCGCCGGATGCAGCTCGCGTCCGACATACGTGTAGGCTGAGCCCGCGCTGGGGTAGGCCCGCGCCATTCGCCCGTAGCTGACGGCCGTGAAAAGCATGGCTACCATGCCGATCAAAACGGTGGTGACCACGTGACCTTTGGCTTCCTGGCATACGACGCCGTACAAGGGCATGGGCGCCGTGGGCTGCACGAGAATGATCCCGTAGAGCACCAGTTCTCTCAGCCCCAAGGTCCGGTTGAGCGCCGGGCGCGCTTGGTTTTGTTCAACGGCCATAGAAGAGCAACTCCATGCTACCGGGCCGTCACCTGGAACTCTGTTTTGAGCCGGATGTCTTCCGACGACGCTCCCACCATCGCCCGGAACTGGCCCGGCTCCACCACCCGCCGCAGGTTTGCGTCGTAGAGCGCGAGATCATCTGGCGTCAGTTTGAAAACGCAGGACCTCTGCTCGCCCGGTTGCAGGAACACCTTGGCAAAGCCACGCAGCTCTTTGACGGGAGTGGACACGCTGCTAATGACGTCCTCGAGGTAAAGCTGGACCACCTCCGCCCCCGCGCGGTCGCCAGCATTCTTCACCTGGACCCGGACTTCGAGGCCCTGGGACGGCGTGATGGCCTGGGAGCTGAGCTCGAGACCGTCATACTCAAAGCGCGTATAACTGAGGCCGAAACCAAACGGATACAGCGGCGTTGGCTCCAGATCCACGTAGGCGCGACCCCAGCCCTGCTGGGTCCAATAGCGCTTCGACTTCTTCATGTTGTAATAGACCGGCAGTTGGCCGGCGTGCCGGGGAACAGTCACGGGGAGGTGACCGCTCGGATTCACGTCTCCGAACAACACTTCAGCGACGGCTTGTCCGCCTTTCTCGCCCGGCAGCCAGGCCTCAACGAGAGCGGGTACATGCTGGGCGAGCCACCGCGTCGCCAGCGGCCGGCCATTCACCAGCACCACGACCGTGGGCGTTCCGGTGGCATGGACTGCCTCCACAAGCTCTTCCTGGAGGCCAGTCAGCTCTAGCGTGGCCGAATCATAACCTTCGCCGTCGGTCGCCGTTTGTCCCGGAGTCTGCCACGCGTTTTCGCCCACCACGACCACGGCCACGTCAGCCGCCGCCGCGGCCTCGCGCGCGCGATCGATTTCGTTGAGATTGGTTCCGAGCACGGCGCAGCCTTTGACGTAGATCACTTTGGTGTCCGGGGACACAGCCTGTTTGATTCCCTCAAGCAGCGTGACGACGTGCTGCGGGATTTTGTTCGGCACGTAATCGCCGAGCTGATTCCGCACCTCGTCCGCGTTGGGGCCAACCACCGCGATCGTGCGCAGAGTCTTCTTGAGCGGCAGCAGATTCTTCTCGTTCCTCAGGAGCACGATGTTCTCGCGCGCGACCTCCAGGGCCAGTTCCTGGTGCATGGCTTGATGCACCACCTCGACCGCGCGCTGGACATCCACGTAAGGCCGATCGAACAAACCGAGGCGGAACTTCTGCTTAAGAACGCGCCGGACCGCGCGGTCCACCAAGTCCATGGACACCTTGCCTTCGCGTACGCTGGCGATGAGGTCGAGCATATATCCCGACTCGTAAGAAATGCCCACGTCCAGGCCTGCCGCGAGCGCCAGGGCGCCGGCTTCTTTCTGCGTGGACGCCAGACCCTCATACACGAGCGTGCCGACGCCGCCGCCTTCGGACAGGACCAGGCCGTCAAAACCGAATTCCCCCCGCAGAATCTGGGTCAGGATCTTTGCCGACGCATGGGTGGGCACGCCGTCAATGGCCGGATAGGTCGCCATGACGCCCAAGGCGCCACACCGCTGGATGCCCGCCTGCCAGGATGGCAAAAAGACCTCGCGGAGCTGGCGCTCGGAAACGTCCATGGCACCGCGTTCAAAGCCGCTCACCGGCTGGCTCTGCCCCGGGTAATGGCAGAGCCCGGAAACGACCTTGTCCGGAGCGGACACATCGTTGCCCTGCATGGCGCGGACAATCGTCTCGGCGATGCGGGCGCACAGAAACGGATCCTCGCTCTGAGCTTCCTGGTTCCGTCCGAGGCGGGGATCGCGGATGGGCTCGATGACCAACGTAAAGTTCTGATGCACACCGATGGACCGGGCCTCCTTTGCGATGGCCGTGTAAACCCTCGAGAGCAATTCGAGATTCCACGTGCTGCCCAGGGCCGGACCTTCGGGAAAAATGGTCCCGCCCGGACACATCAGCCCGTGCGTGCCTTCCTCCGTCTGCAAAAGCGGAATCCCCAGCCGCGTTTGTTCGAGCGCGATGCGCTGGAGTTGGTTGAGGAACTCCGCCTGCTGCCGCGGGCCTTCGTGCAGAATCGTGTTGGGCAGCGTGAAGAATCCGCCCCCCGGGCCAAGGCCCTTGAGGTATGTGCCGGCGGCAAACTTCCGCACCGCCTCGGTCTTTGCCGCCATCGTCTCCCCCAGGCCGGCCTCGTAAACGCAAGGCATGTTCATCTGCCCGACCTTCTCCTCGAGGGTCATGCGGCCCAGCAGGCTCTCGATACGCTGAGGGATGGGCAACGACGCGTCGGGCTTAGGCGCCTGGGCCTGCACCCTCGGAGCCATGACTCCGAAGGCAAGCAGCATCGTGAGATGAAGGCTTGTCGGGAAATTGTGTAAACTCATATCGCAATGATCTCCTCTTTCTGCGAGTCCCAACGGACCGTCCGCTGCTGCCGATAGGAGGCGATCGCCATCTGGCACGCCACCGCGGAGCGGAAGCCGAGGTCGAAGGGGCAGACGGTTTCTTTGCGGCTGCGCACACAATCGAAGAAGTTCTGCATATGCGCGGCCGTCGAATCGAGATAGCCCTCGTCTTCCAAGGCCCGGCCCGGCGTTCCGGCCCCGGCATCCGCCTTTTGGCCTTGGGGCAAGTAGAGGACCTTGTCCGCAGGGTTGTGGGTCAGGGTCCCCTTGGTGCCGAACAAGTAATCGCAGCCTTCTCCGTAGTAGCTATTGGAGAACATCGAATTCCATGTGAAGAGCAGCTTCTCCGGCTGTTGCATGACCACGTTCATCATGTCCGGCACCTGCATCTTTGGGGACAGATAATTGGCGCCGGTCATCGTGACCGTCGCGGGAATGCTCAGGCGCAGCGCGGCATACCAAAATCCCACCTGGTGGACCATGTTCTCGAATACGTTGCCCCCGGAGTAATCCCAATAAAACCGCCAATTCATGAAGCGTTGGGGATCAAAGGGGCACGGAGCGGCTTCGCCTTCAAATCCGCGCCAATCCACGTGCTGCGCGTCGCAGTCGGACGGAATGTCCCGCAACCACCCGCCATGGGGCTTATTGCGAAAATGAAAGGTCTGAAGGGCGGTGATCGTGCCCATCCGCTCCGGCGTCGCCCACTCGACCACCTGCCGAATGCCCGGGCCGCTATTCATCTGCATGCCGATCTGGACCACCCGCCCCGAACCTTGAAAGGCCTTGCGCATCCGCTTGGCGTGGTCCGGATTGAACGCCATGGTTTTCTCCTGGTACGCGTCCTTGCGCGCCTGGATCGCGGGGACGAAATTCAGGGCGTGCTGGTGCTGCGGGGTGGCGATCAGGACGGCGTCGATGCCGGGGTCGTCCAGCATCCGCCGGAAATCCTGGTAAGCCTTGATTCCGGGAACGGTGGCTTTGACGGCCTCCAGGCGTTGCGTGTAAACATCGGCTACGGCGGCTCCTTCCACATTGGGGCAACGCAGGGCAGCCCGAAAAATCTCCTGGCCGCGGCTGCCGGCGCCGATCAACCCGATGCGAATCCGCTCATTGGCGCCCAGGACACCGCCCGGCGCAAGGAGCCCGATCCCCGCCACGGCGGCGGCGCCCTGCATTGTCCGACTCAAGAAGGCACGACGGTTCAACATGGCTTGGTTCCTTTGTGTTGTTGATATGTCTCCGGTCTTTCTACGTCGCCTTCGGGCCAGTGCAAACAAAATAACGCGCGATTCTGCTCGCGCCGCGCCAAGGCGGCGCACTCACGGGCTTTGCGAAATGACACCGGACCGGGTTCAGACAGGTGCTTTCATGCAGGTGTCCGCCTAGCATCGAGGCACGGGACCCTTCGCTGGGAGCGCCGGCATCTTGCCGGCGCGGACGGCGCCCTTTTATCCACTCGCCGGCAGGATGCGGGCGCTCCCGGTGCGCGGGGCGCCTCCTCACGGATTCGCGGCGTCCGCCTTCAGTGTGTCAACTACGGTGATCTCCTCAATCTTCGCGTTCTTCTTGCCGGCAAGGTCGATGCCCTGCTCCCGCAGGACCGTCTCAAAGACGTGCAAGCGAGGATCGCCTCCGGTCTTCATCGTGATTCGCTTGGCAGCCTTGTCATAGCTGAGCTCGCTCCACCTCTGGCCATCGCGCAGGACCTTCTTTGGCTTGGTGGCCAGGGGCGCTGACCAACTGCCGTTCACCTCGCGCTTCCAACCTTCGATCAGGTTCGCCCCGCTGATGGTCACTTTCTCACCCTTCATGGCACGGACCGTCACGCCGTCATTTTTCGGAGCCAGGACCTCGCGATAGACTCCGCCCCGCAGGACGATCGTCTCTCCCGGTTGGGCGATCGCGCACGCTCTGCCGAGACTCGCCAGCGGCACGGCTGGATAGCCCCACGCCGGATCGTCCGCGGCGGCTGGGTGGCGAGGATCGACGTAATGCACGTTGGGGTACTCCAGGGCCCCGATCGTCACGCCGCCCTTGCCCGCCCCGATGGCCGGGCTGCCTTTGCGCAACCGGAAGTTCCGCTGCTGGGCATCCACGAAGAGCGGGTCCTGGCCGTTGATGTTCATCTCGCCCTCGAGCGGCGCGGTCTTGAACGTCAGGTTGTGCTCGATGCGCGGGTTGGATGCCGGGAAGTCCATGCGGTCGTCCACCGCCCGCTCCGCTTCGCAGAGGATGTTGTTGCGGATCTGTCCGTTGGTGGATTCCTTGCCCCGCAGGCCGATGGTGGCCCAATTCACCGTCGAGATGGTGCAGTTCTCGATCGTCACGTCGGGTGTCTGAATGATGTCCGGGCCCCAGCCTCCTCGCATCATCGGCGAATTCGGCGAAACGATGTTGTGCCGGAAGGTCCAGCCCCGCACGCTGCCGATGTGCGGGGCGCTTTCCACCATGCACATCTGGTGAAAGTCAAAGCAGGCGTTATGTTCGAACACCAAGTCCTGGGCGATCTCGCCGTTGACGGTAAAAGTTTGGAGGCAATCGACGTGCGCGGTCTTGATCTCCTCCCGGATACTGCCGTGATAGTAATTGTAGCGCTGGATGCAGCCCTTGCCAAAGAACCGCGAGTAATCGCAGTCGTCGTACTGTTTACCTGAGGCGTACATGAAGAGGCGGCTGACTTCGTTGTTCTCCACCAGCCAGTCCTCCCCACCCAGGATGAAGCCGTACTCGCTGTGATAGACCTTGTTGTAAGCGATTCGGTTGTGCGCCACCGCGGAGTAGTCGCGAGTGTTGCCATCAGCGCTCGGCTTGCCGACCGTCCCGCTGACCCCCACCATCATGTCGTGGATGTAGTTGTCCAGAACTTCGCAATGGCTGGCGCGCAGTTGGACGGCCGTGGCTGGTTTGTCGGCCGTGATCTCGAAGCCCTCCACGCGGATGTAACTCGCGTCCAGGTCGAAGCCGCCCACGGTGGCCGAGTGCCGGGGCATCGCCACAAAGGCGACAGGCTTGCCTTCCGTGCCACCGGCCTTCACCTTGACCCGTTCGTCATACTTGCCCGCCATGACATAGACGGTGTCGCCCGGCCTGGCCGCGTCAGCGGCGTGCTGCACGGTCCTGAAGGGCTTCTCCTCAGTGCCCGGGTTCGTGTCTGCCGCGCCCGAGGCCGCCTGGTCAACCACGTACGTGGCCCCCAGCGCCTGCCCGGCCATGCCAGCCACCATACCCACCCACGCCAACACGCGGTGTGCGACCAAAACCACGTGTTCTTGCGGGACCATATTAAATCTTCATTCCTATTCGGACTTCCGCCGACGGCACTGCCGAAGATCCATCCAGTCCGTAGAGGGGCCGGTCGATTGTTTAGTGTTGTTCCATAGGTCCGCCATCGCCATTCGCAAACGACGGGTCGGCACTATTGATCGCCCCCTGTGCGTCAATATCAAGCACGGATATCAAGCACGGATCCGTTTACGTTTGCGTTCGCGAGGACCAAAGCCGCGCCCGCGCAGGCTATGCGGCGGAGAACCTCGCGAGCTTGCGCCACCTCGCGCTGAATCTGCTCAAACGGGAACAAACCAAAAAGCGGGGGGTCAAGGGCAAGCAACTCAACGCGGGCTGGGACCATGCTTATTTGCCCTGATTGCTGGGACTTTACATGCGTTTGCCCTGAATGGCGTTGCCATGCGGGGTGCGGCCGCGTAGGCTTCCCCACATGAGTCCACCAGCGATCCCGCGGGAATGCGCCGGCTGGGCGCCGGGCGCCGCTCTAATCGTTGTCTTGACAGGGATGATGATTAACTCCGCCTTCGGACAGCCCCTGCGCTTGGAAACACCGCAGCGGAATCCCGCAGGCTGGCTCATTTCCTTCCCAACTTACACAAACTGGACCTACGAGTTGGATTATTCTTCCGACCTTGCTCTTTGGCGAATTCTTGACGCAGGGCTACAGGCTGGTGCTGGGACGGCTGTCTTGGCGGATTCAGATCCTTCATCGCAACGATTTTATCGGCTGTCCGGAGCCCCCTTGCCCGAGCGGCCAGCACCCTCATTTTGCCGGGTGCGCGCCATCATCTCGTCGTCCACCGACTGGACGGGCCTCAGTCTCAAGGGCGCGCAGTCGGTTGTCAGCGCCAACTGGTCGCCGGTCAGCGCCAAGTTAGCGGGTACTGGGACCCTTATTCTGTGTGGATAGACCAGCCGTTGACCAACGCACAAGCAGGCCAGCGTGTGGAAGGCATGTTTGACGTTGTACTGCGCGTGATGCCGCAGCCGCTGCTCGCGCTAGAAAGCACGAAGGGCGACATCGGCAGCGTGACAATCCAAATCTATCAGTTCAACAGCAATGCGCCGGTGCTTGTGGTCAGCGTGACGAATGCGATGATGGGCCCATCCCCCAACACGATGATCTTCAACCTCCCCTTAAGTGTTCTGCTGGACGGCAGCCCGGATTTTGGCCGACTCCGGCCCCGCGTTCCCAGATCAATCCTGGCAGTGTACTATACGTGGTATCCATTTGACTTCTGGGGCAGGACCGATCTGCGCGACCATCCACTCACGCTTTACAGTTCGGGCAGCGAGGTCGCCATCGCGCGCCACGTGCGGCAGGCCCGGCAGAGCGGCATTGACGGTTTCATCGCCTCCTGGTGGGGGCCGAACGATTTCACCGACGTGAACCTCGGCAAGTTGCTGGCCGAGGCCGCGCGGCAGCAGTTTAAGGCATCAATCTACTTCGAGACGCTCACCGGTGACCCGCCCCAAGCGCGGCCCGTGGAGGAAATCCTCTCATGGCTGCGCTATTTCTTCCAGACGTACGGCACCAACACGAACCTGGTGCGCATTGAAGGCAAGCCCGTGCTTTTCATCTACGCGGTCGCGTCGTTGCCAGCGAGCACATGGACGCGGATCTTCAGCACGTTGAGGTCGGAAGGCCACGACGCCTATTACTGCGGGGACACCCTCAATGCGAGTTACCTGACGGCTTTCGACGGGCTGACCGATTACGCGCCCGCATCCCGCGTCAACCTGGAGTCGGATTTCGCATACGCCGCGGCCGCCTGCAAGACCTACGGTTGGCTCGACAACCGCTGGCAGTTCCGTGTCTGGGCGGCCACCACTCAGCCGGGCTACGACGTCCGCAGTTTGCCAGGCCACGCTGGTTACATCGACCGCGCCAATGGCGCCACCTACTCGCGCACCTTCGATGCTTCACTCGACAGCGACCCGGATTACATCCTGATTACCTCGTTTAACGAGTGGGGGGAGAACACCCACATCGAACCCGGCACCAATTACGGCAGTCTTTACCTCGACCTGACCGCGCACTACGCCGACCTCTACAAAGGCCCTGTTCCCCGACCGCCGTTTAACTTCAAGGTCACGCCGGTATCAGAGACGAGCGGCACCGTCCGCCTCTCATGGCAAGCGCCACTCGGCCAAGCGCCCACCGCCTATCGCATCTATCGCCGCACCGAGCCTATCCGGCGCACTGACGGTCTCGTGCCGATAGCCAAGCAGGCGCAGGCCGACACATTCACTGACGTGGTTACGCGGGAAGGCCAGGATTACTACGCCGTCGCCCCGGTCTTTGGCGACGCCGAGGGGCCAATCACCGAGAGCCTCAAGGTCTATGTCAGCCGTACCAAAGCTGTGGCGCGGCCCGGCGCGCCGATCCCCGTGGACGTGGCAATTTACCTCGAATCCACCGGCTGGATGACGCAGAGCGAGGCAGAGACCCAAGCCGCTACCCTTATCAACCGGGTGACGAACGCAGTCAGTCGGATTCAGGTTCTCAGCGCCAGCGCTCTGCCCGATTGGATTCTGGCGCACATAAAGAATGGCCAGCCTGATATTCTCATCACCTTCGGTGACTTCCCGGATTCCATCTATCCCTCTGGCAACGCGCAGCCCGACGACTCGCTCGCTGAACTGTTTCTCGAAGATGGCAACATGATTCTCAATACCGGCGACTACATCTTCTACGGCAACGGCCGCAACCGCATCGAGGGTTTGATGAACATGATGGATTTGCCTACAATGATGTTGGGCAGCAGCACTACCATGATGCCCACTGCGGCTGGTACAAACTGGACTCCTTCGCTCCGCGCATTTGGCAGCGAGCGGTCGTTCCATCTCGACGAATTACAGGGCTCACCGTGGCAACTCGAGGTCGCGTTCGCTACCGATGGCCAAACGCTTGCCGACCCAGCCATAGTGCGTGATAGAGTGACCGGTGGCCGCATTGGTATCGTGTATCAAAGCGGCGCGAGTGGCTTGCCGCGCGGGCAAATCCTCAGCGAGATCATCCTGAACTGGCTGCCCGCGCAAGTGCTGAGGTGATCTAGTCTCTGAGTCCTGGTTGAGGTCGAGGAGGGAAACGCTGCGGCCACAGCGGTTCCCAGACACGCACCAACATTGTCGACAAGTCTCGGCGTAACCCGGTCGTGAACGGCTCTTGATATTGGCTTCTCATTCCCCTTCCGCCGCCTGCGGACGATACGGCGGAGGATTCACCTATCCCACCCAGGGAGGTAGTTAATGGCGCCAGCCGCTCCGCCGTCGCGGGACGCTGGCGGTCGGTGAAGTCGTAAAGGAACGGCCCGTTGAACTCCCATGCGTAGAGTTCATCGATCGTAGTCTTCGAGTCGGCCAACGTGCCGCGGGCAATGCTCATGAAGTCGATCGCTCCGTTCAAATGACCGTTTGGCGCGCCGCCTACGTGGAAGTCGGCGTCATTGGCCGGGGAAGCGTCCGTCCCGAGACCAGGCCCACCGGCGTTCTGCTTGCCATCAAGCCTGTGTAGTAGGGGGACATGCCCCAGTGCTTGTCCAGGATGCGCGTCGGGTCGCCGGCAGCGTTTGCGGCCGCGGCAAATGCCCGGTGGAGCGGTACGCCCCAGGTTCAAGACGCCCTGTTCCGGCCTTGCCTCCCTGCCTCACTGGGGTATCGAAGCGGCTCTGCCGAGTCGGCGGCGTGCTGCACGGTTTCGGACGGCTCCGACGCCGATTCCGCCTTTACTGTCGGCGGGCATTCGTTTCAACTGACGTCCATGAGACTGAGTCGCCGCCATTTCTTGACGAAATCCGTCGCGGTTTCGTCGGGCACCGCCCTGGCCTTCCAGTTCGAGGAGGAAGTCCAAATTGCGCTCAACGCGCTGGATAGGACCAAACAGCGAGACCGGCTTTGGTGCGCGTAGGCCGCCTGTTAGACATGAAACCAGCACGATCGAAGACTCGTCCGTTGCAGGCTGCGCTCCGGCATCTGGCCCCCGCCTTATTGTTCGTTTGGCTTTCAGCCCTGCCGATCATCGGCGAAGAACCTCCATTAGTCGTCGAGATCTGGCCAGGCCGAGCGCCGGAGGAAAGCGGCAACATCGGCGCCGAAAGGACCGTCATGTCACCAAAGCTCGACCGCACGCAGGTCGAGGTCACCGAGCCGACCAGGATGATTACGGACGTGACGAAGCCAACCCTCACGATCCATCGGCCGGCGAAGGAGCAGGACACTGGGACCGCCGTGCTGATTTGTCCTGGAGGCGGTTACTGGAATCTCTACTGGCAGTTGGAAGGCGAGGAAGTTGCGGTCTGGCTGAACAAGTTGGGCGTGACCGGCATGATCCTCAAGTACCGGGTACCGAGGCGCCCAGATGAGCCGAAAGGCGAGCCGGCCCGGCGCCCGCTTCAGGATGCCCAGCGGGCCGTCAGTCTTGTCCGGAGCAAAGCCCGGGAATGGGGCATCCACCCGCAACGCATCGGTATGGTGGGCTTTTCGGCGGGTGGTCATCTGGCCATTGCCACGGCGACCAGCTTCGAGAAGCGAACCTACGAGCCGATGGACGAGGTGGACAAGATCAGTTGTCGGCCCGACTTCGCTATCTTGGCGTATCCAGGCTACCTGAAGCCGAAGGACAAGGACGAACTCGCTCCGGGCCTGCGCATCCCGGCCGGCACGCCCCCGGTCTTCCTCGCGCACGGTGGGGACGACATCATCAGTCCGCCACAGCACAGTGTCTTGATGTACCTCGCCCTCAAGCAAGCCGGCGTGCCCGCGGAGTTGCACGTCTATGCCACGGCCGCTCATGACTTCGGCGTCCGCGCCAGCGACCATCCCTGCTCGACCTGGACGGAGGCGTGTGCCAACTGGCTGCGGTATCAGGGATTCCTCAAGCCCGCTACTGGACCGCGATGACGAATTTCTGGGTGGCAGCGCCGACTCGTTCCGTGCTGGTGGAGAGCACTTAGGCCTGAGAAATGCAGTGCCCCAGCGCCCGAGCCGGCGCCACCTTGAAGAACTTGGTATCGGTGCAGGTCAGTCGCGATCTCCTCGACGTGAGACTTCGCCTGATCCGCCGGGTGAGTGCCGCTGGTCCAGGGCGGCAAGGCCGCGTCCGCGCTGGCTACGAGTGCGGAGGCTGTCACTACGAGGATCAGCATTGCCGCGCCTCGCAATGGCTCGGGCGTGGTTCGGTTTGCGCCATGCCTGCTCATGGAGTGGGAGTGTATTGCCCGGCGAGCGCGCCTCAAGCCCTAAGTCGGCCTGCAGGCCGGTTCGCTTCAGGTCGGGTAAGGGTCGGCGAGATGATTGGCCGGCGTGGAGCTTTGGGTTGCCCGACGCTGCGATGTCACCGAGCCATCCGCAGTGACGTATGTGCCCGTGATCAGATGCTCCAGAGACAAGCGTTGACATGGGGAAGTGGGCTAGTCATCTTGCGACCATTACGCGATAGAATAGGCGACTTAGTCACCTCAGAACCAATTCTCATTACTCACATGAAACCTCGACCAGAGTTAAATCGCCGCCAGTTTCTCCAAACCACTGCCCTTGCTGCATCGGCGTTGCCCTTCATGTCAGAGGGGGCCGAGCCGGCCTCCGGCGGCGCAGGAACGATCAAAGTCGGCTGTCTGAGCTGGTGTTTCCATAGTCTTGCTCCCGCCGCCGACCCCGAGCCAGCAATCGACATCATCGGCGAGATGGGTTTTGACAGCATCGAATTGATCGTCAACGCCAGCCAGGATCTCCAGACGTTTTGGACCGATGCCCGGATCGGCCGCCTCAAGAAGAAACTCGATGGGCACAAGCTGCGGGTGTCGCAGTTCGCCATGTTCCAGCCGGTGGTCGAAGGGCTGTCCAGCACCCGGCGGGATGTGCGCGACCAGGCGCTCGATTACTTCGAGGGCGGCTGCCGGATCGCCCGGAGATTTGAATCACCCCTGGTCAATATCGTGGCGCCTTGGGCGTTGGAGTTGAAGGGGCCGACGGATTATCTGCCGCGCTATTACGAGGTTGCGAACCCCAAGCCGGGCCAGAAATTCCATATCGACATCGCCAGCGGGTTTGACTGGGAGCGGGTCTGGAACGGTTTCGTGGAAACGACCCGCGCCTGCCTGGCCCGGGCCAAAGCGCATGGCCTCAAATACTCGATCGAGAACCACACCCACACCCTAATCCCGGAGGCCGCCTCCTTCCTGCGCCTATCGGACGCCATTCACGACCCCGACCTGGGCTGCAACCTTGACGTCGGCTGGGCTATGCTCCAGAAGGAATATCCCCCGGTGGCCATCCATAAACTCAAAGGGCGCCTGCTGAATGTGCACATGCGCGACATCGACGGCATGATGCGGCTGTTCCCGCCCATAGGCGACGGAGTGATGGACTGCCAGGACATCGTCGCGACACTCAAGCGGGTTGGCTTTAACGGTTGTGCCTCCATCGAGCAGGACAGGCACCCTGGCGATCCCGATATTCAGGTAATCTGCCGGCGTTATCTCAAGATGATGCGGGAGTATATCGGATAGAACGGACGCGAGGGCCCAGAAGAGAATCTGGAAACCAGGAATCCAGGAAAGGAGGAGGAATCTTATCCTTTTTCCCCTTCCTGAGTTCTTGAGTTCCGGATTCACCACGCCGGCTTCGCCGGATTGTTGGTGCGGCGCAGGCGTCACTTTGCCGGGCCATCCGCCCCCTGAAGGGGTGGTGAGATGTCCGCTGCCCCTTCCAGACCGCGCACGTGGATTCTGTCATCAAGTGAATAGCACCCGCTGCCAGGGCAGACGATCGTCAATGAGTCCAGGTGCAAAGTTTCCAGCGCGGCGCGCTGGGAGGAAGTCACCCGGGGGGCATCGGAGTATTTAACCTCGAAACCGAGTCGCTTCCCTCTGAGAAACAGGAGCAGGTCGAGTTCAGCCTGGTTATGCACACCCCAGTAGTAGGTTTCCTCTTCGGACACGCCGCTGTTGCGGATGACTTGTTCAAGGGCGAACCCTTCCCATGACGCGCCCAGTTTGGGATGTGTGACCATCTGTTCCATCGCGGGGATGCCCAGCAACCGGTGCAGGACGCCGGAGTCGCGGAAGTAGATTTTGGGTGTCTTGATCTGGCGCTTCTTGATGTTCTCGAACCAGGGTGTCAGGCGCCGGACCATGAACGTGCCCGCCAGAATGTCTAGGTAGCGGCTCACGGTGGTGTCGGCCACGCCGAGGCTCTTGCCTAGTTCCGAAGCGTTGAACTGCTGGCCGTGGTAGTGGGCGAGCATCATCCAGAAGCGCCGGAGCGTGGCAGCGGGAATCTGGATGCCCAGAGCGGGAATGTCGCGTTCCAGGAAGGTCTTGAGGTAGGCCTCACGCCAGAGCCAGCTCGCTTCGTCGGACCCGGCTAAAAAGGAAAGTGGGAATCCGCCCCGAAGCCAGAGCGTGTCGCAGGCCTCCGGACCGGTTTCGGCCAGCGAGAAGGGGGTGACTTCGACGAAGCCGATTCGACCGGCCAAGGATTCAGCCCCCTGACGGATCAGGTCGCGGGAGGCACTGCCAAGGATCAGGAACTTGGCCGGATTCCGTTCCCGGTCCGCGAGCACGCGCAGGATGGGAAACAAGTCCGGGCGGTGTTGGACCTCGTCCACGACCACCAACCCGGTGAGCGGCCCGAGGGCGAGCATTGGGTTGGCGAGACGCTCGATCTGCGCCGGGTCCTCGAGGTCGAAGTAATTCAACGCCTCGTTGAACGATTCTCCGGAGGAACGGGCGAATTGCCGGGCTAACGTCGTCTTACCCGACTGACGGGGGCCGAGCAGCGCCACGACCTTGGCCACCTGAAACTGGTCGTGGATGCGCCGCATAAACTGCTGTCTGTCCATGGGTTACATACTACCATGAAAATTCGGCGCATACAACCGACTTTTCATGGCAGGCATCGCCAGTGGAGTCGGGGGATATGCACCAATGCTCGTCCAAGTTGCGCGTCGAGTCGCCTGGCAACATTGGTGGCCGCAACAAATGCCCGGTGGTGAGGTGCAACCCAGGTTCAAGGCCCTTTTCCGGTCTCGCCTCCCTGCCGCACTGGAGTATTGTCTGAGCATGGATCAAGCGATTATCGAACGGGAGGCGATGAGTCTGCCACCACGCGAGCGCGCGTTGTTGGCGGATTCGCTGCTTGTCAGTCTGGATGACGAATGCGTCCGGGATATCGAAGCGGCTTGGGCGCAGGAGGCGGAAGCTCGGCTTGAGGCCTATCTTCGGGGAGAAAGTAAGGCGGTCGATGGCTCACTGGTCTTGCGCGAAATTCGTGATCGGTACGCCAAGTGACCTATAGGTTCCTTTCGCCCGCGCAACGGGACTTGGCGGAGGCTGTGGCGTACTACGAGCAGGCGGCTCCGGGGCTGGGAATGGAGTTTCTGGATGAGATCGAACGGACCGTGAATCGGATTCTCCTGCAGCCCGAAGCGTGGACTCGAGTATCTGATCACCATCGGCGTTGTCGCACCCGCCGGTTTTGAGACTGAGCGGGGTAGCGGCGGGAATGGACAGCGGGTTTTGTCAAAGTGGGCCATGGAAAAGGATGGAATCCCTCAATTAAGTTGATCTTCTTGGCAGTAAGCATGAGCCCCCGGAGTGCTTGCACTTCGGGGGATTTTTCTTCCTTCTTCATGTGTGAAA
>ORJL010175359.1_pt1 | contig 25324 bp, 19 predicted proteins | sample 1779941 | NCBI WGS metagenome assembly ORJL01 (sample SAMEA104232317, study PRJEB22302) | groundwater metagenome | biome: forest; feature: aquifer; material: groundwater | place: USA | collected 2011-08-07 | depth 5.8 m
CGCGGGGCGCCGGCCACCGTCCCCCGCGGGGGGCCGGGTCTCCCCCGACGCGGCGTTGTAGGCCGCCCACGGGAGGACCCACGAGGCGGCGTGCGACAGGCTCGCCTCGTCCACGGACAGGTCGTCGAACCGGCCCGACGCGCCCGCCCCGAAGCCGACCGTCGGCTCCGCGATGCGCGCGGCCAAGCTCTCGATGAAGCCCACGAGCGCGTCGTACTTCGGCGCCTCGGAGCGGGGCTGGTCGATGTACTCGAGCGCCCCCCACCGGTTCTCGCCCGACATGGCCTCGCAGTCGTCGCAGTGGTTGAAGAGCCCGCCCCGATTCGTGCGCCAGCCGTTCAGGAGCTCCGCGTAGCGCTCGCCCATCCGCGGGTCCCGATTCGCATCGTCGAACAGCCTCTTCACGTACTCGCTCTCCAGGGCGTCTCCGGGGGCCTCCAGGGTCTGTCCCCCCTCGTAGGAGATGAGCGGGAGGCCGTGCGCCTCCGCAATGTCGCGATTCTGGACCATGTAGTCCAATTGCTCGGGCACGGACACGGTCCTCAGGTACTCCATCAGCCTGGTGAGGTCCATCGCTTCCAGGGCCTGTCGCGTGTTGACCGCCTCGTCGTAGATCCCGAAGTAGGGCGCAATCGCGACCGCGTCGATGTGGTGGATGGTGTCGCCGAATTCCAGCATGTCCTGGGTCGCCGCCGGGACCAGCGTATGCGTGCTCAGGACCCGCACGACCCGGTCGGCGCCGACCACCTCCGTGAACATGTCGGCGATCAGGCAGGTCCGGTACGCGTGATAGCGCATCCCCGCCTGGTCCAGGCCGTCCTCCGATCCCCAGGCGACCGCCTGGTTCATCGGGGTGAAGCCGAGGGCGTCTCCCTTCTCCCTCGCGTTCGCGTAGATGCTCGCGTACGAAGGGTTCCACACCTCGTTCGAGTCCTCCACGTAGGCCTGCAGGCCCGCGTCGAGCCTCTCCGCCACCATCTCCGCGAACGGACGGACGTACCCCTCCATGTCGGCCGTATAGGGCATGCAGAACCACGGGTCCGCGCCGAGACGATTGGCCAGCGCGATCATGACCTCGAGCGGCACGCCCTTGACGTTCCACCGGGCGTCGTCCACCTCCGGACGATCGTCCCAGCTCTCCATGGTGATCCCCTCGAACGCGCTGCCGAACATCCAACCCATGAAGCGGATCACACCGAACGGGCGGAGCTTGTCGAGAAAGGCGGGGTTGAAGATCTCGTCCGGAGGCGCGTCGCTCGGCATGCGGAGGTGGATGTTGCGCAGGTAGTCCGACGGATTGACCGAGGTGATGTCGAGTTCGATCCCGACCCCGCCCGTGCTAGGCCCTACCGACAGGAGCATGCGTCCCGGGACGCTGCGAGGGTCGACCTGGACGTTGTCGCTGAAGGCGAACGTCCCCTGCCCCTCGTACTCCAGGACATAGAGACCCGTGGGGAAGTGACGCGTATCCGCCTCGAAGAGGTAGGTCCGGGCGACCTGATCGGCGTCGAGTGCGGTCACCCATCCCCGATCATCGAGCGGGAGCGTTCCGCCATCGCTCGACTCCCACGCGCTCGAGGTCTTGAATACGTCCAGGAACGGGCATGCCGTCCCCCAGGGGTCGGGCGTCGCGAGGTTCATGCCGACTCGACACTCCCGCGCACGGTCCATCGATGTGCCCTGCGCGCTACCGATGGATGCGCCGAATCGGGCGAACATGGCGACGAAGAGGATCGCAATGATCAATCGAAGGCGTCTCATGGGTCTCCTCCTTGAAGCGGTGTCATTCGATTGCCGGTCCGTTGCGCCGGCCGGCGCCTGGTTCTCCCGCTTTCCCGTACCTGGGCCGACTCCGTCTGTGACGGGAATTCGAGTTCGCCTTGCATCTCCACTCCGCCCGCCATACGGTATGAGGCATCCGGGGACGTCCGCCCGCTGGAACGAACGAGATGCAACCCTCCACGCCCGCTTCCCCCCAAGGCATGCCGGACCCGGCGCCTGTGTCCCTCGGCGGGACGGACGGGCCGCCCCCCCCGCTCGAGGACGGATTCCTCCTCGGGAAGTACCGCCTCACGCGACGGATCGGGCATGGAGGGATGGGCGTCGTCTACGAGGCCGAGGACACCGTCCTGCGCCGCAGGGTCGCGATCAAGGTCCTGACGGGGCTCGCATCGGCGGCTCCTGAGGTACAGGACCGGTTCCATCGCGAGGCCCGCGCCGCCGCCCGGCTGAATCACGCGAACGTCGTGGTGATTCACGACGTCGGTCGCCAGGACGGGGTGGACTACCTCGTGATGGAGCTGATTCCAGGGGGGAACGCCCAGGAGTGGATCGACAAGAACGGCGCCTACCCCTGGGCCGAGGCGACGCGACTCCTCTGCGGCCTCTGCCGAGGCGTTGCCTCCGCGCATGCCGCCGGGCTGATCCACCGAGACATCAAGCCGGGCAACGTCATGCTGGCTCCGGACGGCCAGCCCAAGCTCGCCGACTTCGGCTTGGCCAAGGCCTCGGACTCGTCCGTCACGACGCTCACCGGCGGCGGGCGCATCCTCGGGACGCCGCACTACATGAGCCCGGAGCAATGCCGCGCGGAGCGCGTCGACGAGCGGACGGACATCTACTCCCTCGGGGCGACCTACTTCGCCCTCCTCACCGGCCATTCTCCGTACCCCGCCGAGGTCCCCGTGCAGGTGATGTTCGCGCATTGCTCGAACCCCGTGCCGGACCCGCGGGTCGACAGGCCGGGAATCCCCGAGCCGTGCTCCGACCTCCTGAAGAAGGCGATGGCGAAATACGCCAACGAGCGGTACCCCTCCGTCACTGCCATGCTCGCCGACCTGCAGGCCATCCTGGAGGGAACGGCCGTCCGCGTCGCGTCCGATGCGGTGCGCTCGGACGCGGCACCGGGGGCGGAGGTCAGCCTCTCCCTGGACCGGGCGCCCTCGGGCGCCGGTCGGCAACGCACCCGTCGGTCGCGCGTCGCGCCCGTCGTCGGTGTCCTCTCCCTCCTGCTCCTCGGGGTGGTGACGGCGAAGCGCTTCGCCGGGCCGAGCGACGGGCACGCCGACACGACCACTGGAGGAGGGGACGTCCCCGCCCACCCGCACGCGGACGCCGCGCCTCCCGTGCTCTCACCGTTCCGGACCTCCCTCCGGGAGACCGGGATGGAGATCCAGATGGGCGGCACGGCGAGGACCGTGGCCTTCTCCCCGGATGGAAAGTTGTTCGCTGCGGGATGCAGCGACGGGGAGGCCGCCGTCAGGGTGTGGGACTTCGAATCGGGAGAGGAGAAACCCACGCGCTGGACCGGGGCATCGATCCACTCCGTCGTCTTCTCCCCCGACAGCCGGACCCTCGCGGCGGCCGGGCTCGGAGACATCCTGGTCTGGGACATGGATCGCCAGCGCGAGACGCGCATCCCGACCGGGGACGATTCGCTGAGGGTCGTGTCGCTCTCGTTCTCCAAGGACGGCAAGACCCTCGCGGCGGGCTTGCAGCCGAAGGAGGACCCCCCCGGCGAGCCGGAGGCCGCAGAGCATGTGCTGATCGCCGACGTGGCCTCCGGGCGGACGCGTCTCCTGCCCGCCAGGATGAGGTGGGTCTGGTCGGTCGCCTTCTCGCCGGACGGGAATCTCCTCGCCGCAGCGTCCATGGACTGGAAGGAGACGATTTGGGACTACCCCTCCCTCACGCAGCGACAGGACCTCGTGACGGACATGAACTGCTTCTGCGTGGCGTTCTCTCCGAACAGCCGAACGCTGGCCGTGACGGGGGAGCGGTCTATCCAGCTCTGGAGCCCCTACACGGCCACCAAGGTTGGTGAGATTCGGATCCCTCACGGGGTCGTCTCCTGCGCGGCGTTCTCGCCGGACGGCCGCCTCCTGGCCGCCGCCGCCGACCAGGTGACCGTGTGGGAGGTGTCGGGCGGGAAGCAATTGGGCGCGATGGAGGGACACGCCGCCGATGTCGCCGCCGTGGCGTTTTCTCCCGACGGCTCGACCCTGGCGTCGGCCTGCACCGATGGTGTCGTGCGCCTGAGGGATCTGTCAGCGATCCTCGGAGGCCGATAGGCCCCGGACCACGGAGATGTCATGGAAGGAGTTCCACCGAGCCAGCCCGCTCCGGAGTCCCACCTCAGCCGGATCTCGACGCAGTGGCCCCTCCTGGGCGACATGTCGCGCCTCGCGCTCTGCTACGGGCCCGCGATCCGCAGGTACATCCTGTCGTTCGTGCGGGAGCCGCACGACGCCGACGAGGTGGCCCAGGACTTCTTCGTGCGGGTCCTCCAGCACGGCCTCGCGAACGCGAGCCCCGATCGCGGCCGATTTCGAGACTACCTGAAGGCCGCGGTGCGCAACGCCACGCTCACCTGGCTGGAGCGGAGGCGACGCTCCGCCGAGCGCGAGTCGAGCACCGCCCCGGCCGACCTGCCCGATCCGGCCGCCACCGCAGCGGAGGAGGCGTGGATCGCGGAGTGGCGTCGCTGCATCCTGGATCGTGCCTGGCAGGCGCTGGAGGGGAATGAACGGAGGGGGAAGGCGAACCGCTTCCACACGGTCCTTCGGCTGTCGGTGGAACACACGGACGAGGACTCGCCGGCGCTCGCCGCCCGTACGAAGCTGCCGGGCGGCGGATCGATGCGCGCCGATGCGTTCCGAAAGCAGCTCAGCCGCGCGCGGCGCTCCTTCGCCGAACTCGTGACGAAGGAGGTGGAGGCGACGATCGCCGCGCCGACGCGGGAGCGCGTGGAGGAGGAGCTGAACGAGCTCGGCCTGATGACCTACCTGCGCGGGCTGCTCCCCGACGCGATGGGCGGGCCCCCCCGGCCGACGCCTGACGGTCACGACACGAGGCGGTGACGGCGGAGGCAGTCGCCGCGACATGCAGGGCCGTTGCCACTCGTTCGCCGCACGTCGGAGGACGGGCGAAGCAAGGCGCTCGGGCCGCCGCGGGCTATCTCGCCATCGACTCGACCCGGCTCCACGCGCTCGGCTGCGCGCGCAGGCCGTCGAACCACGGGTCGACCTTCAGCCAGTGGCGGACGTTGTTCGCGGTCCATTCGTAGTACGTCCTCGGCGCCTGCGTCGCCGTGACGTCCTTTTCGCGCGCGAGCTTGTCCATCGCCGCGAGGCACCGCTGCATCCGCTTCACCGCGTCGTCCGCGAGCTTCGAACGCTCCGCCTTCTTCGGCCGCGGCACCGCCTCCGCAGCCTGCCGCGCGTCCGCGCAGGCGATCTCGTACTGCGCGAACGCGATGAGCCTGTCGGTCGGTGCGTCGGCGTGCGTCTTCTTCGCGACGGCCTCGTCCAACCGCGCGGTCGCCTCCGTGAACTCGTCGCGCAGGAGACAGACCGACCCGAGGTCGACGAGGTAGACCCTCCGCGTCGGGTCCGCCGCCGAGGCCGCCGCCGGTCGCCACGAGAGGAACGGCGAGACCTCGAGGTCGTCCGCTCCCGCCGCAGCGGCGAGCCGCTTCGCGAGCGCCAGGCCCGCCGCCGTCGCGGTCGGCGTGACCTCCTCCGCCCAGGGCCTCGCGCCGCGGAACCAGTCGAGGAACTCCGCGAGGAACCCCTCCGCGGGGAGGACCTTCGCCGGCGGGCCGGTATCCGCGGCCGGCGCGACGGCGGAGACGTACTCCGCGTACGCATTCACCGCCTCTGCGTACCTCCCGAGCGTGAGGAAAACGTCGCCGCGGAGCCGTCCCGGTTTTGGCCACGAGGGGGCCTTCGCCGAGGCATCCTCGGCCAGCGCGAGCGCCTCCGCGAGTCTTGCCCTCCACTCGGCGGGTCGCTCCGCGAGCGGCATCGCGAGCGCCTTCGAGAGGGCCTCGTTCGCTGCGCGGAGGGATTCGCGCGCCTCCGCGGGCAGCTCCGCGTCGGGATCGGTGGTGGCCGGCTCCACGCCGGGCCCGGTCTCGGGCTTCGGCGGGACGACGGGCGCGGGGGTCGGCTTCGGCGGATCGGTCGTCGGGTCGGGTTGGGCCGGTGTCGCGACGTGCGTTTCGAACCGTGTCCCACCAGGAGGCGCCTCGTGCGGAGGGTGGCCTGGCGACGCCGGCGCCGTCGCCTGGGGATGCGCGGGGGGCGCGGAGGGGCCGTTCGCGCCCGTCATCGCGGGCGCCATCGGGACCACGGCGACATCGGCGTGACGCAGGTCGCTCTTCCAGATGGCGATGCCGACGCCGAGGCAGAACATGGCGGAGACGCCGATCACCCAGGCCCACGGGAGCCAGGCGCGCTGGCCGACGATGACGGTTCGTCCCGCGCGGTCGACATTCGGTCGCTCGCCGAGAAGCGCCTCGATCTCGCCCGCGAGGGCATCGGCGCTCTCGTACCGATCAACGGGGTCGCGCGCTATCGCCTTCCGCACGATTGCGTCGGCGCGCGGCGAGAGGAGCGGGTTGAGGGTCGACGGCGGATAGGGCGGGTGGGAGAGGAGTGCGAGCAGGACCTGCGCGGCCTCGAGGCCGCCGTAGGGTGGCTTTCCCGCGAGGAGGTGGTAGAGGGTCGCGCCGAGGCCGTACACGTCGGCCTTCGCGCCGACGAGGCGCGGGTCTCCCTTCGCCTGCTCGGGCGCCATGTAGCATGGCGTGCCGAAGACCTCTCCCGTGACGGTCGCCGAGGGAGCCGCGAGGTCCTTCGCGAGGCCGAAGTCGATCAGGACGGGTTCGCCGCGCTCGGAGAGGAGGATGTTGCTCGGCTTCACGTCGCGATGAAGAACGCCCTGCGCGTGAGCGTGTGCGACGCCGCGCGCGACGCGCGCGACGATTCTCAGCGCGTCCTTTTCGGGCATGGGCAGGGGGACGTCAGCAAGCGAGATCCCCTTCAGGAGGTCCATGGTGTAGAAGAAGATCCCGTTGCAGACCCCCGCGTCGAGGATGCGAATGAGGTTGGGGTGGAGGAGGCGTGAGGCGGCTTGCGCCTCGCGCTCCAGGCGGTCCATGAGGGCGGAGTCGACGCGGACGAGGCCTGCGGTCTCGCGGGCGCACGGGCCAGCGGTGCGCGTGGAGGCATCCTCATCGGACTGCGCGGCCATCTTGAGGGCGACAACGCGGCGAAGGCGCGCGTCCCATGCGCGGTGGACGATCCCCATCCCACCGCGGCCCAGCTCCTGGAGGATGACATATCGATCGAAGGTGCGCGCCGGGTCGCGGAGGAGGGCGACCTCCGCGGGGGTGAGTCCCGGGGTGAGTTGCGTGACGTCGGGGACCGGGGTCGTGGAGCGGCCGATGTCCAGGAGGTTCCTCGCCTCCTGGTCCCTGCGTGGGCTCGCACCCTTCTTCGGGCCCTGAGGCTCCGTCACGCGGCGGCTCCCTCTGGAAATGCTCTCTCATTCTACCCCGCACATCGCCTGTTGGTCACGCCCGGTTCGTGATCGGTCTCGTCATCGTGCATGTGCTTGCGCTCGTTCTCGCCGCCCCCACCCTATCCCCCATCGTCCACGGTTTCCACGGCCTGGTCTCCACCTCCCGGCTGCCTCCTCCTCGCGATACGGTCTACCCTCTGCTGCACCGGTCTCGCGAAAGGGTTTGGAGGAAAGCCCGGGCCGGAATGGAACGTCGCGGATGCCCGGGGGGCGGGCTTCCGCGACGAGGGTGGATCAGGTCTATGGCTGGAAAAGCGCCTTCAGGCGGTCCAGCTCCTCATCGACATCCCCTCCCCGCTCCACCGTCTCGCCGACGACCGCGCGCAGCGTCGAGCGGAACGTCACCCGCACGTGGTGCAGGTAGTTCCTCACGTCCGACGCCGAGACTCCGAACCGCTTGCCCAGCTCCTCGTAGGTCGGCTTTTCCCCCTCCGGCATCTCGCACGCGAAGAAGATGTCGCAGTAGATCGCCTTGTCCCGCTTCGCGTAGTGCTCCCTCATCCGTTCGAGCGCCTGCCCCAGCACCACCGACGCCCACCGACGGTCGAACAGCTCCTCGGCAGGGAGGTCGGGCGAGGCGACCTCGGGGAGCGGCTCGTCCGTGACGTCGAGGGAGAGGAGCTTCAGGTGGCCGCCCCGGATCTTCCGCCCCGCGGCGCGGTAGCGGTTGCGCAGGAAATTGTCGAGCGAGACCTTCACGAAGGCGCGGAACCGCCCGCGCTCGCGCTGGTAGGACTGGAGGTACTCTTTCTCGAGGAAGGTCGCGAAGTACTCCTGCGTGAGGTCCTTCGCGTCCTCGACGGACTTGTGCCACTGATAGCGGATGTGCCAGTAGACCGGCCGCCAGTAGATGGAGAAGAGCCGCTCGAGCCAGGACCTCTCGTCCTTCCCGACCCGCTGCGCCTGCAGCAGGCAGGTCCACGGGGTCCGCGGGAACGGCTCGGGGTGCTTGTCCGTGTCTCGGCCGCCGCCGGGCCTCGCAGGAGGGACCTTCTTCTCCGCCATCCGTGAGCCTCGCCGAGGGAATCGTCGGGGAAGCCTAGCCCCCCGGCGAACGAGGGTCAAGGTCGCCTTCGGATTCCTCCAAACGCTTCGCGCCGGAGGGTGCATCGGAGGCTGCGGAGGCGGCAGCGGCCGTCCTCCCTCGTTGGAGGACCCGCGATGACGCTTGCCCACCCGATCACGCAGCGAAGGATGGAGTCGAGGTACGCGGTGCCGCTCGACCTGGCTGCGCGGCTGGAGGCGGAGCTGCCGCAGTTCACGACGCCGATCGAGGCCGTCAGGGGGCGCCCGACGACGTTTCTGACCGCCGTGTACCTTGACCGTCCCGACCTGTCCCTCGCCCGCGCCGCGGCGCTCGACCTGGGGCAAGTCGAGGAGATTCGATCGCGCGAGGAGTACTCCCATGAGGATAGCCCCGTCGCGTCGCTCTGGATCGAGTGGAAGGCGCGGCGCGAGACCTGGAGCGACCAGCGGCGCTTCGCGCTGGCGAAGGAGCGGTTCGGGCAGCTCTGCCTGGGAACGCTTCGGTGGGAGTCGGTGCAGGTCGCGCAGCCGCTCGGAGAGGACATCTCGGGCATGGAAGGCTTCCGCCGCGTGATGTCGAGCGCGCGAGGCGTGCTCCTGCCGCGATTCGCAGTGACGTGCCGCAGGCGCGCGTTCACGATCACCTCGCCGCGCATCCGCGTCACGCTCGACTGCGACATCCGCTTTCACGAGGTGCCCCCGAGTCCCTACCAGGGGCCGGGCGCGCTCTCGCCCAGGCGCCTCGGGCGGGTGTTCCTCTCGCTGCCGTACGCGGTGCTCTCGGTGAAGACGGCGGGCGAGATCCCCTCCCCGTTGCGGGAAATCGTGCGGCCGCTTTCGCGCGTGTCGCTCTCGAAGTTCGCGATCGGCGCGCGGTGCATCCTCGGGTAAGGCGGCCTACCTGCCCTGGAGGCCCGCTGCAGCAGGTGGGCGGGACCAACGGTCTTCTTCGGCAAGGGCCGAGGATCTGTCTTCGTGCTCATGCTCGCCTACCTCTTCATCTCGACGGGGAGGTAACCGCGGCGATCTGCTTCTTGAACGAGGCAACCTCCTCGCGCGACAGCGGGCGCCTCGCGGGCGTCGGCGAGGGCCATCCCAACGGGGCGAGCCTCCAGACATCATTTCGTGATGAGCAGACCGAGTCCATAGGTCGAGAGGATACCATCTCTGATTGGGCGATTGCGCGGGGTCATCAAGGTGCCCAAGGCAGTCGAGACGAGCCGGGGACGCGCGCGATCGAAGATCGCGACCGCGGCCCTCGAGGGGTCGCGCCGCGCCGGATAGACGAGACCGTCAGGGCGGGACGGGTGCTCATGGATCGCGCGCGACCACTTCTGCGCGACCCGATAGTCCCCAGAGCAGAGTCGAGCGTCCGCGCCCACTCGCGCCAGCCCCGCCCCGGTCAGGTCGACCAGCCGCAGCTTGCTGGAGGTTCGGATCCGCGCGAGGTCGCGTCGCTCCAGGTCTCCATCCGTGACGTAGCGGAGGCCGGCGGCAGGAAGGGGGGGACCGAGGACCTGGCCGAAGGTCTCGATGAAGGCGCAGTACTCATCGGTTCCCGCATAGAGGACCCCGAACTTGCCCTTCGGGTCGTCGAATCGATACGTGTGCGTGCGGCCGAAGTGGAGTGCGCCGTGGCCGGTCGCATGCAGACGGAACCAAGGCCCGCCTGCAATCTTGCGGGTCGAGGCATGGACGGACTTCGACACGAGGGGCAACTCGATCGAGTCGAAGTCGTCGGGCGGACTGGCAGAGCCAGCTTGCTGGGGGGGGGGAGGTCCCGGGGCGGGCACGGTCAGAGGGTCCCCTGCGCGCCGAAGGCCTCCGCCAGGCGCTCGAGCTCGTCCACGCGACCCTCGCCCAGGACGTCGATGGGCGCCATGCCGCCGAGCTCGGAATTGGGGTTGAGCAGGAAGAGGCTCTGCATCCACGGGTCGTGATCGGAGAGGGCGCGCAGGATCCTCTCCAGCCCCGGGACCGTGCCCTCGTGTCCGAACTGCCAGGCCGGATATGCGAACCCGCGCCGCCCGATCGGAAGGCCGATGAGCGTCCTGGTGCGGCGGCGCTTGTCGACGGCCTGGCGCGACATGTGGAGGTGCTTCGCAACGGCCTCGGCCGTCAGCACGCCTCCCCGGGCATTCAGGAGTTTGTCGCGCTCCTCGAACCCGCGGATCATCAGCGGCACGGAGGAGTCTGTCTCGACGGAGCCCGGGACTTGCAGGGCCTTGAGGAGCACGTCGTAGTCGGACGGCGCGGATGCGGCGTGGAGGAGCCACCTGGGGGACGCCCTATCGGCGAGGTCGAACAGCCCCCGAACGGCGCGCGTGAGGAAGGCCGCCCGCGAAGGCTGCCCCTGCACCTTGGCGATGCGGTCCACCAAGTCATCCAGGGGCTGGCGCTTCACGGCGGACATGGCGTCCTCTTTGGTTTACGCTGGAAGTGTATCCCCATTACGTTACTCCGTCAACTCGGTCGAGGATTCGAGTCCTACGTCGACTGTCTTGTCTAGCTCGCCTCCTGCGATCTGGGGCACGCGAGGACCACTCGCGCGACGCATCCTCGATCCACGCTACGCAGTTGCCGGGCGATCGGTGGCTCCCCGAGTGGTTCGCAGCGCGGCGATGCAACGGTCGATGCGCTCCTTGACACCTGGCTGATCAAGAAGCTCCAGGCGTCGCGCGACAATGCCAGTCTCGCCGACAGTGCAGGGCACCGAGTAGTACTCGTCCGACTCGGGATCGAGGGTCGATACTGTGAGGGTAGCGTGGCGATCGAATGCGATGGACTCGATCACTTGCACGATGCCCTCCACGATGGGCTGGCACGTACCAGCACTCTCGACGGCTGCCTCGGCTCGCATCGCCACCAATCGGAGCGCCGATCGCATGCCCTCATTGGGGACGGCCGCATCGACCTGCTCGAACGCCTGCCGAAGGGCTTCGCTCAGGCCGCTGTCGTCGACGGTCGCCTTGATGCGCTCTGCAGACTGCTGGATGCCCTCTCGAATGCAGGGAAGAAGATCCCTCATCTCATCCGGTGCGATGTGCGCCCCCGCACCGAACGGCTCCGGGATGACTTCCACGAAGTTCTCATCGTGGGTGCCCACGACGAAGGCCCAGAGATCCCGCGCCGGGATGCGCGGCATGAGGTACCCTGAGAGAGCCGCCCGAAGGCGGGCCGTCTCGATGACCGTGCCCAGGCCCAACACCCTGTTCGCAGGCAGCTCGCTCTCCTTCTGGAAGAGGCGAGCGGCCGAGTCGACTGGATTCGTCACCACCAGAACGATCCCCTGGAAGCCGCGAAGAGCAGGAATCGCCCCGCTGCGGAGGATCCCCGCGTTCTGCTCATAGAGTTGCGCCCTCGTGCCGCCCCGCGGCACCCCCGCGCCGTGGGTCAACACGACGACCCTGCATGCGAGGAGTTCGGCTTTTGCGCGGCCCTCGGCGCGCCTGGAGATTCGACGGCAGGAGGGCGTGAACGCGAGCGATTGTTCTACGTCGATCGCGACGCTCTCCATCCTCCTGAACGAGCGATTCGTCCAGACGATCTCGCTCGTGAATGGTGCCGTCGCCAGGCGACGGACGAGTGCCGCGCCGACCCTTCCCGCTCCCCAGACGCCGATCTTCACTTCTTCCAAACCTCGTCGATGCTGGAGAAAAGCTTCAGCCCCTTCGAGACCCCCAAGTAGTCGGCGGTCTCCTTGAGGGTCGTCGAGAGTCCGACGATCCCGAGCAGCTTCCCCATCCCTTTCGCCTTGGTTGTCAGCCTCTCCCACAGGTAGAACCACTCGGACGTCATCACGACGGTGTGGGACACATCGACTGCCACGCGCGCGCGGTCCTTCACGAGGTGCTCGAAGAACCGTTCGTCCTCCGCGGTCCGGACGGCGTCGCAGTACTCCTCGACGGTGACGATCGCCCCGTCGGTCCCCTCTGGTGGTGAGGAGATGCGGTACGGTGAATTGCTCGGAGGCTCGACAACGGAATCGGTCATGGCGACGGTGCCTCCGCGCGCAAGTTGACAATCAGACCCCTCGGCTCCGCGTTCACGAATTCCACGGCGGTCACCTTCCTTTGCATGATGCCGACGCCAGAATGCGTTCGGATTGCGGAGATCTCGCGAGCGCGACCTTCCAGGCCATAGTCTTGCACCTCAACTCGGATCGCGTTCCCCTCGTCGCGCAGTCGGACCGTCACCGTCCCGTCGCCGCCTTCGTAGGCGTACTTGTGGACGTTGCTCATCGCTTCCGCGATCGCCTGAATCAGCGAGTCGCAGCCATCCCCGAGTCGTCGTCGCGCCTCCTCGCGGATGCTCTTGAGCGCGGCGTGGCGGCTTCGCGCATCGCGGATCGGAAAGTGCGCTTCATGGTTCCAGGGCGGTTGATAGTGCACCATCCAAAGGGACTCGTCGTCCAGGCTCGGAAGTGAGTTGCCGAGTCGCTGGACGAGCGGCTGGTTCCGGTCGGGCCCCATCTGCCAGCCGAGGAGCTGACGCCTGCCCGCTTCCTCGTCGCCAGCCCCGAGGCGGCGCAGGAGGCCATCGGTCGCGACTACGAGTCGCCACGGCAGGACGACCCTCTCGTGCCGGATCGGTTGTGCGCCCGGCATCTGGGCGTCCCCCGCGCCCTCCAAGGTAGAGTTCGGTGGCCCATAGGTGATCAGCAGTGGTTGAGGGAACCCATTCGTCACTGCCTCGAAGGTCGTGGATCGGCCCCCCTCATCGTGCGCAGAGATGACACTCGCCAGAAGGAACGAGGCGGACACACCGACACGCTGCATTTCCTCCCCGAGTTCGCCGGCAAGCAGACCGATTTGCGGCCCGATCGAGAGGCTTCGCGCGAAACCGCGGAGCCATCCGCGCAGGTGGTGCAGGGCCGGCAGGGCGACGGTGCCGTGTCCTTCGACGTCGAAGGCCCCAAGAAGGGCGCTCTGCCGCGAGGGGGAGACCAGGACAAATCCGTCACCCGAGATTGGGGAGTGCTGCCACTCGCGGACCGTCAACCCCTGCTGCGCGCCTTCGAACGCGGAACCCGGGAATCGGTACTTCGGCGGTGGCGGGGGGGCAACGGCCTCGCCGGCAACCTCGTCCGGGTATCGGATTCCGAGCGCCCGGGCAATCTTCGCCAAGACGAGCCGGGAAGCTCTTCGTCCCCCCTCCACATGGGCGATCGTTGGCTGCGAGCACCCCGCCACCTTGGCGAGCTTACTCTGTGTCCAGCCGCGTTTTACGCGCTCGCGGCGCACCTGCTCACTGGTCATGCAGGAATATTACCGCATGTAGATCGCAGATACAAGAGATCGGCACAGCGCATTGGCCATAAAGCTATCGTAAACCATTGTGCTCTAGCAGTTAGAGGACGCAAGAATATTTCAGAATGTAAGCGCTTGAGTCATGCGGTGGGGGAGGTTCACAGGCCTCGCGATGGTCGGCTCCCGGGGGCGCCGCATGGCCCGCGGAGCGAAGGAGGAAGGAGGGGAACTTGGGGGCGGTGGGGGAAGGAGAGAGGACGATGAAGGCGCCGGTGAGATCTGCTCGGAGGTGGTGGAGAAGAGGCGTCCGATTCGCTCGACCGCCTACTTCCCGCGCAGCTCTCGCGCGATACGAAGGGCATCCTCGACGCCTTCGCGTTGCGGCCAGCTCGCAGGCGCGACCTCCAGCGCCTTGGTGTAGTCCTCGATCGCCCCCTCGAAGTCCCGCTTTTTCAAGCGGATAACGCCGCGGCCGTAAAACGCCTTCGCGTCTCGCGGGTTGATGGCGATGGCCTGGTCGTAGTCGGCGAAGGCACCGTCGTCGTCGCCGTTGACCGTGCGCGAGAGACCGCGGTTGAAGAACGCATTCGCGTCTCGCGGGTTGATGGCGATGGCTTGGCTGTAGTCGGTGATGGCGCCGTCGATGTCGTTCTTGGCGTAGCGCGCATTGCCGCGCGTTATGAACGCGGACTCATTTCGCGGGTCGATGGCGATGGCTTTGTCGCAGTCGGCGATCGCGCCGTCGTGGTCGCCCTTGGCCTCGCGCGCGCCGCCGCGGTTGGAGAATGCCTCCGCGAATCGTGGGTTGCCGGCGATAGCATGGTCAAAGTCGGCGATGGCCCCGTCGAGGTCGCCCTTGACCTGGCGCATGTTCCCGCGAAGAATCGCCGCAAGACCATACCGCGGGCAGACGCGCAGGGCACGATCCAGCGCCGCGAGCTTCGCGTCACCTTCCTGCACCAGGGCCGCCAGCACATGAAACCGCTCGCACCCCTCTCGGTCGCCGAATCGCTCCAGGGCAACCGCCGCCAACTCAAGCACTCGCTTGTCGTCTTTGGTCACGAATGCCGTCGCAACCCGCAGCAGCTCCTTTGAAACCTCGTCCTCCCCCGCCCAGGAGAACCCGGCCGCCAGCTCCAGCTCTTTCCGAGCGTTGGACAGCGCCCCAGCCGCACGCTCTTCCCGTGCCTCCCTAGACTCTCCCGGGGACTCCATCGCCTCCGCGACGATCGCCCGCTCCAGCAACAGCATCCCGAGTTGGAAGTGCGCCTGCCCGAACTTCGGGTCCACGCGGATCGCTTGCTGCCAGCACCCCTCCGCTTTATCCTCCCACCCCAGCAGCTTCCACGCCCTCCCGAGGAGGTCGTACCCCCGCGCCTTCTCCGGCGCCTTCCCGATCGCCTCCTCGATCAGCTTCTTCCCCACCTCCACCCGCTTCTTCAGGTCCTCGTAGTCAGCCTTCGGGTCGTAAAGGGACCGCTGCGCCAGATCAAGGGCGCGGCCTCCGTCCTCCAGGAGCCGCTCCGCCTGCTGTTCCTCCGCTGCCCGCGCCGTCTCCCGCTCTCTCAGCCGGCCCTCCACCCGCGACACTCCCGCCTTCGCCTCGTCTCGCGAGGGAGCCAGCGCCAGCGCCGCCTTGTACGCGTCCCGTGCCCCTTCCAGATTCCCCGCCCCTTCCGCCTCGCGTCCCGCCGCGAGCGCCTTCGCCACGTCCCTGTCCTTCCGCACCGACGTCGCGACGGCCCACCCCAGCCCTACCAGCGCGGCCAGCGCAAGCGCCACGACCGGAACCACGACCCGGCGGTGCCGAGACGCCTTCCGCCACAGCCGCTCTGCAATCGACACGGGGCGCGCGGCGATCGGCTCCCCCTCCAGCCAGCGGCCGAGGTCCGCGGCGAGCGCAGCCATCGAGTCGTAGCGGCGCAGGGGGGCCTTCTCCAGCGCCTTGAGGCAGATCGTCTCCAGGTCGCGATGCAGGCGAGGATTCAGCCGCGTCGGTCGCACGGGGTCCTTCTCCACGATCGCGGTGGATAGGTCGGGCCACGAGGTCCCGTCGAACGGCAGCTTCCCCGTCAACAGCTCGTAGAGGACCACGCCGAGCGAGAACTGGTCCGTCGGCGGACCCATCGCCTCCTTCCACCCGCGCGCCTGCTCCGGGCTCATGTACGGCGGCGTCCCGAGGGCCGAGCCCGAGAGGGTCAGGTTCCGCCCCAGCTCCTGTCTCAAGTCCTTCGCGAGGCCAAAATCCATCACGAAGGCCTTCCCCTGCGCGTCCACGAGGATGTTCTCGGGCTTCACATCGCGGTGGATGATCCCCTGGTCGTGCGCGTAGGCGAGCCCTTCCGCCACCTGCTTCACCAGCTCGATCGCCTTCTTCGGAACCAGGGGCTGCGCGCCCATGACGTCGCGGAGGGTCTTCGCATCGACGTACTCGGTGGTGAGATAGTGGTGCCCGTCGATCACCCCGGCCTCGTGCACAGCGACGATGTTGGGGTGACGAAGGCGCGCGGCCGCCTGCGCCTCCCGGACGAACCTCTCTGCCGTCTCGGCATCCTCGTCCCCGGGGCGAATCTGCTTGAGCGCGACCACGCGTTTGAGCTGAGTGTCGTACGCCTTCCAGACCACCCCCATGCCCCCCTTGCCGAGCTTCTCGAGCAGGCGGTATCGCCCGAAGGTATGGCCCTGGGGGTCGTCGGCAGGCTTCGCGATAGGCTTGGTGGAAGCGGTGGGCGTGGACTGGCCGCAAACCGTAGGTGCCATGCCCGGCGCGTGCGCAATCGTGGAGGCCGACGGACTCGGGGGGGAGAGCATGGTGGGGACCGCGGTGGGATCGGTGCTCGGATCTGGGACAGCGGCTCTTTCCGTCAAGTCTCTGGTGAGCCCCTGCGTGGGCTCTGGTCCCGCCTGATCCGGAGGGTGGGTGTGGGCGTCGTCCGCCATCGTCCTCTCCTCCTCTGCCGCGTGCGGATCGTACTACGCCGGGCCCTCGATCTTCCAGGGGGCAATCGAGCGGCGCGGACTTTCACGATCACGTCGCGGGGGCGTGAGGGGATTTTGAAGGCGCTCCCCACCAAGAAGAACGGGGCCGCGATGGAGACATCGGCCTTCCGTCGTTCGCGGTCGCGATCAGCATTCTACGGAGACCGTCGGGGAATCCTGCGGAGGTGCTTCCTCATGGTCTTCGGCGGACGCTGGATCCGCGAATGGTCCACCGTCAGCTTTGGGATCCCCGCGGGGAAGACCACGAGGGTGAACTCCCCCTTCAGCGCGGCGGACGGGGCGATAATCCCCTCGAACCCGGCCGCGCAGGCGCGCTCTGCGATCGCCTGGCAGATGACGTACTCCTCGCCGACCAGGTCGTCCGAGAGGATCGAGCTGCCCCCGAGGCCGAGCGCGCGACACGTCTCCTCGCGGGTGATGTCCAAAACGTAGAGGTCCTTCACGGCGACACGGCCCACTCGCCGTTTCACCTCGAAGAGATCGACGACCCCACGCGGCGTGTGCCGGATAAGCTCGGCCCAGGCGGCGCGCTCCCTCGAGGCGCCGTACCACGCCCCGGCGCCTCCCTCTCGATGATAGCGGCCGTCCGTCACCGCAGGTTGGAAGAAGAAGAGCAACCCCCGAGCGGGACGTCCCTGACGCCACACCCGGCCCGTCAGCGTGGAGGCGACGACCCCGAGAGTGAGTGCGCCCGGGAGCGGAGGGACGAGGGTCGCTACACGTAGGCCCCTTCGAGATAGGCCAAGGCGGCCTTCCGCACGGCATCCGCGCCGCCCTCCGCGAGGACGTCGATGGGGCGACGCAGCTTCAGCACGCGGTTGGGGGCGTTGAGCCACTGGCCGACGCCCCGCGGGGTGAGCGTCTCCACGAGGATCAGGACGATCTCCTGGAGCTTCCGAAGCGGGTCTTCGTACTTGGACGCGATGGCCGAGGTTCTCTTCCAGTTGCGCACCGAACGCTCGGTGGCCCCCGTGGTGACGGCGATCGTGCGCTGCTTGATCCCGAAGAGGCGCAGCGCCGCCACGACCTGACCGGCCTCCGCGGCCCTCTCGAGCTGGGTGGTGGGGGTCGGCGTCTTCTTCCGTGCAGGACGCGCGACGGCCTTGGTGCTCATGCTTGCTCTCCAGTCCTGGCTCAGCCTGCTCTCCGGTATCGACTACCCCCCTCGGCATCCTGAACTCCGTTGCCTATCGTTCTGCCTAAAGTGTTTCCTATTCGAGTTTGCGTGTCAAGCGGGATTGCGGGATGACGCTCTTCCTTGCCCTCCTCGCACCCTTCCGTGCGCTGGGCGTAACGCCAGGAATCCCCGTCCCCGAAGTGAGCCTCTCGATCTGGATTACACGTAGGCCCCATCGACGTACGAGTTCGCGGCCTCGCGGACGGCCTTCACGTCTCCCTCCGCCAGGGCCTCCACGGGGCGTCTCCCCTGAAGCAGTCGGTTGTGGGCGCTGAACCACTGGCCGACCCCCCGAGGGGTCAGCGTGTGGAGGGAGAGTCCTCACGCGTCCCAAACGTCCTTGCCCTCCCCGCCCGGCGTCGGCGGCGGGAATTCCAATCGTCGTTGTTCAGTTCGCGCTCCTCGTGGCGCATCACGTCGGTTCGATGAGCCACTTCCAGAGAGGCACGTACCGAACTCGGCCGCGATGGCCGAACCACGAGGCCTCCTCCTCGCGCTCCTCGGCGTCCGTCAGGACGACGAGTTCCTTGCAGCGCAGCTCGCTCGACGCCTTGAGAAGCGCGCGGACCTCTCGTTCGCGCGTCCTTGGGTCCGTGACGTCGGCGCAGACCTGCAGGAGCAGCTCGACGCGCGGCCCCCGCTTGATGACGAAGTCCACCTCCTCGTCCCGCGGCCCCTTCCAGAAGTAGAGGTCGATCTTCCCCTCCATCTCCTCCTTCCGCAGCCGCACGGCGACCATGTTCTCGAACAGCGTCCCCGTGCCCGCGCCGACCCGGAACGAGGTCGTGGTCAGCAGCCCGTTGTCCGTGCAGAAGACCTTTCGGTTCGCACGGGTCTGCTCGCGGACCTTCCACGAGAACCGGCGGAGGCGGAACAGGACGAACGCCTCTTCGAGGTACGCCACATACTTGCCGACCGTGTGCGTGCTTCCGAGTCGTGTCGCCTCCGCGATGCGACGGGAGGCGTACTCCCGGGCTACGCTCGAGAGCAGACACGCGGCGAGATCGTCGAGTCCTTGAGGCGACCGGATGCGGTGTCGGACGACAATGTCTTTGTAGAGAACCGATCGCAGGAGCGTCCGCAGGTACTCGCGTCGGTCGACTCCCTTGAGGAGTGGCTCGGGGTAGCCCCCGACCTCCGCGTATCGGTGGACCGCCTCTGCCTTCTCGGGCTCCGTCAGCCCCTTGTCCGAGCAGCGCAGGAACTCGGCGAACGAGAACGGGAAGAGGACGACCGGCAGGTGTCTGCCGGTGAGGTGCGTGGCAAGCTCGGAGCTGAGGAGGTGAGCGTTGCTCCCCGTGATCGTCAGGCGGTATCCCTGGCGCTGGAGGCGGTTCACCAGGAGCTCCCACCGCGGCACGTTCTGGACCTCGTCGAGGAGGAGGTGCTTGGGGTGGTCGTAGACGGAGTCGATGGCGGCCTGCAGGCGACCGGTCTCGCGGAGGTCGGCGAGGCGCTCGTCGTCGAAGTTGACGTATCCGTGTCTCCCGAAGCCGTGCACGAGGTGAATGGCGTAGAGGGACTTCCCTGCCCTGCGGGGACCCATGATCACGCGGACGAGGTCCTGGGAGCCGTCCTGCGGCGGGACATCCCGCGGGACGTATCGCTCCCTCAGTCGGAGGTCGAACTCCCTCTTCTGCAGCAGCAGGACGTCTCGAAGCAATTCAGGCATCGTATTGCACACAATTAGCAACTTTTGTGCATTGTACGCGCACGAAGGCGAAGTTCAAGGGGTCGCCGACGGGCTCGCCTACCGTGACGGGGAGGTGACCGAGGCGATCTGTTTCTTGAACGAGGCGACCTCCTCGCGCGACAGCGGCCGCCAGCGGCGCTGCGAGACGCGCCGCTCGACCGCCTCGGGCGGGTACGTGACGCTCGTCACTTGCCGCCCCGTCGGCGTGAAGACGTGGACGCGGCCTCGCGGGCCTAGGACGACGACGGTCCCCTCGTCCGCGTCGGAGTAGAACCGCTCGGCGGGCGCCTCGCGGGCGTCGGCGAGGGCCATCCCGATGGGGCGCTCCTCCTCGTGCCGCATCGACGCGTGGAAGGTGCGCCGCTCGGCGCGGCGGGAGAGCCGCTCGAGGTTCGCTCGGAGGCGGTGCAGCACCGGCGAGACGACCCGCCCGAGGTCGGGGGGAGGGCCGGGGCGGCTCTCGAGCATCCGCGCCTGGTCCTCGGCGCGGCCGAGGCGGGCCCGCGTGGCGCGGAGGATCGCCTCGATGTCCTGCTCGGGCCCCTCCTCGGGGACCCCCTTCGTGAGGAGGGAGAAGGCGCCGATCGCGTTGAGGAGCAGGCTCGTCCGCCCGGTCGCAGAGTACCGCGCGACGATCTGGACGGTGATCGCCGCGGGCTCCTGCGTCGGTCCGGCGGGGAGGTACCCTGCCGCGACCTGCCCGAGGACGTCGTAGCGGTGGACGGCGCGGGGGACCTCGGGCGGCGGGCCGACGACCAGTTCCTCTCCGCCCTGCACGAGGCCGATCACGTCCGGCGGGTCGCGGAAGAGGTCGTCGACGCGGGGCTCCTTCGCGCGGAGGCAGAGGGAGTGGAACTCGGTCCACTCCGGCTTCCCCTGCGGGCCGAATCCCGCGAAGACGTGCTTTCGCGTCGGCGGGACGGCGTGCTCGCACCCCGCGGTTTCGCACCAGAAGCAGTAGACCCGCCCGGGCCAGAAGGCATCGGCCGTCCGGAGCCTCTCCTCGATCTGCTGGCGGAGGTCGGCGAGGATCTCGGCCGCGCGCCCGCGCCGCTCGTCCGGCGTCCCTCCGATGAGGAGAGGTACCGTCAGCTCCAGGGCGTCGACGGAGCCTCGCGTCCGCATCTCCTGCGCGAGCGACGCGGAGAGCCTGCGCGCCAGCGCGGAGAGGGATTCGTAGAGGCGCTCGATCTCGGCTCGGTCGGAATCCATCATTCCCGGGGCCGCGCGAACTCCTTGGCGAGGTCGACGGGCACGAACGTGCCGAAGCAGGCGGGGACCTTCCCCATCGCGACGTGCGCCTCGCGCTTCGCGGGGAGGAAGACGAAGCTCTGGAGGTTGATCGGCCAGATGGCGACGCTGCGGAGCGTGCGGATGGCGTAGTCGACGTCGATGCCTCCCGAGCGCCCCTCGAGCATGGAGCGGAGGATCGGATAGCGCCAGCAGAGCTTGATCGGCTTCCCGAGTCCCGCGGAGCGGAAGTGGTTCGTCGACATGACGAGGCCGTCCTTGGGGCGACGGACCTCGACCTTCGTGGGTGAGATCTCGAAGAGGGCGGAGTCGCCCGAGGCGTCGCAGACCATGAGGTTGTTGGAGACGTTGCAGCAGCCGGCCTTCGCGCGCTCCGCGACCTCGGCGGTGGTCGTGCACTCCTCCAGGAGCTGGCGGAAGAAGAGGACGTACGGCATCGCCTGCTGGCGCTTCTTCTCCTGGTAGACGTTCATCACGGCGAGGGTGAGGCCGGCGTCGTTCATGCCGGTGAGGACGCCGATCATCCCCGGGTAGGAGAACGACGCGAACGTGTGTCCCTCGCTCGGGTGGTAGACGATGCAGAGGCCGTGCTTGTTCGCGATGCCGAGGGAGGGGAAGTCGAGGTTGCGGCCGAAGACCGTCTCGTCGTCGGGCGTCGAGGGGTCGTTGTCGACGAAGGTGCTGCAGAGGGCGGTCCGCTTCACGTCGAGGAAGCCGGTCGCCATGACGGCGTCGTTCCAGGAGATGCCGCTCTCGTCGCAGAGGGCCTTCAGCTCGGCGCGGTGGCGCGGAAGGTAGAACGGCTCGAGGGCTCGGCAGCCCTCGATCGTCTCCCGCTCTCCGCTCCCGATCAGGAAGTACATGCCGAGGTAGTTCTTCCTGAGGAGGCGGATCTCGTCGGAGAAGGCGGCGGCGTGCTGGCGGCCGATCTCCTCCGGCGTCCCGTAGAAATGGACGATCCGGAACCCCTCGCGCTCTTCGATCGGGGCGGGACGCTCGGCGATGGCGAGCGATGCGGCCCAGAGCAGCAGGGGGAGGGTTGTGATGTGGCGGTTCATGGCTCACCTCCGTGCCCAGCATAACGCTTCGCGAACTCCAACTCCAAGATCCAACTCCAAGAAACTCCAATTCCAACTCAAAGGGCCTTGGAGTTGGAATTGGAGTTTGTTGGAGTTGGATCTTGGAGTTGGAGTTCGCAGCGCTCCTCGCTAGAATTCTTCGCCCAATGCTGCCTCTCCTGCGATCCCTTCTCCGCCACAGAGTCCGCACGGCGCTGACGATCCTCGGCGTCGCGATCGGCATCTTCACCCTCCTCGTCATGGGGGCGCTGACCGAGCACATCTACCGGATGGTCGACGACACGAAGACCTACGTCGCGAGCCTGATCCACATCGCGACGAAGACGTCGAACGAAGGCGTCAACCCCGGCGTCGGCGCGGACGCGGTCGCGCGGATCCGCGCAATCCCGGGCGTCGTCGCCATCCAGCCGCAGCTCATCCTCCTCATGGACGGCTTCGACCTCGAGAAGAAGCCCCTCACCTTCATGACCCCCACGCCCCTCGTCGAGGGGCTCGACCCCGTCCTCCTCCCCCGGATGTCGAAGGCGCTCCAGAAGGAGGAGGGCCGCTGGCTCCAGTCCGGCGACGTCTTCCAGGCGATGGTGAGCCGCCGCATCGCCACGAAGCGCGGCCTCCGCGTCGGAGGGAAGGTCGTCATCCGCCACCGCGAGTACGACCTCGTCGGCATCTACCACGTCCCCGACCTTCCGCTCGTCCCCGACGCCATCGTGACCTACGAGCGACTCCGCGAGGACTTCCAGAAGCCGAGCCGCGAGCAGATGCGAACCCTCCTCGCGGGGGTCCTCCCGAAGGGCCTGAACCTCGACGCCCTCGCCGCGTCCTTCGTCGACGTGCTCGAGAGCAGGTCGTACGGCTGGCAGGTCCTCACCGCGGACGGCGTCGATCCCGATGAGGTCGCCGAGGCGATCCGCAAGGCCGCGCCCGAGGTCGCCGTCATCGCCCCCCACGAGCTGGTGAGGGAGGTGGAGCGGGCCCTGCGGCTCTTCACGCTCATCATGCTCTGCATCGGCGCGGTCTCCTCCCTCGTCGCGTCGCTCCTCATCATCAACACGATGGTGATGTCGATCCTCGAGCGGCAGAAGGAGATCGGCATCAAGGTCGCCATCGGCGCGAGCCCGGGGCAGATCGTGCGCGAGTTCCTCCTCGAGTCGGCCCTCATCGCCGTCACGGGGGCCGTGATCGGCGCGGTCGCCGGGGCGCTGTCCATCGAGGCCGTCAACCCGTGGATCCGCGGCCAGCTCGAGACGGGGGAGACGATCTTCCTCGTCACCCCGCGGCTCGTCGGCCTCATCTTCGGCTTCGCGCTCGTCCTCGGGACGGGCGCGGGCGTCTACCCCGCGCTCCGCGCCGCGCGCCTCGACCCCGTCCGCACGCTGAGGGAGCTGTGATGCAGTTCCTCGAAGCGACGAAGCTCGCGAAGACCTACGGTCGCGGCGAGGACGAGGTCCGCGCCCTGCGCGGGATCGACTTCGCCGTCGAGGCGGGCGAGTTCGTCGTCGTCATGGGGGAGAGCGGGAGCGGAAAGTCGACGCTCCTCCACCTGCTCGGCGCGCTCGACTCGCCGAGCGCGGGGGAGGTCCGCGTCGGCGGGCGCTCGCTCGCGGGCCTCTCGTCGCGCGAGCGGACGCGGTATCGCCGCGAGACGACCGGGTTCGTCTTCCAGCAGTACAACCTCGTCTCGACGCTCACGGCCGTCGAGAACGTCGAGCTTCCCCTGTTCTATGCGGGCGTCCCGAGGCGCGAGCGGCGCACGCGCGCCCTCGCCGCGCTCGAGTCGGTCGGCCTCGCGGGCCGCGTGAAACACCTCCCGCACCAGATGAGCGGAGGGGAGCAACAGCGCGCGGCGATCGCGCGCGCGGTCGTCCACCGCCCCGCGCTCCTCCTCGCCGACGAGCCGACGGGGAACGTCGACACGCACACCACGGAGGCGCTCCTCGACCTCATGCTCCGCTTCCGCAAGGAGGCCGGCCTCACGATCGTCCTCGTCACGCACAACCCGTGGATTGGCGAACGCGCGGGGAAGCTCGTGCGCCTCCGCGACGGCGAGGTCGTGGGGTAGCGCTATGCGCTCGCCTTCGCTGCGGGCGCGCCGTCCGCCGCGCAGACGCGGTTGCGCCCCTCCCCCTTCGCGCGGTAGAGGCAAGCGTCGGCGGCGCGCACGAGGTCGAGGCCTCCCGCGAGGCCCGGCGAGGGGAAGGCGGCCACGCCCGCGGAGAGCGTGATCGTGAGCGCGCCTCCGTCCGGGAGCGCGAGCGGGCTCCCCGCCAGGGCGGCGCGCAGCCTCTCCGCGAGGAGGACCGCCTGCGCGAGGGGCGTCTCCGGGAGGATGATGGCGAATTCCTCCCCGCCGTACCGGCAAGGGAGGTCGATCCGTCGGACTCCGTCGCGGAGGCGGTCCGCGGCGTGGCGGAGGGCCTGGTCCCCCACCACGTGGCCATGCCGGTCGTTCACCCGCTTGAAGTGGTCGAGGTCGATGAGGATGAGCCCCGTCGGGTGGCCGTACCGCTCCGAGCGGCGGACCTCCTCCTCCAGCCTCTGCACGAAGTGGCGGTGGTTGAAGAGGCCGGTCATCTCGTCGGTCACCGACGCGGTGGCGAGCTCCTGCTGCGCGCGGTGGAGCATCCAGCCGATCCGTCCGATCCCGTAGGCGGCGACGAGGAGGAGGGAGACGATCGTCACGAGGAAGGTCGTGACGTACCCTTCCTGCGCGCTTCGCGAGAGGAAGGTGGCGTGCGGCAGGACCCCCTTCAGCTCGCCCCACGCCAGGAGCGAGAGAGCGAGCGACGAGAGGAGGGCCATGAGCATTGCGAGGCGCCTCCCCGCGAGGATGGCGGTCGCGAAGACCTGGATGAAGTAGATCGGGACGAGGAGGGAGCGGACGCCGCCTGTGAAGTAGACGAGGAGGGAGATGACGCAGACGTCGAGGACGAGCGTGAGGAGCTGGTAGGCCTTCGAGAAGACGCCTCGCCGGGCGAGGAGGCGCCGCCCGAGGTTGAACGCGATGAAGAACGCGAAGAGGCCCCAGACGACGGCGCGGGAGGGGACGACGGCGCAGGCGATCCCGACGACGTAGGCGAGGAGGAGCGCGAGCGTGACCCCCTCGCGGACCGCGAGGGCCCAGAGGTACTTCCTGCGGCGCTCCCACTCCAGGACGTCGGAGCCTTCGAGCATGGGGCAGAAGCCTAGCCCTGTCGCGGGGCGCGGTCAAGTCGCGAAGTGAATCGCGTTTGCGCCGTGGCGGCTCAAGCGTTCTGCCGCCCGCTGCGCGGGCTCCGCGATCCTGGTTCGCCTGCTGTCCTGGCGCTTGCGCGCCAGGCCATTCCCTTCCGCCCGCTTCGCGGGCTGGGCGTGAGCCCGCGAAGCGGGTTGGGCGTGAGCCCGCGAAGCGGGTTGGGCGTGAGTCCGCGAAGCGGGTTGGGCGTGAGCCCGCGAAGCGGGTTGGGCGGCGGCCCGCGAAGCGGGTTGGGCGTGAGTCCGCGAAGCG
>ORJL011155085.1_pt1 | contig 25316 bp, 26 predicted proteins | sample 1779941 | NCBI WGS metagenome assembly ORJL01 (sample SAMEA104232317, study PRJEB22302) | groundwater metagenome | biome: forest; feature: aquifer; material: groundwater | place: USA | collected 2011-08-07 | depth 5.8 m
CAAGGCGGCGCAGCAGTGGCTCGACAAAGTGCCCCGGAAAATCCGTCAACTCATCGCCGACCCAAACTTCGCTGATTCGCTCTGTGGCCTGTTTCGAAAACCGGAGAGAACAAAATCCAACTAAACTTTGCAGCCAATGGGAAAACCACTATTTGGACCCCATTGGAGCCCTTATGGCACATAACATTGCAGCGATCGGCGGGCGACCCGCCATGATGTACACTGGAGAGCCTCCTTGGCATGGATTGGGCACCAGACTCAACGCGCCGGCCACCGCAGCCGAAGCCATGCACGCCGCCAGGCTGGATTGGGAAGTCACCAAGGCCCCTTTGCTCGTCAACACCGGCCTCGAATGCCCGGTGATCGAAGACAAATGGGCCATTATGCGCGTGGACAAGGGCAAACCCGTCCTGCCCGTCTTGGGGATTGTCGGGGAAGGGTACACGCCCTTGCAGAACGGCGACGCCTTTGCCTGGTTCGACTCGATCGTTGGGCAAGGCGCCGCGATCTACCACACTGCCGGGGTGCTGGGGGGGGGCGAACGCATCTGGATTCTCGCCAAACTGCCGGACACGATCCGCGTCGCCGGGGAAGATGACGTGGGCAAGTACCTCCTGCTCGCCAACAGCCACGACGGCCAAAGCAGCGTCCAAGTCAAGTTCACTCCCGTCCGCGTCGTTTGCCAGAACACCTTGACGCTGGCCCTGAGCCTTGGCAAAGCCGTCCGTGTGCAGCACACCGCTTCCCTCCATCAGCGACTCGACCAGGCCAAAACGACTCTCGGCATCATCCAGCGCTGCTACACACTCATTGCCGAGAACTTCCAACGCCTCGCCCTAGTTCAGATGAACAAAGATCGCCTAGAACAATTCCTGGCAGCGGTCTTTCCTGCACCAAGGGTAGAGGAAGAAAAGGCGCTTCCCACCCCCTCGGCCCCCGATACTGCGGCAGCCGAGAAGGAATCGCCTTCGGCGCCCGAGGAGGATTTGCCGATTGCGCCATGCATCGCCGAGGCGGGCCGCCTGTTCGAAGAGGGGTTGGGCAACAACTCCGCGCATGTTCGAGGCACCCTCTGGGCGGCCTACAACGGCGTGACCGAGTACGTTGACCACTACGCACCTCACCAATCAGAAGAAGGAAGGCTGAACTCGATCTGGTTCGGCAGTGGCTATCTGGCCAAAGCGAGGGCTTACCGTTTGGCGGTCGAGTTCGCCGATAAGTGGAAGAATTAGCACGCGCTAGCCGCCGCCGGTGTGGCCAAGAACGCTGGCTGACAGCAAGGCCCTCGCAGGCGCCTTCTGGGTTGCGCGCTGTGGGTTTCGAAAGTCGCTGAGCGTGGCGCTGGTGCTCACGGCGTCCCATCGTGGTGTCAGCCTCCACACGCCTACCAACTCCTTCCTGCCAAACGCGGCCCCTGAGTTCCGCACAGGCGTATATCCCAACGCCCGCCCGCACCTGCCGGCCACCCCACGCTACCCCCCCCGGTGAAGCGGCCCGGCAGAAGAAGGGCGCCAGAGGCAAGGTGGTGCCCGGGTAACAGCTCCTCCTACGCGGCCAGGGTGCCGCCGCTGTTCCCCCCTGACACTCCCCGAGCCAAGAGGCTTGCCGTAGTGGCAAGGCGGCCCAAGGCGACCCCGTCTGGCGCGCTACCGGCGAGGCCGACGAAGTACGGGAGCCACGGTGAAACGCGACCAAACCAGCCATCGGGCGTTCACAGGCAGGCGCGGATGAAGACGTCGCTTGGGCTGGCCGCCTCAGCGTTTGGCGGGGCCAGCTATTGCCTCGGATGGCTGAGAGCTGGACGCCGGTTTCGGCGGAACAAAGGTTACGGAGTGCAGGCAGAGCATGGGCCAGGGACCGCGCGCGGTAAGATTGCACAACATTTCCCTGGCGGCGCCGTACAGCAGGGCGGGGCCGTTCGCCTCAACCAATTGGAGGTCCTTGGCCTCTGGCCAAGTTTTCGCGACTCGCACCAGCCCGATGACATGAATTTCCGCCGTGTAGTGGGGCTTTTTGTCAGTGGACGGCAGAAGCTTCAGGCGAAGCGTGAGTTGGTATCTTCTGGGGTCCTGGGCGGCGCGGGCGACCTCTACCTCCGAGCGTAACTCCGCCTTCGCGCTCGGATCATTGTCCGGGTGGGCATCCACATAGATCTTCGTGAAGAAGTGCCTTTCAAGCTGCAGTGGGGATGGGTTCATGGGCGAAATCGTGCTGGACGGTTGCTACTTTCCGAAAGTCCTCGGGAGCCCAGCCGGAGGGAGTGCTCTGGGGCTCGTTATTCAAAACATCCATCCAGCAGGCTTTGGTGCCGGCGGGTTGCAGGTGGCAGCGGAATTCGCAGTCGAGAGCGCGGGCCACGCGCACCATCGTCTCCAGGGTGAAATTATTGTGCCCGCTCACAAGCCGGGTTACAAAGGCGGGCTTCGCTTGGAGGCGGATGGCGAGTTGGCTCTTGCTGATCCCGCCTTGTTTCATGCGGGCCAGCACCTCTTCCGTGAACTCCAATTTGCCAAGTTCCAACCAATAGCCGGGACGATCCTCGGCATGTTGGAAGAGTTCCTCAAATGATTCAAAGGTCCCGATGGGTTTGGTTTCTCGGTTGGGCATGGTGTAGTTCTCCGCGTTTCTTGTCGGCAAGGTAATTGCCTCGGAGTGTTTGTGCGCGGTTCAGTTCGCGAGCGGGCGCTTTCTGTTTGTCCTTCAGGTAGCCGTGGGTGGTCACGATGAGGCTGCCCTCATCCCAGAAACAAAGCAGCCGCAGTCCGCCTGACGTCTTGAACTCGCATAATCCGTCTTCGCCTTTCAGTTCTTTAAACTTGTCCGTGTCGCTGGGGGGGCCCTCATTTGCGACCCGGGTCAGCAAGGCCGCGAGCTTGTCGAACTCTTTCGGCCTCAGCGTGGCATGTTCTTCAAAGAAGGCCAGCGTCGCACATCGGTCCCGACCGCTTTCATCCGCCGCGCCAGCAATCGCCCGGATGTCGAGCCTATCGCCCCTGCGGATGAGCAATGTCTTCATCGGTAGATTTCACTTAAAAGTTAAGTCTTGCAACAACAATCTAGCCCGGCGCCTTGAGAAACATCTCCATCCCGCTGATGCGATGTACTTTAGGACGTTATTTCGGCCCATCCTGCCTGAATCTGAATCTGGCTTCAAACAGTTTGATTCCTGCGACATGGGGAGTGGACAACGCGAAAGAGGCGCGGCACTCCGCGCTTGGTTGATAGAGTCTCAAGCCGCCGCTTGGGCAGGAAACTGGACGATTTCGCCTTTCGCTGTCTCGGGGGTGATGCTCCAGAACTCGGCGGCGTCTGCTTCCTTCACCACTCCCTTGTAGTGGCGGTGAATGACGTTTGGAGAGTTTCCCGCCCAACTGGCGGCTTCGCCCTCGTGCTTGTGCTTGACCAGATACATCGAAATGGCGGTGTGGCGCATGTAGTCTTGGACCCACGAGCGGAGCTTCGATCGGACGCCGGGAGGGCTGAGAACGACAAAAACGGCCCTGAGTTCCGCACCGCCGTATATCACAACACGCGCGCCGACCGGGGCCGCCCCCCACCCATGCCCCCGGGGGCCTTCGATCTCGAAGGTGCGCGGCAGGACGGGGCCAAGGGGGGGGAAATCTTGCGGACCGCGTCCGCAATCTGCTCCAGTTCGGCGTCCGTCTTGGTCTTGTAGAAGTAACTCACGCGAGCGGCGCGAACACCGCATCGACGATGGCGCTCTTGTCCGCCCGGGTTAGTGGTTTGCGCCCCTCGCGCCGGAGTCGAACCGGCTCCAGTTGCTTGCGCGTAAACAGGTCGGCAAATTCCAACGGCTTGGCCGCCCGCGCCTCCGCGATCAGTTGTCCAAACTGCTGCCGGTCCAACGGCGACAGCGCGAGCACCTGGCAAATCAGCCGTTCCTGTTCGGGCTTAATCCACCGAACCACGCCGTTTTCAGCTTCCGCATATTCGGCGGGAGAAAGCTCGATTTGCCCGGCGAACACACGGGCTACAAGACCCTGCCGTTGCCGACGGGCTTTCAGCCAGCTCCCCAACACTTTTGCCGCGTGGCTCATGGTGCGTTTCTGTTGCGGCTTGCAGCTTGGCCCAGCCCGCCAAGGCTTGTCGTCCTAATGAACGATCGGGGTTGACTTCAGCGCAAACCTACAGGTAAACGCTACCGCTCCCCACGCGCTTGCGTCAACGCGAAAACCGCGGAAAATGAAAAAGACTCCTTTCGGAGTCTCTTATGCCCCCGTCGAGACTGACGACGTATGGGGCTACGGCGAAACGCAGGACATGGTCACCAGCAAAGAAAGCGCTTACCTCAGTAGATCCATACGAGCCTCGATTCTGACACCCTTGGCGGGGCTTGGAAAGGGGTGAAGAACAGTGGCTTTGTTGTAGCAGGGTGTTGTAACTCCCCGCCTCTCGTTCGTAACTCGTTGGTGTTGAAGATGGTGGTAGGAACTGGATTCGAACCAGTGAAGGCGTAAGCCAGCAGATTTACAGTCTGCCCCCGTTGGCCACTTGGGTATCCTACCGACCAAGATGCACTAAGCATGAGCCCTTTACGCGGGCAACGGCTCTCATTATGCAAGGGCGTGGATGGCTGGCAAGCGCATTTGTCGGTGCTTTTGCACCGAAACGCCGGCCGGATGGAAACCGCGCTGGTAGAAAGGCGCCAGAATCTGAAGGTTGTGAGCGCATTCGATGGAGATGAGAAGCGGGGATGAGATGCCATCCGGGGCCTCCGCTTGCACAGCGTCGATTTATGGTGGATTCTACAGGCGATGCTCGCCACGCATGAGTTCATTCAAGAGTCGTCTCAGGCGCAGCGCCTGTTCGAAGCGCTGCCCCACTGGCTCAGCCACGTACCGCTCTACCGGGAAGCCGGAGCTCTGGTCCGTGGGAGCCTGAAAGAAGGGGCTGGAGATCTGTTATCATTGCTTCCACTCATCTCCAAGCGTCACCTCCGGGAGGGCTTTCCAGGGAATTTCCTCGGGGCTCGGGGCGATTTGGATGGGCTGTTGGACGCGCAACTGGTTGAACTGGAGCACACTTCGGGGACATCCGAGGAGCGAATGCCGCTCTTGCTGGGCTGCGGTTGGTGGGCCGAGCAGGAGGCTCGCGCCCTGCGGCTCAACCCGCTCGTGGCGAGAGTTCTGGACGAATCGCCCGGGGCGCATCGCGTCACCATAGCCTCGCCCGTGTGCAACAACGACGTCTGCTACACCGGCGTCCCTTCCGCTGAAGAGCGCACGGTGGGGACGACGTTGTTCGTTAATCTTTCTCGCTTCCCCTTCCTCTGGAGCGAGGCGGATCTGGCGCGAATGGCGTCGGAAGCGGCGGAGTGGAAGCCGGAGTTCCTTGACGTTGATCCGGTTTACGGGGCGGTCTTCGCGCGCTACTGCAAACGGCGCGGAATTCGGCTGCCGACGCTTCGTTTCATCGTCAGCAGCTACGAGTTTGTCAGCCGAATCCACCGCCGGGCGCTTGAACGGGCGTTTGGCGTTCCCGTTCTGAACCTCTATGGCTCAACGGAGACGGGCCATTTGCTGATGGAAAACGGGGTTGGGCAATTGGTGCCGAGCCTCGAGACAGCCGTTCTGGAGGTCATCAACGAGGATGCAAACGGGGTGGGTGAGTTGGTGGTCACCACCCTGACGAATGAGTACATGCCGCTGATTCGGTATCAGATTGGCGACTTGGTGGAGAAGATCGAGCGACCCTACCGAACCACCTACGTGCTCCACGGCCGTGCCGACGACGCGTTGTCCCTGCCGGGAGGCGGTCGAGTTACGTTGTGGCAACTCGACCGTTGTTTTGAAGGTATTCCCGGGATACTCCACTACCAACTGCGGCAGGAAGGGGTTGCCGGCTGGCAATTGCTCCTGGTGCCTGAGGGGGGAGACGAGGAGGTATTGAACCTTCCTGAGCTGCGGGAGCGTCTAACCGACCTGGCAGGAGCTGGTTGTGATCTGACAATCAAGACAACAACAGCCCTTCTTCCCGAGCCGTCCGGGAAATTCCGTCTTTCGCACACCGTCCCGGTCTAGTCAAACGTGAAGAAATGAACGAGGGGTTCGCTTTTGCGTCCACCGGATCAGTTTGACGATCGCGTACAAAAGGCGATCCGGGCAACAGGCGCCAAGGAGGAGGGGGTGGGGAACCCGCTGAAGAAACGCACTGTCACCCGGATCAAAAAGAACACAACAACAACTACGGGGAGCATCCTAGCGTAGAGCCACAAGTCTGGCAACAACTTTTTTTAATTTTTTTCCTCCGCCTATGCGCGCGGGCTGGGTCACTCACCCCAGCCCGTCGATTAGGCCGCATGGTGTAATGGGCGAGCGCCCACGTTACACCTTCCATCCGCCGCGCTTGGGGCGATCGATCCAGGTGTTTGCCTCTTTGTCGCCCACAAAATGTTCCTTCTTCGGGTCCCACTTGAGGGGGCGCTTGTGCCAGTAGGCCAGATTGCCCAAATGACAGACTGTCACGGTGCGGGCGCCGATCTCGACATCGCAGATCGGTTTCTTGCGGCTGCGAACGCAGTCGAGGAAATCCTTATAGTGGTTGGTGCTCTTGTAGAGCTTGATCTCCGTGTCGCCGATCTTCTCTTCGCCGATGGATGCGGGGTCGGCCTGGAATTTGCCGCGATCGACACCGATTTTGCCTTTGCTGCCCACGAACACAACGCCGAAGGGGTATCCCTCCAGACCGCCGTGATACATCACCACGCCGTTGGCGTACTTGTAAGTGAGGCGCTTGATCTCCTTGCCGTCGGGAGGAATGATTTCCACAGGGCCGCTGTCGTCCATCCCCAGCCCCCATTGGGCGATGTCGAAGTGATGAGCACCCCAGTCGGTCATCATCCCGCCGGAGTACTCCATGTAGTTGCGCCAGTTGGGGAAGTGCGTATGGACGCCGCGCGGAGCGAGTTCGTGGTGGTAACCTCTCAGAGGGGCCGGTCCGAGCCAGAAGTTCCAGTCGAGCCCTGGTTCCATGGCCTCCTCAGGCAGGTCGCACGGCTTGCTGGGGCCGCCAACGGAAACATAGATCTCTTTGACATCGCCGATTCGCCCGTTGCGCACCAGTTCACAGGCCTTATGGAACTCGCTCGAAGATCTCTGCATGGACCCAGTCTGGAAGACCCGGTTGTTCTTGCGCGTCGCGTTGACCATGGCGCGGGCTTCGTGGATCGTAAGCGAGAGAGGTTTCTCGCAATAGATATCCTTCTTCGCGTTCGCGGCCGCCACCGCAATCAAAGCGTGCCAATGGTCCGGGGCGGCGATGACCACCGTATCGATGTCTTTGCGGCCGGTGACTTCACGGAAGTCCTTGTAGGCCGCGCACCCTTTGAAGTCCTGGTCCTGCTTGGTGGTGTAGAACTCCTCGACCTTTTTCTTGTGATGCTCGCGGCGGGTGGTGTCCACATCACACACGGCCACCACCTGGGCATTCGAGTGGGGGAGGAAACTATTCAGCAGGTGCCGCCCCTGGGTACCGGTGCCGATGAAACCCATCGTGATGCGGCTGTTGGGCTTGGCGTCGCCGGTTGCGGCCCAGATCCCCGAGGGGAGAATGAAGGGGGCGGCCATCGAGGCCACGGTGGTTCGGGAGAGGAACTGCCTGCGGGTCAGTTGTGTGTTTTTAGCCATAGTCGTATAAGGAGTAAACGACGATGGAGAGGGCCTTCGCATTCAACGAAAAGAATGCGCCCGCTCGGGAGTCCACGTCCGGCTGACTCGCTTCGCCGCGTGAGGGCACGCTGTTACTCAAAGCCGAGCAAGCGTCCGCCGTGGTAGGTGATGAAGGCCAATCCCCAGGCAAGCGTCCCCAGATAGAGCCACTGGAACACGGGCCATTTCCAGCCGTTGGTTTCGCGGCGGACCACTGCCACAGTGCTCGCGCATTGCAGAGCGAGCACGTAAAAGACCATCAGCGTGATCCCGGTGAGAGCAGTATAGAGTGGGCGCCCGTCCGGGCGCGTCTGCTTGCGGAGGGTTTCGGCCAGCGTGGACACGGTCTGATCCTTATTGTCCCCGGCGCCGACGTTATAGACCACGGACATGGTGCTGACGAAGACCTCCCGGGCCGCAAACGAGGAAATGATGCCAATGCCGATCTTCCAATCGAAACCAAGGGGCTGTATGGCCGGCTCGATCAGCTTGCCGAGCATCCCCGCAAAACTGTTCCGGAGGCGGTCGCCCGCTACGCTTTTCTCCAGATCCGAAAGGAGCGTGTTTCGCGCCGCATCCGCCACAGTTCCGTCCTTGCCAGTTACGTTGGCCGCCGCAGTCAGTCGCAGGCGCTGTTCGGCATAGCCCTTCTCGACCTCGGCGTTGCGGGGATAGGAGGCGAGGAACCAGAGGAGGATGTTGATGCCCAGGATCACGGTTCCCGCGTTGCGCAGGAAGAGCCGGGATCGGTCCCACATGTGGCGCATGATGACTGTGGCTACAGGCCGTTTGTATGGGGGCAGTTCCATGATCAAGAGCGGGATTTCGCCTTTGAGCAACGTGTGCTTGAACACCCAGGCCATCCCCAAGGCGACGCCAATACCGAGCAGATACATGGCCATCATGGTGAGGCCGGTCAGCTTGAAAACACCTAACACCTGGCGTTCCGGGATGCAGGCGGCGATCAGCAGTGTATAAACGGGTAGCCGGGCCGAGCAGCTCATAAGCGGGGCGACCATGATGGTGACCAGCCGGTCTTTCGGACTTTCGATGGTGCGCGTTGCAAGGATGCCCGGGATGGCGCACGCGAACGAGCTGAGCATCGGGATAAAGCTCTTCCCATGGAGCCCCACTTTGCTCATCAGCCGATCCATCAGGAAGGCCGCCCGCGCCATGTAGCCCGTATCTTCCAGGAGTCCGATGAACAGAAAAAGAAGGCATATCTGGGGCAGGAAAACCACCACCGCGCCGACTCCTGCGATAACTCCGTCCACCAGCAAACTCCGCAGGTCCCCTGGCGGCATCAGGCCGGCTACCCGCTCTCCGAGCCAGCCAACTCCCGCTTCCAGACCATGCATGGGCAGCTTGGCGAAGACGAAAATGCTCTGGAACATCAAGCCCATGATGACCACGAAGAAGACCATGCCCCACACCTTGTGGGTCAGCACCCGGTCGAGCTTGTCGCTGAATGTTCCCTCGCGCGTGCCGCTTTCTGTGACGGTCTTGGCGCGAATGTCGGACACTCGCGCGTAACGGGCCTCAATCGGGCTTGTGCGCCAGTCAACACCCCCCTTCTCGATTCGCAGCCGGGCGGCCAGGGCCGCCTGTTCGATGGCCGGAGAATAGTGGGCGAGGTTGTTGTTGAGGCATTTCTCGTCGCTGAGGAGGAGCAGGGCTTCGGCCGGGGCCTGTCGCCGGCGCTCCGGGAAGGTCTTGACGAGCAGGTCCGACATGGCGGTGACCTCCCGGGCAAACGGGGTGGGGAGGGTGTGGAACTGGGGCGGTGGGCCCTCCTTGGTCCGGGTCTGGGTTCGGTCCAGAATGGCCTGCCGTAACGCGATAACCCCTTCGCGAGAGCTCGCCACCATCGGGAAGACAGGGACGCCGAGAGTTTCGGCCAAGGTGGAGGTGTCCACCAAGTGGCCGTTGTCCTGGGCCACGTCCATCATGTTCAGAGCGATGGCGGTGGGGTACCCCAGTTCGAGGACCTGGGTGGCATAGTAGAGATTACGTTCCAGGTTCGAGGCATCCACCACCACAACGATCAGGTCCGGCCTGCCAATATCAGGCAGACGCTCAAAGAGAACGTCGCGCGCGATCTGTTCGTCCAGGGACCGGGGGCTCAGGCTATAGGTGCCCGGCAGGTCCAGGATCGTGACGGGGACTCCGCTCTTGTTGCCCTGGAGGCGGCCCTCCTTACGTTCGACGGTGACCCCGGCGTAGTTGCCCACCTTGGCTCGAAGGCCGGTAAGGGCGTTGAAGAGAGTCGTCTTCCCGCAGTTGGGATTACCGGTCAGGATGGTCAGGAACGGACTTCCCGAGGGGCGAAGCGGCGGCTGGGCGGGCGCGTGCTGGTCGGGAGAGGCGGACATGCGAGAGTGAGAGTCGCCAGGAGCCCTAGGACGTGAGCTGGACGAGGATATGCTCTCCCTCGTGCCGGTGAAGCGTTAAATGATACCCGCGCACGCGGATTTCGATCGGGTCCCCCATCGGGGCGAAGCGAACGAGTTGAATGGGGGTGCCCGCCAACAACCCCATCTCGAGCAACCGGGCGCGGCTATCAGGGGGGAGTTGAATCTCCACGACGGTGGCATTCTGGCCTACAGCCAGACCGCTCAGAGGTTGTGGGACAACGAGCATAAAGGGAGACGTTCCCTGGTCTCCTCAGGACGAGGATTCAGGCCGCCCGCTTCTTGGCGGCGGGCGGAGCGGCGGGCTTGGTGGTGGGCACGGCTGCGAGTGGTTCTACCCAGATGGTGTCAGCCAGTTCTCCACTGAGCCCGAGACGGACATTACAGACCTGGCAGACGACGCTGTGGCTCCGCAACAGGAGTTTGATGCGTTGTTCTTCGCAAAAACCCATCTCGCGCAGGCGCCGACAGAGGTCGGGCGAGCCTGCCAGTTGCTTGATGCGCACGGCGGTACCTTCCCGCACTTGGCTGAGCGGGCAGACGAACTCTCCATGCCCGCCATGGGGCTGTGGCGCTGGAGGCATCGGTTCTTGTCTCACGATCAAGCAGGTTAGGCTAGTTGAGACTCGGTTGCAAGTGGGATTTCGGAGCGCCCAGCCGACATCCGCCGCCCGCCCCCCTCGGCGCGGGGCGAAAAGGCAGAATGAAGAATGAAGAATGAACGTGGGGCAGACCGCTGATCTCACGGTCCCGGGAGCCTCCGGCTCCGAGGAGGCTCCTGCTGTCCATGAGGGATTACCCAACGATCCACAGCCATCCCTTGGGGCTCGTCAAATCTGCGAGTAAGCGGTGGGGACCAGCATCTGGATCGTGTGTTTGGACACGGTGTCGGCGTACTGCTGATCGGCGAGGAGCTTCTTCCAGGTGGGGTGGCTTCCGAAACCGTCCCAGTGTTTCTTGTGGACTTCCATGTTTTCGCCCGAGGTCATGTACATCAAGTGCGGCAGATCGCGACCGATCAGGGTTTGCCCGTAGAAGATCGGCCCCAGGCCCACCTCGCGCATGGTCTCGATTTCGCCGGCGTTGAACATCTCGACCTTCTTGATGGCCTTGAGCTCACTGTAGCTCTCGTAAGTGCGCAACTCGAAAATCCGCGGCTTCTTTTCCCGGCAGTAAGGAGGCAGTTCCAGCTTGGGCATCCCCGCGAAGGCGAGCATCAACCAACTGTCAATCCGCTGAAAGCCGGGATTGGACTTTGGCGTCTGCAGATACTCGCTGCCAGCCTTCAGGTACTCAGGGTCCCCGTTGATCCGAGACCAGGCGGTGGCGAAGGACTGGATGGATGGATGCGGTACGAGCACGTACACGGACACCGGGTCCTTGGGCTCCATTTCCGTGAAAACCCCCACTGGCTTGAGACCCAGCCGATTGTAGGCCGGGACGGCGGCCTTCTCCAGGTACGCATCCAATAGGGCATGATCGGAGCCACTCTTGATGCGATAGGCCCGGAGTTCGTAGTACTCTTGTTTGGAGGAGGCGGCGGATTGGGCTGCGGAAGCCGTCATGCTCGCGGGGTTGAGCCCAGCGAGGGCGGAGACGGCCAATGATGTCTTGAGGAAGTTACGTCTTTTCATGTTGTCGGCATTCTGTTGGTTCTCGCGTGATTAAAGCTGCTTTCGGGAGGCGAGGCAATCCAGAAAGTGGCGACACCCGAAAAGTCGTAGAGACTGAGTTTCGCTTCCTAAAGTGAATGGCAGTCGGGCGACGCCCCAGGTTCACGGAGAGAACATCTTGCCCGGGTTCAGAATCCCCGCCGGATCCAGGACGTTGCGAAGTTCGCGCATGACACGCATGGAGGCATCGCCAGCAAACTTGGGCAGAAAACCCTTCTTGGCTATCCCGACGCCATGCTCGCCGGTGATGGTGCCGCCCAGCCGGATTGCCTCGTCGAAGATCTCCTTAAAGGCCTCTTCCACGCGGACCATTTCCTCGAGGTTTCTTTCGTCGGTCAAAAAAGTGGGATGCAGATTTCCGTCCCCCATGTGGCCGAATGTGCCCACCCGCAGTTCGTGTTTCCGCGCGGTGGCCTCCACGAACCGGATCATCCGAGCCAACTCGCTCCTGGGCACGGTGACGTCCTCGAGGATGGTGGTGGGCGCCACCCGGGCGAGCGCGGAGAAGGCACTCCGCCGGGCGCTGGCCAACCGCGCCGCCTCGGCGTTGTCCTTGGCCACACGGATTTCCCCGCACCCATTGCGTCGGGCGATCTCTTCCATGCAAATGGCTTCTTCAGCCACCACAGTGGGGTGTCCGTCGGTCTCCATGAGGAGTAGCGCCTCGCAATCGAGCGGCAAGCCAATTCTCGCGAAGTCCTCGACACACCGGATGGTAGTCCGGTCGAGAAACTCGAGAGTGCACGGGATGATGTGAGCGGCGATGATATCCGACACGGTCTGAGCCGCCTGATCCATCCGCGCGAACGTGGCGACCATCGTTTGCCTGGCTGGGGGTTGAGGAATGAGGCGTATCAGGACCCGCGTGATGACCCCGAGGGTGCCCTCCGATCCCACGAACAAGTCCTTGAGCGAGTATCCAGCCACATCCTTCACGCATTTGTTGCCCGTCCAGACCACCTCCCCACTGGCCAGCACCACTTCCAGCCCCATCACGTAGTTGCGCGTCACTCCATATTTCAACCCGCGCAGCCCGCCGGAATTCTCCGCGACATTCCCTCCAATGGTGGATATCTTCATCGATCCCGGGTCAGGCGGATAGAACAGGCCGGCTGCGGATGCGGCTTCCGCGAGGGTCTGGGTCGTTACGCCCGCCTCCACGAGGAGCGTCAGATTTGCGCGATCCAGCTCCAGAATACGGTTCATCCGCACGGTGCAAAGAACGATGCAGTCCGGCGATGGCAGGCTGCCGCCACTGAGTCCGGTCCCGGAACCCCGTGTAACCACTGGTGTCCGCGTCTTGCTGGCGAGACGCAGCACTTCGACGACCTCGCGCGTCTCCCGCACCAACACCACGCACCCGGGCATCTGCCGCAAGCCGGCTGTGCCATCGAACGAGTACGGGATCAGATCCTCCGCGGTTCTGAATACGTTTTCCGGCCCCAGCAGGGTTTGGAGGCCAGCTATGACGTTTTGAGCCAAAGGCATAGTAGTCAAGGCCAAGAGTGATCCAGGGGTGGGCATGGGTCAAGCGCGCGCCGAAGAGGCCGAACAATCTGACTTGCAAACGGGTGCGAGCCGGGCAAGGGTTACTGCATGGGTGCCATCACGAAACCAGTCACACTTACCGTCGCACAGGTTGCTGAACTGAGCAGAGGATTGGCTCAGATGCGCCACGACATCAATAACCAGCTCGCCATGGTCGTCGCGGCTGGAGAGATCGTCGTGCGCAAGCCGGAGATGCTCCCCAGGATGGCTTCCACCTTTCTCGATCAGCCACCCCGGATTTCTGCGAGCATGGAAGCATTCTCGGTGCTATTCGAGGCCACTCTCGGCCTCTCCCAGGAAAAGCGGGTGTCCACCGAAGCCACTCAACCGGGGCTGGAGAGCCTCACTTAGCGGTTCAGGGAGCGGCACGCCTTCATCCCGGAACCCGGCTGTCTGTTCCCACCCAGTATCGCGGCAGTCCTCGGAACTCTCTCCCGGAACAAAAAAAGCGCGGGCACTCGCCCGCGCTCTGAAATTCATCTTGGAGGAGCAGCTCGATTACGAGCGGCGCCGCATCGCCAGGAAGCCCAGCCAGCCAGCTCCCGCAACCAAACCCAGTTGGATTACGCTCGGCTCGGGAAGGACGATCACTCGCGCACCGAAGTTAGCGGGAATGTTCCCATTATCGATCTGGTAGAGACTCCAAGTGGTACCATCCTTCTGCCAATAATCGTTGTAGCTGCCTCCCACGGTCGGAGGGTCGTAAACCAACAAGCCGGCCTTTTCAGCCCCGGTTACGCCGTTGAAGCTGACCGTCCACGTAAAATCTGTAGGCACCTGCCAAGTCCTGCCGTTACCGTTGATCGTCAGTGATTTGGATCCATTTTGAATGGGCAAGGTCAGGCCTTCGACGGAACTGTCAAAAAGGACGGTCTTAGGACTAAGCGCCCTACCGGTAGAAGCACCATCGTTTGCGTAGATCCTCAATACGGCGGTTTCACCGCCCGACAGACCCTCGGCATGGTACTCGAAACCGATAGACGTCAAGGAATACCACCCAGACGGTATGGCAAGGTTCACCTCATCCCCAAACTCCGTCCCAGTGGTATGAAAATAATTCTGGGGGCTCGGGTTCAGGGTGTTATCGTACGCAATCAAATCCGCCGCGTTGGATATGGAGGATGCCGCCACGACCGCGAAGAAGGCACCAACAATATTTTTCATGTTTCTCATAGCCTTGCCACTTTAAGTATTTTTTCCGGCCGAAATTTTCAACGTTTCCTTAACACCGATTCTTCAAACTCAATTTCTGCACTCCTTTTAGCAGAGGGGAAGAGGTGGCGTCAAGGAATTATTTCTTTTTTTTGAAGAATCTCAGCGGGCGGGAAATGTGATCGACACCCCCCTCGCCCGCCTGTTAAGAACCTCGCTTCAGATTCTACACCACTATGCCTCAGACACGATGGCTTCGCATTATCCCGGTGGCGTTGATCATGTACACCATCTCGTACATCGACCGCACCAACGTCGCGCTCGCCCTGGATCCGAAAATCTCGACCATGATGCGGGATCTGATGATGGACGACAAGATGAAGGGCCACGCAGCCGGCATTTTCTTCTTCGGTTACATCCTTCTGCAGATTCCGAGCGGGTACCTGGCCCACCGGTGGAGCGCCAAACGGCTGATCGCCATGTTCCTGGTGTTCTGGGGCCTTTGCGCGGTTGGATGTGGATTAGTGAAGACGTTCGCCCAGTTTGAAGTCATGCGCTTCTCGCTCGGGGTGGCGGAAAGCGGCGTCTTCCCAGCCACTCTCGTTCTGCTGGCAAACTGGTTCCCACGCGCGGAACGGGCTCGGGCGAACGCCTACTGGAACCTCTGTCAACCTCTGGCTGTGGCGGCGTCAGCACCGCTAACCGGATGGTTGCTCGGCGGCTGGGGGTGGCAGACGATGCTCATGCTGGAAGGAGCGCTCCCCTTTATCTGGCTGCCCATCTGGCTCTACTTCGTCGAGGACCGTCCCCGCAACGCCAAATGGCTCTCCGCGCAAGAGCGGGATTACCTGGAGGCAACCCTGGCCAAGGAAGCGGCCCAGTTGGAGCCTCCGAAGAAGCTCCCGCTCTGGCAGGCGTTAATCCAACCGGCGGTCTTTGTCATGGTGCCCATCTACTTCCTCCAGAACTGCGCGGCGTACGGGTGTAACACGTTCCTCACGGAGGGTCTGAAGGGAGTTGGGCACGACTTTAGCGGGCTGCAAACCGGGATCCTCTTCGCCATCCCGTACGGCATTACGGCGGTGGTCATGGTTCTCAATTCCTGGCATTCAGACAAAACCCAGGAGCGCCGCGGGCACGTAGCCCTGGTTTATGGGATCAGCGGCGCGAGCCTCATCGCCAGCGTGCTGGTGAAGGACCATTCATTCTGGCTCTCCTACGCGTTTCTCTGCCTCGCCATTCCGGGGCCCTTCGCGGGTTTGGCGCCGTTCTGGGCCATCCCGGCCGAAACGCTGCCCCGCGCGGCCATGGGAGTGGTGATGGGGTTGGTCAATGCGGTGGGGAACCTTGGGGGCTACCTGGGTCCGTCCATCGTCGGACGGCTCAAGCAGGAGAGCCACGCCATGACTATCCCGTTTGCCGTCCTCGGCGGGGCCCTTCTGTTGGCCGCCGCCCTGTGCTTCCTCCTACCCAAATCGAAGCTTCGAAAATGATCTGGACTTGGCGGGTCTCTTGCGCAAGATGGAGGACATGCGGCGGCTGCGTTAGCCCGCTTTTCGCCTTGGGCTCCGCGCTGATCAAGCCTCCAGGCCGCGACTGATGTGGCTGCCGCGTTTCAACTCTCATGCTCCCCGCAATGAACCGGCCCCACCCGAGAACAAGTCCGTCAACCACCTGCGAATGGATTCCTCCCCTTCGCTTCATCCGAGCCCGGGATGTCCCCCAATGGGTTGGCCTCCGCAGACGCCGACGATATCTGCGCGGCTGGCGGGATTTCCGTCAGGAGTGAGTCGAAGGACAGGCGCGGTTGATCGGGTAGGGGGCTGAATGGAGAACCGTGGCGGGGCAGACGCAGCGGCGCGATCAGGAGATAGACCAAGCCCACGAACAAGTGGAGCGCGTTGATCAGCAGAAGATCGACCAGCGTGAGCCTGCTCAGTCCGTAGAAAAGGACGGCAACTCCCATTAACGTCGCCCCGGGAATCAGGGAAGCGACCGCCAGGCGCCAGCAGGCGGCGCAGGTCGTGCGGCGATCGGCTAGGAACGCATAGAACCGCAGGGGAAGCACGAGGGCGGCCGCAAGCAAAGACCAGAGGAGGAGAAGCGCGCCCACCAGCACTATCCCAGCCCCCAGATGCATGTAGGGCCGCCACGCGCCCCAGAGAGGCTCCATCTCTGTTCGGTTCAGGGGAAGAATCGAGCCGCTCGGATAGGCGATCCCTACGTAGCCCAGCAGGGAGGAGAGGGTCGCCGCCGAATCGCCCAGCTCGATCTGCACATCCGCGCTTTGTCCCGGCTTGGCGGCGGTTCCGCGGCGGACAACAATGGCGAGGAACTGATTATCAACCAGGCGGGTGGGCGCGGCCTCGGGCCAGATGAGCCGCCCATCCCGAATTTCCCCAATCGGGGGCAGACGGCGCACGGCTTCATCCAGGGCCGGGCCCCAAGTCCAGTAAAGGCAGGCGACGGCACACCACGCAATCAAGACCGCGGCAGTAAAGGCCACCGCGACCAACCGCGTGAATGACGACGCCGCGAACGCGGCGACGCCACTGAACGTGAATGGCTGCCAAGCGGGAGGGGAGTGTCCCTCGGGCATGGGTGAGTGTGCGTCCATGGCGGGTGCAACCCGCGCTGCCCGCTCAGCCTTGAGAGCCCGCGGTCGGGGCGCCCGGATTGGCGGCGGGCGGGGGCTGGAGCATGACGGGCAGCGGGTAACGCAGTTTCATCACGTCATCCACCAAGACCTCGATGTAGTAAACACCCGCAGTGGTGAATTCGACCTGACCAAACACGGTTACGTTGATGGCGTGGTGAGCGGCGTCCTGGAGCGAGAACTTCACCTGGCTCTGGCGCACCACGGTGGTGCCGTCTGGCGCCACGAATCGCATGCTCTCAGTGAACGCACCCACACCAGCCGTCCATCGGTTGAAGACGCAGAGTTTGTAGGCTTTGACTGGGAGTTGGGGAACGCGGATCACGCCCACAACACCGACGAGGATGAAGTTGCCGGTGACTTCCTGCCGGACGTCCTCGCAAAGCAGGGATGCCTGGAGATCAGGTAAAATGCGACTGGGTTGCATGGAGTGTGAGGATTCTATGACGTTGTCGATTGAGGTTGACTGCGTGTGAAAAACTCAGCGGCCTGGACCGTGTTCCTGAGAAGCATGGCGATGGTCATGGGCCCCACGCCGCCAGGATTCGGGGTGATGCGCCCGGCCACAGGCTGGACGCCCGCAAAATCGACGTCGCCAACCAGACGGTACCCATTGCGAGCGGACGGGTCGTTGACGCGGTTGACACCCACGTCCACCACCACAGCCCCGGGTCTAACCATGTCCGCTTTCAGGAACTCCGGCACACCGATGGCCGCCACCACGATATCCGCGCGGCGAGTGTGACCGGCGATGTCCCGGCTTTGGGAGTGGCAGACCGTGACGGTGGCGCTGGCGTGTCTGGCTTTTTGCATGAGCAACGCCGCCAGCGGTTTGCCGACAAGGTTGCCCCGCCCCAGAATCACGACGTCCGCGCCCTCGATCCGCGTCTGAGAACGAATCAGCAGCTCATGCACCCCGGCGGGCGTGCATGGGACGAACCCGGTGGTGTCGCCCAACAGAAGCCTCCCCATGTTCACCGGGTGGAATCCGTCCACGTCCTTCTCTGGAAGAATGGCGGAATAGACCGCCTCCGAGGGGATTTGCCGTGGAAGCGGCGTTTGAACGAGAATGCCATGAAGACGCGCGTCCGCGTTCAGCAGCGCGATCAGATCGAGGAGTTGCGCCGTGGTGGCCGCGGCGGGCAGGACGTGGGTGACGGACCGGATGCCGAGCTTGGCGCTCATGCGCTCCTTCATCCCCACATAGACCTGGGAAGCGGGGTCTTCCCCCACGCGCACGAAGGCAAGCCCCGCCTGGACCCCTTGTAGGGCGAGCGCGGCCACTCGCTGAGCGGTCTCGCGGTGCAGATCGTCCGCGATGGCGCGACCGTCGATCAGATTCGGATGAGTCATCAGGGGGCCAACTCGATGGTTTCGATCTCGATGACCGGCGTTGTGGGCCAGCGAGGTTCGATGATCTCTTCACCCGTTACAACCACGCGTTTACCCTTCAAAGACTTGACCTTCTGCTCAGACGAGGTGGCATGCAGGTAATTGATCAGCTTGCCCGTTTCGGCGCTGACCAGTTCGAAGTAAGTCGGGGCCTGTATGCTCAAGGTGGACTTGACCACGCCTTGGCGGCGCACGATCCGCTTGGACGGTGGCGCCGAAGCGGCAGGCGTCTCGGGCGCCTCCGGAGGGGGAGCAGCCACCGGAGTCTCCGTCTTTGCAGCCGGTACCGGCTCCGCAGGCTTGGGCTCCGGTGGGACGATGACGGCCTTCTCCGCAGGCTTGGGCTCCGGCGGGACGATGATGGGCTTCTCTGCAGGCTTGGGCTCCGTCACCACCGCTGGTTTGGCTGCAGGAACGGTTGGGGGCTCGGACACCGCCTGTCTGGCAGGGGCGGGGGCGGGGGCTTCGGCGAGGACGGGGCGAGGCGGGGTCTCCCGGGCTTGGGTGGCGGCGGTTTTGGCCGGCAAATCCAAAAACTCGGCGGCGACAAAAGCGCTGGCTTCGGCGGGGGCTTCGATCTCCATCCAATCCTCGACAGTCCGGATTTCCCTCACCTGGTCGCCTCTGACCAGCCGGGCGACGACGCTGAAGCTCTCGGCGGGGCCGCCCCGAACATTAAGGCGGCTGACCTGGACGGTCTTGTTGGTCGAATCGATGAATGGGGCATGGACCCAAACCGGGGTGTTAGAGGGCATGCGAATGCGCGTCCAGGAGGCGGGTTCGCCAGGCTTGGGTTTTGCGGAAGGCACTTGCTCGATCACCACCACGGTCTCGTCCTTTCGGAGTTGGGTGATGACTTCGCTGGTCATCGACGCCTGGCCGCGAACGTTCACCCGATCCCTGTTGACCACGGCCGAGGTCTGGGCGTGAGCGCCGCAAACCGCCAGGGCCATCAGCGCCATCCCGACTGCGATGAGGCGGAGATTCCGTTTCATAGTCTTATGGATTAGAAGGCTTGCGACCGCGTCTGTCAACCTCCCCCTGTACGGGAGGGGACGCCACGCTCCCGACCTGGAGCAGGCGATCGAGTTCTGGTTTGGTGAGCACGCGCCACTTGCCCTGCGGTAACTCCCCCAGTTTGATGGGCCCGATCTGCACCCGTTGCAGTCGCTCCACGTTGAAGCCCAACGTTTCGAAAAGGCGGCGAACTTCCCGATTCTTCCCCTCCGCCAGCTCAATTTCCACAATGCTGTGCGAGGCGTTTGACGAGATCAGCCGGGCCTTCTCCGCCTTCAGGTTGTCTCCCAGATGAATGACCCCCTTCGTGAGCTTGGATAGATCAGTCAGGCTCACCCGTCCAGCAACCAGGGCGACATATTTCTTGCGCACGCCGTAGCGGGGGTGGGTGATGCGAAGGCAGAACTCGCCGTCGTTGGTCAGGAAGATCAGCCCTTCGCTGTTGAGGTCCAACCGCCCCACAGGGTATATGTCCCGCCACTCCTTGGGCAAAAGCTCGGCGATCAGGCGGCGCTTCTGGGAATCCGCGCGGGAACAGACATAGCCAGGCGGCTTATGGAGCACCACGTAAAGTTTGCGGCGCGGTTTTAGCGGCTTTCCGTCCACCGTCACATGATCGTGCAAGGCGTCCACCTTGACACCCAGCTCCCGGACCGTGCCGCCGTTCACCTCCACGCGACCGGCCACAATGATGGCTTCGCTGGCGCGGCGGGAAGCCACACCGGCGTCCGCCAGGTATTTTTGGAGACGGACGAGCATGAGAGCAATTTCGCCGAGGGTTGACTGGCCGACACAACCAGAAGGGCGTCAGGCGCAGTGAGGCTTGCGGGGCTAAATCTCCGGCTTGGTCTTGCGCAGACCGGTAACCCGGTCGCCGTCTTTGAACTGGCCGCGCTTCCTGAGTATCTCAGTGCGCTCGAACCGCTTAAGAACATTTCGCTTGGCACCCAAAGTGGACGCCGCGCGGAGACTGCGATGCTGTGACATAAATTCGCTAAGACTTGATTTGGCCGCTCGTCTAATAAGCGGAGGGTGTTTTTAACATAGGACAGGCCGGATGGAAAAGGTTTATTTCGCGTCCGAGGCAAACCGTGCGAGGGAGCTACGGCGGGGCAGATCTCCGACCTGACGGTTTCGGACTTCTCTGAAGGCCTGTTTCAGTCGGCGCCGCAACAGCGGGGGTGTGTTCGAAGCCGGAGACTCCTGGAACCGTCAGACCGGAGGTCTGACCACCCCATTCACCGCAATCCGGACTATGGGTGACCCTCCTGACGAAACGTCCTGACCCCTTTGCCGTTCACCCGGACTGGGACCGCCGGCATCCTGCCAGCGAGTGGATAAGGAGGCGACCACCACGCCGGCAAGATGCCGGCGCTCCCAGCGAAAAGGCGCAAACAGTGGTTCCAGAATTTGGACCAGACCCTCGGCCGCCAACCCTTCCGCCCCGACCTATCGGGCGACCTCGCTCGGGGGCTCGACCGCGTGGATGGGGTTGCCTGCGGGATCGACGAGGACTACCCTCACGAAAACCGAAAGAGTCTTGGTCTGACTGGACTGGCCTTCGTGACGGAAGAGGCGGCCGAGCAACGGAATGTCCCCGAGCACCGGCACCTTGTCTTTGAACTTGAGAGTGCTTTCGGACGTCAAGCCGCTGAGCACCAGTGTCTGCCCATCTGCCACGCGACCCGTGGCGTGCATCAGATGCAGCCGAACACGCGCCAGGGGCCGATCCACAGACTTCTCCTTGCCGCCTTCCCATACGCGCACCTGCGCATCCTTCGGTGGCGCTTTGTTGCCCATGAACTCGGTCACCGTTGGGGTCACATCCAGGTCGATGGTTTTTCGGTCGTCTCTGAGTACAGGAACGACGTCCAGAGTCAGACCAATCGGCACAGTAGTAGTCAGATAAGTCGAGACGTTCGTATCGGGCTTGGCTCCTGGCCGCACGATGGCCTGCGGGTTGACGGCGGCGACGACACTTCGCATCTCGGCCACCCGGATCTCGCCCCGGCGGCCATTGAGGGTGAGCATCGAAGGAGCGGCGAGAACCTCCACGCCACCGCAATGCTTCAGCGCTTGCATGACTAGGCGAAACTGCAAGTCCGAGAGGATATTCGTGGAGAGGGCACCAAGCGTGGCGATAACTAGGAGGTCATGCGCGTTGGTTGCCGTCCGTCCGGGCCAGGCGATCTCGTCGCCCTTCAACTCTCGCACCGTGTTCGTGCCCCCGCCCAATCCCCGCATCAGGCTGCTAAATTGCGGACCGGTCATGGTGCCGCTCGTCGTAATCGGGGCATTGGACGCACCTGCGGTGTTGGTCGCACCAGCCGTCAGTCGGCTGGCAAGGGCTTGATCGTTAGCCAGCCTCTGAGCGCCCTCCTGCGTGATCTCCACAAACCAGGCCTGGATCTGGATCTGCTCAGACGCTGGGTTGAGGAGTTCGAGCGCCTCGGCGATGACATCCAAATCCGCCAGAGTGGAGCGAACAAGCAGCAGCCCTTTGCCTTCCGCATAGAACCACGCCTTTCCCGCCTGCCCGGCCGGGGAGCTGGCCGGGGGGGGCTCGGACCAGGAAGTCCCGTCTGCGAATCCAAGACCGACAGGATCTCGAAATGCTGCTTGTCGCCGACGCTCTGCCTCGGGGGAACCCATTCCTGGCAGTCCAGCACCGGCTGACACGAGATAGCGGAATAGCAACTCCGCCGGAGATGTGGTTACGGGGCCTTTGTTGTCGGCCCGTCCCAAGCCCCGGAGAACGGTGTTGGTGTCCACCCTATAGGTCCGAGTGTAGAGAGCGGTCGGACTCAGAGGAGCACCTCCGGCCAAGGAGGAAATTGCACGGTTCGTGGGACCGCTCTGGCTTGCCTCACCGAGCCCCACCTTGGCCTCGAGGTTGTCCCGAACGCTCTGTGCTGTTCCCTGCGCAACCGTGCTAACCTGCGGGGCGCCGTTTGTGTCGCCCGCATCAGCCGCCCGAGTTCCGAGGCCGGCAATCTCCGCGAGACTCGCAATCGTCGCGCTTTCGGACCTCGGCGCTGATGCCTCGGTGACGGCTTGGCGTGCCAGCGCGAGCAGCGTCGGTTGCCCCGCGCCGCCGTCGATCAACAGGGTCGTTACGGCCAGCGCCAATCCGACGCCCAGGCCCGTACCACCAAGCAGGACGAAAGCCGCGGTGCGCCTACGGAATCGAGGGTAATCCCTGCCATTGAATCCCAGGAGCCGTTCGACACGGCGGCCCAAGCCCGATCTGAACCCCGTCATTTGCAGCAGACCATGCGCTCTCCTGCTCCGCATTCGGGACGCCAGGGCCACCAGACATGCGGCGAGTGTGGATGGCCCGTTTTCGACCAAGAGGCTCGCCTCGTCCGCCGCAGTTTCGCTGGCCTCCTGAAGTTGCCGCCGTGCCCACCATACTGCCGGATGCCACCACAGAACAACGCTCACGGTGTCGGCTAACATCTGCCACAGCGGGTCGCGCGCCGCAAGATGAGCGAGTTCGTGTGCCAACATCGCGTCCTGCTCGCATCGCGAGTATGCAGTCCAAAAGCCGGCTGGAAGCCCTACGCTTGGTCGAAGCCAGCCGAACGCGATGGGGCTGTCCAGCGCCGCCAGTTCGATCAGGCGCACCCGGTGGTGCAGGCCCAGTCTCGCGGCCAGGTTTCGAACGCGTTCCTCAGTCTCCGGTTCGACAACGACCTCATTCCTGCCACTGAACCGAACGAGCCACAGCCTCAGCCCGAGAGTCCTCGCTGCAAGAATCACGACACCCGCCAGCCATAGCCACCCGGGCCACCACGTGGTGGAAGGACCCGCAACGGCAGCAGTAGGAAGTTGAGCGCCCGCAGACTGAACTTCGGCGCCCGCAGCTTTCGGAAGGCGCGTCGCGAAACCAGTCGGCTTCACATTGGTACGCACCACAAACTGCGGCGCATCTCCTTGGCGAGCGGTTGTGACCCAACCCACGACTTGGCGGTCTATTCCCGCGAGGAAGTTGACCAGGACAAGCGCCATGCCCAAGAACGACGCGGGCCAGAGCACCTGCCTGCCCCGGGCGGACTTGACGAACAGGTGCAACCCCAGGGCGGCGGCAAGCGTGCCTGTAACCTGGAGCGCGAGGGTGGCCATCGTATGAAGCCAGAAGGCGGACGTTGGAAAGGGGTTCATGACCGGCGCTTGTGTTCGGAGATCATTCGTTCAAGACGGCTCAATTCATCGGGGCTGATTTCGCGGCTAGTGAGCAAGTGGCTGACGAGGTCGGCCAACCGCCCCTCGAAGAGACGATCCAGCAGGTGCTCCGCCATGCCGTGACCGACATCGTCCTCGGCAACCTTGGCGTGGTACACGAAGCTTCGTCCCTCCTCGCGATGCCCGACCAACCCGCGCACTTCCATCTTTCGCAGCATGGTGGCGACCGTCGTGTAGGCCAGGCGACCTTCCGCTCCCACGGTTCCGTGGACTTCGGCGACGGTGGATTCCTTCTTATCCCAGAGGATCTTTAGGATCTGCAATTGCAGATCGCCCAGACGGTGAAGAGGGTTCTTTTTCATACGTTCGGCATTCAACTACCCGAGTAATACTACTCGGGTAGTTTGTTGTCAAGAGGCGGCTTTCGGTTTTTCCCTGCGATTTAGCCGCCAAAGCCGAGGTTTTTAAGGGGTAGATAATTTGACAGTTTTTGGCGGTTGGCCCGGAAAGGCATCGAGAAAATCTGGATGTTGGAGCATTTTTGCGAAGGAAGTTGCGACGAATGCGCGCACCTCCCCCACCTCCCCATCACCCTGGGATTATGATTGACAATTCTGGGCTTTGTTCCGTTAAGTAACCCTATGGCTGGAGACTCGGCCCAATGCCTCAGCTCCGCCGCCGATTCCGAACGCGTAACCAAAAGAGACCACCATGAAACCAATCCGCTCCTTACTCCAGTCAGCTCGCGGGCTGGGCCTCGTCTCGCTGGCCCTCTGCTGCTGGTGCCCCGGCCTGGCCGTCGCTGTCACCTTCAGCGTCTCACCTTCCAGCGTAGGTCATCGCGAGGCCGGAGTTATCACCTTCCAAGTCGGGGGACTGCTCAGCGGCGAGCAAGTGATCATCGCAAGATATCTGGCTGGCAATGGGAACGGCGTCTTGGACTCGAGCGCTTGGTTGCTGATGGCGAAGGGATTGACGGACAACAAGGCCCCATCGGTCATCGCGGGCGTCACCAACGTGAATGTCCCCTACGACTTGGACCCGATGCCGGGGTCGATCACCGCGCAGGTGGATCTGCGCATGACCGGCCTGGCCCAACGGTGGATCGGCTCGGGTGGCTTCGTCCTCTCCAGTCCGACTAGCCGGTTCACCCCCATCACCAACCTCTTCACCATCACCAATTCGGCCTACGCCCAGACGGTCAGCGGTACGGTGCTCAGCGGCGGGGCGGCCGTTCCCGGAGCCCTGGTGGTTTTGACCCGGCTGCCGTCGTCATCGAAGGGTTTCAACGGCGAGGTGGGCATCATGGCGGATGCTGCGGGGCATTTCAGCCTGCAGGCGGCACCGGGAACCTACGCGGTTTCCGCGCTCAAGCAGGGCTTTGTCTCAGAGATAACAGCTTCTCCCGTCATTACCTTGAACAGCGGCGGCACCGCCACCGCCCAGCCTCTGGTCGTCGCCGCCACGAGAACCATCTCCGGCCAAATGGTCGATGCCGATACTCCGACCAAAGGAATCCCCGCCGTGCTGTTTGGCGGCCAGTCGAAGAACGGCTTCTTTGCGATTGGCGCCACCGACATCAACGGCGATTTCACTATGGCAGTGACCCCTGACC
>ORJL011054438.1_pt1 | contig 25284 bp, 18 predicted proteins | sample 1779941 | NCBI WGS metagenome assembly ORJL01 (sample SAMEA104232317, study PRJEB22302) | groundwater metagenome | biome: forest; feature: aquifer; material: groundwater | place: USA | collected 2011-08-07 | depth 5.8 m
GCTGCCGCAGCAGCTTCAGGCGAACCTGGCGATCATGTCCCGGCTGCAGGACCAGTTGAAGGCGAACGCCGACGCGACGCGAACCGCGCAGGACCGGAAGATGTTCACCGAATCCCAGATCGGCACCCTCGAATCGCAGGTCGCGTCGATCGAGGCGCAGGCGCGCGCCGCTTCGGGAAGCACGGAAACGGCTGCTGTAGAGCCAATCTCCTCATCGGACCCGGCTGCTCCGTACCTGCCTGAACTGAACGCGAAACGGGCCCAGTTGGCCAATCTTTCGACCAAATACACCGATCAGTACCCGGAGATCCGCCGGCTGAAGGAAGAGGTTGCCCGGCTGGAAAAGCAGGTTGCCGATGCCCGCGGGAACCTGACTCCCACCTTGGGGTCGGCGGGAGAACCCGCCGCGCGGCAAGCGGCGCCGCTGGGGACCAACCCGGCCTCCCCGCTCGCCCGTGAAAAGGAAGAGATCCGCCGCCTGCGCACCGTGCTCAAAGGTCTCGACCTCGAGATCCAGTCCCTTAAAAAAGAGAGCGGCGAGATCCGGAGAAGCATCGCCGCCGTCGAAAGCAAGGTGGAGCGCTCCCCGAAACGCGAGCAGGAGATGATCTCGCTGACGCGGGACTACGACAACCTGAAGCGTTCGTACGACGAGCTGCTGAAGAAGAAGCTCGACGCGGACATATCGCAGAATCTCGAGAAGCGCCAGAAAGGAGAGCAGTTCCAGATCCTCGACCCCGCCAACCTCCCCGAGGAGCCGTTTATCCCGAACCGCCCGAAGGTGTTCGGTATCGCCGTCTTCGCCGCCCTGCTGATCGGCTTCGGCGGCGCGATCGGTCTGGAAATGATCGATCCGTCCGTTCGCGGGGTGAAGGAGTTCCGCCATTTTTCCGAAATTCCCGTGTTGGCCAGCATCCCGAGCATCCACGACAGCGCGTACGCGAAAAAGGCGGGCCGCCGGCGCGCGGCCGTCTTCGGGGGCCTGATCACCTTTACAATGGCCGTCACCGTTTTCCTCCTCGTCTACGGGGAAAAGGTTCGAAACATCCTGCAGGGGGCGCGGTGACACGATGAAGATCCCATTCCTTGACTCTTTTTCCGGAAATGGCACCGATCCGGGGCGCGAGCGGATCGACCTCCTCAAGGTAGGCGAGGAGGATCAAATCTTCCTGGAGCAATTCAAGGCGCTCCGGTCGAAACTCGAATACAAGCTGGACATGCTCGCATGGAAGGTGATCGGGGTTACCAGTACGATCGCCGGGGAGGGGAAGACCCTTACGTGCGCGAAGGTCGCGGTGAGCCTCGCCCGTACGAAGCGAAAGGCGATCCTGCTGGTCGACGCGGATATTCGCAAAGCGGACCTGTCGAAAGGGTTCGGGATCCCGGTCCACCCCGGGCTGACGGAATACCTTCTCGGCGCCGCTGCCTTTCCGGATGTCGTCAGGAAGAGCGCGGTGCCCGGGCTCGACACGGTTTCTTCCGGCACGTCGGTCCCCGCCCCGGCGGACCTGCTGGCGGGGGACGGCTTTCGTATCTTCATCGAAGAGGCCAGGAAGCGGTACGACCTCGTCCTGCTCGACACCCCGCCGATCCTTCCCGTGGCCGACACGATGTCGATGCGGGAACAGCTGGACTGCCTGATCTTCGTCTACCGCGCCGGGTTCACCCCGCTCGCCATGTTCCAGCAGGCGACCGAGGAGATCGGGGAAAAGAAGATCCTGGGCGTGGTGCTGAACGGCGTGGAGCCGAAATCCGAACGGCATTACGGGCATTACTACGGGCATTACTACACAAAACCGAAACAAGAATCGATTTCAAAATAGCATGGGAACGTCAAGCAAAGGCATGGACATGTTCGACGAAAGAACTCAGCGCCTGAGAAGCATCACGACGCTGCTCGATATCGCACTCACGGTCGCCGCATTTCTGATCTCCTATTACATCCAAGGGGAGGTCCGGGAGAACTTCTCCGCGGACATTCTTTCCCACCTGGCCCTTCTGCCGCTCATCATCGCATTGTGGGGATTTTCCCTTTCCTACTTCGGCGCCTACAGGCCGCCCCGTGGGACAAGTCGATTCGATTACGGCTGGGCGGTATTGCGCGCGGTAATAACCGGCACGGCGATTCTCCTCACGCTCTTGTTTGTTTTGAAAATCCAGTATGTCAGCCGTGCCGTCGTCGTCACATTTGCAATCCTCAATGTGTTCCTCCTTGTGGGGCTTCGCGTCGCCATCGCCGCCTATTTTCGTCATTCGTTGAAAAGAGGGGATAATTATCACAAGGTCCTTATCATAGGCACGGGGAACCGGGCTATCCACCTTTCCGAAACGCTTCGCCGGCAGGCCGAATGGGGTCTGCACATCGTCGGCCATCTCGATCCGGACGCTACGAGGACGGGGAAGGAGATCCTTGGATCCAAGGTCCTGGGAACATTGGAGGATATACACACCGTCCTGAAGGGGCACGTGATCGACGAGGTCATCATCGCGATTCCGCGCGCGATGATCCCCAATGTGGACAAGATCGCATTCGCCTGCGAAGAGGAAGGCGTGAAACTGCGGATGATGGCGGACGTGTTCGACGTTCACGTGGCGCGGATGCGGCTGGTGGAAGTCGGCACCGTTCCCCTGCTGACGCTCGAGTCCGTCTCGCAGGAAGAGTGGAAGGTGCTGGTAAAGCGGGTATTCGACCTCGTCGCCGCCATCTGTTCCTTGCCGATATTCGGTCCCGTGATGATAATGACCGCCATTGCGATCAAGCTGGATTCTCAGGGACCGGTATTCTTCATGCAGGAGCGGATAGGACAGAACAAGCGGCGCTTTCGAATGTACAAGTTCCGATCCATGGTGGTGGGAAGCGAAAACAAACTGAAGGAGCTTGAGCACCTGAATGAAGCGGAGGGCCCGATCTTCAAGATAAAGAACGATCCTCGGGTCACCCGGGTCGGAAATATCATCCGCAAGACCAGTATCGATGAACTCCCGCAGATTTTCAATGTGATCCGGGGAGAGATGAGCCTTGTCGGCCCTCGCCCGATGTCGGTGAGGGACGTGGATCTCTTCGACAAGGGGATCCAGAGGAAGCGGTTCAGCGTGAAACCCGGGCTTACCTGCCTCTGGCAGGTTTCGGGGCGGAGCCAGTTGCCCTTCCACAAGTGGCTCGAACTGGACTTGTACTACATCGAAAACTGGTCTCTTGCCCTGGACCTCAAGATTCTTTTCAAGACGATCCCGGTCGTTCTCAAGGGGACCGGAGCGGTTTGACGATCACAGGCGTCGAAAGCGACACGCGCCTCCTGTCGCTCCTTCGCGAGTATGCGTACAGGGGACTGCGGAGGATGTACCGTCCGGAGGACGGCCAGTTTATCTTTTGTCTCAGAAAAACCGACCGGGGGGTGGTCCCCGAAGGGATCAGTCGCAGGTACACCGCCATCGCCCTGATCGGACTCGCCGGGGAAACGCCGGAAACGCAACTCGCCGCAACCCATGGGGATGGGACGAAGAAGGTCTGCGGGCAACTGATGAAAGACGTGGGGTCGGTGCGGAATCCGGGGGATGTCGCGCTTCTTCTTTGGGCGGCGAAAGCCGTCGGATTCGATGATCGGCAAAAAGCTCTTGACCGGTTACTCTCCCTCGGACCGGCGGATCGGTCGTATCCCACGGTGGAGATCGCCTGGGTCTTGTCCGCCCTGTGTGTCGATAACGATCCAGCAACCGGAGGCCTGCGGGAGCGACTGGCCCGGCGATTGGTCGACGCGCTCGGGCGACGATCCTTCCTCTTTCCCCACGTTCTCGGGGACCGTGGCGGCGGACTCCGCTCTCATGTTTCGTGCTTCGCCGACATGGTGTACCCGATCCACGCCCTTTCCCTGTACCACCGGGACAGCGGGAACGTCGATGCGCTCGATGCGGCCTCGAAGTCGGCAAAACGGATCTGTTCCCTCCAGGGAAAGGATGGGCAGTGGTGGTGGCACTACGATTGGCGCACCGGCGAGGTGATCGAGAAGTATCCGGTGTACGCCATCCATCAGGATGCGATGGCGCCGATGGCGCTTCTTGCCTTGCAGGAAGTATCAGGAATCGATTTTGCGAAGGAGATTCGAAAGGGAATCTCCTGGCTTGAGCATTCTCCGGAGTTGGGCGGGTCCTCGCTGATCGATCCGGAGGAGGGGATCGTCTGGCGCAAGGTGGCCCGGCGCGAGCCTGGCAAGTTGACCAGGTACCTGCAGGCGACCGCATCGCGCCTTCATCCGGCGATCCGTTTCCCGCTGGCGGACTCGTTGTTTCCGCCGACCGCGGTGGATTACGAGGATCGTCCCTATCACCTCGGGTGGTTTCTCTACGCCTGGAAAGGATCGGATCGAACGTGCAAATAGAAACGGCAATGAAACCGAACGCCGCGTTGGACGTTCCCGCGAGGGTCCTCTTTGGAATCCCGATCCGCGCGATGACGATGGGGCAGGCGCTGGACTTCATCGACGACACGATCGCGCGGCGCAACCGCATCCAGATCGGGGTCGTGAACGCCGCGAAGATCGTGAACATGCGGAGGAACGCGTTGCTTCGCGAAGACGTTCTCTCCTCCGGCCTGATCCTGGCGGACGGCATGTCCGTGGTCTGGGCGTCCAGGATCCTGGGGCGCCCTCTCCCGGAAAGGGTCGCCGGGATCGACCTGATGATGGGGATGCTGCGAAGGGGGAACGAGAGAGACTACCGGGTCTACTGTCTTGGGGCCACCGATGAAGTTTCCGATGCGGTCAATGCAAGAATCGCGCTGGACTACCCGGGCGTTGTAGTCGCTGGTCGCCGGAACGGGTACTTCAAGGAAAGCGAAGAGGAAGAAGTTGCGGAGGATATTGCGCGGTCACGCTCAGATATCCTGTTTGTTGCGATCACTTCCCCAAAGAAAGAGAAATTTCTCGCTAAATACAGCGTGAAAATCGGCGTTCCGGTTTGCCACGGCGTCGGGGGATCCTTCGACGTGATGGCAGGCAAGGTCGAGAGAGCTCCGGAAAAGTGGCAGAGGCTCGGGCTGGAATGGCTGTACCGCCTGAAACAGGAACCGATGCGCCTGGGACGCAGATACCTCGAGACGAACACGCTCTTCTGCGGGATGGTCGTGGCGGAGATCCTCCGTTCTCTGCCGGCAAGATTCGGAAAAACTCCCCGTTGATCCGTCCTTGATCCGCCTACTCCTCCTCAGCGGTTTCATCTTTTTCCTCTGCGTCTACGCCTGGAAGGATTGGTACAAGTCGTTATGCGGCCTGATCCTGTTGATGGCGGTCATCGAGCATCCGGACATGCCGAAAACGATCTTCGAGATCCAGGGGTTGAATCCATGGAACATCGGATTCCTCGTTGTCTTTCTCGCGTGGGTAGCCAGCAGGAAGAGGGAAGGGCTCACCTGGGACATGCCGAGGGGGACATCGGTGCTGTTGCTCCTCTACCTCGGGGTGGTCCTGGTGGGTTTTGTCCGCATGTTTGCGGATCGATCCTATATCGGGAATATACCTGACGGGTACCTGATCAGCGAGTACCTGGTCAACTCCGTGAAGTGGGTGTTGCCAGGGATTCTCATGTACGACGGCTACAGGGACCGTTCGCGTCTCACTTTCGGGCTTTACTGCACGGTAGGTCTCTACTTTCTCATCGCATTGCAGGTGGCCAAGTGGATCCCGCCCGGCGTCGCGATATCCGGGCAGGAATTGACGGCGAGATCGCTTAAGATCCTTGTCCGGGAAGTCGGGTACCACCGCGTCAACCTCGCGATGATGCTTGCAGGCGCGTCCTGGGCAATGCTTGCAATCCGTCCACTGGCCGTAACCGCAAGTCGCAGGTCTCTAATAATTCTCGCAAGTATTATTCTGACATACGCACTTGGACTCACCGCCGGGAGGGCAGGCTACGCAACCTGGGCGTGTCTTGGATTGACGCTTTGTCTGGTGAAATGGAAAAAGGGTCTTCTCCTGGTCCCGATCGTCGCGCTGGTCATTGCGATCGCGATTCCGGGGGTAGTGGAACGGACGAAGCAGGGATTCACCCCTGAGACCAGGGACGTGAATGTCCGCCTGGCGCCTGCGGATGATTATGATGAGAGTGAACCCGACCTGTATACGATCCTTGCCGGAAGAAACATCGCCTGGCAATATGTCGTGCCGAAGATCGGAGAGGCGCCGGTGTTCGGACACGGCCGCCTTGCCATGCGGCGCACCGGAATTGCAACCTTTCTCCAAACCGAGTTTGGCGAGATATTCCCCCATCCTCACAACGCCTACCTGGAATTGCTCCTGGACAATGGGATGGTCGGGTTTCTTATCGTGATTTCGTTCTATCTCTCGGTATTGAAGACCAGTTTCAGCCTGTTTTTGGACCGTCGGAATCCCTACTACGAGGCCGTGGGCGGGGTTGCAGCGGCCCTGGTCCTGGCGTTGCTGTTCGCTTCCATCGGCAGCCAGACATTCTATCCCCGTGAAGGCGCTGTCGGAATGTGGTGCGCCATGGGATTGATGCTTCGCCTGGGTGTTGAGCGGTCACGGGCAACCGTTGAGGGGAAAGAGTCGTTCTTTCCGTTTGAATCCATTCGCAATCCTAACGGAAGGATCGTGGCTTGAGAAGCGATCCAGTGGCGGGGACGAAGGTTCGTCTCGTTTACATCCTCTCCGCCAGTCACTCGGGATCGACCCTGCTTGCGATGTCGCTGGGGAGCCATCCGGAAATCGCCACCGTGGGCGAATTGAAAATGACCTCTCTCGGGAATCCGGACGAATACCGATGCTCCTGCCGGAAGGAGATCCGGCAATGTCCTTTCTGGATCGGTGTGATGAAGGAAATGGGGAAACGGGGATTTTCTTTTGACATCGGGAACCCTTGCACTGACCTTCGATACGGTTCGACCCTGTACGTGAGGCGACTGCTCAGACCGTTGCACCGGGGGCGGATTCTTGAGGCTGCCAGGGATATCTGTCTTTCGTTTTCGCCGGCATGGAGATCGGCATTCCCTCAGTTCGTCGACGCAAATGCAACCTTGGCCTCGGTAGTGCTGGCTCTTACGGGAAAGAACGTGCTGGTGGATTCCTCCAAGACCGGCACCCGGTTGAAATATCTGATGAAGAGTCAGGAACTCGACGTAAAGGTGATCCGTTTGATTCGGGACGGGCGGGGAGTGGCCCTCACCTATGTGGACCCGGCACGTTTCGCGGATGCGAAAGAGGAATCGCTTCGTGGCGGCGGCACCCGAAGAGGCAGGGATTCGGAGCGGCTTTCCCTCGAACAGGCGGCGAGGGAATGGAGGCGCAGCAACGAAGAAGCCGAGGCGATAACGAAAACCCTGGACCCTTCCCGGTGGAAGGAAATCCGATACGAGAATTTTTGCGCCGACCCGGAATCCACGATCCTGGAGCTTTGCCGGTTTATCGGAGTCTCACCCGGAACGTCTTACCGGTCCTTCCGGGAAACCGAATACCACGTTGTAGGGAACGGCATGCGTTTCGATACCGACCCGGTCATTGAACTGGATGAGCGGTGGAGGACGCAACTCACCAAGCGTGACCTTGGAGCGTTCGATCTCATGGCGGGAAAGATGAACCGCAAGATGGGTTACCTGTGAAGAAGGAAGCGGCGGAGCAGGGGCGGCTGGATATCCTTTCGAACGCGGTTGATATTCCGGATCACGCCGGTTCCGAGGACTTTACCGGTCGCGACCGGATCATGAAGAATGTTTTCGCAAGCTGGGCGGGGCACCTGGTTTTCGTCATCGCGGGGTTCGTCATGCCGCGCCTCATCGACCGCAGCGTCGGGCAGGCGGCGTTGGGGGTATGGGATTTCGCATGGTCCCTTGTGAGCTACTTCGGTCTCGCGGGGTTGGGAATCGGATCGTCCGTGAACAGGTACGTCGCAAAGTACCGGGCCGTCGGCGATGAAAAAAGCATGTGCGAGATCGTCTCGTCGGCGATGGCGGTGCAGTTCGCGACCGCCGTCCTCGTGGCCATTCTTTCCATTTCCCTGGCGATCGCGTTGCCGCGGATATTCTCCGGCAGGCTTGGAGACCAGATTGAAATCGCCCGATGGGTCGTCGCGCTCCTCGGGTCAGGCTTGGCGATCCAGATGGGTTTCGATGCGTTCCGCGGCGTCATCACCGGATGCCACCGGTGGGATCTCCACAACGCGATCAACGCGGGGTCGTACGGCGTGACCGTCATCGGCATGATCGTCGCCTTGTCGATGGGAGGCGGGTTGAAAAGCTTGGGCGTGGTGAACCTGGTTTCGGTGGCCGTGACGGAAATTCTCCGTTCGAGAGTGGCGCATCGTGTTTGCCCGGAGTTGAAGGTCCGGATTTCCTTCGTCAATCGCGGAGACATCAAAAAGGTATTCAAGTATGGCGGAAAATCCGTCGTCGCGGGGTTGCCGCCGCTGCTCCTGGTGCAGGGAAGCTCGCTTCTTGTCGCGAGTTACCTCGGTCCTGCCGCACTGGCCGTGTTTTCGAGGCCGAACGGGCTGATCCGGAGCGTGCAGACCTTCCTGAACAAGTTCGCTTTCGTGTTGACGCCCACCGCCGGGTCGCTGCAAAGCAGCGGGCAAAACGAAGAGATCCGGAGGCTGGTGACACAGGCGACACTCGTGTCGGTATCGTTGGCGCTCCCGATCGTCCTGCTGCTCTCGATCCAAGGCGACTTGATCCTTCGCATCTGGATGGGCCCCAGATATGAAATGGGAGCGCTCTTGACCGTATTGGCAGTCGGGTATTTTATCCCCCTCACGCAACAACCTGCGATCACGATCCTTTCCGGGATGAACCAGCACGGGAAGATAGGGATCGTGGGCATTTCGATCGCGACAGCGGGGATCGCGATCGGCAGCGGCTTGGCCCTGTTTTACGGCCTTGGTCTATTCCATGCCTCTTTGCTGGTTGCGATTCCGATGGCGATCAACGGCGTGTTTGTGGCGGTACATGTTTGCCGAAAGATGAATATTCCACTTGGGGTCTATGTTAAAGAAACTTTCTGGAGACCCACTATCTGCTGCGTTCCTTTTGCCGGTTGTCTTTTCATCGGACGGTTGGTTTTCACCGCTTCCCCTGCGCTTGTTCTCGGGGCGGGATGCTTCTCCGGATCGATTCTTCTCGGTCTCCTCTATTGGAGATTCGTACTGCCAGGCGAGGCGCGATCGAGGATAGAGGATTACGTAAAATATCGAGGTGCGTCCTCTTCATTTCGGGGAACGGATTTTAATGGATAGCAGCATAAGTATCCGAAAATATCCGTATCCGTATCGAGCTGCGCTTGCCATCTGCAGCGATCTGGATCTGACCTTGGATCGGCACGTGTATTTTGAGACGGCAAAATTTTTAAACACGACGCAGGAAACGAGAATGGGGGAAGGAGTCGGACTGGAAGTTGGGAATTCCATTTATTTCGATATGCCTCCCGGCCACTTCTCCTACTGGAACACAGACAATGAGGGGCGGGAAACGATAAGGGCACTTATCCGGTCGGGGCACATAGACTGCCTTCATTCTTTCGGGGACCTTGCGACAACCCGTGCTCACGCGGAACGCGCTTTAGAGGAACTAGAGCGGCACGGGTGCCATTTGGAGGTATGGGTCGATCACGCGAAGGCGCCCTCCAACCTCGGCGCCGACATCATGTGCGGGAGCGGGGATATACTCCAATCTCCCGTTTTCCATGCCGATATTACATGTGAATTCGGCGTGAGATATGTCTGGCGCGGAAGGGTAACCAGCGTCATCGGGCAAAATGCTCCAAGGAATCTTAACGGGATCTTCAATAGGCAGTGTCCCTTAGAATCTACGAAGACGGTTGTAAAAGAATTCGGCAAGGGAATATTGGCGAAAGTTGGATATCCAAAATACGCTATGCACGGCCAAAATGAGGTACTAAGAGAAACGAAGCTTAGAAGCGGAAACCACGTAATGGAGTTTATCCGGTCGAACCCGTATTGGGGTGGAGTCGAACATGGCGCGACAGCGGATTGCTTTGAAAACGTATTAACAAAATCCATCTTCGATCGACTTTGCGAACGGGAAGGCATCCTCATTCTCTATACTCATCTTGGAAAGAGCAGTACGCCAGATCTGCCGTTTGGGAACGGCACTCGAAATGCTTTTAGCCTTCTCGCCCGATATCGACGAGAAGGGAAGATCCTCGTTACGACCACGCGACGTCTCCTCGGATTTTGTGCCTCGGTGTGGAAAACGAGAATTGCCGCTGCGATAAACGATGGTAAGACATCGGTCTTTTTAGAAGTGGAGGAAGGAAACGGGGACAGTCGATCGCTTCCGCAAGATCTCGCAGGATACACAATTTATGCTCCCGATCCGGATAAGACGAGAGTTTTCGTTAATAAACGAGAGGTTTTGCAACTTGATTGCAACGGTCCTGACCACACGGGGCGAACTAGCATCTCTATTCCCTGGCCATCACTCCAATTCCCGAGCATCTGATCAACATGAAATCCAAGACGGATGCATCGCGGTGGATCTATAGAATATTATTGCGACTGATGATGCGAATGTATTGGCTTGCTATGAGAGGTGCGTCCCGCTTGGGGATTAGAAAGCGACCCGTTTCGATTGCCCCTCTTGACATTCTTCTAACCGGTACATTTCATTCCGAAAATTGGGCTTTGTCGCATTTAAGACCGTTGGCAATGTCGAAGCGATGCAGATGTGTTCGAGTGGTTTCAATCTTTCCGATTGCTGGACTGGACAAGGTTGAATTCATACAACCGAAAAGATGGATGATGCGTATCTTCGGGGAGGTTCCTGCACGTCTCTTTACATTCTTTTACGTTGCGATGAGGACCAAGCCGGATATCGTTGGTGGTTTTCATCTCTTGTTAAATGGTCTCGTCGCCGTTCTTGTATCTCGACTTGTGGGTTCGCACTCGATCTATTTTTGCGTTGGCGCAGGACCGACCGAGGTTCTCCACACGGGCCAGACAGAAAATCGTCTATTCCGCAGGCTGGGTGAGCGAGATGAAGTCATCGAGAAGTTCCTCCTTAATGCCGTTGATGCTTTCGATGAAGTGATCACCATGGGATCGGGCGCGGCGCGATTTTTTCAAGAAAATGGGATAGCAAGGCCATGCCATATCATGCCAGGGGGAATTGATGCGCAGCAATTTTCCCCATCTAATATAGCGCACCAAAACGATCTTGTTTTTGTCGGGAGACTTGTTCCGGTGAAACGCATAGATTTGTTTCTCCAAGTAGTTCGTTGCGTGAAAACCACGCTACCGAATGTGTCGGCAATTATCGTTGGGGACGGACCGCTACGTGAAACATTGGAGCTCATGGCAAAAGAGGCGGACCTCGATGAAAACGTTAGTTTTATTGGGTACAGAGGAGACGTCGAGGAAATCCTCAAGCGGACAAAAATATTTGTACTCACATCAGATTCTGAGGGTTTGGCCTTGTCCCTGATGGAGGCCATGATGTGTGGGGTGCCCGGAATCGTATCTCGCGTTGGGGATCTTGCCGACCTGGTTGAGGATGGGGTAAATGGGTATCTTGTTGACCAAAGAACTCCGGATGCGTTTGCGGCGCGGATAATCAGCTTGCTTAACGATCCGGAGCGCCGATTACGGTTTGGCAATGCCGCCCGTCAGGCTGCTTTGAAGTTCGATGTCGCATCTGCAACTAAACGATGGGATCGGTTACTAGAATTCACGGCGTGACGGCAACTGGGAGGTAGGGCATGAAGCGCGCTCTCTCGAGAAAAAACCTCTGGGATAAACTCCCTCGTGGCATAAAATCAGTTGTGGGCTCTGCACTGCAATACGTCCCCCTCGAATACCTTATTGGCAGGCAGTTCAAAATCACATTGCGCTTTCTTGAGGATGCCCAATGGTGGCCTATAGAGCGATCTAGGGATTATCAACTTGTTGAACTACGCCGGATTTGCAAGATTGCATACGAGCGTACATCGTTTTACAGGAGATCATTCGATGCCGCAGGTTTCCACCCTCAAGACCTAGGAAAGGTGGAGGATATTAGACTCCTTCCGACGATAGACAGGGCAACGATCCGGGAAAACCTGGCGGATATGCTTGCATCTTCCATAAAATCTACGGGGATTGATTACATATCGACGAACGGTACGAGCGGCGAACCTCTGCGCTTTTATATCGGGTCCGACAGACACCCTGTGGAATTCGCTTATATTGCAGCAAGTTGGAGAAGGGTAGGCTTCACGCCGGGTGCGACTCTCGCCGTTCTAAAGGGTAAGTTGGTACCGCCGGATAGAACGGGGCTGCGGCACGAGTACGACCCCGCTCTCAACCATCATTATTACAGCTCTTTCCACTTGACGGAAGAGAATATGCACCGGTATCTGGAGCATATCGCTAATATTGGTCCTTGCTATCTCCATGTCAATCCATCAACTGTGGCTATTCTTGCGCAGTTCGCCCGAATTTCCGGGAGAGAACTCCCACATAATGTCCTCGGGGTCATCGCTGAGTCGGAGATCGTCTATGAGTCTCAGCGCGAGTTGGTGGAGACTGTGTTTGGTTGTAAGTATTTCTCTTGCTACGGACACACCGAAAAATTAATTGCCGCTTCAGAATGCGAATTGTCCAAGAATTATCATATCTGGCCGACGTACGGTTATTTTGAATTGCTTGACTCGCATGGGAAGCCCGTCGACACTTCTGGACAGTATGGAGAAATAGTCGGAACCGGATTCATCAACTCGGTGGTTCCGTTTATCCGCTATCGAACAGGTGATTACGCGATGTACGTTGGGGACCGGTGCAGTCATTGCAACCGGGAGCACACGTTGATCTCCAAGATCAAAGGGCATCGGATTCAGGAAGTCCTGGTCGCAAAGGACGGATCGCTAATTACGCATTCGCTAGTGACAAGCCGCCACGATGATACCTTCGACCACATACTTCGGTTTCAGTTTTTCCAAGACACCCCCGGCTACGCGACCCTTCGCTTGGTTCCGATGAATGGATTCATGGCGATGGATGTGGAAAAAATCACGGAAAATATTCATAAAATCCTGGTTGGTCGCATTGAGTTTGACGTCAAGATCGTCGAATCGATTCCTCTCTCCGGGAACGCGAAATTTATCTATGTAGATCAAAGGATCCCGGGAATAAGAATCGATATGGGTATATGAGTACATGGAAACAATCGTCGTCCTCTTCGCTCGTGCGTGCTTAAGGGATTAATGATTACTGATTCGGGACTCGAAAAGCGATAAGGCCGATACGGCATTGAAGGTGGAACTGATTGAAAATATCGCCGCGCTTTCTTCAATCGAACCCGAGTGGAATGCGCTTCTGTCGCGGTCGGGCGCAGATACGATTTTCCTCACTTGGGAATGGGTTCGTTCCTGGTTCGAGTCCGTCGAGAGATCAGTAATTCCTTTCGTCATAACGGTTAGGGATGAAAAAGGGAGACTGAAGGGCATTGCCCCCTTTTATACCGCTAAATATCTTTTTCTGCGTTCTGTTCCAGTCAAGTTTTTGCGAGTTGTAGCCGACCATGCTTCCGGGATGGACTATCCGGATTGGATCGTAGATCGAGAAGACGAAAATATCACGTGTGCTTCGATCGCCGAGGCGCTTATCGATCATTCTGACCGATGGGATTGCATCTGGATGGGGAATGTCGCCGGATGGACCGGTGCTCCGGAACGAATTACGGGAGCTTGTAAGAACGCGGGACTCTACTGCCATACTCGGAACAAGACGTTCGCTTTTATAAAGCTGCCGGAAAGCATGGAATCATACATGAGGATGCTTTCCAAAAACAGACACCAGCAACTTGCCAGACAGGAAAGGAAAGTTTTTGGACGAGGAGGGATTTCCATCACCAGGTGCCGTGAAATAAGTCAATTGCCGCGCTTCCTCGATGCGTTGGTAGAGTTGCATATTCGTCGGAGGAGAAAACAGGGGCAAAAAGGGGTTTTCGAACGGAAACCGAACGAACTCCGCTTCTACAAAGCGTTTACACCCGTGGCCCTCAAGCTAGGGTGGCTCCGGCTTTACGGACTTGAGGAAAGTGGCAAACTTAAGGCGGTCCAGATTGGGTATGTGTATAACAATACTTATTTTCAAATGCAGGAAGGATTCGACCCGGATTACGTGCAGGGGGTCGGAAATGTACTGAGGGTGAAGGTAATCGAGGGGTGCATTCAGGAAGCATTAGGGGGTTACGATTTCTTGGGAGAAATGACGGAGCATAAAAGACGTTGGGAAGCGAGCCAACGGATGGGGTTTGACATCATGATCGGTCGAAGAAATTTAATAAACCGAATCATCTTTGGCTTGAACGTTTGGCCAACCGGAAGATACCTTGTTCCAGTTGATCTCCCGCATGGGTTAAAATCCTGAACACAAAAACAATATATAAGTTGCTTGATTTTACTGGTATTTCTGGAGCATACCGGTATCTTAACCGGAATCAAATCACCATATTCATGGTTCATGGAACCATGAGTTCGGGAAACGGGGAACGTTGGGATCCCCTGCGCCCGCAACTTTCCCCGGTCTTTCTCGAAAAATCCCTCGATGTCCTGCGTAAAAATTTTTCCTTTATCTCATTGCAGGCAGCCGTGGAAATACTCGGGGGAGGGAGAGCTCCTGTGGCCAACGCCATCGTTATGACATTCGATGACGGGTACAGGAGCAATCTGACGCATGCCTTGCCGATCTTGCGAAAATATGGGATTCCAGCCACATTCTTTCTTTCCACCGGCCAAATCGAGAGGCGTATTCCTTTCTGGGTTGATCGATTGGACTTCGCCATTCAGCAAGCGGACCTTGATGGACGGGATGTGCAAATCGGCGGCGAGAAGATTCGGATTCGGGGAAGAAATCAATCGGATTTGAGAAAATCGTATTCGAGAATCCGTAATGCCGCGAAGAGAATGTCCGGAGATTATATGGAAATGGACAACGCTTTGAATTCCTTGGCAGAAACACTGGAAACGGAGAGCGGCAGGTCGCTGAATGATTTTTTTGAAGATGATCCATGGTCAGGATTAATGACTGCGGAGGAAATTAAATCAGCAACTGGCAACGATATTACTTTCGGGAGTCACACCGTAGACCATTTCCGGATGAATATGAGTGATTCGAAATTCATGAGGAAACAGTTCGAAGATTCCAAAAAATCGATCGAGAAGTGGACTGGAGAAGAATGTCGATTCCTTTGCTACCCTTACGGTATCTACAATAGGGAAGGGATGGAAATTGCGCGGAAATGCGGATACACGGCAGCACTTACTAGTACTCCAGGTAGGAATAAAATCGGCGCCGATTTATATTCTCTCCGACGAACTGCTTTCCCGATGAACGAGGAAATGTACAAAATCTTGCCAACAGCGAATGGTCTCGCGAGTACGCTAGGGAGGATAAAATCATCTCTGAAAATTTCAGCGGAATAATAATGTCGACACCAAGGAAGAGTCCGACGTGCTGAATATCGCCCTCGTCGCGCATTTTGCATATGGAGCCATGACTGGTGGGGTGAAGGGACACGTCGGCGGAGTAGAACGACAGACGAGCATGACCGCGCGGTGGTTAGCTGCGGGAGGGCATCGAGTGAATCTTTTAACTTGGGATGAAGGGCAGAAAGAAGAAATTTCGGCAATCGATGGCGTTCACGTCATCAAGATGTGCCGACAGGATGAAGGGATCAGGGGATTCCGGTTCATTCATCCTCGATGGACAAGCCTGAACAGGGCACTGCGGTTGTCCGGTGCCGATATCTATTACCAGAACTGCGCGGAGTATGTCACAGGACAGGTGGCGTTGTGGTGCCGGGAAAATGGGAAAATATTCGTCTATTCGGTGGCTAACGATGTGGACTGCTGCCGGAAGTTGCCCGAGATGCGAACGGCGCGGGAACGCATTCTTTACCGATACGGGCTGCGGAACTCGGATGCCATCATCGTTCAGACGGAGAAACAACGAGCTCTGATGAATAAAGAGTTCTCACTCGATTCGATCGTTCTGCCGATGCCATGCCATGGGCCCACTGATGGAGAGTATAATCCCCCGTCGCCTCCCGATCCGGAGCGGATCCGAATCGCGTGGGTGGCCCGGATCACCCCTGTTAAACGTTTAGAGAAGATGCTGGACCTGGCGGAAATATTATCGGAGGCGCATTTCGATGTTGCCGGCATACCCGATCTGGACAACGAATATTCCCGGAAAGTCCTTGAGCGGGGGCGGTCCGCGAAGAATGTCACCATGCATGGGAGAGTGGAAAGGGCATCCATGCCGGACATCTACAGGAATGCATCCTTTCTTTGTTGCACCTCGGTATACGAAGGTTTTCCCAATACATTCCTCGAGGCGTGGAGCCACGGCGTGCCGGTTGTTTCGACGTTCGACCCGGATGACCTCATTTCGAAACGGAATCTTGGGGCGACAGGGAAAGATGTCGCCTCCCTCGCGGAAGGAATCCGGCGTCTTGCACGCGAATCGGGGAGATGGTTGGAAGCCTCCGGAAACGCAAGAAAATATTATTTGGAGAACCATACGGTCGACGAAGTTATGCGGAGATATGAAGCGCTTTTCTTGAAAGTACAGGGAAACTCAAACGGAGTGAAATTCGATTGAAGGTTGCGCTCGTAACCCATTTCCCCGAAGACCCGGGGGCGCCGCGTGGAGGTGTCGAAGCGGTCAGTGTGAACCTTGCCAAAGCCTTATCCGGATTCGAGGACTTGAAGGTTCATGTTGTCACCGGCAGGCCAGGGAAGAGCGAAGCCGCCGTATCGGAGTGGGGGAAGGTAACCATCCACCGGGTTCCCCTGGGAGGGGGATCGATTCTATTAAATGCCATCGGGAGCGGGAGACAAAGGATATCCGCTTACCTGACGGGACTTGCTCCGGACCTTGTCCACGCCCATGACACCTTCGGCCTGATGGTGAAGGGGCTCCCGATTCCCCGTGTATTCACCATCCATGGTTTCATTTACGGGGACACGCTGGTTTCCGGCCAAAGGATGCCACGCTTTCGTTCGGCGATATGGAGACTGGTCGAGACATCCGGTTGGGCCGAGCAGCCGCGGATCATATCCATCAGCCCCTACGTCAGGGAGCGATTGACCGGCATTGCAACCGGTGTGATCCATGACATCGACAATCCGATCTCGGAGGACTTCTTCCGAATCGGGCGGAACGAACGGAAGGGGACGGTTTTCAGCGCGGCGGTGATATCCCCGCGAAAGAACACCCTTGGACTGGTGGAGGCCGTCGGGATTTTATTGAAGGAAGGAGTCGACGTCGAATTGCGACTTGCGGGGTCCGTGGTGGAACCCGATTATGGCCGACGTATCGAGGATCGGGTTCGGGAGCTTGGACTGGAAAGAAAGGTCCTGTTCCTGGGTCGGATCGGCACGAGCCAAATCAGGAAGGAGTTGTCGGAATCGAGCATATTCGCCCTCGTGTCCTTGGAGGAGAATTCTCCCATGGGGATCGAGGAGGCGATGGCCGCCGGCGTTACCGTGATCACATCGAACTGCTGCGGCATGCCGTACATGGTGCGGCACAGTGATTCCGGGTTCCTTGTGAATCCCGGTGACCCTGGCGAGATCGCCAGGCGGATCCGACAACTCCTGGAAGACGACGAACTGCGGGAACGTTTCGGACGCAAATCGAGGGAGATCGCCTTCGACCGCTTCCACCCGGACGTGGTGGCACGCAGGACGCGTGAGGTTTATCTGGAGGTACTGACAGGTTCCAATAATTTCCGTTCGACACGGGATAATGCGCGGAGAACTTCCGGGGACATGCCGAAATCCGTGCCCAACCGATCGGTGTAAGGTCGGGCGAGTCGACGGCGTTCCGATTCAGGACGGTCTGAAGAGGCGTAGAAATACGCCAGATCGGCCACCACCCAGAACCAGTCGGGATCGGTGCGGTAGGAGCGGAGGTAATACCGCTCCGCGAGCGCGCGATCGCCAAGGGAAAGATGGATCTCCCCCCGAAGGTAATCGGACCTTCCCGGACGCGTCGTGGATGGCCAACGATCCGATCGATCCACCAGTTGAAGCGCCTCGAGGTTTCTCCCGTTTCTTACCATCATCTTGGCGGTTTCCATATCCTTCTCACGTTGTCCCCTCAGGATATGTGTGCTCAAAGCGAGTATCAATATAATCGCGACCAGGGATAAACCGGGGACGTTTCCCTGTAGATTCATGAATCGGGATTTGCTACCCGATTCGGATCCTGGTCTCATGAACTTTCTCCAAAAACCCAGGAGTGGCAGGTACAGGAGGAACATCGCCGTAAAGAAGAGACCTTCGCTGACCATGCCGGCAGGAATGGTTTGATATTTGCTTGGGATTCTATAAGAAGAGACCGGCCAGAAAGGGATGCGATCGGTACTTTGCGCCATGTCGAGTAAAACATGACCAAGGATGGACACGAAAAGGATTGCGAAACATTTTCGAAAGGGCATGGAGAACAGGCGGGAAACGACAGGTGCAAGGAGAAGGGATGCGACAGTTCCGGTCAAGATGGAGTGGGTCCATGCTCTTGCATCGGGAACACTGGCGAAATGTAGAATTTGCGCTGCTATATCAGGGAGATAGGCCATCGCTACCACGGAAGAGAACCAGAAGGTGGAAGTGAATTCACGCTTTGCGCTTCGAGCGATGTCTCCGGTGCCTGGACGGACCGAAGCCCCGAGAGCCAATCCGGCAAACGCATGACCAATGACCGGCAAAAGAGCTCCTTGAATCGTTCGGTAACGATATCCTGCTCCAATTTGGGGCGGGAGTGCAAGTATTACAAAATTGTTGTTGCTCGGAGGTTACGAGAGGTATTCGTAACCGGCGTACGGAAACGGTAAACAAAGAAAGAGAGGTTTGTAATGCGGAGACTCCTGGTAATCATCTGCAGCATTGTCCTGTCATCCGCTACGACATGGGCTTACACGCCGCCGATCGGGATACCCGATCCCTCTTTGTCGTGGGGCGGTATTCAGAATCCCGTCGACGATTCACCCCCGGCAAGGCCGGCACCTTGGACGAGCGAAGTGGCGGGGTACTATTACATCGACTACGGCACAGGCTCGGATTCAGGGCGAACTTACGGAAGCCCGACCGCACCGAGGAAAACCATTCCTCGCCCTGTTCCCGCAGGCAGTTATGTCGAACTGCACGGGACATACAGTTACGTTTCAGGTGGGAAAGTATTTTTCCAGGGTAACGGAACCAGCGGACGATGGAGCGCAAATGCGACCGGGCCGGTGTGGATCGTCGGTCAGACGGGGAGTGAGCCGACCATTACTGGGGCAGCACTGGTCTATGGGAGTTATGTGTATCTATACAACTTGAAGTTCTCCGGCACCACTTTGGGTCCCGTTCTTCAGGTGTCATCCACGTCCGCAGGTTACGCGGCGGACCACATCGCCATCAGAAATTGCGACGTTCAAGGAACGAGCACAAGTGCAGACGGGGTTGCGGTTGTCGCTAATTCCGGTTCTCATGTAACCCAAATGCTCATATACAACAACAGGGTAAGGAATCACGGGCCGACTTATGATGTAGACCAAGACAGTCACATGATAGACATCGCGAGCTATGTTGATAATATTTGGATATTGAATAACGCGCTGGATAATTCTTCAGGCGCGGGAATACAACTTGGCCCGTATGCACCCGGTCCAACATTTGTATACATTGGGAAAAATCTGGTAAACAACTCGCGCCAGTCCGGAATTGGAACTAAATATGCAACGGATGTGATTGTATCAGAAAACATTGTTCATGATGTTCAAGATCGTTGTGTGGGAGCAGACACCAGTCCAAGCAAGGGACTACACGCGCAGTATTCACCGAATCGACTCTGGTGGATTAATAACAACGTATACAATTGCAGGTACGGAATTCGTGTTGCCAGTACGAATAGTGGACAAGGGGAAGTTTATGCCATAGGGAATATTATTCATAATATAGATATTCCACCATCGGTTTGTTTTGGATACCCCACAGGAACCAATACTTGGGACATGGCGGCGATACATTTTCATGGTGCGGTTACGAAGTGGGCAGTCAATAACACCATATACAACGTATCGTCTGGCATACACGACTCCAGCACGACGAGTGGTGGCAATTTTTACAACAACATTATATCAAGGGTTACGCATGTAAATGGATACGCTTTATATACGGAGACTACAACGAATACCCAGGTGGATTATTCCCTTTATGATGACATCGCGGGTAGCATGTTCCGATGGGGAGGGGGAGGGACGAAGTATACAACCTTGGCCGGATTTTCTTCAGGTACGGGTAAAAATACCCATTCAATAACGGGAAACCCTTTATTTACGAATGCTGCAGGAAATATTTTTTCCCTTACACCTTCTTCTCCTGCGATCGATCACGGTACTGTTGCTTCCATATACCAGACTTTCCTAAGTCGCTATGGTATTTCAATTTCTAAAGACAATAGCAATACAGCCAAGCCACAAGGCGTCGCTTTGGATATTGGGGCCTATGAATTCAACGGCGCAGTAAATAAGCCAATATATCCCTTGATAAAAGGAATAAATTGATTACTTTGTGAATATGTAAGTACTCCCCGATTCAAGACTCGATTCCTCGGCAATCTGTGGTACCAGTGTAACCTCAAGAGACATGGGCATATCGAGTTTGAAATCATGCAGCCATTGACGTGGTACGCCAGGCGGATGCGAAGCATGTCTTTCGCAGAGGTGCGTTGGCGATCCGCAGCAACCATGAGGGACGCCGCGGACCGATTCAGGTTCCCCTTGGGAATCTATCCTGGGGAAAAGGACGCGACCCAGGAAGGAGAGAGGAATATCCCGCCGTCTTGGCGAGTTTGCGATCTCTCCCCGGGAGCGTGGCGTGCTGGCGACGCCACTTCGAAAGAAAAGGAGTGGCTGTCCGCCCTCCTGCAAAAAGCGGATCCAATTGCGGCCAACAGGCTCGATTTCTTCGATTTGAAGGACCGGTTTCTTGGAGATCCCGTCGATTGGAACAGGGATCACGATGCAGGGATACCGGCGCCGATGGGGTTTTCCCCCGCCATCGATTATCGGGATTACCGGGTGACCGGGGATGCGAAGGTCGTCTGGGAACCGAACCGGCACCATCAACTGGTCGTTCTGGGGAGGGCGTACCGGGCGAGCGGGGATACCCGATACGCCGGTTCGGCCGTCACGATGCTGGAATCCTGGATGACTCAATGTCCGTTCGGCAGGGGGATGAACTGGCGCTCTCCTCTGGAGTTGGCGATCCGCCTGATCAACTGGGTGTGGGCGTATGACCTTATCCTCGAATCGGGGACGATGACAGGGGCGTTTCGTTCGCGCTTCCTGCACGCCGCATATCTTCACTTGTGGGAGATCACGAGGAAGTTGTCCAAGGGGTCTTCGGCGAACAACCACAGCATCGGTGAGGCGGCGGGAGTATTTATCGCATCTTGCTACTTTCCGTTCATGAAGAACGCGGCCGAATGGAGGGAGGAGAGCAAAGGAATCCTCGAGGCGGAAATCATCGCGCAAACCTATCCGGATGGGGGCGGCAGGGAGCAGGCGTTCGGATACCACCTCTTCGTGCTGCAATTCTTTCTGACCGCCGGCCTCGTGGGCCGGAAATCGGGGACGGATTTCACGGAAGGGTATTGGCGGCGGATCGAGAAGATGCTCGAGTTCGCGGGATGCATGGCGGAAGGCGGCGGTACCCCCCCGATGTTCGGTGATTGCGACGACGGGTATGTTCTCGACCTTGGCGAGCCCCGGGGCGACCTTCCCGGCCTCTTGTCGACCGGAGCCGCTCTTTTCGGTCGCCCCGATTTCAAGGTGTGGTCGGGCTCGTTTTCCGAAATGGCGGAATGGCTCCTTGGGAAGAACGGACGGGAGAAGTTCGAAGCGTTGGAGACGGGCTCCGTCGGCGACCGCCTGGAATCGCACTCCTACCCGGAAAGCGGCTCCTATCTTCTGCAGTACGGATCACGAGGCGTAGAGAACCGGATCAGCGTGTCTTTCGATTGCGGTGAACTCGGGTTCAAGTCCATCGCCGCCCACGGGCATGCCGACGTCTTGAGCGTCACCCTGCGTGTTTTTGGGCAGGACATCCTGGTGGATCCGGGGACCTACGACTATTTCAAGTTTCCGGAAGAGAGGAACTACTTCCGCAGCACCCGTGCGCACAATACCGTCGAGGTCGATGGGCTTGACCAGTCCGAGATGCTCGGCCCATTTCTTTGGGGGAAGCGTGCCAACGCAAAGGTTTTGCGTTGGGAACCTTCGGGCAACGTAGGGACCGTCGAGGGGGAGCATGATGGTTACTCGCGGTTGGACGATCCGGTGGTTCACAGAAGAAAGGTCGAATTGAATTCCGATGAACGGATTTTGATCATCACCGATTCGATCCGGTCCCGGAAATTGCACGTCGTAAAGATCCGGTACCAATTCGGGGAAAAGTGCGACGTTCGAAAGGAAGCCGTAAATAGATATGTCGCCACGCATCCTTCCGGATCGATTTCGATGGAAATGAACGACCTCCTTGTCACGTCGCTTTCGAGAGGAGTGGAATCTCCGATGGAGGGATGGGTCAGCAGGGGATACCATCAAAAAACGCCCATCTATACCTTGATTGGAGAATGCGAGGCGGTTGGAGATGTCTCCCTCGTTACAACCTTGAGAATATTGCCTACACCGGATGAAAATGCATAGCTCCGATACCTCGGCGCACCTCTCCCGCCGGAACAGAATATTTACGATGGCGTTTATTGCCGCGGGGTTGGCGGTCATATTATTCGATTACAACAAGGGCATCTCCTGGTTGGTCAATATCTGGTGGAATGACAAGGAATACTCGCACGGCTTCCTCGTTCCTCTTGTGGCGGGTTACCTGGTCTGGCTGAGGAAGGATTGCTTCTCCAGGATCCGGACGGATCCCGACTTCCTCTGGGGGAGCGTCGGCCTGCTTCTAAGCGGCATGTTGCTTGTGGCGGGCGGGGCGGGAGGATTTCCCCAGGCCGAAGCGATATCGCTGGTCTTCATTTTTCCTTCGATCGTCCTCTTCCTCTGGGGGCGGGATTGCCTGAGAGCCGTTGCCCTCCCCTTGGCCTACCTCCAGTTCATGGTCCCCTGGATGGACGAATTCATCGATCGCATGCACTGGCCGTTCCAGATCCTTTCCGCAAAACTCGGCGTCGCGGTGCTGAACGTGGTCGACATCCCGGTCTTCCTGGACGGGAAGTACATCCAACTGCCGAACATCACTCTGGAGGTCGCGAGGGAGTGCAGCGGGGTTGCGTTTCTCACCTCCGTGGTCGCCCTTGGCATCCCCCTTGTCTACCTTACTCAAAAAACATGGCGTCGCGGGATGATCGTGATCCTGGCCGGCGTGGCGGTGACGATCCTGACAAACGGGGCGCGGGTCGCACTGGTAAGCATCATGTCGTATAAATACGGCGCTGCCATGTCCCACGGCCCGGCCCACATATTCCAGGGGTGGTTCGTGGCGCAGGTCGGGTTCGTCGCTCTCTTTGCGATCAATTGGCTGGTGATGAAGGGAGGGGACCCGCATCGACCCAGATTGTTCGAGCGCTGGAAGTCGCTGACGGCCGCAAGGAATGCGGTTGCTACGAGCGGACTGCGGGTTGCGCCGCATGTGGCGGTGATCGCCTTTCTCCTCCTCCTCGGGATTTCAGCCCAATACCTGTTCGTACCGAAACCGGTCGGACTGAAGAACGACATCGGCCGGTTTCCGAAACAGATCGGTTCCTGGGCGGGAAAGGATTCCGGCTGGATCCGGGGAGAGAGATATTTTCCCGGCGTGGATGCGCAATTGGCGCGCGTTTACACGCAGGATGGCGGCGGTGAGGTACTGTTGTACATCGGGTATTTCGAGGTGCAGCGGCAGGGGAAGTCACTGATCAATTTCCGGGCGAACCCGTTGAGGAAAGACGGGAAAAATGTGGTCGTGGATATTCGACGAAACCGGGAGAAGAATCCAACTCTCCTGGAGTCGAAGCCCGTGATCGATCGCAGGCCGTACCATGCCTTGATCTGGTACAGGTTCCCAGACAGGGATACCTCAGGACGATACGTTACCAAGTTGAAGGCCGTGACGGACGCCCTGGCCCATCGAAAGAACAATGGGGCCGTGATATTGATCGCCTCGCAAATCGGCGGCGTTACGGCTTCCCCCTCGGATATGAAGACGCTCCAGACGTTCGCGAAGGAACTGGAACCTGCCCTGAGTGAATTCCTCCCCTGATTTTCTGCTGGTTGGAAGAAAGGACAGTGTAATGGGATTGGCCATGAATCGGCAATTCGCGATCTGCCTGGTCGCCGGGGCGCGCCCGAATTTCATGAAAGTGGCGCCGATCGTCCATGCGCTTCAGGCACGCATGGAGGAAGAGCGGGCGAAGGGGATCGATTTTCGCTTCAGCCTCGTCCACACGGGGCAGCATTACGATTCCAACATGTCGGGTATATTCTTCCGCGATCTCGGCATCCCGGCGCCGGATCGGCATTTGGATGTCGGGTCCGGGTCGCACGCCGAACAGACGGCGAAGATCATGGTGGCTTTTGAAAAGATCTTGCTCGATGACCGCCCCGACCTGGTGGTGGTCGTGGGAGACGTCAACTCGACGGTGGCATGTTCCCTTACCGCGAAAAAGCTCGGGATCCGCGTCGCCCACGTGGAGGCGGGGTTGCGCTCCTTCGATAGCGGAATGCCCGAAGAGATCAACCGGAAGCTCACCGACGCCATCAGCGACCTGCTCTTCGTGACCGAAGAGTCGGGGATCCGCAACCTGACGGCGGAAGGAGTGCCCGCGGAGCGGGTGTTTCTCGTCGGGAACGTGATGATCGACACGTTGCTGCGCAACGTGTCGCGGATCGAGAGGAAGGATTTCGTTCCGTCGCCGGCGGTGCGGAAGGTATGCGATTCGGGAGATCGATACGGGGTGCTCACCCTGCACCGTCCCTCCAACGTGGACTCCCGGGATACGCTGGGGCCGATATGGAATGCGATCTCCGGAATCGCGCGCGACCTTCCTCTCCTGTTTCCCGTTCATCCGCGGACGCGCGGCAATATCGCCGCGTTCGGACTCGACGGGGCGGGGGTGACGATGATTGACCCGATCGGCTATTTTGACATGCTCTACGCGGTCAAGGGCTCGGCGCTGGTATTGACCGACTCCGGCGGCCTGCAGGAAGAGACTACTGCGCTGGGAGTTCCGTGCGTGACGATTCGCGATAACACTGAACGGCCCATTACCGTTGAAATCGGGACAAATTACCTGGTGGGA